>Ga0307372_10012941_pt1 | contig 10850 bp, 16 predicted proteins | sample OX1MG_FD_202533 | JGI IMG/M metagenome (GOLD analysis project Ga0307372, IMG submission 202533) | Soil microbial communities from Risofladan, Vaasa, Finland - OX-1 | ecosystem: Environmental > Terrestrial > Soil > Coastal area > Acid sulfate soil | place: Finland: Risofladan, Vaasa | collected...
GGCCTGGAGCGTCACGAACTTCGAGTCGGTGAAGACGGCGTGGTAGCGCCAGGCGGTGAATAGCTCGCCCTGCCCGGCGGCGGCGGCTTTCGGGTTCAGGTCCCTGACCCGGCGACGATCAGCCGGGTGGTGATGGCCTTGCCTTTCTTCGACGCGAACGCGGTGTAGGGCACCTCGGCGATCTCGGCGTCCGATACCCAGCGCCGCGGCTGGTCGTCCCAGATCGCCCGGGGGTACTTAATACAGCTCGTCCTGCCCGGTGCCGGCTTTCTTGTTCAGGTCGCGGACCCGGCGGACGATCAGCCGGGCGGTCACGGCCCGGCCCTTCTTCGACGCGAACGCCGTGTATCCGGTCTCGGCGACCTCGGCGTCGGAGATCCAGCGGTCCAGCTGGTCGTCCCAGATCGCGTGCGGGTACCGGATCGGGGTCCAGGCGCCGTCGCTGATGGCGGCGATGGCGGCGCGGATGCTGGAGTTCATGGGGGCGGTGACCGAGAACCGCGCGCCGGCGCGGCGGATCGCGCCGGTTACCGCGGCGTTGCAGAACGCGGAGTCCATCCGGACGATGATGGTGCCGCCGCAGCCGCAGTCCCGCGCCGTGGTGATGGCGCGGGCGGCCAGGCTGGCCGCGCCGCGCGCGGAGGCCGCGTTCCCGCCGCGCAGCCTCGTGGCGGCGATCACCGGCGCTGACAGCGGCGTGCTGATGGTCGCGGCCAGCGCGTTCAGGCCCCTGGCCAGCAGCGATTTCCCCTGGATCTTCGTGTGCCCGAACCGCGCGCCCTGCTTTTGATGCCCGTAGACCCGTTTCTGCATGGAGTCGATGTCAATGAAGGCGATGGTTTCCGCGCCGGGCAGCAGCGGTGCCTCCCGCGCCAGCCTGGCCAGGAACTCCCGGCCCGCCTTCTCCAGCTGGCTGACGTTGCCCCAGGTATAACAGCGCAGGTGCGAGCCCAGCGTCGACGGCGCCCGGATCCCGCCGAACAGCGTGCTCATCGCGCCGTGCCGCAGCAGGTCCATGTCGTCGATCGAATCCGCGCCCGCCGCCATGCCCGCGACCAGGGCCGGCACCTTCAGGTGCGCGTTGACCCCGCACTCGCCGCCCGGGCGGACGTGCTCCGCGACCAGGCCGCCGAGCCCCGCACGCCCGGCGAGGGCCATCACCGGGACCAGCCCGGCGTGCGACACGAGATTCGGGTCGTCGAACGACGCGCGGGTCTTCGCCAGCCTATGCAACAATCGCACTTACAAGGTGTCCTCTCGAACCGGGTCCTGGAAGCTTCGACAACTCCCATTATCCCAGGTCAGAGGGCACCTTCCACATTGACACGCCCGAAAACACCACTATCTGACCGGTGGATCGAGGCTAAGCCATGTGGGATGGCCGCAATGGAGCCCGCTCACGAAGAGCGGGATGACGGCTCCCGGATGGCCGAGGAACGGGGCTCGTGCTATCTGCCGCAATGGAGCCCGCTCACGAAGAGCGGGATGACGGCTCCCGGATGGCCGAGGAACGGGGCTCGTGCTATCTGCCGCAATGGAGCCCGCTCACGAAGAGCGGGATGACCACAAGCCGTCACCAACCGCGTTCAGGTCGGACCTGCCGCAATGGAGCCCGCTCACGAAGAGCGGGATGACCTGCTTGTCATCTGCGGGCTGTCCGTATCGGTAGCGAGGCCGCAATGGAGCCCGCTCACGAAGAGCGGGATGACTGGCCCGCGTGGGTCGAGCTGGACGGCGACGACGGCGCCGCAATGGAGCCCGCTCACGAAGAGCGGGATGACGCTCGCATGGGCGTTGTCGTTCTTGCGGGATACCGAGCCGCAATGGAGCCCGCTCACGAAGAGCGGGATGACCACCTCCGACCTCCAATGGCGCGGCCCCGCCGGTCACGCCGCAATGGAGCCCGCTCACGAAGAGCGGGATGACGGCCAACCGGCCCGGAATGACCGTGGCAGAAGAATACGCCGCAATGGAGCCCGCTCACGAAGAGCGGGATGACCCGACAGACACGGTGCCGCGTTCGATCAGCGTGTTCATGCCGCAATGGAGCCCGCTCACGAAGAGCGGGATGACCTCCGTCGTCGGCAGCCCCAGCGTCGCATCCGGGCCGCAATGGAGCCCGCTCACGAAGAGCGGGATGACGGCGATGCGCTGGTCGGTGGTCGACCGGCGGGGCCTGGCCGCAATGGAGCCCGCTCACGAAGAGCGGGATGACTCCTCACCCCCGGTGAAGCCGGAGCCATGTTCGGCGGCCGCAATGGAGCCCGCTCACGAAGAGCGGGATGACGAGTACGGGCGGCAGCTCACGCGCGATGAGCTGCTGCCGCAATGGAGCCCGCTCACGAAGAGCGGGATGACCGGTCACGAACGGCTTGCTCTCGTCGCGGCTCTTCGGGCCGCAATGGAGCCCGCTCACGAAGAGCGGGATGACGTGCTGGCGGAACCCGCACCCGAACCGGAGCCAGCGGCCGCAATGGAGCCCGCTCACGAAGAGCGGGATGACGCCTTCGACTGAGCTGCCGCCGCGGGGGAACGCGAAGCCGCAATGGAGCCCGCTCACGAAGAGCGGGATGACCCCGCCGGGGCGGGGACGTATGACACGGCGGTGACGGTGCCGCAATGGAGCCCGCTCACGAAGAGCGGGATGACCATGAACAGCTCCACCCTTCAGGAATTCCTGACCGTTGCCGCAATGGAGCCCGCTCACGAAGAGCGGGATGACGGCACCCGCACGCGTCACCACGCCACCGGCTGTCACCGCCGCAATGGAGCCCGCTCACGAAGAGCGGGATGACCTCGCACGCGGGCCGTTCCAGCCCCTCAGCCGCCCGCGTGCCGCAATGGAGCCCGCTCACGAAGAGCGGGATGACGACGTCAGGGCCGTTGATGTTGACCGCCGCCGTCTTGCCGCAATGGAGCCCGCTCACGAAGAGCGGGATGACTCAGCGGCGCGACCTGGACGGTGACGAGGGGCGCGGGCCGCAATGGAGCCCGCTCACGAAGAGCGGGATGACCTCGAGAATGTGCCATCCGGCACGACCAGGATCGCGTTGCCGCAATGGAGCCCGCTCACGAAGAGCGGGATGACCAGGATGGTCGTTCACCGCCGAAGGACAGATCAGCGGTGCCGCAATGGAGCCCGCTCACGAAGAGCGGGATGACCCGTGACGAAGCGCCGGACTCTGGTTCGCATGTACCGCCGCAATGGAGCCCGCTCACGAAGAGCGGGATGACGCCAAACATGAACACGCTCCAGCGGTGGACTGAGCAGCCGCAATGGAGCCCGCTCACGAAGAGCGGGATGACCCGACGTTCGCATTCGCAATCCGTATCCCGTTCGAACTGGCCGCAATGGAGCCCGCTCACGAAGAGCGGGATGACACGCTCCGCCCTTCTGATAAATGCATGCGCTGTTACGGGCCGCAATGGAGCCCGCTCACGAAGAGCGGGATGACCATATCGCTAGGCCCGTCTTCATAATCTGCCATGACCGCCGCAATGGAGCCCGCTCACGAAGAGCGGGATGACGCGTTACCGGCCTGATACAGGTCCGGCTAAACCATCGGTGCCGCAATGGAGCCCGCTCACGAAGAGCGGGATGACCATGATAATCGCCAGGAGGATAGGCGCGTGCGCCAGGCCGCAATGGAGCCCGCTCACGAAGAGCGGGATGACTCCATCATGGCAATGCCAATGTCCCGGTCCATTGCCTGCCGCAATGGAGCCCGCTCACGAAGAGCGGGATGACTCTACCCTCGCCTGCAAGCGCCATATCATGACGTACTGCCGCAATGGAGCCCGCTCACGAAGAGCGGGATGACTTGCGACCGATGGCGTCAAGGCAGCGTAAGCAATGGGGGCCGCAATGGAGCCCGCTCACGAAGAGCGGGATGACGAACACCCTGGAAACACTCCAGGTCAACCCGATCAAGCCGCAATGGAGCCCGCTCACGAAGAGCGGGATGACTGCCGCCACCTTGTCGGAACTCTCGACCCGGGGCACGAGGCCGCAATGGAGCCCGCTCACGAAGAGCGGGATGACTGGTCATGATCAGGGTGTCCGGCGGCGGAGGCGGCCTGCCGCAATGGAGCCCGCTCACGAAGAGCGGGATGACTGGATGTTATCAGGCAGAAAGAAGAAATCTGCGAACGCGTGCCGCAATGGAGCCCGCTCACGAAGAGCGGGATGACGGCGCGCCGCCCTCGGCGGCCGAGTGGATCAGGGTGCCGCAATGGAGCCCGCTCACGAAGAGCGGGATGACCCTCACCGCCCAGGCCGGGGTGAAAGTCGCTGAATCTGCCGCAATGGAGCCCGCTCACGAAGAGCGGGATGACCTGGTACGCCTGCGATCACGACTGCGACGAAGAATAGCCGCAATGGAGCCCGCTCACGAAGAGCGGGATGACGAGCAGGCACGGACCGGCCCGCCGAAGGACTGGGCGCCGCAATGGAGCCCGCTCACGAAGAGCGGGATGACCGGCTGCGGCCCGCAGGTCCGCTGCGGTCAGCCCGGCCGCAATGGAGCCCGCTCACGAAGAGCGGGATGACGAAGACGGGCGCGCCCGCACCGAAATCGCCGCCGCCTGGCCGCAATGGAGCCCGCTCACGAAGAGCGGGATGACTGTACGGCCTGGTAGCCGGTAAGGCCGCGACCGTGAAGCCGCAATGGAGCCCGCTCACGAAGAGCGGGATGACCGCGGCGGCCAGGCCCTCGCCGACGGCCCAGCGGTAGCCGCAATGGAGCCCGCTCACGAAGAGCGGGATGACTCGATCGGCTCGCCCTCGGCGAAGTCAGAGGCGCTGGCCGCAATGGAGCCCGCTCACGAAGAGCGGGATGACGCGACAGGGCCGGCATGTCGTCGTAGGGCCTGTCGAGGCCGCAATGGAGCCCGCTCACGAAGAGCGGGATGACCGTACTCGCTGGCGAGCACCGCCGGGGTACACGGCGGCCGCAATGGAGCCCGCTCACGAAGAGCGGGATGACCATATCATCACATCGGGTATTCAGGGACAGAAGTCTCCGCCGCAATGGAGCCCGCTCACGAAGAGCGGGATGACACGCACCTTGCCGCAGGCCGACCGGTCCCTTATTACAGCCGCAATGGAGCCCGCTCACGAAGAGCGGGATGACCCAGTGATGACCGAGTGTGTTTACGCTGGTCAAAGATAGCCGCAATGGAGCCCGCTCACGAAGAGCGGGATGACCGCCACCAGGGAATGGTGGTCGTCCATAGCCACGTCCCTGCCGCAATGGAGCCCGCTCACGAAGAGCGGGATGACGCCGGATTCCTGGTTCCAGAGCGCTTGCAGGGGCGCGCCGCAATGGAGCCCGCTCACGAAGAGCGGGATGACGCCTCAGCGGCGTTCGACCGGTTCCGGGGCACCGTCGAGCCGCAATGGAGCCCGCTCACGAAGAGCGGGATGACTCCCCCGGCGAGATGGCCGCCTACCTCGAAGTCGGCGGGCCGCAATGGAGCCCGCTCACGAAGAGCGGGATGACGCGATCCTGGCCCGCGTCATGCTCATGTCCGAAGCGGTGTTGCCGCAATGGAGCCCGCTCACGAAGAGCGGGATGACGCCGCTACCCCGCCGCCAGCACCAAACCCGCACCATCCGAGCCGCAATGGAGCCCGCTCACGAAGAGCGGGATGACCAGCCGGAAATCCTGATGCGCGAACGCCTCATCGATGCCGCAATGGAGCCCGCTCACGAAGAGCGGGATGACGCGAGGGCATCGGCCTCGAACGAGCCGCCAGCCGATGCGCCGCAATGGAGCCCGCTCACGAAGAGCGGGATGACGCCTCACCGCCCAGGCCGGGGTGAAAGTCGCCGAATCCGCCGCAATGGAGCCCGCTCACGAAGAGCGGGATGACCTCGCGGCGGATGACCGGTCAGACACCGTTCTCGCTGCCGCAATGGAGCCCGCTCACGAAGAGCGGGATGACGCAGCTACATCTCCGTCGATGCCGATCTGGACACGCCGCCGCAATGGAGCCCGCTCACGAAGAGCGGGATGACGTCCCGTACGGGACGAGCACGTTGCCGTCGTCGTCGCGCCGCAATGGAGCCCGCTCACGAAGAGCGGGATGACGCCGACACAATTCCTGCCGGGCCGTGAGCCGATGGCGGAGCCGCAATGGAGCCCGCTCACGAAGAGCGGGATGACCCGCGTGCCGTCATAGCCGATCTGCTTGCCCTGCATGGCCGCAATGGAGCCCGCTCACGAAGAGCGGGATGACTTGCCCGGATCGCGTCATCGCGGGCCTGCCGCGCCGCGCCGCAATGGAGCCCGCTCACGAAGAGCGGGATGACCCGGCGCTACCGGGACCATGCAGGTCAACGGGACGGAGAGCCGCAATGGAGCCCGCTCACGAAGAGCGGGATGACGTCCTGCTCCAGCTCGCGGGCGAGGGCATGAGCGTCGCCGCAATGGAGCCCGCTCACGAAGAGCGGGATGACACGTTCCACGCCGCGGTCACCGACGGGGTACCGCCCGCGCCGCAATGGAGCCCGCTCACGAAGAGCGGGATGACAAGCATGTCTATGCGAAGTGCGGATACCGCGCTATCAGCCGCAATGGAGCCCGCTCACGAAGAGCGGGATGACCTCGAACTCCACGAGCTAATGACCGAGCGTGCGATGCGCCGCAATGGAGCCCGCTCACGAAGAGCGGGATGACTCAGCGCCGGGCCTGATGATGAATCAATTCGCTTCTGGCCGCAATGGAGCCCGCTCACGAAGAGCGGGATGACACGCCCCGTGGTCGGGGCGCTGTGCTTCAGCCAGCCGCAATGGAGCCCGCTCACGAAGAGCGGGATGACACGCCCGGCATGAACACCACCAGGCAGCGAGAGAAAGGCCGCAATGGAGCCCGCTCACGAAGAGCGGGATGACGAGCATCGCATAGCTCGGTCGGGTAAACCTCGTTCATCTGGCCGCAATGGAGCCCGCTCACGAAGAGCGGGATGACCCCAGGTCGTACCCTGCTTCAGCGCGCAGGTGGAGCATGCCGCAATGGAGCCCGCTCACGAAGAGCGGGATGACCTGGTCATCGGGCACTCGCCCCGGTCCGGTTAAGGGCGCCGCAATGGAGCCCGCTCACGAAGAGCGGGATGACCTCGCTGGGGTAGCCGCCACTGTCGGGGTCGCGGTTGTCGCCGCAATGGAGCCCGCTCACGAAGAGCGGGATGACTTCCGCATCGGGTTACCGAGCCCGAGGTTCGGAAGATTGCCGCAATGGAGCCCGCTCACGAAGAGCGGGATGACCTGCCCGGCCGGTCGGACCCGCCGGGGGCGGCGGCGGCGCCGCAATGGAGCCCGCTCACGAAGAGCGGGATGACGTGTCGAGGTAGCCCAGGCCCAGCTCAGCGCCCGGAGCCGCAATGGAGCCCGCTCACGAAGAGCGGGATGACTTGCCCGCCAGACGCCCCGGTTCATCCCGTCGTCCACGCCGCAATGGAGCCCGCTCACGAAGAGCGGGATGACGTGCCCAGGCACTGGTAGTTAGCGCCGTTATACACGAGCCGCAATGGAGCCCGCTCACGAAGAGCGGGATGACGATCACCGAGAAGCGCCCCGGTCTCAAGGACCCGTTGCCGCAATGGAGCCCGCTCACGAAGAGCGGGATGACGTGCGCCCAGCGGCCCCACGGGATCAGGCCGTCATCAGGCCGCAATGGAGCCCGCTCACGAAGAGCGGGATGACGAGCCGCTTCGTCAGGTCCCCGGTCGCCGACCCCAGCGCCGCAATGGAGCCCGCTCACGAAGAGCGGGATGACCGGGGTTGATTCGGGCATGGTTAACGATGTGGTTGCGGGCCGCAATGGAGCCCGCTCACGAAGAGCGGGATGACTGGCATGGTGAGCCGTCCGGCCACGGGCAGCCAGAGGAGCCGCAATGGAGCCCGCTCACGAAGAGCGGGATGACTTCCTGGCGCAGAAAGCCGCCGAGCACGGGCTACTGCCGCAATGGAGCCCGCTCACGAAGAGCGGGATGACCTGGGCCCGGCGCCTTGGGCGACGGCGTGGCCGAACGGGCCGCAATGGAGCCCGCTCACGAAGAGCGGGATGACAGGACAGCGTACTGCTGTTCGCCCGCCTCCTGGCCCGGCCGCAATGGAGCCCGCTCACGAAGAGCGGGATGACTTCCCGCAGGCGCTGTCTTAATTAACCAGCGGGCTTTGCCGCAATGGAGCCCGCTCACGAAGAGCGGGATGACGGGCCCGGCGCGGCCAGGCCGGCGGAGCGGACGTGGCCGCCGCAATGGAGCCCGCTCACGAAGAGCGGGATGACGACACTCTCGGCCCGGCTACCGTCGACGTTCCGGCCGGCCGCAATGGAGCCCGCTCACGAAGAGCGGGATGACCGGATCGGATTCAGCAGTCGCGGGCACGGACATCTACGGCCGCAATGGAGCCCGCTCACGAAGAGCGGGATGACCGGTCCGCGGCATGCTGCTGATCGTCCGCGACTCCAAGCCGCAATGGAGCCCGCTCACGAAGAGCGGGATGACGCCTGCTGACTCTCGTCGCGAACAGTCCCGGCACGTACGGGCCGCAATGGAGCCCGCTCACGAAGAGCGGGATGACCTGCCCAGATGCCCTCGTGCTCGGGATACTTCGAGATGCCGCAATGGAGCCCGCTCACGAAGAGCGGGATGACCGCCCGCAGAATCGCGAAACCGATGATCCTGCCGGGCCGCAATGGAGCCCGCTCACGAAGAGCGGGATGACTCGCGGTAATTAGCGGTCCATGGCCCCGGCTGCTCGCCGCAATGGAGCCCGCTCACGAAGAGCGGGATGACTTCCCACCAGGGAAATGGGTTACGATCGCTGATCATGCCGCAATGGAGCCCGCTCACGAAGAGCGGGATGACCACTTTTGATGGCACCGGAGTTGTCGCTCACAAGGGCTCGCCGCAATGGAGCCCGCTCACGAAGAGCGGGATGACCACCGACCGGGCCAGCGGGAAGCTCGCTACGTTCGTCGCCGCAATGGAGCCCGCTCACGAAGAGCGGGATGACGGCTCGCAAAATTCGAGCCACTTGACCTGCAAGAACAGGCCGTCAAACGAGCGGTGGTCTCGTGCATGACGCTCTGGCTCTCACTATGCACTTGTCAAGATGCGAGAACGGCCGCTCACCTGCGCGCGAGCGCTCCCTGGCTTCGCAGGCACCACCAGAGCGCTCGCACGATCAGACGATGACCGCGCTTGATGTCGGTAGCCTCTCATGATGGCCAAGGAAGAGGAACCGCGACGAATCACCCGCCTGGCCAAGGTCGACGACCATCACGCTGTCCTCCGACGGCTTCATGCGCGTCTCGACGTCACCACGCATCAGGACGGCTTCGTGGTCAGAAAGGTCGCACACGAACACCGAGTACTGAATCCGCGTCCCGTATCCCTCCATGCAGCCAGCTACGCTGCGCAAACGCCTGTCGTCGCGGATGTCGTACGCGACGAGGTAACGCCGACGGGCCATAGCGTGCCCTACCGGGTAACCAGCGGCTCGTACTGCGGAAGCTCGCCGATCAGCGTTGCCGCGAGAATCCGGGCCTGCAACTCGACCGCTCGCCGGTAGCTCACCGAGTACCCGAACAACGGGTGCCTCAGTTGCGTCGTCATCCGCCGCTCCCAGGCCCGCAGCACTGCCTTGCGGCCTTCAGGTGTCAGCGTGACCGCGCCAGCGCGCACCTGGAAGTCCGATGTGCCAACTTCCCGGTTGTTGATCAGCGTGAGCACGGTCGAGTCAGCGAGCAACGGCCTGAACTCTTCAGCGAGGTCCAGCGCAAGGGCAGGTCGACCGAATCGGGGCCGGTGAAACAAGCCCACATAAGGATCGAACCCGACGGCCAGGCATGCCGCCATCATCTCCTTCGCCAAGAGCCCATAGCAGAACGAAAGCAAGCAGTTGACCGCGTCCGTCGGCGGCCGGCGATTTCGCAAGCCGGTGAAGGCCGGACCGGGCAGCTCACTCGCCCTTCCGATCAGCGCCGGATAGGCGCCGAAGTACAGTCGTGCGGCCACCCCTTCGAGCCCGAGCAGCTCGGCCGCGTCAGCCGCATTCTCGGCCTGCGCCGCCAGTCCGGCGAGTTGCCCGACGACCCGCGCCATCGCGTCGCCGCCGTTGCGGCGCAGCAGCACCCTGCAGTTCCGGATCTTCCCGCCGATCATTCGCCGCGCCTCGTCAAGCTGACCCCGCGCCGCCGCCGTGACCTGGCGAACTCGCAGCATCACGTTCTTGCTTGGCAACCCGGTCGTCAGCCCAAGCAACCACCCGCCGTACGAGAAGTGGAATATGTCGATGTCCCGCTCGAACAGTGCCCGCATCGCCTGCGCCGACACCTGCACATTCCCGTAAGCGCAGACATGCATCACGTCAATGAGCCGGACACTGGCGAGCGGTTCACGATGCTTGGAGACGGTGAGCCTGGCCCCGTCGATGCCGATGTATGCTCCCTGCTCAGTCACGTAGAGCGGGGTCGCGTCCGGATCCGCCGCGATGAGGCGGCGCGGGTTGCCCGCAGTCCGCCGCGCCAGCACGTTCGTTTCATCAGGCAGGCAGATTCCCACCAGCGAACAGCGCGGGCACTTAGGGCTGGACTGCAACGGCGGCGGCGGAGCCAGCCTCGTCGCAGCGGCGCGGGCCTGGGCAACGATCTCCAGGGTGCGGGCGATCAGTTCCGGTGTCGGGTCGACATGCACACGCTGCTTTGTCTCGGCATAGAAGATCTCGCCGCGTTCCACGGTGTAGCCGTGCTCCCTGAGCAGCAGCACCTGCGCGCAGACCTGGACGGCATCTGCCTCCCACGCGGTGCCGTCGTGCGCCGGGCGGCCCTTCTTCGTATCGA
>Ga0307372_10012942_pt1 | contig 10850 bp, 11 predicted proteins | sample OX1MG_FD_202533 | JGI IMG/M metagenome (GOLD analysis project Ga0307372, IMG submission 202533) | Soil microbial communities from Risofladan, Vaasa, Finland - OX-1 | ecosystem: Environmental > Terrestrial > Soil > Coastal area > Acid sulfate soil | place: Finland: Risofladan, Vaasa | collected...
AGTGAACAGCAGGATCTCTGACGATTGCGGCCGCTCAAAGTTGATGGCGTTGAGGGCGTCGACAGACCACACCAGTGCATCGAGCGTGTCTACAAGAATCGCTCCGTACTGCTCTGCGATACCCGCGAGACGTTTTCTTGGCGTCGACGCCATGCCGCTGTGCGAGTTGGCGGCGCGCCGGCCGGCCTCGGACAGGCCGCCGACCATGAGGACAACCGGTTTGTCGCGCACCTGTGCGTATTCGCACGCGGCAGCGAGATCGGTCAGCGAGCTGATTCCATCCGCATAGAAGGCCACGAGCCTCACATCGTCACGGTCGAGGAGTGACCGGGCAACACGCTCAAGCGGCAGTGTCAGTCCGGTGCCGACGGCAAAGGCGGAGTGTATGCCGATCCCGCGCTGCGCAAGGAACTTGACCATCCCTGCGAGCACACCGCCGCTCTGCGACGCGAGCGCGACACCACCGGCCGCGACGTTCTCAACGATTGGCGCCAGCAACCCGATGAGATGCGCCCCCGTCGAGACCAGGCCGGTGGATTGTGGACCGAGGATGGGAACGTCATTGACGATCGCCCACGCCGACACTTCAGACTCGTACCCGCCAGGATCTCGACTGACCTCCGGATACAGAATGACGCCGTCGGGCTTTGCCGTGAGACTGTCCAGGATCGCACGGCAATCCCGTCCCTGGACCATCAAGTAGAGCAAACCTGGCGGTCCTGGGATGTCGCTCACTGCGGGATAGCAGCGGCGGTCAAAGATCCTCGAGTAACGTGGATTGACGAGGTACACCTCTCCGGAGAACGGCAGCGATCGGTTCTCGAGGTTATGGAGAAGGTGGCCGGTGATCTGTCCGTTCGGAGAGGCCCCCACCACCGAGACAGCGCGCGGTGACAGCAGCCCGTCGATCACGGAGTCGCGAGGGCCCGCGAACTGACGAGTCGCTCCAACCACCCCGTCCTCTCGAGCGTCGCTTCGAAGCGTTGGGCATCCTCGGCGGACAGCTGGCGCAACGGCGGACGGACGACGCCCCCGCTCATTCCCAGGAGATCCATCCAACATTTGATCAATGCGATCGGATGCTGCGCCGCATCGTGGTTCCACAACTCGGCATAGATCGACTTCCAGACGTCCCGCAGCGGTTGGAGCGCGAAGTAGGCTGCCCAGCCCCCAGCGTGGTCGCCTGCGTTGATCAGATCGACGTACTGCTGGACCGCTGGGCACTTCGGACTCTGCATGAGGAATACGGACGTCGCTCCGAGGAGAACCTGCTGCTGCGAGTAGATCATCATCGCCGGTAAGTACTCTTCGAGCGGGTTGCTCACGACGAGTTGCTCGCCAACCGCTCGCATTGCCTCAATGGTGTGCCCGTAGTCGTTGACCGCGTCCTTGAGTGCACACACATTCTCGAGAGTCGCGAGCCGTTCGATGGCCTGGATGCTGAGGTTCCTGCCGGAATGGTACGTGTTGTACACGAACATCGGGACACTGACCCGCGATGCCACATACTCGTACCAGTCGCACGCCATGGCCTCGCTCTTCGTGAACTCCATAGGCACCCAGAGCATCACGGCGTCAGCGCCGATCTCCGTGCAATACCGGACCAACCGAATCGTTTCGGGGACGCTGTAGTCGACAGCATGGACGTAGCACGGAATTCGCTTGTCAACGGCGTCGACGAAGACCTTGAACGAACTCATGCGCTCCTCGAGCGTCAGGTACCACGGTTCAGAGAACCCGAAGCCGATCCCTCCCGCTCGCAGCCCGATGATGTGATCGACGTTGTCGCGAATGCCCTGCGTGTCGATATCACCGTTCGGCTTCATCGGGATCATCGGCGTCGTCCATAGGCCGGTCACTCGTTCACGAGCCCATGCCTTCGCGTCAGCTGGAGCAGCAGGCATTGAGATCTCCAAAGGTAGTCTTGAGTCCGTGCACGGACGGTCGTGCAATGCAAGTGTACGTCGGTTGACTGAACTCGTCTTCGCCGCTCACTCGCCTATACCGATGTGCGCGACCGCACGAACCGGGGAGCCGTCCCCTCCGCCGATCGGGAGCGGAAATAGGAACGCCTCGAAACGCTGTCCGACGACAAGGTCGAGGTTGGCCATGTGTTCACAAATGAGCGTGCCCGCGCCAAGAAGCAGGTGGTGCACAGGCCAATTGAAACCGGCAGGGCGCACCGGCTCGGGCATGTCCGGAGTTGGCACGTCGAGCCCGACGACCTTCACCTCACGATCGACCAGCCATTGCGCCGCGTCAAGGCCGAGGTATGGGTGGAGCTCATATTGGTGACGGTCGGCGTGGAAGTACTTGCCCCAGCCGGACTCGATGAGCACGATGTCGCCACGTTGCACTGTCTGCGACTGCGACTCGAGGTCGTCAGCCGTTATGGCCTCGCCGCCCGCACGCCGTACACTCAGCCCGACCGCCGGCCCGCACACCTCATTCAGGTCGAGTTCCGCGATCGTGCGTGCGTCATCAATGAAGTGCGATGGGGCGTCCAGGTGCGTTCCGTGATGGACGACAACGTCCAACGCAGTCACGTTGACACCCGACTTCTCGATCGAAAGGCACCGGCTGACGCGCACCGGCGGAAACAACCGCTGCGAGAACATGCCGTCGCGATATGGCTGGGTCAAATCAACCAGCTTCATTCGGCGATCTCCCCGACTGCATGCCCCGCGCCATGTGACTAGTTTGCCAGGGTTGGCGTGAGGATGCGACAGCGCCCGGCCTTTCAGCGGTAAAGGCTCGAGCGCGCGACGGCGCTGGGGCGGTCACCGCCGGACGATATACTTGTCTCACGCCAACTGGGCCATAGTTCCGCGATATGCAAGTACCCATGCCCGAATACGAGATTGTGGATGCGCACGTCCACCTTTACCGTGACGTCGCGACGGAGAAGCAGGCGCTTCCGATTCCGGGTCGGCGCGATTCGGATCGGTGGGGTAACGCGGACTCGGTCACCGACTTCATGGATCGAGAAGACGTTTCGCACATCGTCGCGCTCAACTTCTTTCCGACCGCAGTCATGCGGCGGGTGCTGCAGAAGAAGAACGCCGCAATCTCGGCAGGGGGACCTGGGACAGCGATGGACATCGACGCGGAGCTGGCGGCCGGGCTCCGACGTCAGAACGAGTGGTTGTGCAGGCTGAGTCAGGACAACCCCCGCATCCTGGCCGGGATCGGCGTGCAGAAGCTGCTGTCACCCGAGGAGCTCGTCGAGGAGGTCGAGCTGCGTGCCACACAGGGCGCGCGCACCGTAAAGATGGTTCCCGGGTGGTTCCACGAGTATCCGAACGATCGCGCCTTCTGGCCGATGTACGCGCGATGTGCCGAGCTCGGCCTTGCGATCACGGCCGATACGGGGTCTCTCGGATTCGGTCGCCACTCAGCGCATCCCGACGAGTTCAACCACATCTGCTACGGAGAGCCCAACCACTTCATCGAGGTCCTGGATGCGTTTCCAACCTTGATCGTCGTGATGGCGCATCTCCCGAGCGCCTTCTGGGATGACCGGGTCGACCTGGCGCGCCGATTCCCAAACGTGATGTTCGACATCTCCGGTGGATTCGACGCACCAGGGTTTCACGCCCGTGATGGGCACAGAGCGGTCGCGGAGGAGGACGCTGTCCGCATCATGCGGAAGGTCGGCATCGAGCGGATCATGTTTGGCTCGGATGGCCCGCACGTGATGTTGCAGCCGTACCTTGAGCAAGTGCTGCGGCTCGAGCTTACCGCCTCGGAGCGGCTACTTCTCCTCCGCGACAACGCTCGCCGCATCTATCGCTTCTGAATTGCTCCGAGCGCTCAGGACGCGCTCTCATAGTTCGGGGCGCGCTTCTCGAGGAAGGCAGCGATGCCTTCTTGCGTCTCTGCTCGCTGCATGAGCTCAGAGCTAACCCGCTGCGTCTCGACATACCCCTCGTCAGACCAGTTGACGTTGAACGCCATGAGTTTGATGGCGCGCTTCATCTCGATGAGTGTGTTCCTCGGCTTCGCGGCAATGGCGGCTGCACGGTCAGCAGCCACCGCTTGCAACTGCTCCGGCGGAACGACCTCATCGACAAGGTGCATGGCCTGTGCTTCGAACGCAGAGTATCGCCGGCCTGAGAACAACATCATGCGGAGTGCGCCGCTTGGGACACCGATGGACATTAGATCCACTCCCCCACCGGCAACGCTTCCGCGATCGATCTCCGGCATCGCAAAGAATGCAGTCTCGGATGCGATCCGATAGTCGCAGCGCGTCGCGTACGAGACACCCGCGCCAACGCACGCGCCGGTCACCGCCGCGATGATCGGGACAGGGATTGCTGCGAACTTGCGTCTTGCATTACCACTGATCTCGAAGAACGCCGCCCGTCCCGCCGAGTCCAACGTGGCGAGCTCCTTCACATCCGCTCCTCCGCTGAACATGCGCGGATTGGCGGCCGTGAGGATTGCCACGCGTACTGACGGCTCGGCGGACACACGCTCCGCGACCTCCGCGAGGAGCGTGTACATCGCCGAAGACAGAGCGTTCGCGGGCGGACGGTCAAGCGTAATCACGGCAACACCGTTGTCGGCGGCATAGCGAATGGGAGCGTCCGCGCCAGTGTTATCAGCGGCGGCGTCTGTGGCCATCACCGCACCGCATCGTCGGCGTGAAGTCGGTCCATCTCCGTCTGTGTCATCGCAAGCTCCCTCAGGATGTCGTCGGTGTGCGCGCCGAGCTCGGGGGGTGGCAGACGGTCGGTGATTGGTGTTTCTGAAAAGTGAAGCGGGCTCCGAACCAGCTTGACCGGACCTAGCGCACCAACCGTCATCTCGGTAATGGTTTCAAGGGCGCTGAGCTGCGGATCGTCCGCTGCCTCAGCAATGGAATTCACCGGCGCGCAGGGCACTCCTGCTTTGCTCATCCGGTCGCGACACTCGCTGGTCGTGAACTGCTTCGTTAGTGATGCCACCTCCGACACCAGCTCGTCTCGGTTCCGATAGCGCAGCGTCAGCGTCGCAAAACGCGGGTCCGCGGCGAGCCCCAGATCACCGAGCGCATCGCAGCACATCGTCCACGCGCGGTCGTTGGCGGCCACGATGCAGATCCATCCGTCGCTTGTCGGAAAGGCCTGGTTCGGCAGACCCATCCGGTTGCCGGTGCCCATGCGCTGGGGGAGTACGCCATTCAACCAGTAGTCGACGAACATATAGTTGAGCATGTTGACTTGGCCCTCGAGCATATTCGTCTCGATCGATTGCCCGCGGCCGGTCTCGCCTCGATGGTGCAGCGCGGCGAGAATGCCGATCACGGCATAGAGGCCGGCTGTCATGTCTGCGACCGGCGTCGGCACACGCACCGGTGCACCGTCGGGCTCGCCCGTGATGCCGAGCAGACCGCTATGGGCCTGAATGACGAGATCGTTTGCTGCGCTCTCTCTGCTCGGACCTGTGGCTCCATAGCCCGAGATGCCGCAGTAGATGAGTCGCGGGCAGTCTGCTGCGATGCTTGGATAATCCAGCCCCAACCGCTCCATCACGCCCGGCCGGAAGTTGTGTATCGAGACATCGCCCATCTTGAGCAGCCGCAGAGCGACCGACCGACCCTCGGGCTTCCCCAGATCGAGAGCGATGCTCCGTTTGTTGCGGTTCAGCGCCAGAAAGGTTGCTCCCGGACCATCTGATTTCTCGTCCATGACCCCGTACGGCCTCGCATCATCCCCCAGTGGCACGCGCTCGATCTTGATCACGGTCGCACCCATATCACCCAGGATCTGCGTCGCAAATGGTCCGGATACGATTCGCGTGAAATCGATCACGACGATGCCGTCGAGTGGTCCGTTGCTACTCACATCCGTTTCCACGTCACTTCACGTCAGCAGTGACCCACGCCACGGTCTTGACTTCTCCTGCCTCGTTTTCCGCCCACAACTCAACCTTCAGGCGCACGCGATCGCCGTCGACCGTGCGCTCGCGAACGACGCCGTGGGTGGTGATGATCTCGCCCGCGTAGATCGGTTTGACGAACTTCCCCTCCATGATTGCATTCTCAAAGAATGTCTTTCCGAAGAAGTTGACGCATGTCTCGGCCAGATATGCTCCGGACATCATCCCGGTCGCGATTGGCGCCCTCATGCCGTGATTGGCGGCGGTCACCGGGTCGAAGTGAATCGGATTGAGTCGACCCCAATGCCGTGAGCCCATGAGCTGGATGACCGCCTGCTTCTTGACCCCGTCAAGCTCGTAACCGACTTCGATATCGCGACTAGCGACTGCCATCAGCGGGCTCCTCATCGGCAGGCTGATCGGAGCCATCTAGCGGCGCGAAATTGGAGAGAGCGATCGCCGTGTGCTTCACCAGCAACTTCCCGGTGTCGGCGTCCTCGACCGTGAACTCGCGCTCTGTGTATTGGCGACCGCGCTTCACGTACTTCTTGGTGAGCTTGCCGTGATATCGCACCGTGGTGCCGACCATGACCGGAGCGAAGAACTCTGTGCGCCATCCTGTCGCCACACCACCCACCTCGCTCCGCCCCATCCCCTGACGGTGAAACCAGTTCTGCCAGTACGGCACAAGCAGCGGCGGTGCGATGGCCGTTCCGAACGGAGACTCACCGGGCCCCAGAGGCCAGGCCTCATACCATGGGTTGTAGTCCTCAACACCGTCCGCATACAGGACGACGAGCTCGGGGCTCACCCTCATCTCCCAAGTGAGCTCGGTGCCCTCCTGGATGTCCCACATGCTGCCATGGTCCGCGTCGAGCTTCGCCAGGAACACCTCGAGCTGTTCCACCTGTGTCTTGCTCATGGGCTGCAGGTCGTCGTGAGCGACCACATGCTCAGACATTGTTTTCCCCTTGTTCATTGAAGAACGAGCCCGTGCGAGCTCTGAGATCTTCGGTCTCTTCCCGTCTTTGCTTGCGGTATTCACGCGCCTCGAACTCGAAGCCGATGGCGCTTCCCCATTTGAGGCCATCGTTGACGAGGCGCTTCATGACACCGATCGCAAACGCATCGTTGCGCGCGATCTTGTCCGCGAGGGTCCGTATGGCGGCATCCAACTCGCCGGGAGCCACGACTTGAGTGACCAGTCCGATCCTCTCGGCCTCGTGAGCGTCGATCGGCTCACACGTGAAGAGCATCTGCTTTGCCCACTGCGGACCGACCAGGTTGCGCAGGCGCTGTGTGGAGCCGCCGCCATGCAGCATCCCGTACTTCGCGTGCGTGTCCGCGAACGTCGCGTCCTCAGACGCCAGAACGATGTCGAAGCAGGCGAGCATGCTCAGAGCCCCGGTATAGCAGAGACCATTCACGCCTGCGATCGCCGGTTTTTCGATGGTCTCGAGACGGGACCAGAGATCAGCACCCGACACGTGCGACTCCGCGCCGATCTCCTTGAGGTCGCGGCCCGCCGAGAACGCGCGCCCGGTTCCCGTGATGGCAATAACCCTGATGCTGCTATCGGTTTCAAGGTCCGTGAGTGCGGCGTCAACGTCGTTCAGCATCTGCAGGTTGATGGCGTTGAGCGCCTTGGGTCGGTTGAACCGGATGAGCCCCAGGCCCGACTCCTTCTCCAGAAGAATGGTTTCGTACGCCGCACTCATCCTCTCACCTCAACACCTGCAACCTTCTCCAAGAGCGTTATGTATGTGCTGAAGTCCTTTGGACCGAGACCCTGCGTCACGGCATCGTCAAGTGCCGCAGCCACGGTATCGCCGAGTCGCACCGGCACGCCGAGAGCGTGGGCCAACTCAACGGCCAAGCGGAAGTCCTTGGCGCCCAACTCCATGGAGAATCTCGTCGGCTCGAAGTTGCGACCAAAGATCAAGAATGGATACAGCGTCTGAGTCATGTGGCTCGCACCGGTCCCCGCGTTGACAACCTCCAGCAAGGCCTGTGGTGCCACCCCGGCTTTCGTTCCGACCACCATCGCCTCCATGGACGCGATCGCGTTCGTCATGCCGATGTAGTTGTTGACGAGCTTGGTGACGTAACCGGTGCCGAGCGGTCCCATGTAGACGACCTTGCTACCCAAGTGCTCCAGGACCGGCACGCAACGCTCATACACGTCGTGTTGCCCTCCGACCATGAGCACCAGCGTCGCCAGGCGTGCGCCTCGTGTACCGCCACTGACTGGCGAGTCGAGGACGTCAACCCCCTTCAGTGCCGCTGCCGCGGCAATGCGCTGTATCGATTCTGGCGTGCTGGTACTGACGTCAATATACGTGTCGCCACTCTGCATGCCGTTGAGCGCGCCGGTCGGTCCCAGAAGAGCGGCCTCGATCTCGGTCGGGCCAGGGAGCGCTGTGAAGGTGAGCGTCCCGGCCGCCGCCGCGTCATGCGCGGTGTCTGCCCACATTGCGCCGTCGTTCAACAGCTCGGTGGCTCGATGGCGATTGATGTCGTGCACGGTGAGCGCATGACCGGCCTTGAGCAGATTCGACGCCATCGGACGACCCATGTTTCCCAGACCGATGAAGCCGATGTTCATCGGCCTTTGAACTCCGGTGCACGCCGTTCGCGAAACGCGGCGAGTCCTTCGACGCGGTCGCTTGTTGCCGACAGCAGTGTCGCAAGATCGTCTTCAAGGCGCAGGCCGTCCGACTGTGGCAGCTCAGCGCCGCGGCGGATGGCCTCCTTTGCGTATGCAATCGCAAGTGGGCCGCCGCGACTCAGCCGTGCCGCCCAGTCGAGCGCAGAGTCCAGGACACTTTCGGGAGCAACGACCTCCGCCACGAGGCCGGTGCTGAGTGCCGCAGCGGCATCGATCTGGTCCCCGGTGAGTATCAGTCGCAGTGCCGCGCCAACACCCACGAGCCGCGTCAGCCGTTGAGTTCCGCCGGCCCCAGGGATCATTCCCAGGCGCACTTCCGGCAGCGCGAACACGGCGTCGCTGGAAGCGATGCGCACATCACATGCCAGTGCGATCTCGAGCCCACCGCCCAAGCAGTACCCTCGGATCGCAGCGATGGTAGCTTTGGTCGTGGCTTCGATGATGTCGTTCCATCGCAGAGCGAGGCGCTCCCTGCGTGAGTCCGTCACTGATGCGGAGCGAGTGAACTCACCGATGTCAGCCCCCGCGCAGAAAGCCCGTTCGCCGGCCCCCGTAATGACGATCGCGCGAACCTCGCTGTCGGCCTCCGCTTCGCGTATGGCGTCCGGCAACTCACGCCGCATGACCGAGTCCAGTGCATTCAGCACTTCCGGTCGGTTGAGGGTGACGATGCCGACCGCCGCGCGACGCTCATACGTTATCGAGACCGGCATTACCCGTCGCTCCGTGCCAGCACGTGTCGAGCGATCTGAATCCGCTGCATCTCAGACGTTCCTTCGCCGATGCGGTAGCCGCGAAGATCGCGATACATCCTTTCGATTGGAAGGTCGGCCATGAATCCCGCGCCCCCGAAAATCTGCAGGGCACTGTCGGCTACACGGCCGGCCATTTCAGTTGCGAAGAGCTTCGCTCGTGATGCGGCGATTCGGAAGTCCGGCGAACTCGTCTCAGACTTCCAGGCAGCCGCGTAGATAAGTCCGCGGGCTGCTTCGATCCCCACGTCCATATCAGCGAGCATGAACTGAATCGCCTGATGGGACCCCAGGCGTTTGCCGAACGTGTGCCGCGTCTGTGCAAACTCCGCGGCGAGCCTGAGGAGTTCTTCAGCTGCGCCAAGGCATCGAGCCGCGATATAGAGCCGCATCGAATTGACCGCAGCGATCAGCGTGTCAAATCCCGCTCCCACGCGACCGAGGACGCGATCGCTACCCAGAGCGCAGTCCTGCAGGGAGAAGGCGGAAATGTGGTAGCCGTTCCAGCCGAGTTTCCTGAACCTGCGTCCGATGGTCAAACCGGGGGAATCGCGATCCAGTATGAACGTCGTGAAGCGGTGGCGCAGATCTGCGCTCGCGTCTGTCACCGCGAGCACGAAGATGTAGTCGCTGGTCTCAGCATTCGAGATGAAGACCTTGCTCCCGTCAAGAATCCAGCCGTCGGCATGCGGCCGGGCGCACGTTTGAATGCCTGCGAGGTCTGAACCAGCATCCGGTTCGGTGAGGGCGACACAAGCCGTCACTTCGCCCTTGAGCGCGGGATTGAGCAGCCACTGTCGCTGCTCCGCCGACGCAAAGACGATCGCTTGCGGCAACCGTCCGACAGTTTCACCGAGCGGTATCGACGTTCGTCCGACTTCTGTACCGATAAGCACTTCGCCCAGGGCCCCAACGCCGCCTCCACCCAGCGCCGCGGGGATGTTGAAGCCCACCAAACCCAGCCGCGCTGCCTTGGTGCGCAGTGCTCGCACCGTTGCCGGATCGATGTCATCGGCGATGTCGACATCGCGCTCGAGGGGCCGTAGCTCCTGCAGCACGAACTTGCGTACAGTGTCTTGCACCATCTCGAGTTCGGACGAGATCGTCAGATTCCACTGAGGCGTTCCCTCAGCGGCCGTTCCCTCAGCGGACATACGCCTTCGTTTCCAAGTACTCCTCCAGCCCATGGCGCCCCAGCTCTCTGCCAACACCAGACCTCTTGACTCCACCGAATGGCAGCGAAGGGTCAAAGCCACCGCCGTTGATGACTACTTGTCCGGCAGACATGCCGCGCGCGAAAGTCATGGCCCGCTCGGAGTCAGCCGACCACACCGCGCCGCTCAAGCCATAGTCCGTCGCATTTGCGAGATCGAGCGCCTGATCTTCAGATTCGTATCTCATCACGACCAGCACCGGTCCGAAGATCTCTTCCTGCGCGACGGTCATTGACGGCGTCACGTCGGAAAGAACGGTCGGGCTGACGTAGTGTCCCTTCTCCAGACCCGCCGGACGCTCCGCACCTCCCGTAATCACCGCGGCGCCCTCGCGCACAGCGCCCCGGATGT
>Ga0307372_10012944_pt1 | contig 10847 bp, 6 predicted proteins | sample OX1MG_FD_202533 | JGI IMG/M metagenome (GOLD analysis project Ga0307372, IMG submission 202533) | Soil microbial communities from Risofladan, Vaasa, Finland - OX-1 | ecosystem: Environmental > Terrestrial > Soil > Coastal area > Acid sulfate soil | place: Finland: Risofladan, Vaasa | collected...
CGTCTGCCGTAGCGCCAGCTGCCAAGCTGGCGCTACGGCAGACGCCCACCAATGATGATATAACGATGTATACGTGACGCCAGTTGTCAAGACGAACACATGGGGAGGATATGATGAGTGGCCAACGCGCTGATCGCTGTGTGACGACCTTCTCGATTGTCGGGCGCGACCCGGACAATGGCGACCTGGGGATCGCCGTGCAGTCGAAGTTTCTGGCGGTGGGGGCCGTCGTACCGTGGGCGCGGGCGGGCGTCGGCGCGGTCGCCACGCAGTCCTGGGCAAACACCAGCTATGGCCCACTTGGCCTCGATCTAATAGCGGCGGGCAGGTCCGCCGAGGAGACGATGACCACGCTGACAAGCTCCGACGACCGCGCCGATCATCGCCAGGCGGGCATCGTAGACGCGCAGGGCCGCTCGGCCACCTACACCGGCTCCGGCTGCTACGCCTGGGCGGGCGGGATCGCCGGAGCGAACTTCGCCGCGCAGGGCAACATCCTGGTGGGCGGCGAGACTGTGCAGGCGCTGGCGACGACGTTTCAGGCGACGACGGGGCCACTGTGGACTCGGCTGGTGACGGCGCTGGCGGCGGGGCAACGCGCGGGCGGCGACAGCCGGGGGCAGCAGTCGGCGGCGCTGCTGGTCGTGCGCGAGGGCGGCGGCTACGGCGGCTTCAACGACCGACTGATTGACCTGCGCGTAGACGATCATCCCCAGCCGATTGACGAGCTGGCGCGCATCCTCGACCTCTACGAGTTGCTGTTCTTTAAGCCCGCGCCAGAAGACATGCTGCCCATCGATCAGCCGCTGGCCACCGAGCTACAGACACTGCTCACCCGCAGCGGCGACTACAGCGGGCCAATCAACGGCGCCTACGACGAGGCCACCTTCCAGGCGCTCGAACGCTACGGCGGACGCGAAAACCTGGAGGAACGGCTGCTCCATGAGCCGGGCGACGCGCGCATCGACCGCAAAGTGGTAGAGTACCTGCGCGAACATATCGCATAGGCTGAGGAAGCAAACGACATTGGAGACACTGCATGACCGCGGATGATCGATCATCCAATATGGCGCCTTCATTCACTGGCGACGCCACTGGCGACGCCGACATATCGTCCGGCCCACTGGCGCCCGGACAGGCGCTGCGCTTCGACATCACCGGGCGCGACGCCGCGACGAGCGCCCGCGCGGGGCTGCTGACCACGCCGCATGGGGTGGCTCGCACGCCGGTCTTCATGCCGGTTGGCACCCACGCCACCGTCAAAGCCGTCGGGCCGGATGATCTGGAGGCGCTTGGGGCCAGCATCGTCCTCTCGAATACGTACCATCTGCTGCTGCGACCGGGGCCGGAGGTGATCGCGCATTTCGGCGGACTGCACGGCTTCATGCGCTGGCCGCACCCGATCCTGACCGATAGCGGCGGCTTCCAGGTATTCAGCCTGGGCAAGCTGCGCGTGGTGACGGACGCAGGCGTGCGCTTCCAGTCGCACCTGGATGGCGCGAACGTAGTAATGACCCCCGAAAGCGTCATGCAGACCGAGGCGTTGCTCGGCGCCGACATCATCCTGCCGCTGGACGAATGCCCGCCGTACCCTTGCGCGCCCGAAGTGGGGCGCGCCGCGACCGAGCGCACGCATCGCTGGGCCGAGCGTGCGCTGGCGGCGAAGGTTCGCGGCGACCAGGCGCTCTTCGGCATCCCACAGGGATCGATGGACGCCGAACTGCGAACGGAGAGCGCGCAGTTCATCGGCGCGCTGCCGTTCGATGGCGTCTCGATTGGCGGCCTCTCGGTCGGCGAGCCGAAGCCGCTGATGTGGGCGATGCTCGAAGCCAGCGTCGCGGGCCTGCCCGACGCGAAGCCGCGCCACCTGCTCGGCGTCGGCTCGCCCGACGATCTGCTGGAAGGGATCGCGCGTGGGGTGGATATGTTCGACTGCGTGCTGCCCACCCGCACGGCGCGCACCGGCGGCCTCTACACGCCCAGCGGGCGCGTCAACGTCCGCACGGCGCGCTTCCGCGAGGAGCGCGGGCCGGTGGACCCGACCTGCGATTGCTACACCTGCCGCACATTTAGCGCGGGCTACCTGCATCACCTGATCCGCGCGGAAGACGACGACAGCAAGGGCGAGTTGCTCTACTACCGGCTGGCGAGTATCCACAACCTGCGCTTCCTCGTGCGGCTGGTGGAGGGCGCACGCGCCGCCATCCTCGCAGGAACGTTCGCCGCCTACCGCGCCAGCTTCCAGGCGGGCTTCACACCGCCCAACCAGCAGGTCGCCGCCGAGCAACGCCGCAAGCGCGCCGCGCACACCGACTAGCTGGCGACTACCCGATTGCGTAGCGCGCCAATCCCTTCGACGCTAGCCTCCACCAGATCGCCGGGATGCAGAAACTCCTTGGGCGTGCGGGCGAAGCCAACCCCGGCGGGTGTGCCGGTGATGATGATGTCGCCCGGCTCCAGCGTCAACACGTTGGAGAGCGTCTCGATGACGCTGGCCACGTCGAAGATCATGTTGGCCGTCGTGTCGTCTTGCTTGACGACGCCGTTGACACTCAGGCTGAGGCGCAGGCGCTGCGGATCGGGTACCTCATCCGCCGTCACAATCCACGGCCCCAAGGGACACGAGCCGTCCATGCTCTTGCCCAGGAACCACTGGACGCCGGGCAGATGCTGGAGGTCACGCGCGGTGATGTCATTGGCGACGGTGTAGCCCCAGACGTGCGCCAGCGCTTCATTACGGCTGATGTGGCGCCCACCCGCGCCGATGATCACCCCCAACTCCACCTCCCAGTCCATCGCCTGTGTCACCGTCACGTCCAGCGGAATCTCGCCGTAGGGGCGGTTGACGGTGGTGGGCGGCTTGGTGAAGATGTTGACATGGCCTGGCCCTGCTGGCGCGGCCTCGCCCGACGCCCGGCGCGACTCGGCGGCATGCTCGGCGTAGTTGCGCCCCACGCAGAAGACGTTCTTGCGCGGGCGCGGGATCGGCGCCAGCAGCTCGACCTCGGCCAGCGCCAGCGTCGCCTCGGCGGGCGCCGCCCCCACCAGCGCCGCCACACGCGCCAGCGCATCTGGCCCGGCGGCGATCAGCGACAGCATATCGTAGAGCGTCTCTGGTGGTATCGCTGCGTGCGCGGAGCCCGCCAGCGACGCCGCGCGCGGCAAGTCCACAAGGCGGTCGGCGGGATCACCGGCGCGCCCTAACACGGCGCCAAGGCGGATAGTCTGGTTGGCGTCTCGAAACGTCGCGAGTCGCATGGGTTGCTGCTCCTTTGCGTACATGGGGGTATCGGCTGAGTACATGGGAGTGTTAGCGCATACTTGCAATGGTCGCTACTGCCCCATCGCATCATCTGGTATCATACACGCAGCCATCCCGTGTGCGTATGCGCGATCCACGCTCAACGCATCACTACTACTGTGCGTCACGTCACAGTGGCGCCGCACGCTCCAGTTTCGTCGCCATTTGGGGGCGCCACGACGTTATATACTATGGCGATGAATATGTCTGTTCGTTCTTGGGCGCCTATGGTACACTGGACTACACTGTTGACGTGTTCCGACAAGCGACAGACGCCAGATGGCAGGCAGCGGGCAGTAACGAATGTGACATGGTTTGAAAGGCAGACGGCGCGACATGGACTACCAACAACCTGACAGACCTGTTCGGCCAGATGGCTACGGCCAGCAGTGGAATGCGCCGCAGTCCCCCAATGGTTCTGGTTCGCTTGCCGCGCGCGAACGGCCAGACGCGCCGCCACCACCGTCATCGGGCGCCCTCAACAACCCCGAGCCACCACTTTGGGGCTACGGCGGACGGCCCACCCACTATCCACTCGACCCTGACCTGTTCATGCCCTTTCATCACGATGGCGACAATAACGATCTGGACGCGCCAAGTGGCGTCCTGGGGGATGATCTCCAGCAGGGCGTCCCCCACACGGGTGACCCAACCGCCGACATTCCACACCCAAATGGCATCCGACCTCACTTGCCCAACGGCACGCCTCTTCAGTCTGGTCGCTATGTCATCGAGGGTTTGCTCGGCCAGGGCGGCATGGGCATGGTCTATAAGGTGCGGGATACCCATCTCGGCGTCATCCGCGCAATGAAAGAAATGAGCGTTCGCTTCGGCGAGCGCGGCGCGGAACTCGTGAACACCACCCGTGAAGCGTATATGATGATGGCGCAGGACCATGAGGGCATTCCCCAGGTCCACGACATCTTCAAACAATTCGATCGCTCTTATATCGTCCTCGACTACATCGACGGCTACACCCTGCAAGACATGCTTGGGCGATCCATGACCTGGCTCACCCAGGAAGAGGTTGGCGGTTGGATGTTGCAGCTCGCGCAGATCGTCGAATACCTGCATTCGCAGGAGCCGCCGGTGATCTTCCGCGACCTCAAACCCGGCAACATCATGTTGACGCCGGACAAACGTATCGTGCTGATTGACTTCGGCATCGCCAAGTTCTACGTGCATGGCGCGCCGCAGACGACCGTCGGCACCGAGGGCTTTGCCGCCCCGGAGCAACGCATCGGCAAGGCGGAGCCGCGATCCGATGTCTATGCTCTGGGCGCGATCATGTATCACCTGTTGACGCGCACCATGCCACAGACGCCGATCAGCGCCTTTCCACCACGCCTGATCAACGAGGCCATCTCGAACCAGGTCGAGCAAGTGATCTTGCGCTGCATGGAGATACACCCGGACCAACGCTACCAGAGCGCGAGCGAGTTTCAAGAGGCGCTGAGCATGGCGCTGGGCATCACCAGCACCCGGCTGCCCCAGTACACGCCCGGCGGCAGGTACCAACCACCGAGCACAGACCCGCGCGGATGGCGCCGACCAACCGAGGGGCCGATGATGGGCGCGGGGCGCGTCGCTCCGCTCTGGTCGTTTCAGACGGAAGGTCCAATCTGGGGTACCCCCACCATTTTGCCCTCGCAGCAGGGTAAGGGCGGCCTGATCTTCATTGGCAGCTATGACAATAACCTGCATGCGTGCGGACTCACCCGTGGCGAGTGGCAGTGGATGGTGGCCACCGATGGCGGCATCTGCGTCAAACCGGCGGTCTGGCGCAATCTGGTGATCTTCGGCTCGGAGGATCATGTGATCTATGCGCTCAACATCGCCGACGGCACAGAGAAGTGGCGCAAGCCCACGCTGGGAGCGATCTTGACGGCGCCGCGCATCTTCAATGACATCCTGTACATAGGATCTGATGACGGCAATTTGTACGCGCTCAACCCGGAGGATGGGTCACTCATCTGGCGCTACTCCACATATAGCCCGCTGCGCTCGTCGGTGGCCTATGGGAATGGGCAGGTCTACTTCGGCTCATTCAACGGCAAACTCTACGCGCTAGACGCCCTCACCGGCGCGCTGAAGTGGAACTTCCCCACACAGGACAAGATCGTCTCGACGCCGTTCGTCGCCGACAATTATATCTATGTCGGCTCGATGGACTATCACATCTATAGCGTTGAGGCAAAAAGTGGGTTTGGCGCCTGGGATGTGCGGACCGAGCGCGAGGTGACGTCCTCGCCAATCGTGGTGGGCGAGCAACTGTTCATCGGTTCCGGTGATGGGCGACTCTACTGCATCAATAGCCGTTCGGGGCGGCGCATCTGGTCGCACCAGACGCGGGGCCAGGTCGTCTCGACGCCCGCCTATGCCGAGGGTGTCGTATACTTTGGCTGCACAGACAAGCGCGTCTATGCGCTCGATACGCAGAAAGGCAAACATCTGCGCTGGCAGTTCGAGACGGGGGATATGGTGGTTGGCTCGCCGGTCATCTACAATGGCGTCGTCTACATCGGCAGCGTAGACGGTCACCTCTATGCCTTACGCGCATAACCAGAACAGTTGGCAACCGACGATTCGGCGACGAAGCAGGGGGCTTGTGTGGAGCAGAATGGGCAGCGTAGTGGACAGAGTATCAGTGATCAGCGACGTGGCGAACAGATTGCCGAGGCGAACGCGGTGAACGTGAACGAGCAAACGGATCAGCGCGCCACGGAAACGCCGGGGGAACACGCCAGTATGACCGACAACGCATCCACCAGCACAATCGAGAACGCCGCCGAGCGCATAGATGAAGGCGCGCCCGGCGGCGCAGCCGCTGCTGCGGTCGGCGGCGTCACTGACCCTGCCGTGGCCCAGGCGGGCGCGTCCGCCGCCGATGATGGCGACGCCAACCACAGTATGCCCGACGCCGCAGCCAAAGACGCGCCCGCCGAGACGGCGACGGCAGGCGCGAACGACGCCGCCAGCGACGCCGCCAGCGACGCCCCAAGCGACGCCCCAAGCGATGCGGCGGCGCTCGCCGAGGCGCCGACACGCCTGCTCGCGCGTGGGCGCGCGGCGGCTGCCCCTGCGCCGGTGGATGCGCCTGAACCGCCGCCCGCCCCACTCACCCTGCCCGTGGGCGCCACGCTCGGCGCGTATCGAATCGACGCCATCGCCCACGAAGAACCGGGCGCGGCGGTCTATCTGGCCTCGCTGACCGAAGACGCCGCCGCGAACGACGCCGAAACCCCTGCCAACGAACTAGGCAGCCCACGCTTCACGATCACGGAACAAGCCGACCAGCCGTCGTCGGTGGTCAGCGCGCTGGTCGCGCTGGCGTTGCGCCATCCGCGTCTGTTGGCGCCAATGGCCATCGAGTCGGAGACTGGGCGCTGGTACCTCGTCAGCCAGGACCTCGACGCGGCGCCGGAGACGACGCGCCTGCTCGTCGCCGATGGTGGGCGGCTCACGCCCATCGAAGGGTTACGCGCGGGGGCTGGCCTGGCCGACGCGCTGAGCTATCTCCACCGCAACGGCGTGGCCCATCTGCACGTCTCGCCGGAGACTATCCTCACGCGGGATTCTCGCGCCTACCTCGTCGGCGTAGAGATGGCGACGCTGGTAGACTGGACCTCGCGTGACACCAGCCTGCTATTTGCCCGCGACGCGAACTTCCTGGCGCGCACGTTGGGAGCGCTGGTGGGCCAGGGAACGACCGCCGAGGCAAGCGAGCCAGCCGAGCCAAGCGACGCCGAGGCGGAGCGCGCCGTGCGCGAGATAGTCGCGCGCGGCGAGGCGGGCGCATATAACGAACCGGATGAGGTGGGGGCGGCGTGCGCGATGGCCCTGCGCTCATTCGGGGTGGCGCTCGATAGCATCGCGGGCGCAGGGGACACGGCGGAGAGTCCGCCAACGCGCCTGATCTTCACCACTGGCTCCGCGACAACCGTGGGGCGCGTGCGCACCCAGAACCAGGACGCGCTGGCCATCACGCAGTTTGATCTGCGCGATGACGCGACCCGGGACGCGCCGCTGGCGATCTTTCTGGTCTCGGATGGCATGGGCGGTGAGGCGCATGGCGAGGTCGCCAGCCGCATCACCGCACGCGCCGTCACCGTCGAGATGGCGCGTCACTTCACGTTGCCCAACCTGCTATGGCCCATTCTCACGCTGGGCGCTGATGGCGTCAACGCAAGCGACCCTGCTGGCGCGGCCAACGCGGCAGGCAGCGGCGGCGCCTCACTCGCCCAGGCGCTGGAGCAAGCCGTCGCCGAGGCCAACCGACAGACACGAGTCTTCGCGCGGATGCTTGGCGCGGCGACCGGCGCGACCCTCACCGTCATCGCCGCCTCGGGCGCGCATGCGGCGCTGGCGCACCTCGGCGACAGCCGCGCGTACCTGCTACGCGACATGCGCCTGATCCAGTTGACTGAGGATCACTCGCTGCTCGCCCGCCTGATCGCGATGGACCACCCGCTGCTGAGCGATCCGAGCTTTGTGGCGCCACGTAGCGTGCTCTACCGTTCGGTGGGGCAGGAGGACGAAGCGCCCCCGGACATGCTCGAGTTCACCTTCAACCCCGGCGACCGCGTGTTGCTGTGTAGCGACGGCCTGTGGGATGAACTCGACGATCAGACAATTGGCCAGGAGCTGGCGCAGGCGACCGATCCGCAGAGTTGCGCCGAGCGTCTGGTTGACCTCGCCAACGCATCCGGTGGGCACGACAACAGTACCGCCGTGGTCGTGTTTGTGGGCGCTCAGCGCGCAGATGACCTTGGCGTCCAGGGCGAGTCGGCTGACGCCTTCGTCCCATTCGCCGCCGACGAGCATGCCGACGCCGCCATCGACGCGCTGGATGACTCGCTTGGTCTCTATCAACCGTATAACCCCGATGGTCTCGACGACATCACTGACGCGCCGCCGAGCGATCCCGCTGGTCTCGCAGTGTCCCCGCATTCTCCGGTGGAGGGATGATAACAGATATACTTATTGATTGAGAAGTGAAGGGGCATCGAAGGGGAACTGACTATTATGCGCAATGATTTTTACGCGGTGCTTGGCGTCTCGCCATCGGCGTCCGCCGACGAGATACGGCAGGCGTACCGTGCGCGGGCGTGGGAGTGCCATCCCGACCGCAAGCCCGATGACGCCGTAGCCGCCGCGCAATTCAAGGTCATCAACGAAGCATATCGCGTGCTGGGAACACCCCGCCTGCGTAGCGCGTATGATAGCGCATTGCGGATGCTTCAGGCGCATACGCCGCCCCGCTTGAAGAGTGACGGCGGCGCGCCGCCATACCAGACATCCTACGGCGCGGCGCGGCCCGGCGAAGCGCCTGGATCCTCACGTCCGACGCCAAGCGGGATACTGCGCGGCGACGACCCCATGACGGAGGATGGCGCCGAGGGGTCGCCGGGCCTGGCGCTTGCCCTCACCGTGACCCCCGGCGAGCCAAACATCATTGCCCCACACGAAAACGCCCGCTTCTATATGCTGACTGAGTTAGGCTCTGCCCGCGAGTCCGCCCTGCTCGATCCCCTGCCGCTCGATCTGGCGCTGCTGGTTGATCGCTCCAACTCGATGAAAGGCGATAAAATCTTTGAGGCCAAGCGCGCCGTCAAACGCCTGTTTAACTATTTGCGCCCGGACGATCTGGTGACGATTATTTTCTTCGACGACCGGCCCGAGACGGTGGCCGACGCGGTAAGCGTTTCGGGGCGCGGCGCGGTGGAGATGGCAATCGATAGCGTCTATGTGCGCGGCAGCACGCGCATCGCCGACGGCCTGGAGGAGACCCTGCGGCGCCTGATGACCCGCCACACCGGGCGGCTGCGGTCGCGGGTCGCTAGCCTGATGCTGCTGACCGACGGCCTGACCGTCGGCGACGAGGCCCGCTGCTACCAACTGGCGACCGAGGCGCGGCACGCGGGCATCTCCATCACGGCGCTGGGCATCGGGCTGGAGTGGAACCGGGAGCTGCTCGACCGCATCGCCGCCATCAGCGGCGGCAGTTGCAACTTTGTCGAGCATCCGCGCGAGACCTCGACTATCTTCGACGAGTGCATCCATCGGGTGCGCGCGACACTGGCGGCGGATATGCGGCTGACGTTCACCCCGGCGCCCGGCGTGGGGGTGGTGCGCGCGACGCGCGTCGCCCCGGAGATCGCCGAGGCGTTTAGCATGCCACCTACACAGCGCGATGTCTTCGAGGCCTCACTTGATCCGGTGACGGTGGACCTGGGCGCGCTGGTAGGGCGGCCTGATGTGGAGAGCGCCGTCGTCGCCTGGGATATGCTGCTCGACGGGAAGACGCTCACGCCTTCACAGGGCCGGTATACGCTAGGGACCCTCCGCGCAACGTATTGGGCGCCACGGCAGGGTGGTGGCCGCTGGGAGCAACTCGAGCGTGTCGTCACACTGCCCGCCAACACCACCGGCAGGCATAGCGCCGTGGCCTCAGATGTGCAACTGGCGCTGGAACTGATCACCGCGTTTCGTCTACAAACCAACGCGGACCGACTGGTCTCGGCGGGCGCCGCCGCCGAGGCGATCACACAACTCAACACGTCGGCGCTACGGCTGCGCGCGGCGGGTGACAAGGACATGGCCGACGAGGCCAAACGCGCCGCCGACTCGCTCTCCGGCGCGCTCTCCAGCGGGCGCGCCGACGCGATGGGGCCGGGGCGCACGGCCACGCTGCGCGTGAAATATGACACCAAGAACCTGAGCCTGTTTCATCGTCTGCGCCGCAAGCTCGCCGCGCGCGAATGGAGGGATCGCGAATGACCGCGCCAACACCCAATCCTTCCGGCGCCCTGCCAGGAACATTGGCCAATCGCGTCGCGCTCGTCACCGGGGCGCTGGGTGGCCTGGGGCCAGCCGTCTGCCAGACCTTCATCGCAGCGGGGGCCACCGTCGTCGGCGCCGCCAGCGCGAGCAGTGGTCGCCACGGCAGCCCAGCCGACGCGCTGGCGGCGTTGCGCGCAACGCTGCCAGCGGACGCCATCGCCAGCCGCCTGACCCTACGCACAGCCGACCTCTCGGATGAGAGCAGCGTCGCGCAGTTGGTGGCGGGCGTGGTAAGCGACTTTGGGCGGCTGGAGATCGCGGTCAATCTGGTGGGGGGCTATGCGGCGGGGCAGCCGGTCAGCGCGCTCGACGCCGATGTGTGGGATAGCCTGCTGACGCTGAACGCGCGCACAACCTTCCTCGTCTCAAAGCATGTTGCGGCGCCGATGGCCCGCCAGCAGTGGGGACGCATCGTCAACATCTCCTCGCGGGCGGCGCTGGCGGGGCGGCGCAACGCCGCCGCCTACGCCGTCGCCAAGCAGGCCGTCATCACGCTGACCGAGGCGCAGGCGGAAGAACTGCGCGACGACCACATCACCGTCAACGCCGTGCTGCCCAGCATCATCGACACCCCGACCAATCGCGCCGCCATGCCCAAAGCGGACACCAGCCGCTGGCCCACGGCGGAGCAGATCGCGCGGGTGATCGCCTTCCTGGCGTCCGACGACGCGGCGATCATCAGCGGCGCCGCCATCCCCGTGTA
>Ga0307372_10012945_pt1 | contig 10847 bp, 13 predicted proteins | sample OX1MG_FD_202533 | JGI IMG/M metagenome (GOLD analysis project Ga0307372, IMG submission 202533) | Soil microbial communities from Risofladan, Vaasa, Finland - OX-1 | ecosystem: Environmental > Terrestrial > Soil > Coastal area > Acid sulfate soil | place: Finland: Risofladan, Vaasa | collected...
GCCCTGGCTTTTGGGCGTCTATGTGGATGCCTACCGCTGCCTCGAAGGCCGGCTCCCGGATCTTGACCGCATCCTGGAACCGTTCATCGCGCATCTACGGGAGGCTGGGCTGGGTACGGTGAGTCAGATTTTCGACGGTGACGCGCCGCACACGCCGCGCGGCTGCATCGCCCAGGCATGGAGCGTGGGAGAACTGCTCAGACTGGCGCGCATGGCGCGCAAAGAGTAAGGTGGCCGACGCATCCACGTAGGTTGCGGAAAGTGCGTGGAGCCCGCGCGTCTGCTACCCTATGGGGTGACGTGATGGCGCCGCCGCGCGCGAAGGGCGCGGCGCGGGGAGTGTTCGATGAATGAGTATGGCTATGCTCCACCACAAGGTACGATAACCGAGGAACTTGATCGCGCGCTTGCCGCGCAGGGGGCCGGTGCCCTTTCATCCAGGACAAGTGACGAGCTTGCCCAGAAGATTCTCATGGGCATGCAGCAAGGGATTGAGGCCCAGATCGACTGGCGTTTGCAAAAGACAAAATCCGGCCACGGCAAAATTGCCGGTGAGGAAGTTGGCCTGATTCTTGGCTCGATTGGCATCGGGGTGCCGCTCACCGCGATCGCCGCCGCCGGTGCCGGTTTCCCGGCCATTCTCGTCGTGTGGATCGGCCTGGTGCTGATCAACCTTGCCTGGGCCGTTCGCCGCTGAAACTGGAGACGATTCTGACAACCGAAACCCAACCTCTTGATCAACGAATCTCCCTGGTGGGACGAGATCTCGCCGCCCTGCGATCCTGGGCCGCCGATCGTAACTTGCCGCCCTTCCGGGCCGCTCAGGTCCATCATGGCCTCTACCGCCGGTTGGCCGTCAGCCCAGGTGAACTAACCGATCTGCCGCTGGCCCTCCGTGAGCAGCTCGATCGGGAAGTGCGGCTCAGTGACTTGCAAGTGGTCCGTGAAGTGCGGGACTCCTCCGGCCAGACCACCAAGACGCTGTTCGCGCTGCCGGACGGCGCCCTGGTGGAAAGCGTGCTCATGGCCTACGGGGGACGGGACGTTCGCCGCCGCCATACCGTCTGCCTGTCCTCGCAGGTTGGCTGTCCCCTGGCCTGTACCTTCTGCGCGACCGGTCGGCAAGGCTGGGCGCGCGACCTGACGGCCGGCGAGATGGTCGAGCAGATTTTGTACTACGCGCGTGTCCTGAGAACTCGCGGCGAGCAAGTAAGCAACATCGTCTACATGGGCATGGGCGAGCCGTTCCTCAATTATGAGGCCGTCCTCGAGTCCGTCCGCCTGTTGACCGATCCGGATGCCTTCGGTCTGGGCGCCCGCCATATTACGATCTCCACCTCGGGCGTGGTCCCCGCGATCCGCCGGTTCGCCCGTGAAAGCCTGCAAGTGGGCCTGGCGGTCTCCTTGCACGCGCCGGACGATGCTCTGCGGAGCACCCTCGTGCCCCTCAATCGGCGTTATCCCGTCTCCGAGGTGCTTGATGCCTGCGAGGAATACATCGCGCGCACCCATAGGCGAGTCAGTTTCGAGTACACGATGCTCGAAGGGGTAAACGATGGGGCGGAGCAGGCGGAGGGCCTGGCGAGATTGTTGCGCGGCATGCTGTGTCATGTCAATCTGATCCCCTGGAACCGCGTGGACGACATGCCCTATCATCCCTCGTCAGCCCTGGTCATCTCGGACTTCCGTGATCGCCTGGTGGAGCATGGACTGGCGGCTACCATCCGGGATACCCGTGGATCCGGGATTAGCGCCGCCTGCGGCCAGTTGCGGACCACCACGATCCGCGATCGAAAGAGCGCCCGCCCTGGCCAGTAAAGGCATTCCCAAACTGACAACCTCACCCGCATCCGCGCCAGCCCCCTGTGCGCGGATCGTGACGGCTGCCTGCTCGTCCCCTGGTCAGTGGTGAAGGCCGTGCATCGTTATGCGGATTGACCTCGATCCGGCCATCCTCATGAACAATGACGAGGATGCTGGCCAGAACTGGGCGGGTGGTTCGTCAAGGCATGCGGTAGGGGCGCATATCACCTATCAGCCAATCTTTAATTCTCTTAGAAACGTATTGCAACGGCCTGCGTCCTGCACGGATCGACTTATCGGCCAGGACAGGCACGACGTTCCCCACCTCGGCGTGCTCGAACTCCGGTCTCGGCCTTAAGTTGACAATACCTTCGGCCACGCTCCTCTACGCACGCCACGACGAGACGCACAGCAGCGTGGGGACTGACCTCCGTGCCTGTTCCTTGGGCCATGGAGGGCCTGGCGTGGTTCCCCTCTAGATGCCTTTCATCGCACGCCAGCGCCGGATCCAACCCGCGTGTTCCGCCTCGTGGGTTGTCCGCAAGCCGGGTTCGCCATAGAGGGAGGCGTCGAGCCCGCGCGGGGTCACGGTGGCGATCGCCTCGAGCAGTCGTTGCCGCGACGCGGTGAGCTCCCACCGTGCCTGATCGACCGACCATGGTCGTCGCAGGGCGTGCCCAAGCTCGTTGTAGGTATCACCTTGATCTTCCGTCATACGCCAGGCGGACTCGTGGCCGCTCGAGATGCGCGCTACGTCGCTTGCCCGGAGGTCATCCCAGAGCGCAATGTGCGCCAGGTGGTCCTTGATCGACCAGCCGTCGAGCGACGGCTCGCTCATCAGCGCGTCGCTCAGCCCGTCGATCGCGGCCAGCAACTCTGCTCGCGACTGCACGTAGTGCCGGCGCAACGCCTCCTTGTCCTCGAGCTCACTCATCCCCACGCTCCCCTCGTCTGCCTGCTCATCTGGACGAACCTGCTACTCGCACTATAGCGCTGGACGGCCACCTCTGCGCTACGGCGCCGGGTCGGGCCGGTCACCCCTGCTCACCCCTCGGCGCCGGTGGCCAGGTGATCGGTGTAGTTTACCCGCCAGGGGCCGCTGCCCCGGATGCAGGGCTGCAGGAGTGCACGCTCGGCCTGGACGGTGTGCATGAGGTCGTGCCCCACCCAGTGATGGAGGAACTCGCGCATGCTGACCATCCCGTACTCGGCATGGCGTGCCCGCCGGTCGAGATCGGCCGTGGTGACCTGGGCGAGCAAGGCGAGATTCTCCTGCCGCAGGCGGCTGAACTCCTCCGCGAGCGCGATCGTCGGTGCCTGCTGAGGGCCGTGCTCGGCGGGATTGAAGCCGGGGAAGGGCTGCCCCTTGACCGCGATTGGGCCAATGCGACAGTGCTCGACGGCGGTCTGGTCGAATTCGTTCGGGATCTCAAGCAGCAGCGCGGCGGCGATGTCGGCGTCCACGCAAGTATCTCGGTTGCGCAGGCACGGTCTGAAAATAGTTGACTGGGAGGCAAAGAGAAACCCACTCTGCCTGGTTGCTACGATGCGTGTTCTTGAATCAGCACCTACGTAGCGAGGAGAGTGGGTTCCCATGCAGTCTATCGCCCTGTCGACGGTCCTGGATGTCTTGTCGGTAGAGGAGCGTCGTGCGTTCTTAGCGGATCCCTCCCTGGTCACGTTGCAGGGAGTGTTTGCGGCAGTGCCCGACCCGCGCAAGCGGCGCGGACTGCGCTATGACCTCCCGTTCCTCCTGACGTGCTTGGTGGCGGCGCTGCTGAGCAACTGCAACAGCGTGGCAGCGGTGGGGCAGTGGTGCCGGGAGCATCGCGCGCTCCTGGGCCGTCGGTATCCCCACGCGCGCTTCCTTACCCCGACCGGGGCCCTGTTCCGTTGGCTGGTGCCCCGCCTGAGTGTGGCGGAGTTTGAATGGGCCCTCGCCGGGTGGGTACGGGCCACGCGCGCCGCCCGGGAGCGGGAAGCGTTGGCCTTTGACGGCAAGACCGTGCGCGGTGCGGCCCTGCGCCACGCCGATGGGACGAGCCAGGCACCGCAGCTGCTCTCAGTCTCCGGCCATGAAAGCCACGAGACGCTGATCCAGGTGCGGGTAGACGGGAAAACGAACGAAATCCCCGTGGCGCAGGCGCTCTTGCCCTATCTCCCGCTGCGGGGCCGGATGGTCACTGCCGACGCCCTGCACACGCAGACCGCCTTCGCGCAGGGAGTGCTTGACCAGGGGGGCGACTTCTTGTTGTCCGTCAAAGGCAACCAACCGACCCTCTATGCGGACCTCGCTCCGGCCTTCGCCGACCCCGCATCCCCCTGCAGTTCATCCGTCAGCACCATTGATCGTCGGCGCGGACGCACCGAGGTGCGCAGCCTGCGCACCACCACCTGCCTGAATACCTCCATCACCGCCCTCCCCTGTGTGAGTCAGGTGGCCGAGTTGACTCGTACCCTCACCGAAAAAGGAAAAACGATGCAGGAAGTGGTCTACCTGGTCACCAGTTGCCCGCCGGATCGCGGCTGCCCTCCTCACCTGCTCACCTGGATTCGCGGTCATTGGTCCATTGAGGCGCGTCACCACGTGCGCGATGGCACCTTCGGCGAAGACCACTCTCGTCTCCGCCAGGGACATACGCCCCAAATCATGGCCGCCTGCCATAACCTCTGCATCACCCTCCTCCACCGTACCGCTCGCACCGAGATCAGCGCCGCGCGCCGCTCTCTCGCCTACCATCCCGACCAGGCCCTTGCTCTGCTCCTCCCCAAGACTCGCCGTGCCTGACTATTTTCAGACCGTGGGTCGTGGAGGAGGTCAGGTTGCGTGTTGTTCATACAGGCGGCGTGGCGATAGTATGAATAAAGTAGCGGCAGAAATCAAGTAGGTGTTTGCGGTGGCGGCGCGCCGGCTGCCTGCAATCGGCTGATGCCGCCGTGCATGCCCGGCATCGGGTGAACCACCTGATGCGTCCCCCAACGGAGCCGTTCATACTGTTGGCAGGGTCGGGGATAGCCGGACCTGATGGCGACTCGGCAGATCGTCCGGCACTGCCCCCGCTCGGGTGTCGCACGCGGTCCTGCCGCAGGCCGACCTCCGCGCGGAGGGACCGTGCGGGACCTCTCATCGTCATCTCATTCCGGGAGTGTAAAAGGTAAGGTGGCGGGCCAGGTGCGGCGGGCCATCGGATGATGGCCCCGACTGCCATCCGCGGCCCGAGAGGAGGTGCCCGATGGCCGCTCTACTCGATGCCCAGCTGCCGAGCCGCGGCGATACCCGCCCGCGCCCAGCACGCGGAGAACGGGATGACGCAAGCAGAAGATCCGCGAGGATCGTGGGCGCGCTCTACATCATCGGGACGGTCGCCGGTATGCTCAGTTATGCCGTTACCGGCGATACGCTCGATGCCAAGTATTTTCTGCTGCGCATCCCCGGCAGCGAAAACCAGGTGCAAGTGGGGGCGCTCCTGGTGTTGCTGATGGGGCTCTCGCTGGCCATGATCCCGGTGGTGCTGTACCCCATCCTGAGGAAGTACCATGAGGTCCTTGCGCTTGGCTATGTGGTGTTCAGAGGGGCGCTCGAAACTGCCACCTATCTGGCCACGGCGATCGGCTGGCTGCTGCTCGTGCCATTGAGCCGGGCGTATGTAGAGGCAGGGTCCCCGCAGACCGGCAATTATCACGAACTGGGCACCGTCCTGCTCAAGGAAGCGGAGACCAGCGGGATGCTGACATCGCTGATCTTCCCGCTAGGCGCCATGATGTTCTACTACGTGCTCTATCGGACGGCGCTCGTCCCCCGGTGGCTCTCGGGCTGGGGCCTGCTCGCGACCATCCCGTACCTGGCCGCGGGCCTGCTCCAACTCTTCGCCGTCATCGATGCTTCTTCGACAGCCCAAGTCGTGCTGGATCTGCCGATGTTGGTGCAGGAGATGGTGCTGGCGGTATGGCTGATCCTCAGGGGGTTCACTCCAGGCCCGACGGACGCAGGCCCACTGCTGGGCCAGCGCCGGTGATGCGCGGGCCCTGGCTCTACGCAGGCGGCCTGGCGGGTCCGCCACCACTGCCGATGCGTTGACCGGACCAGGCAGCGAGCCTGCGCCGGCCGGCGCCGGAGGACGAGAGTACTAAAAAGCGGCGACATGCGGGATCAGCCGGAGGTGCAGTGATGGTAACGGCGGTGAAGGAGGAAGTCTCCTCCATGCAGCGCGGCGCGGCTCCCGGCCTCGCCGTACAGTTCGGACTGGACGGCTATGCCCCACGGCTCCTCGGGGCGGCCTTCCTGCTGGTGATCGTGACCAGTCTCGTCAGCGGGCTCATGATTACTGCGGGGCTCGGGTCAGGCAGCTCGGTAATTGGAACGGGGCGCACCTCCCAGCTTCTTGTCGACACGTCGAAGAACCTTACCACAGTGCGGATCGGGGTGGTGGGCGATCTGATTACCAGCGCGGGTATCATCGCCCTTGCAGCGCTTCTCTATATTGTGCTGCGCGGGCAAAGCAGGGTACTGGCGCTTATCGCCCTGGGCTGGTGGCTGGCGGAAGGGATCATGATGGCGATGAGCAGGATAGGGGCTCTCGCACTGACAGTCCTCAGCTCCGACTTCGTGAACGCGGGATCGCCTGCGCACTCCTACTACCAGTCCCTGGGAGCGCTCCTTTACAACGCTGTCTACATGCGCGGTTACACCGCGCACATGCTCTTCTACTGCCTGGGAGGGCTGCTCTGGTATTACCTCTTCTACCGGTCGAGGTATGTGCCGCGGATCCTGTCTCTCTTCGGCATTGCAGCGGTGGCCGTGGGCCTGGTCGGCATCGTGGCAGAGTTCTTCAACGTCGACGTTCCGACCTTGGTGTACATCCCGATCGGGCTCTTTGAGCTGGTGGTCGGGTTGCGGTTGTTGCTTCGCGGCCTACAGATCGAGATCTGCGGAGCCCCACCGGCACGCTCCAGAGCGGCCTGACAACAGATTCGCCATCGCAGCGTGCGAGCGATCAAGGGATCAAAGGAGGCAACCCCATGAGTGACCTGAAAGCGCAGAGAGCAAAGAGAGTACGACTGCCGCCTCGCTGGTTCATCCGGATCTTTTGGTTCACCCATCGCCGCCTGTACCGCTGGACCGGTGGTCGGCTCGGTCTTTGGCGACCGAAGCCCGGCGGTTGGGGCGCCATGTGCGTGAACACGATCGGCCGGCGAACCGGTCACGTCCACCGCGTGATTGTCGGCTACTTCGACGACGGCCCCAACCGCGTCACCATGGCCATGAACGGTTGGGGCGATGCCGAACCAGCGTGGTGGCTCAACCTCCAAGCGCATCCCGACGTCACGGTCGACACGGTCGACGGTCCTCGTCAGGTCACCGCCCGGGCAGCACAGGGCGCAGAGCGTGAGCGTCTGTGGGACCGCTGGCGACAGCTCGACAAGGACCTCGATGCCTATGCCGCGCGCCGCTCCATGGAGACCGCGGTGGTCGTGCTCGAACCCCGGCTCGAGTCGTAGCGGAGTCAACGACAGGCACACCGATCAGGTGCGGCAGTCTCGTTATGCCTGCGACGATCCACGCAGCCGATCGTCGAGAGGAAGCCTGACCACTGTGTCGATTACGGTCGCAAGAAGGGAAATACATTCATCCCCATTGAGAGGAAACGGCCAGGGAGACCGTGAAGTCCCAGTGTGGTAGGATTTCGAGACTGAATCGGCCATCGAAATTGGAAGGATCGCCACATGCCGCCCTGTCCCCTGTAGTGTCCGAAAATCGATCCATCAGGCAGCTTCTCGATGATTATCATGCACGCTGCCCCCAAGTACATCTCGGCATCGGATCGGCCCCTGGCTCGGATCATGAGGGAGCGGAACCGGACAGTGTTGATCCAACCCTTGATGCGGGCGCCGCTCATTGTAGTACGCGACGAACTCGGTGAGCACGCGGTGCAGATGTCGCTCATTGAGGATAAGCAACCGGTCCAGACATTCCTGGCGGACCGAGCGCACCCACCGCTCAGCGATGCCGTTCTCCTGGGGCCGGCGCGGCGCCGTCTGCACCACCGCGAGCCCTTCACTGCGGAACACGGCGTCGAAACTCGGCGGGAACTTCCCGTCGCGATCGTGGAGCAGAACAGAGACGCGGAGGTTGCCATCCTGGATTGCCCAACTCAAGTGCCGAGCCCGTTGCGTGACCCAGGCGGCGGTCGGGTACTGGGTGCAACCGGCTAGGAACACCTTCCGCGTGTGCACCTCAATGAAGAACAGCACGAAGACAGTGTGCAGGAACAAAGTCTCCACACTGAAGAAATCGCAGGCGAGGACCTCCTGCCGGTAGTGGCGCAGCACGGTGCGCCAACTGCCGCCCCGGCCCCGGGTGGGGGCAGGTGGGACACGGTGCCGCCGGAGCACGGCGCTGATGGTCGAGCGTGCCAACCGGTGGCCCAGCTTCCGGAGTTCGCCTCGCAGGCGACTGTAGCCCCAGCGCGGATTCTCCCCGGCCAGGCGCAGAATCAGCCGCTCCAGTTCGTCGCATATCCGGGGCCTACCGGGACCGCGCCGATGGCGGAAGGTCCATTTACGGCGTATCAGCTCGCGGTGCCACCGCAAGACCGTCTCCGGCTGGAGGAGCAACAGGCTCTCGCGGAGACGAGCTCGCGCCTCCGTGGAGCGGCGGCTCAGCTTGGCGGACAGGACGGTGAGTCCCAACTTCTCCCAGCGCGTGAGGTGTGGTGGCCGCAGCTGGGCGCGCTGGAGGATGGCGAGTTGGCGTTGGAGCAGGAGGATCTCCAGGTCCTTCTCTCGATCGGAGCGCCACGAAGTTGCTGCCAGGTCGATCAGCAAGGAGAGCAATTGGGCGAGGACGAAGAAGAACATCTTGTCTCCTTTCGATGCAAGCGCTGCGGCCGACATACCAGTCGGACGATCGCGCAGGATCGACCCTGCGCCAACTCGCTTCGGGCCCTCAACCCGATAGTCGGACACTACAGCTTCGCGATATTGCGCTCCAGGATGTACGCCTGGGCATCGACCGGCACGCTGACCAGCAGTTCTCCTGCTGCTTTCATCTCCGCGTAGCGCGATTGCGGTATTCTGATTGCAAGAGGTCCGAATGGGTTCAATCTTCTTGTCACTGTGGGTCGGGTTATGAAGCGCCTTCTCGATGGGTACCAACGGTTTCGCGCAAAACACTGGCCGGTGCAACATAGGGCGTACGAGGCACTCGCCACGAGTGGGCAGTCGCCGAGAGCGCTGGTTGTAGCCTGCATCGATAGTCGCGTCGATCCGGCCATGATCTTCGATACCGCGCCGGGTGAAACACTGACCGTGCGTAACGTCGCCAATCTCGTGCCGCCCTATGCCCCGGACGCTGCGTACCACGGTACCAGTGCTGCCCTGGAGTTTGGCGTCAGGGTGCTGGAGGTGCCGCACCTCATGGTTCTCGGCCACGGCCTGTGCGGGGGCGTACGCGCACTACTCGATGGTGCACCGGACAACGCGCACGAATTCGTCGCCCCCTGGATGTCCATTGCGTGGCCCGCGCGCGTCCGCGCGCTGCAGTGCCTTTCGGCCGAGGAGCGCCAGCGATGCTGCGAGCACGAGGTTATCAAGATCTCGCTCGCCAACCTGATGACTTTTCCTTGGGTCGCCGAGCGCGTCGCCGCCGGGCGGCTGGAACTGCACGGCGCTTGGTTTGACATTTTCACCGGCGCGCTCATGACTCTGCAGCCGGATGCGTCCTTTGTGCCGGTGGGATAGCGCCGTGCCGAGCGTCAGATGCATCTGCGCGGGCTAAGTAGGTGCGGGTAAATTCTTGCGATGGTAGCTGCGCTTGTACGAGTCCTTGGCGCCTTTCGGCCTTCCGGGTTTGCGTCCCGTGGGCGGCTTGCGGTGGCCGGCGAGGAACCAGTCTGGCACCTGATCGCTGATGTCCAGACGACTGCCACCTAGCCGTCGCAGCCCGTCCAGGATCGCGTCGGCGAAGGAACGCAGGTCGCGGGCCAGGTGGCCGCGGGCGTCACGCTTGAGGTAGCGCCACTCCCGCTCCTTCTTGCTCAGTTCTGGGCTGTAGCGCGCCAGCCAGATCACCTGGAGCCAGCCCTGCCGCGCCGCCAACTCCGCCCGGCTCGCCTTGCTGGTATGGCAGGGACCATTGTCGAGCACCAGGATGATCTCCTTGCCCGTCTCGCTCTGGCGGTGATCCAAGGCCTGGAGATAGCGGCGGAAGCAGGCGGAGGTCTGCTCGGCGCAGAGCACCTCCACCCGGCCTCGCCCCTGGGTCTCCACACTGCCGAAGCAGGTCAGTCGTCGGTTGCACCCCACCGCTGGGATGGTCGCCTGCTGGCCCCGCCGATGCCAGACCCGACTCAGATACGGATTGGTCTCCAAGTGCGTCTCATCTTCGTGATGCAGTTCGTACCGCTCGGGCGCGGCGGCCACCTTTTTTTTCCGCCGCCGCCAGTTGCTCCTGGCAGGCGGCGACTTCCTCGGGATCCTGGAGGTGCTTGAGGGTGTGCTTGGGGCGTCCGCTGACGAACTCCTGCCCGTTGAGCAGCGCGCGGATCCAGCCGGCGCTCAAGGTCACGCCCGTCTGTTCGGCCAGGTAACTCGCCAGACGTGGCGAGGTCCAGACATCAAACCCCATGCCTAAAGCCCGTGGCGGGGTGGCCACGACCCGGACCAACGCCGCTCGATAGGCAGCATCCGCCTCCGGAGGGCGCCCGCTACGCGGCGCATCGGCCACGGCCGCCGCGCCACCCGCGAGATAGTGCCGCAACCAGCGGTCCACGGTCCGCGCCGTCCGCCCGCTCCACTGGGCGATGCTCCCCACCTCCTGGCCCAAGGCTCGGGCCTTGACCATCTCCAACCGCTCCCGCACCCGAGGGCTGAGCGTCCGCTGGCGCAAGACCGCCTCCACCTCCGCCCGCTGATCTGGATCGATCTTCGGCGCTTCCTCCTTGCGTCCGCGCATGATTGCCTCCTTCGCAAGAAGCATACCCTACTATGCACGAACTTCCCTACTCATACTTAGCCTGGATTATGCATGACCGCGCGGTCAGGGA
>Ga0307372_10012946_pt1 | contig 10845 bp, 12 predicted proteins | sample OX1MG_FD_202533 | JGI IMG/M metagenome (GOLD analysis project Ga0307372, IMG submission 202533) | Soil microbial communities from Risofladan, Vaasa, Finland - OX-1 | ecosystem: Environmental > Terrestrial > Soil > Coastal area > Acid sulfate soil | place: Finland: Risofladan, Vaasa | collected...
AGGCGGGCACGACCTACACTTGCCCGATGCACCCCGAAATTCGCCAGGACCATCCCGGCGACTGCCCCAAGTGCGGCATGGCGCTCGAGCCGCTGTTCGCCGCGGCCGGGGCCGACGAGGGCCGCGCGCTGCGCGAATTGGCGCGCCGCTTCTGGATCTGTGTCGCGCTGACGTCGCCCGTGCTAGTGATCGCCATGGCGCCGCATGTGGGTCTGATCTGGCCGGCCTCGTTGCGCGTGCCGCTCGGCTGGATCGAGGCGGGACTGGCCAGCGTGGTGGTGCTGTGGGGCGGCGCGAGCTTCTTCACCCGGGGCTGGAACAGTCTCCGCTGCCGCAGCCCCAACATGTACACGCTGATCTCCATCGGTGCCGGCATTGCTTGGCTGTACAGCACCGTAGCGTTCCTGGCGCCAGGTATTTTCCCAGCCGCGTTTCGCGATGGACGGGGCGCGGTCGGCGTCTATTTTGAATCCGCGGCGGTGATCGTCACCCTCGTGATGCTGGGCGATTTGCTCGAACTGCGCGCGCGCAAGCGTACCGGCAGCGCCATGAGGGCGCTGCTGGAGTTGGCTCCGCAGACGGCGCGCCGCGTGCGAGACGGACGCGAGGAGGACGTGCCGCTGGATCAACTTCAGCATGGCGACATCTTGCGTGTACGGCCCGGTGAGAAAATCCCGGCGGATGGCGTCGTCACGGAGGGCGCCAGCCACGTCGACGAGTCGATGCTGACCGGGGAGCCCACGCCGTTGTCGAAACGTGCGAAGGATCGCATCACGGCCGGTACCGTCAATCAGGATGGCTCACTGCTGATTCGCGCCGAGAAGGTGGGGACGGAGACCACGCTCAGCCGAATCGTTGCGATGGTGGCGCAGGCCCAACGTTCCAGGGCGCCCGCCCAGCGCATCGCCGATCGCGTCGCCGCGGTCTTTGTGCCCGCGGTGGTCAGCGTAGCGATCATTGCTTTCATCGTTTGGGCCGTTTGGGGCCCGCCGCCGGCGCTGGTGCACGGCTTGATCGCGGCGGTCTCGGTGCTGATCATCGCTTGCCCCTGCGCGCTCGGTCTCGCGACACCCATCTCCATCATGGTCGCTTCGGGTCGCGGTGCGGTCGCCGGCGTGCTTTTTCGCGACGCTACTGCCATCGAGGCGCTGCGTGGCATCGACACGTTAGTGATCGACAAGACCGGCACCCTCACCGCAGGCAAGCCCGAGTTGACGCGGATCATACCCGCCGAGGGCTTCGATGAGGGCGAAGTGCTGCGGCTGGCGGCCGCGCTTGAAATGGGCAGCGAGCACCCGCTTGCGCGCGCGGTGCTCGGGGCCGCGGCCGCGCGTGATATCCACCCGCCCAAAGTTGCTGACTTTCGGGCTGTCACCGGCAAGGGCGTGGTCGGCAAGCTCGAGGGCCGGAGGCTGGCGTTGGGCAATGTCGCGCTGCTGCAGGATGAAGGCGTCATGTCGGTCGATTCGGTCGAGTCGGCCAATCGTCTGCGTGCCGACGGCGCCACCATCGTGCATCTCGCCGTCGACGGTCGAGCCGCCGCCATGTTGGCGGTGAGCGATCCAATCAAGCCCGGCACCGCCGACGTCGTGCGGGCGCTGCACCGCGCGGGGCTGCGTGTGGTGATGGCCACCGGCGACGCGCAGGGGACCGCCGACGCCGTGGCGCGCGAGCTCGGTATCGACGAAGTGCTGGCGGCGGCTTCACCGCAGGACAAGGCCGCCCGGGTGGCGCAGCTCAGGCGCGAAGGTCGACGTGTGGCCATGGCCGGCGACGGCATCAACGACGCCCCCGCGCTAGTCGCAGCCGACGTTAGCATCGCGATGGGCGGTGGCACCGACGTGGCCATGGAAAGCGCCCAGATTACCCTCATGCGCGGCGACTTGAGCGCCATTCTACGCGCGATCCGCCTGTCGCGCGCCACTGTGCGCAACATCCGTCAGAACCTACTGTTCGCCTTCGTCTACAACGGGGTCGGTGTGCCGCTGGCCGCCGGCGCGCTGTACCCGGTCTTCGGTATTTTGCTGTCGCCGATGGTCGCCGCGCTGGCCATGAGTCTGTCGTCGGTGTCCGTAGTCACGAACGCGTTGCGGTTGCGCAAGGCGGTGATATAACGATCAGCCGCGTTGGTCGATTGGGGCCTCGTCTTGACTCCGTATCTAACTACGGAAGTAAGGTGCGTTTTCACAAATCGCACCAGGAATTTCGAGCAAATGGCACGAACACCAAGCACGAAGAGCGAACTCGCCGCGGGCGGAATCGCGGAAATGCCGGAGCTTGCACTCGAGATCGTCCGCGTGCCAGAAGGGGATCTGGTCGAGTAGCTCACGCCGAACCGTGCCGATCAAGCGCTCGATGAACGGATGGGAAGGTGGTACCAGAGGCGCCGATTTGATCTCGGCGATGTCGAGAATGCGAAGAATCGCTTTCCAACGGCGAAATTCCAAGAGCGGGTCGTGATAGCTACTCAATGCGGTCGGAAACTTGGGTGCGCCGGCGAAAATGCGATTCAGCATGCGGCATACAGCCAGACCATCAAGGACACCGGCGTGGACTGCAAAACCTACGATGCGCCTCGTGTATTGGTCCATGACCACCATGACCCAGTGGCTACGCAAGAACAGCAATTCGCAACGAAGGAGATCGAGTCTCCAGAGACTATCCTTGGAGTGTCCGAGGAACGTTAACCAAGAAGGCGCATTGGAGCCTCCCGGCCCATGGTGCCTGGCGATGGACCTTTGGGACCAGGCTTGCCGCCGCGCTTTGGCGTAAAAAGCCACCGGAATTTACGGCGCACGAGGGAACGATGAAAGCTCATGATCGTCGAGGGTTTTAGCACAATTGCGCAGCGCAGCAGGCGAGAGGGAGTTCAGCGCGCCGGTGCTGCGCGCACAATGATCATGCGCCAAACCATGAACGATACCGTTAGCAGCAGTGTGCCGGCCGCCACCGCGACGGGAAACTGATAGTTTGGATGCGGGATGACGAACGGCAACAATCCAACCGCAAGCGCCGGCGGGACGTGCAAATCGAAAACACGCAGGACGCCGATGCCGAAGACAATGCTGAACGCAGCGGCCAGAGGGCCCACGCCGAAAAGACCGACGAACAATACCCCGGCGGTCGCGCTGAGCGTGCACGCGATCGACAGAACGAGCGGCCGCCCGGCCCAGGGGCAGATCTCTGCATGGGCGAACATTTCGAAGCCGATGACGACCAGAGGCGGGAACAGTAAAAAGCGCCACCCCGTGAATCGCACCAACATGATGGCGGCGATCAAGAAAACGAGAAAGAACGGAATCCAGAAGTAGTCGTCCGGCGTTTCCTCGACGATGTCGTCAACCAGATCGCTGCGCGCAGCCGGAGGTGGCGAAACGATTCGGCGCCAGACCAGCGAAATCCCTGCGAGCAAAGCCAGGCCGATCAGCAGCGAGGGCGGGTACCACCAACTACGCTCGCCGAGCGCCACGGGCAGCAGGCCAGCGGAAATTGCCGGCGCGATCGGCGAGCGCAGCAACCGCATGATCAGGATGGACCCGCCTACCGTAAGAAGCACGGATACCGCGCCGTAGGCAAGATGCCGCGCGACCAGGGTGCCGACCACGCCCGTCAGGCATGGTGTGACCACGAGCATCAGAGGCGCCCTCGCCCAAGTGCCGTGCGGCCGCTGCAAGACGTCGTGGGAAAGTGCCCCCAGTTCGGGAAACAAGACGACGTAGAATCCCGTACTCCCGGCGATTAGGGCCATCAGGGCGATATAAGACACCGTCGCCAACATTCCGAGCCGCTTGGCCCCAATGAAGAACCTCGGCTTCGGACCCGGATCGGGCTCGAGTGGCGGCAGGTGCAGCGGAACCATAATGCATCTTAACCGTTCCGGCCATCTGGGCTATCCGGCCGGTCTCGTTAGCTACCTGCAGGGCACCGCCGGCGACGGCTGCAATGCATCGCGCCATGATTTTTTCCTAACCGCGAATCGTTTCCGTTCACCGCCGCCTCTTATGGTGGTGAACGAATCAATTAACCGTGAGTAATTGGCGAATCGCCGGCAGGCGGCGGCGTAAGCGATGCTGCCGGCCTTTTCGAGTGAAGCCTCTGGTCCAAAAGACCGCGGCGAGAGATTCGTACACGGCTCACGTTTATTCACGCCTTGAACCACCACTTAACGGAGAAACTGATGACTTCTAAATATTCGCGTTTCGCATTGGCGGCACTGACGGCAGCCACCATGGCCTTGCCGATGGCTCTCGCTCATGCGGACGATGCCGCCGCCAAGTGCGGCCCGAACGCCGCCATGATGAAGTGCGGCGCCAAGTGCCAGGGGAAATGTGCCGGCAAACAGCACCACCATAAACACCACAAACATATGTCGAAGTGTGCACCGAAGTGTGCACCGAAATGCGCACCGAAATGCGCACCAAAGACCAATTAGCGGTAGCGGCGGGTAAGCCGGCGGCAGATCGGGGGTTCCCGCATCCCCGATCTGTTGCCGCCGGCGCCACGGCATTGGTAAGCTGCTACCGCCGCCTCGCGCGCCAGCGGGAGCATCTGTTGGAGTCCGTGCTGAACGGCGAACCACCGGTGCAATGGGCGCATTATCCCCACGATGATGCGATCAATCGGGATCGCCGCTACCAATGGTTTTACCACTCGCATTCCCCGGCGGATCGGCCGGACGCCGCGGAACACGGGCATTTCCATTTATTTGCGCGCATCGGTGGCCGTTCTCGGTGCGTCGATGCCGGGATTGAACAGGAGTTCCAGGCGACCATGAAGTCGACCACTTCCGAGGCGGCGACTCGCTCCCTGTTAGGCATCAGCCTCAATCCGCAAGGCGTGCCCGTCAGTCTGTTCACGGTCAATCGCTGGGTCACCGGCGATGAGTTGCTGTCGGGTCCCGGCACACTCTCGCTGTTGGATTCGCTGACGCTAAGGACCGGTCATCCTGAGATCGACGCGTGTATCACCGCACTGACGCGACTCTATCGTCCGGAAATCCGCTTGTTGATCAAGCGCCGCGATGAGGTGTTGCACGCTCGCGCTGCGACCGGGCCCGGCACGCTCGATGATAGGTCGCTCGAAGTGCTCTCCGAACTCGCGTTGAACGCCGACGATCGGATCGCGGCGGTCCTGCCGGAGTCCGCATGATCGGGCGGCAACATAAATGCGAAAGCGCCCTCGCGAATCCTTTCCCATATAGCTAGACTCCATACTTATGAGGGCATCGCACAGCAGCCGGGCATGCGTGGATAAACGCCGCGCGTTTCTGGTGTCGAGCTGTCTCCAAGGCGTTCTGCTGTGCGTGTCCTCACCGTCGCCGGAACGCGGTCATCGGCGGCGCCCGTTTGCCGGCTGAACGTCGATGCGCAGCGAACTGGTACGCGGGGCGATTCAATACCTAAAGATCGTCACGACGCTGGCGGTTGGGCTCATCGCAATGACGGCCTGCGCGAGCCGCATCTGGAATCGCCCGCTCAGCGGCGGATCGGACAACCATCGCTACGACTTCACGCATCGGATGCCGGAGTTTGACGGCGGTACGTTTGTCGTGTTGGCCTTCTCCGGCGGCGGCACCCGCGCCGCGGCCTTCAGCTACGGTGTGTTGGAGAAGCTGCGCGACACCCCAGTGATAATTGACGGCAGCTCCAAATCGCTGCTCGACCGCGTGAATGTTATCACAGCCGTGTCCGGCGGGAGTTACACGGCGGCGTATTACGGGTTGTTCGGGGATCGAATCTTCAGCGACTACGAGCCCGATTTTCTAGATCGCAATTGGCAGCGGAAGTTGGCGTCGTTATTATTGCACCCCACGCATCTCCTATCTATCGCGGCAAGTGGATACAACCGCAGCGATCTGGTCGCCGCCTATTTGGATCGAACGCTGTTCAGGCACCAGACGTTCGCCGACATGTCGCGCCACGGCCTGCCATTCATCATTCTCAATGCGAGCGATTTGAATAATGCCACGACCTTCTCCTTCATTCAGCCACAGTTCGACTTCCTATGTTCGGACCTATCGAGCTATCGGGTAGCCAATGCAGTGATGGCCTCCTCGGCAGTTCCACCGACTTTTGCGCCGATCGCGCTCCGCAACTTCGGGGACTGTCCAGCGCGGCACAAGCCTTGGGTGAGCGATGCGCTTGCGCACGACGCGGTGCTGGACCGCCGTTATACGGTGGCGCAGGCACTCGAGCGTTATTCGAACCCCAAAGAGATGCCGGTGCTGCGACTGGTCGATGGCGGAGTGACGGACAATCTCGGGGTGCGCGGCTCCATGATGAGTCCGGTTGCGCAAGAGGGCAATGTCGCCGACATGGCCGGTGCTTTTACGCCGCGGCAACTACGCCGCGTGCGGCATGTGTTGGTCATCGTCGCCAACGCACAAGTGTATGACGAATACGCGTGGTCCCGTCACGGTACGGAACCCCACATCATCGATACGATGAGAGCCTCGTTCAACGCGGCCTTGGGGCTGCTCAACACGGAAACCGTCTCGCTGGCGAAGCAGGGATTCCTGATGTGGGAGAAGCACGTCAACGCGATGCGGCCGACGGGGGCGCCTCGGGTCAAAGTTGATTTCGCCGTGCTGACGTTCAACCAGATCAAGGACCGGGTTGAACGCGACCGCTTCAACTCCATGCCGACCACCTTTCGGCTGCGGCCGGTCGAAGTGGATGCACTGCGTAGGCTTGCCGGCCGTCTGCTCGATCAATCGCCCGAGTTCCAAGCATTCCGGGCTGCACTGAGTCAAGATACCGCCGCCAGGGCGGCAGACTAACCGGTCTCGCGGCCAGGCTCCCTCTTGCTTGCATCGCCCCGGCGAATATATTTGATCGCCGAGGAATCATTATGGCGTTGTGGGACCTCTATGTCATAGTCGGATTGAATCCGGCTTCGATCGATTAGCCCTTATGGAGACACTGGAAATATGAATACGCAAAAATTGCTGAGAACGGCCCTGATGGGCGCCCTGACGCTCGGCGTCGCCTCGATCACCTCGACGGCCTCCCAGGCGGCCGGCGACATGGGCATGACCAAGTGTTACGGCATCAATGCGGCGCACAAGAACGACTGCAAGTCGGCGGGACATTCCTGCGCCGGTCAAGACGCCAAGGCGCGTGATCCGAACGCATTCATCGCCGTTCCGGCGGGTCTGTGCGAGAAGATCGCCGGCGGTTCGTCGACCCCGGCCGACAAGTAGAGCCAAACGGAGCGATGTGCGCGCAGCGGCATTACGTGCTGCGCCCGATCCCGGTAGCTGCCGGGATCGGGCTGCGTGCACCGCATGTTCGGCGCGTCCTCGCCGAGCGGCCGCCGGTGCCATGGTTTGAAGTACACAGCGAAAATTACTTTGCGGCCGGCGGCGAGATGCATGCGGCGCTCGCGCGGATCCGCAGCGATTATCCGTTGAGTTTTCACGGGGTTGGCCTGTCGCTCGGCTCGGCTGACGCCCTCGACGTCGCGCATCTCGCCGCAGTGCGCCAATTGATCGACCGCTACGAGCCCGCGCTGATTTCAGACCATATTTGTTGGGGCGCGATCAACGGTGTTCATCTGAACGACTTGCTGCCGCTACCCTACACCGAGGAGGCTCTAGCCCTGATGGTATCGCGCGTACAGCAAGTGCAGGAGACGCTTCGTCGGGAGTTCTTGGTCGAAAACGTGTCCAGTTATCTCAATTTCCTCGGCGCCGATATGCCGGAATGGACGTTCGTTGCGGAGCTCGTGCGTCGCAGCGGCTGCGGCCTGCTATTGGACGTGAATAATATCTACGTCAACAGCGTCAACCACGGCTTTGATCCGCAGACCTATTTGCACGCCATGCCGCACTCTTCGGTGCGCGAGATTCACCTGGCCGGATTCACGCGCAAATCCGCACTGCCCGTGCCGCTCTTGATCGACACGCATAGTCGAGCTGTGGCTGCGGAGGTCTGGTCGCTCTACGAAGCGGCGCTCGATCTGTGCGGTGCGCAGCCGACCTTGATCGAGTGGGATCAGGATATCCCGGAGTTAGACGTGCTGCTGGCCGAAGCGGGCCGCGCAGAGGAGCGATTGCATGCCTGCCGTACCGCGCTTGCGTGAATTGCAGCAACAGTTCGCGGATGCGTTGCGAGGTCGTGGTGAGGCGGTGGCGCGCTATATCGATGGGGCCGGACTGGAGCCGGCCGCGCGCGTGCGCATCTACCGAAACGCGGTCGCCGCCACGCAGACCGCCGCGTTGCGCGACAGCTACGCAACCGTGTACGCCCTGGTCGGCGAAGAATTCTTCGAGGTCCTGGCGGACCGCTATCGCGAGCAGTATCCGTCGACCTGCGGCAACTTGCAGAAATTCGGCGGCGCCATGGCGGAATTCATTGCCGTGATGCCGGAAGTGCGACACTTGAGTTACCTCGCTGATGTGGCGCGTCTGGATTGGCTGCGTCAATCCGCCGCTCTGGCGGCGGACGCAAGGCCGGCCGATGTCACCGCAAGCGCGGCGGCGGCCGTTGTGCCGCCAGAGAGCCTAAGGATTCGACTGCATCCAAGCCTGCATCTACTCCAAAGCGCCCATGCTGTGCTGAGCATCTTTCGATGGTGCCAGGCGCCCACGGGTCCCGCGCCACGTCCCGATGGTGATGCTGAATACGTGCTGTTATGGCGCCAGGATGGCGACGTCACAATGACGAGGGTGGAAGCGGCGACCTACCGCTGTATCGAATCGCTGGGCGCCGGACGCGATGTCGCATCAGCTTGGGCGACCGCCACCGCCGTCGACCCTCAATTCGATTTGGAACCCTGCCTGCGCGACCTGCTGACACGAGGATTGATCGTGGAATTTCTAAACGAGGATGGTTCGACATGAACAATTGGATGATCGGTGCGAACGCTCGCTACAAGGAACTGACCAACGCCTTATCGGCGCTCGAACCCTTGGTGTTGTTGTTGTTTCGCGTCTGGGTGGCGCTCGCGTTCTGGCGCGCCGGCGTCGTGAAGTTCAGCGACCCGGGCGGCACCTCCTATTTGTTCAACAACGAGTACCACGTGCCGTTGCTGTCCGGCGCCGCCGCCGCGTTCCTCGGAACGTGGATTGAGCTGATCGCGCCGTGGTTGTTGTTGTTCGGGCTGGGTGGACGTCTGACGGCGGCGTTCCTTTTCATCTACAACCTCATCGCCGTCGTTTCTTATCCGGATCTGTGGCCGCATGGATTCTGGACCGGGCTTCTCGGCGGCGACTTCAATGATCACAAGGTCTGGGCCATGATGTTGCTGGCGGTGATCGCTTGGGGACCGGGTACGCTATCGGTGGACCGCCTGCTCAGGCGATTTTTGCCACGTGCGACCGCGCCCGGACCGTTAGGACACCTCGATCGCGTGCATTGAGTGAGCACACGCGCGGGGCGCTGGATCTTCATTCTGATGGCGTTTTCGTCGGTCCCGGCCGGCGCCGCCGCGCCGACCGCCGATGCCACCTCCCTATGGAACGCATTGCTCGAACGTCACGTGATCGTGACCGACGGCGGCCATGCATCGCGCGTCGATTACGCGGGCATGCTGCGCGATCGAGCGCAACTCGATGCGTACACTGGGCAATTGAGCAAGACGAAGGCAGCCCAATTCGACCAAATGAACCGGGCGGATCAAGTCGCGTTTCTGATCAATGCTTACAATGCGTTCACCGTCCAGTTGATCCTCACGCGATGGCCCAACCTCGAATCGATCAAGGAACTGGGAGGCCTATTTTCCAGCCCGTGGCACCAGCGGTTTTTTACACTGTTGGGTCGACCCATGGATTTGGACGCGATCGAGGCGCTGCTGCGCGAGCCGGGACGCTACAACGATCCGCGCATTCATTTCGCAATCAACTGCGCCTCGATCGGTTGCCCGATGTTGCAGCCAGAAGCCTACGAAGGTGGACAGCTCGACCGGCAGTTGCGGACCGCCGCCGCGCGATTCATCGGCGACCGGATGCGCAATCGCTACGTTCCCGATCGAGATATCTTGCAAATTTCCAAGATCTTCGATTGGTACGCGGCGGACTTTCGGCGAAGCGCGGATCACTCGGTCAAGGGATTCTTGGCACGGTACGCGAAGGAACTGAGCGACGACCCCCAAGTTCAAGCGCGCATTCGTAGTCAACAAATCCCTATAGAATTCTCGGCCTATGATTGGCGGCTGAATGCCACGTCGGCGCGATGATGCGGGCCGCCATGCGCACCGGAGCAAGCAGGTCGGCAAGATACCTATGGTATGCTCAGGCGCGAAATTGATCTGACGACGAATAGCCCGACTGGATATCATTGCGCCGGCTAAGCTGTTGGTCCACGCCATCGTTGAACGATTAATAACCTCCGCGATATGCAACATGATCCACAACTCGTCGAGGACGCGCGCAGCGGCGACATCGTCGCTGTTTCACGCCTGCTGGCGGTCTGCCGCCCGGATTTGCGCCGTATCGCCCGGTCGCAGTGTGCCGCTGGCGTGGACCCGGATGATGCGGTGCAGGAATCCTTGCTGCTCATTTACCGGCGGATCGGTGCGCTGCGCACCATTGCGTCATTTTCGGCCTGGACGTTCTCGATCGTGCGCCGGGAGTGCCACCGGCTGCTGCGGGCGATGAAGGGCGGGGTCGAGCTGCCGGAGCCCGATCATCCCGTGTTCATCTATACCGAGCACCCCGATTTGCAAGTCGACCTCGCGGCGGCGATTCAGTCGCTGCCGCAGAAATATCGCGAAGCGATCGTCCTGCGCGACTTCGAGGAGTTGTCCATTGCGGAAATTGCCGAACAGCTCCGGCTGACCCGCGCGGCGGTGAAGAGCCGCATCCATCGAGGTCGCGAAATGGTTCAGGAATACTTTAAAGACTGA
>Ga0307372_10012947_pt1 | contig 10845 bp, 9 predicted proteins | sample OX1MG_FD_202533 | JGI IMG/M metagenome (GOLD analysis project Ga0307372, IMG submission 202533) | Soil microbial communities from Risofladan, Vaasa, Finland - OX-1 | ecosystem: Environmental > Terrestrial > Soil > Coastal area > Acid sulfate soil | place: Finland: Risofladan, Vaasa | collected...
CCGAGGCTCATCGCCCGGCCGAGACCGCGCAGACCGCCGGTGACGAGCGCAACCCGCTGTTCCATTTCTGTCCTCCCTAGGCGACCAGTGTTCTCAGCTTCTCGACCGCGGCGCCGGGTGCGGTCAGTACCGGGCACGGCAGCACGGCGCTGACCGCCGCCTGCGCCCGCGCGGTCGAGAAATGCGCCAGCAGCACCGCATCGCAATGCTTGAGGCGCGGTGCCGCCGCGGCGATCAGCCGGTCATGCGTCGCGCCGTCGCCCTCCTGCAGTGCGCGCATCGCGCCCTCGACGCAGATCGTCTCGAGCCGCGTCGCCCGGCCGCGCGCGGCGGCGAGTTCGCCGAATTCCTGCTCCATCCCGGCAACGCTGGGGCGGAATGTCGCCAGCATGCCGATGTGATTGCCGGCCGCCAGCGCCGCCTCGAACATCGCCTCGTTCGGCCGCAGCACCGGCACCGGGCTGTGTGCCGCCGCCGCCTCGATCGCCTCGCCAAACGCCGAGCAGGTAAAGAGGATTCCGGCGGCGCCGGTGCCGGCCGCATAGTCCGCCAGCGTCGCGATGCGGCGGCGCATCGCCGCGGTCAATTCGCCGTCGCGCTCGCGGTCGACGCTGAGCGCGGTGTCGAGCAGATCGGTGCATTGGGCCGCCGGCCACAGAAGCGCGAAGGCCTCGTGCACCGGCGCCATCGCGACGGCGACGGCGTGAATGAGGGCGATTCGCATGGTTTCTCCTGATGGCGGGGCGGCGGCGATTGGGCGATGCTCATACAGCTTCCGCACCGTCACGTTAAGGAGAAGGCAACATGGAAACCGTCGGCCTCGGCCTCTATTTCGAGGATCTGCCGGTCGGCAGGCAGTTCCAGACGATCGGCCGCACCGTCACCGAGGCCGACATCACCAATTTCGTCAACTGCACCGGCATGGTCGAGGTGTTGTTCACCAACCGCGAGTTCCTCGCGCACGAAAGCGACATCAAGGGCCGCCCGGCGCCGGGCGCGCTGGTCTATTGCTTTGCCGAGGGGCTGCTCGTGCAGGCGACGATGCAGCACACCGGGTTTGCCTTCCTGCACATGGAGCTGACGATCGAAAGCCCGGTTGTCGCCGGCGACACGATCCACGCCGAGTGCGAAATCATCGAGGCGCGGCGGTCGCGCAGCCGTCCGGGGCGCGGGTTGGTGCGCACCCGGGTGCGCGTCGTCAAACAGGATGGGCAGACCGCGCTCGTCTATACGCCGCTGCGCATGGTCCGATGCCGCAGCGAGGGGTGAGCGCCGCCCGCTTTTTGCATGGCAGAGTCGCGATCCATGCGGTGAAAGCGCGCATGCCAGCGGCGCTTGCGTGTTACTGTGACAGCGATGCCGGGTGCCGCCGGCGACGATCCGCGCGGAGGAGGAGACGCATGGCGTACGACCTGCTGATCAAGAACGGCCTGATCATCGACGGCTCGGGGATGCCGGGCTTCCGGGGCGATATCGGCGTCAAGAACGGCAGGATCGGCGAAATCGGCAAATTGTCCGGCGCGGCGACAAAGACGATCGATGCCGCCGGTCGCGCCGTCTCGCCCGGGTTCATCGACAACCACTGCCATTACGACGCCCAGGTCACCTGGGACCCGCTCTGCACGTTCTCGCCCGAGCATGGCGCGACCAGCGTCATCTTTGGCAACTGTTCGCTGTCGCTGGCGCCGGTGCGCAAGGGAACCGAGGAGCGGCTGGCCGAATTCCTCTCCTATGTCGAAGCGATCCCGATGGAGGTGCTGAAGACCGTCGAGTTCGATTGGGAGACGATCCCGCAATATATGGAGCACCTCGACAGGCACCTCGGCATCAACGTCGGCAACCTGATCGGCCATACCGCGGTGCGCCATTACGTGATGGGCGACGACTGCCAGAAGCCGGGCGCCACCGAGGCGCAGGTGAAGGCGATGCAGGATGTCGTGCGCGACGGCATGCAGGCCGGCGCGCTCGGCCTCTCGGTGTCGCGCGAGAAGGGCCACTACGACCCGCAGGGCGTCCACATCCCGGCCTTGTGGGCCGATGAGAGCGAGATCTTCGCGCTGGCCGACGTGTTGCGCGACATGGGCACCGGCACGATCCAGGCCGGCGGCGGCCAGTATGTCGAGTTGCAGGACGGCATGATGCGGCGCCTTGCCGAGGCGTGCGGCCGCACCGTCGTCTACAACAGCCTGTCGCACACGATGCGCCGGCCCGACGAGTGGAAGACGCACATGGCGCGGATCGAGGAGACCGCCGCGCTCGGCATCCGCGCCTACCCGATGTGCAGCCCTAACCGCATCACCCAGGACTTCACGATGAAGAACTGCCAGGTGTTCCGCGGCCTGCCGACTTGGCACCCGATCCTGTTGATGTCGGACGAGGACAAGCTGCGGCTCTACGCCGACCCGGAGATCCGCGCCAAGCTGCATGACGAGGCGGTGGTCAACAAGCCGGACAGCGCGGTCGGCTTCTCGAAGACCTGGTGGAACTACATGTGGGTCAACGAGCCCAAACTGCCGCAGAACCAGTGGATGCAGTTCAAGTCGATCGGCCAGATCGCCGAGCAGCAGGGCAAGCGGGTGATCGACGCCTTCCTCGACCTGGTCGTCGAGGAGGGGCTGGAAACCCGCTTCCTGCAGGCGGAAAACAACGTCGATGACGAGGCGCTGACCAAGATCCTGACGCATCCCAACGCGGTGATCGGGCTCGGCGACGGCGGCGCGCATGTGCAGTTCCACGGCGGCTACGGCTATATCACCAAGCTGCTCGGCGAATGGGTGCGCGAGAAGCGGGTGATGACCCTCGAACAGGCGGTGCGGCGCCTCACCTTCGACTCGGCCTCGACTTTCGGTCTCTACGACCGCGGCCTGTTGCGCCCGGGGATGGCGGCCGACATCGTGATCTTCGATCCCGACACGGTGAAATGCGGGCCGGAGATGGTGGTGCACGACTTCCCGGCCGGCGGCTGGCGCATCAAGGAGCCGGCGGAAGGCATCGTCGCGACGATCGTCAACGGCGAGGTGCTGATGGACGGCGGCCGCCACACCGGCGCGCTGCCCGGCCGGGTGCTGCGCAACAGCTACTGGCACGCCAATCGCTGAAACAACAGGTCATTCGTGAATTTGAACCGGTAAAATCAGAGGTCACCGTACTCAAGGAGAAGTCACCATGCCGATGCTGCAACGCGTCCAATACTCCGCCGACATCGAACCGCTGGTCCAGTTCATCGAGGATACGCCTCCGGGCGAGATCCTGGACCGCACCCTGGAGAAGCTGCGGGCCGGTGTCCCGACGCAGACGATGCTGACAGCCTCGGCGCTGGCGGTGACGCGCTCCACCGAAATGCCGCCGGGGCATCACGGCGGCCCGCTGCACCCGTTGGCCGGTCTGTACGCGGTGACCAAGCTGATCGAGCGCCTGGAAGGCGAAGAGCGCTTCGTCCCGGTGTTGCAGCACGTCGCGCTGACCAACAAGCACATCCACCATCCGGCGATGGGACCCTATCAGCTGCCGGAGTTCGCGCCGCTCGATGCCGGCGGGGTCGAGGGAACCAAGCGGGCCTTCCTGATGGCGGTCGACCGCGGCGAGTGGAACCAGTCGGACCATCTCTTCCAGTGGCTCTGGCAGAACGCGCCGCATATCGAGTGCTTTGATCTGCTGCTGACCGCGGCGATCCCCAAAAACTTCCACGACGACCACTATTTCATGTTCCCGAGCACGTTGCTGCGCGCCTTTGAGACCGGCGTCCTCGACAAGCAATATCTGCCGCAGATCATGCGGCCGGCGGTGCGCTATGTGACCCGCAATCCGGTCGCCCCCAACAATCCGATGCCGTCGCCGTTGCCGGCGATCGAAAAGCTGATCGAGGACAACGATCTGCTGAAGCGCGTCATGCGCCAGCGCAGCGGCGATGACGAGACGGCGGCGATCGGCGAACTTGGCGAAGCGATCGGGCGGGTTGACGTCTTTGCCGATATTCCGGTGCTGATCGTCAACGCCCTGGTCAACGGGCTGTCGCTGGAAGGCGCCGGCGAAGCCCTGTCGATCGGCGCCGCGAGCCTCTTCCTGCGCTCGCTCGGCGGCAACCCGATGGATGTCCACCTGCACACCAGCGTCAACATCCGCCGCTACCTGATCCGGCTCGACGGCATCAGCCCACGCAACAAGCTGATGCTGCTGTTGACCTGGCATGTCGGCCCGGAGATCCGCTCGACGGCCGGGCGCATGCAGCCGGCGCCGCAGCCGGACATGGCGGCCGTCGCCGCGCTGCCGGCGCGCAGCCAGGCAGAGCTGCTCGATGCGATCCAGCACAGCATCTACAACCAGCCGCCGACCGACTGGTCGCAGGTCAGCAATCTGGGCTTGATGCGGGCGGTGCCGGAAGTCCGGGAAACCGTGAATCTGGCGACGCAATACATGAAGAACGGCTACGATCCGCAGGCGTTCATCGCGCGCCTCGCCGAAATCGTCTGCCACGACAACTTCACTGAGATGCACGCCTTCAAGCATCACCAGTCGATCGTCGAGGAATATCACGCGACCCGCGAACCCTGGCGCTGGATGCATCTGGTCGCCGGGGCGCAGGCCGCCGCGATCTCCTTCGGCAAGAACATGGCGGTCTACGAGGAATATCTCGACCTGCTGCACGCCGCCTAGCCCGGCATCGTCCCCCGCACGCGGGGGCTCCGGTCACAAATGGAAAACGCCCCGGGATGGGGCGTTTTCTATTCAGGTCGAGTGCGGCTGATAGAGCGCGATCGGGCGGACCCGAACCCTGTCACCCCGGTTTGCGCGGCCATGACGATGCAATTCGATCGGATACCGCTCTCAGGGGGCCCGCTGCCGGGCAGCGGGTGGAAGCCGGTACGGCAGCGCGGTGGGGACGAGATGCACGGCGAGAGAGAATTCGCCCGCGAAGGGGCGCAGCAAGCTAAGCAATCATGCTACCCGTTAGACAGGTAAATAACGCGTATTCCAAATTCAGCGAGAAATTCTTGCGCCGTGCATCGTTGCCTGCAAACTGTCGTACAAGATGGAGGCCCTCATCATGGCAGGCTCGCTTCGATGCCGGCCTGCCGCCTGCGTCACCAACGCGGGATTTACAATGCGCTCCTTCGGCTGCTGCCGCCGCCGTCGACCGTGATGATCGTGCCGGTGGTGTAGGCCGAGCGGTCGGAGGCGAGGAAAGCGGCCATGTGGCCGATCTCTTCAGGTTTGGCGGCGCGGCCGAAGGCCAGGGGCTTCATCAGCTCGGTCCATTTTTCGGGGTCGCCGAAACTGCCCTGGGCGCGCGTCTTCATCAGCGTGATCAGCCGCTCGGTCATCACCGGGCCGGGGTTGATGCCGACGACCCGCAGATTGTCGCGCGGCGCGGTGCCGCCCATCGCGCGGGTGAAGGCCATCAATGACGCATTGCCCGAGGAGCCGGCGACATAGTCGAAATCGGGGTTTTCACCGGCCGCGCCCAGGATGTTGACGATGACCCCCCGCCGGCGCGCCGCCATCAGCGCGTAGAAGCGCCGCGTCATGTTGATGTAGCCGAACACCTTTAGATCCCAGGCCTGGCGCCAGCGCGCCTCGTCGATCTGGGCGATGTTGCCGCCGGGAATGGCGCCGGCGTTGTTGACCAGGATGTCGATGTCCGGGCATTCGGCCGCCAGCCGATCGACGTTCTTGCTGTCGGCGAGGTCGAGCGCGTAATAGCGCACCGCGACATTGTGCTCGCCGGCGATCTTGGCGCGCACCGCTTCGAGATCGGCGGCGGTGCGCGACACCAGCACCACGTCGACGCCTTCCTCGGCCAGCGCCTCGGCGCAGGCCCGCCCGATACCCTTCGATGCGCCAGTCACCAGCGCCTTGCGCCCCCGCAAACCGAGATCCATGTCGTCCTCCCCTTCACGACGTCATCCCCGGGCTTGTCCCAGGGATCTACGTCTCGACCCGCGTGGATGGCCGGGACAGGCCCGGCCATGACGGCCGAGGACGCTTGATAGCACGGCTGCCAAGCCTGGGTCAGTCGGCTAATCCAGCTTGATCCAGGTCAGCTCGTGCTTGTTGTGGTAGAGGTGGCGCAGCGTCGAGCCGGGGAGCGCGGCGAAGCACGCCGCCGTGGCGTGGTCGGTGGCGCCCTGGAATTTGAGGGTGCAGACAAAATGCCGGCAGGTTCCGGCGGCAAGCCAGCGCTCGACCAGCGCCAGCAGCCGCGCCGGATAGCACACGACATCGCAGAACAGCCAATCGACCGGGCCGAGCGCGGCCGGGTCGAGGGCGAAGGCGCTCTCGGCGCGGTAGGTGACGGCGGGCAGCCCGGCCACCTCGGGGGCGAGCGGCGCCTTGTCGACGCTGATGACCCGCGCCCCGAGCTGCGCCAGAACCCAGCTCCAGCCGCCGGGGCTGGCGCCGAGATCGACGCAGGTGTCGCCCGGCCCGGGACGCCGCCCGATCACCGTCAAGGCTTCCCACAGTTTCAGATAGGCCCGGCTCGGCGGCCCGCTGCGGTCCTCGACGAACTGCACTTCGCCATGCCGGAATGGGCTCGAGCAATGCGCTGCCGCAAGCACTGTATGGGGGTCGATGAGGGTCCACGAGCCGAGCGGCGCCACCGGCGCCGGATCGCCGAACGCCAGCGGCTTGGCCGAGACGACCGGCAGTTGCGCCTGGATCAGCATGGCGCGGCGGTGATGGCGCGGCGCATAGGCGGCCCAATTGCGCTGGATCGCGCGCAACTGGCGGGCGGCGTCGGTGATCGAGGCGACCGTTATCGCGCGCGGATCGAGCCAGATGTTCTGCGCCCAGGCGGCGGCGCGCGGCGGCCCGTCGGCGACCAGCAGCCGCTCGACCGCGAACGTGACCGGCCCGAGCTCCTGTGCCAGCTCGCCGACGAATCCCTCAGGCGCGAGATAGGCGGCCCGCGTCCGCTCCTCGCCGGCCAGGCTCACCCGATGCCGTACCGCCTGGCCCAGCCGAGCCCGGCCCGCGTATCGCCCTTGGGGCGGTATTCACAGCCGATCCAGCCCTGGTAGCCGATCTCGTCGAGCAAATCGAACAGGTAGGGGTAATTGATCTCGCCGATATCGGGCTCGTGGCGGCCGGGGTTGCCGGCGATCTGGATATGCGGGTAGTGGCCGGCGAGGGCGCGCACGGTGGTCGCCAGATCGCCCTGCATGATCTGCACGTGATAGAGGTCGAGCTGCAGCTTGAGGTTGGGGCGGCCGACCCGCTCGATGATCGCCATCGCCTGCGCCGTGTAATTCAGAAAATAGCCGGGGATGTCGCGGGTGTTGATCGGCTCGATGATTGCGGTGAGGCCGGCGGCGGCAACCCGGTCGGCGGCCCAGCGCAGATTGTCGACATAGACGCGCTCGCCCGCCGCCTTGTCCTGCCCGTCGGGCCACAGCCCGGCCATCGTGTGCAGCAGCGGACATTGCGTTGCCTTGGCATAAAGGATCGCCTGATCGACACCGTCGCGGAATTCCTGTTCGCGCCCGGGCAAGGCGGCAAGGCCGCGCTCGCCGCCGGCCCAGTCGCCCGGCACAGTGTTGAACAGCGCGAGCGTGAGGCGGTTGCGGGCCAGCCGCTCGGCGATCGCCGCCGGCGGGTGGTCATAGGGAAACAGGAACTCGACCCCCTTGAACCCGGCCTGCGCCGCCGCGTGGAACCGGTCGAGAAAGCCGATGTCCTGGAACATCATGCTGAGATTGGCGGCGAATTTCGGCATCCTCGGCGCTCCTGTTGTTTACTGGCGGCGCGGACGGCTACTGTTGCCATTCGGGCCGGGCAAGGCAAGCCGGCAAAGCAAGCCGGTAGCGTAAGACGGCTGCAAGCGGAGGGCGCGATGGGCGTATTGCTGGGAGCGATCGCCGACGATTTCACCGGCGCGACCGATCTGTGCAACACGCTGGTGCGGCGCGGCATGCGGACGGTGCAGCTGATCGACGTGCCGCCCGCGGACGCGCCGGTGCCCGATGCCGATGCCGTCGTCGTCGCGCTCAAGAGCCGCACGATCCCGGCTGTGGATGCGGTGGCGATGAGCCTGGCCGCGCTCGCCTGGCTGCGCCGGGCCGGAGCGCGGCAGATCCTCTTCAAATACTGCTCGACCTTCGATTCGACCGATGCCGGCAATATCGGCCCGGTCGCCGAGGCGCTGCTCGATGCGCTCGGCGCCGGTTTCACGCTGTTCTGTCCGGCCTTCCCGGAAAACGGCCGGACGATCTTCAACGGCTATCTGTTCGTCGGCGATGTATTGCTGTCGGAATCGGGGATGCGCGACCATCCGCTGACGCCGATGCGCGATCCCTCGCTGGTCCGTGTGCTGCAGCGCCAGACGCAGGGCCGGGTCGGGCTGGTGCGGCACAGCACGGTGGCGCAGGGCGCGGCGGCGATCGGCGCCGCCTTTGCCGCGTTGCGCCGGCAGGGGGTGCGCCACGCGATCGTCGATGCGGTGGCCGATCGCGACCTCGAAGAAATCGGCGCCGCCGCGGCCGACCTCGCGCTGATCACCGGCGGGTCGGGCATCGCGCTTGGGCTGCCCGAGAATTTCCGCCGCCAGGGGCTGCTCGGCGCCGGCGGCGACGCCGCTGCCCTGCCAGCGGTCGGCGGCGCGGCGGCGGTGCTGTCGGGCTCGTGCGCGCAGGCGACGCGCGCCCAGGTCGCCTACATGGCCGAGCGGGCGCCGAGCTTTACGATCGATCCGCTCGCCGCAGCTTCCGGCCGCGACATCGCCGGGGAGGCGCTCGCCTGGGCGGTGCAGCGGCTCGGCAGCGAGCCCATTCTGATTTCCGCGACGGCGCCGCCCGAGAGCGTCGCCGCCGTGCAGCAGCGGCTCGGTCGCGACCAGGCCGGGGCGCTGGTCGAAGGCATCCTCGCGCGCGTCGCGCAGGGGCTCGTCGCCAACGGCGTGCGGCGCCTCGTCGTCGCCGGCGGCGAGACCGCCGGGGCGGTGGTGCAGGCGCTTGGGGTGACAGCGCTGCGCATCGGCCGGCAGATCGATCCCGGCGTGCCGTGGACGATGAGCCTCCCCGGGAGCCTCCCCGGGAGCACCCCCGGGAGCCTCCCCGGGAGCACCCCCGGGAGCACCCTTGGGAGCACCCCTGGGAGCCGCGGCGAGCCGCCTATCGCGCTCGCCCTCAAATCCGGCAATTTCGGCGCGCCCGACTTCTTCCTGCGGGCTTTTGCGGTGTTGGCGGGAGAAGCGCGATGAACGAAACAAAAGCGCGCGAGGCGATTTGCGCGATCGGCGCCTCGATCTTCAACCGCGGCCTGACCGCGGGCTCGTCGGGCAATATCAGCGTACGGGTCGAAGGCGGCTGGCTGATGACCCCGACCAATGCCTCGCTTGGCCGGCTCGACCCGGCGCGCCTGGCAAAGCTCGACGACAGCGGGCGGCTCATCGCCGGCGACCCGCCGACCAAGGAGAGCTTCCTGCATCGCGTCATGTACGAGGAGCGCAGCGACACCGGCGCCGTGGTGCACCTTCATTCGACCCATTCGGTCGCGGTCTCGTGCCTCGCCGAGGTCGATCCGACCGACGTGCTGCCGCCGATCACGGCCTATTATGTGATGCGCGTCGGCCGGCTGCCGCTGGTGCCTTATTACCGCCCCGGCGACATCGCGTTGGCCGAGGCGGTGCGCGGCTTTGCCGGCCGGCACCACGCGGTGCTCCTGGCCAATCACGGCCCGGTGGTTGCCGGGGCGAACCTCGATGCCGCCGTCAATGCGATCGAGGAACTCGAGGAGACGGCGCGGCTCTATCTGATGCTGCGCGGCGCCAAGACCCGCTTTCTGACCCCAGCCCAGGTAAAGGAGTTGCTGTGATGAAGCACCTGAAAGACGCGCTCGGCGCGGCCGTGATGGCGGCGTTGCTGCTGTTCGGAGGGTCGGCGGCGCGCGCTGTCGAGCCGATCAAGATCGGCTTCAGCATGGAATTGACCGGGCCGTTCGCCGTCGTCGGCAAGACCGGGCTGCTCGCGTTCCAGATCTGGGCCGAGAACATCAACAAGAAGGGCGGCCTGTTGGGCCGGCCGGTCAAGCTCGTCTACTACGACGACCAGAGCAACCCGGCGAACGTGCCGGGCATCTATACCAAGCTGATCGACGTCGACAAGGTCGACCTGCTGGTGTCGAGCTATGGCACCAACCTCGTGGTGCCGGCGATGCCGGTCGCGATCTCGCACAAGCGGCTGTTCTTCGGGCTGTTCGCACTGGCGGCGAACGACCAGTTCCATTATCCGAAGTATTTCTCGATGCTGCCGTTCGGCCCCGAGCCGGTGAAGACATTTGCCGAGGGCTGGTTCGAACTGGCGGCGGCGCAGACACCGAAGCCGAAGACCGTGGCGATCGTCAACGCCGACGCCGATTTCCAGCACAAGGCCGCCGAGAGCGCGCGCGAAAACGCCGCGAAGGTCGGCATCAAGGTCGTCTACAACCGGGCCTATCCGCCAAACACGGTCGACTTCACGCCGATCATTCGCGCTGTCGCTGCGGCAAACCCCGATCTCGTCTATTTCGCCGCCTATCCATCGGATACCGTCGGCATCTTGCGGACCGTCGGGGAAGTCGGCTTGCACGCCAAGATGATCGGCGGCGGCTTTGCCGGGCTGGCGGCGGCGGCGCTCAAGATGCAGCTCGGTCCGCTGGCCAACGGCGTCGTCAATGTCGATTTGTGGGAGCCGGTCCCGACGATGCAATTCCCCGGCGTCCTGGATTTCCTCAAGGAATACCAGGCGAGAGCGCCGGCCGCCGGGGTCGATCTGCTCGGCTATTTCCTGCCGCCGTTCGCCTACAGCGAATTGCAGGTGCTGGGCGAGGCGGTGACCGCGACCAAGTCGCTCGACGACGACAAGCTCGTGC
>Ga0307372_10012948_pt1 | contig 10843 bp, 8 predicted proteins | sample OX1MG_FD_202533 | JGI IMG/M metagenome (GOLD analysis project Ga0307372, IMG submission 202533) | Soil microbial communities from Risofladan, Vaasa, Finland - OX-1 | ecosystem: Environmental > Terrestrial > Soil > Coastal area > Acid sulfate soil | place: Finland: Risofladan, Vaasa | collected...
CAGGAAACTCCGCCGCTCCCGCACCCAGAGCAGGGTCGCCATGGCCACGACGATGGCCAGGGCCAGGTAGCGGCCGTAGATATTGGGGTCCCAGAACACCGAGTTGACCCGGAAGTAGGTGTGGAATTCGTTTGAGCGGATCACCTGGTGGTTCCAGAACAGCCCCCTGGTCAGGTACTCGACCGAGCCCACGACGACGAACAGCACCGCCTCGATCGCGACGACCCACAGCACCCGGGTCAGCAGCTTCCGATCCCAGCTGAATTCGCTCAACAACCCGTAGGCCACGGCGAACGGCAGGTAGAAGAAACACACGTCCTGCAGCCCTTTGGAGAAGTCGGCCGAGTACATCACCTGCAGCCCGTAGAGGACGACGACTGCCGCCAGGATCCGTGGGAGCCAGGCCAGGTGCCCGCCGTTCGCCGGCCTTCGGCCGGGGACTCCCATCGGGTTGGGTGGGGGAGCGGAATCGTCGGCGAGCACCCGATCACCCCCACCACCGACGCGAGGAACTCTCGACCCCCGGGTCGCCGCCGCCACAACGCCCGCCGCGATCACCAGGTAGAGCGGGACCAGGAGGTTGGCCGTTTCACCGCCCGATTCGAGCGGGATGCGAAACGGGAGGGCGGCGATGACCGCCAGGGGTAAGGCCGCCGGCCAACGACGAAAAACCGCGGCGAGAGCCGCGGCGAGAGCCAGGCCAACGACCCCGAGGGCGATCAGCCGCGCGGGGTGCGCGCGCAGGTCGACGATGCGGTGGGAGTGCCACTGGTCACCGAGAATCAGGACCGGCACCAGGGCGATGGCAACCAGCATCGCGGCGGAGCGCAGCCGCCCCGGGGGGGCGAGGATCGCCCCCCCGGCGGCTGCCACGGCGAGCAGGACCCCCGCGGCGGAGAGGATGTGGCTCAAGCCGAGCCCTTCATCACCCGCGGGCAGGCGATCGTGGGCGCCAGTAGGCGGATCGTCCCGGGCGGGACGAGGATGCGTTCCTGGCCGAGCAGCCTGACCCGCAGCTTGTAGCGGCCGGCGGGGGCCAGGGCGCCGGCTCGATCGCGGCCGTCCCAGTAGAAGGTGTAGTAGTTGTAGCGAGGCAGGTAGCGGTCCCGGGCGAGGGTGAGGACGAGCGCTCCTCCAAGCCGGATCACCTGCACGGTCGCGTGATCGGTGGTGGTAATCCGGAATTCGATCCGCTCGCGGCGGGCTCCGCAGGACCCGCTCGGCTCGAAGGGGAGTCCGTGGACGCCGAATTTGACCTGATCGAGGAGCAGGGGGTCGCGCTTCAGCCGCTGGGACCAGGCGAAGGCCGCGACCGTGGAGAGGACCAGCAGCGCAAAGACCAGGCCGGCCGCGCTAGCCCGACGTGGAGGCATCGTTTTCGCCGACGATCACCGAGACGGGAGCCCCTTGGGAGACAGAGTCAACTTCGGAGGTCATCGCCTGCACCTTTCCGATCCCCAGCTCCCTGGACACGACCCGTGCTTCGGGAGCATGGCCGTTGCGGTACATGACTGTGCCCTGGGCGTAGCTGGAGTTGCTATTGGTGACCGTCCCCAGCTTGAAGCCCCTGTGCTGGATCTTTTCGCCGTAGCGCCCGGCGAGCCCCGGGACGGCGGTCCCGTTGAGCACCGCGACCTCGACTTCGCTCGGCTTCGTGCGGGCCGCGGCGCTCCCGCCGTGCTTGCCCGCCACGGCGCCGGCTTCGCCGGAGGCGTGCAGCGCGACGTAGGCGATGCCACCGCCGACCAGGAGCACGACGACGAAGACCGCCACCAGGTAGCGGGGCTCGGCGATGCGCTCGCCCAGCTGTGAGAGCGACCGTCTGGTCCGCTCCGCTCGAGTCGTTTCCGGCAGGCCCGCCTCGCGCCGCTGGCGGCGCTCCTCGCGTAGTGCGATCGCCTCCTGTTCGGCGGTGCGCGCCTCCTCCAGTCGGCGCAGCTCCTCGGCGCGCACCGAGGCCGCGGCCGAGGTCGACTCCTTGCGCTCGGCGTCGCGCTCGGGGGCCGAACCGGCCCACTCGCGCAATCGGCGGATGTCGCGCCCCTGGGTGAAGGAGAGCAGGGCGAGCAGGGCGAGGCCGAAGAACGCGGCCAGGCCGGCGAAGGCGCCGATTTCCTTGATCACTTCCACGTGATGGCTGCGAGAGGCTACTCGTCGTAGACGAGCCTCGCCGCGTCGCCTCCGGGGGTGGTGATCATCTCCACAACCCGTTCAGCCAGATTGGCCTCGTCGCCGGCCAGCACCAGGTGCTCGAGCGAGTTCAGGGTCGACTCCACCCACTCCGCGTCCAGCGGCGCCTGCCGTACCGCCCGGCGTATCCGCTTCGATGCGGTTGGCTGCTCGCTCTCCCCCAGCCCGAAGAGTTGCTCCTGCAGCTTCTCGCCGGGGCGCGGCTTGGTGAACTCGACCGCGATGTCGCGTTCGGGCTCATACCCGGCGAGCCGGATCATGTTGTGCGCCAGATCGACGATCTTCACCGGCTCGCCCATGTCGAGGACGAAGACCTCGCCCTTACCGGCACCGATGTCACCGGCGCGGATCACGAGTTGGACCGCCTCGGGGATCGTCATGAAGTAGCGGGTCATCTCCCGGTGGGTGACCGTGACCGGCCCGCCGCGCTCGATCTGGCTGCGAAAGATCGGCACCACGCTGCCGGAGGAGGCGAGCACGTTGCCAAAACGAACACTTGCAAAGCGGGTGCCCGGGTGTTTGTAGCCGGCCGACTCGACGATCCACTCGGCCATCGCCTTCGAGGCGCCCATCACCGTCTGCGGGTTGACCGCCTTGTCGGTGGAGATCAGCACGAAGCGCTCGACCTTCGAGGCGGCCGCGGTCTCCGCCGTGACCCGTGTCGCGATCGCGTTGTTGCGGACAGCCTCCAGTGGGTTGGCCTCCATCAGCGGCACGTGCTTGTAGGCGGCGGCGTGGAAGACGACGGAGGGCTTGAAGCGCTGCATCGTCTCCAGCATCCGGTGCGCCTCCTTGCAGTCGGCCAGCACCGACTCGACGTTGGTGAAGTGGCGCTCCTCGACCATCTCGCGGTCGATCTCGAAGAGGTTGTCCTCGGCGTGGTCGAGCAGCACCAGCAGCCGCGGACCAACCCGGGCAATCTGGCGGCAGAGCTCGGAGCCGATCGAGCCGCCCGCCCCCGTGACCAGGACGATCCGGTCGCGCAGGTAGGCGCCCACCCGGTCGAGTTCGAAGACGACCGGGTCGCGGCCGAGCACATCCTCGACCTGGACCTCGCGCAACTGCTTGTTCAGCTGCACCCCACCGCGCAGGAGCTCGAAAACGGTGGGCAGGGTGCGGACTCGGATTTCCCGCTCGCGGCAGGCGGCGACCACCTTGGCGCGCAGGGTCCCCGGCGCCGAGGGGATCGCGATCACAACCTCGTCGGGGTCGGTCTGATCGAGGATCTCGGTGATCCTCGCGGTCGAGCCGAGCACCCTCAACCCCAGCATCCGCATCCCCCGTTTGCGCGGATCGTCGTCGACGAAACCGATCGCGGTCGAGCCGAGGTTGGGGTTTAGCTGCAACTCGCGGACCACCATCTGGCCACCTGACCCGGCGCCGATGACCAGCACCTCATGCTTGGGAGGGCGCGAGCCGCGCGAGGGACGCTCGACGATAAGTCGCACGGCGAGGCGGGCGCCGGCGACCAGCAGCATGGTCAGGATCAGGTCCATCACAACCACCGAGCGCGGCAGGGTGTGCTTGAACGGCTGGACCACGGAGAAGAAGACGACGAGGATCACGGTGGCGAAGGCAACCGCGCGGAGGATCAGGAGGAAGTCGCGACCGCTGACGTAGCGCCACCACTTCTGGTAGAGGCCGAAGGCGCCGAAGATCGCCAGCTTGGTGACGACAACGATGCCCACCGCCTGGGCGAAGAGCAGCTGGTAGCGGGGCGGCAGCCCGTGCGGATCGTCGAGGAAGCGGAGCTGGAAGGCGAGGAGGAAGGCGAGCGCAACCAGGACAGCGTCGGCGGCGACCTGGAGGACCCGGTTGCGGTAGACGGGGTGGTTCAGCCGGCTCATGGCACAGTTTTGGGTTCCGCTCCCGGCGCAGTGGACCAGACCTGGGCGCTGGGCCGCTCCGCGCTGACTGGGAGAAGGGACGAGTTTAGAGGCTGAGGTCTTAGGATCACGGGCCTTCCCATGCCGAACGCCCTGCTCTTAGCCGACATCACCGGCCCGATCGTCGAATTCTGCGTCGAAACGGTCAAAAGCGCCGGCCTGGCAGGAGTGTTCCTGCTGATGGCGGCGGGAAGCGCCTGCATCCCGATCCCCAGCGAGGCGGTGATGCTTTTCGCCGGCTTCGATGTCTCCAACGGCAGCCAGACACTGATCGGGGTGACGGTGGCGGGGCTGGCGGGGAACATGGCCGGGTCCTGGCTCACCTATGCGATCGGCTACTACGGGCGGATCGACCTGCTGGAGCGCAACAAGCTGATCCACTTCAGCCCGGCGCGTCTGGACTGGGTCGATCGCTGGTTCAAACGCCACGGCGATGCAACCGTCTTTCTCGCCCGGCTGGTGCCGCTTGTCCGGGCCTTCATCTCACTGCCCGCCGGCGTGGCGAAAATGCCGTTCTGGCGCTTCACCTGGCTGACGGCCCTCGGCTCCCTGCCCTGGGTCATCGGCTTCGCGCTGATCGGTAGGGCGGTGGGCGACCACTGGGAACAATGGCGCCACCATCTCCAGGTCCTCGACTACCTGGTCGTGGTGGCGATCGTCTTGGCGATCGTCTATGCGATCGTCAAGCGGCGCCGGGGAGGCGGGCCCGGGGAGGGCAAGGCGTCCGAGCCCGCGGGCGCCGGTTGAGCGAAACCGTCGAGGGGCGGATTCCGGCGCGGCGCGGCGCGGCGCTGGGCCTGATCCAGGGGCCGGCCGAGCTGCTACCCGTTTCCAGTTCGGCCCACATCGTGCTGGTCCCCTGGCTGGCCGGTTGGGGCTGGGAGACAATCGACCCGGAGGTGCGCAAGAGCTTTGAGGTGGCGCTTCACGCCGGCGCAGCCGCGGCGCTGCTGATCGGCCAGCGACGGGTGATCGCCGAGGAGCTGCGGCTCTTTGACCTGCGGCGGGCGGTGGTGTTGGTGCTCTCCTTCGCCCCCGCCGCGACCGCCGGCTATACGCTCGAGCGGCCGATCGAGCGGCGGCTCGGCGGCCCGCGGGCGACCGCGGCCGGGCTGCTCGGCGGCGCCGTGGCGATGGCCGCCGCCGACCGGCGGCCACAGAACCGCGGCCGGGGCGAGGTCGAATGGCGCGATGGCCTGGCGCTGGGAGTGGCCCAGGCAGCGGCGCTGGCGCCAGGGGTCTCCCGCAATGGCGCCACGCTGGCCGCCGCCCGCGGGCGGCGATTTTCGCGCGAGCAGGCCAACCTGCTCTCCCGCACCGTGGCCCTGCCGATCATCGTCGGCGCCACCGCTCTGAAGGGCGTCCGCCTGGGGCGCCGTGGCACCTCGCCGCAACTGCGCCGCTCGATGGCGATCGGGGTCGGCGCCTCGTTCGCCTCGACCCTCGCCTCCCAGCGCCTGATCCGCTTGGTAGAGCGCGACCGAGCCCTCTGGCCCTACGCCGCCTACCGAGTCGCCCTGGCGGCCGCGGTCCTTGCAAAGCTGCATCGATGCGCGCGCCAGTCGACGCGGTGATCTCCGGTGATTCGAGTCCCGGGGGTTTGGCGTGCTCGGCCGGGGGTGGCGATAGATGACGGACGCCTACGCCAAGGCCGGAGTCGACCAGACCGCGGCGGACTCCGCTGTCGCCGCGATCGTCGCGGCGCTGGGAGCGATCCGGCTCGACCGGCCCAGCCGCCAGGTGCCCCTGGCCGGACACTACGCGAGCGTGATCCGGCTCGACGAACGAACCGGGATCGCCCTCTCCACCGACGGGATCGGCACGAAGCTGCTGCTCGCCGAGCAGCTTGGCCGCTTCGACACGATCGGGATCGACTGCGTGGCGATGAACGTCAACGACGTGATCTGCGTCGGTGCCGAGCCGCTGGCGATGCTCGACTACATCGCGATCGAGCGCGCCGATGCCGAGTTGTGCGGACAGATCGGGATCGGTCTTGCCCGCGGTGCCGAGCTGGCCGGGATTGAGATCCCCGGCGGGGAGCTGGCCCAGCTCGGGGGGCTGGTGCACGGCTTTGACCTGGCCGGGGCCTGCTTTGGCACGGTCGAGCTCGAGGCGATCGTCGACGGCTCGGCCGTGCAGCGCGGCGACCCGGTGATCGGCCTGCCCTCCTCCGGACTCCACTCCAACGGCTACACGCTGGCCCGCGCGGCGCTGGAGGGGATCCCGCTCGAGGACGACCGACTGGGCCGGCCGCTCGGCGCGGTGCTGCTGGAGCCGACCGAGATCTACGTCCGCCCGGTGCTGGAGGTGCTGCGCTCGGCGGTCGAGGTCCGCGGCCTCGCCCACATCACCTCCGGCGGACTTGGCAATCTGAACCGCCTGGCCGCCGACGTCGGCTATGAGATCGACGACCCGCTTGCGGTCCCCGCGATCTTCGAGCTGATCCAGGAGCGCGGCGCGGTTGGAGACGAGGAGATGCGCGAGGTCTTCAACCTGGGCTGCGGCTTCTGCGTCGTCGTCGCGGCGGGGGGAGAGGACGCGGCGATCGACCTGCTGCGTCGCCACTACCCCGAGGCGAAGCGAATCGGCCGAGCGGTGTAGATGGAGGCTCGCTCCTCGAGATCGATGATCGGGACGGTGTTCTCCGGCCGCTACCGCCTGGAGGCGAAACTGGGCAGCGGCGGGATGTCGACCGTGTACCTGGCCCGGGACGAGACGCTCGACCGCGCGGTGGCGGTCAAGGTCATGCACCGGGAGATGTCCGAGCAGCCCGAGCAGCTCGAGCGCTTCCGCCAGGAGGCGCGGGCGGTGGCCAAGCTCTCCCACCCCAATGTCGTCTCGGTGATCGATGCGGGCGAGGACGGCGGCTACCCCTACATCGTCTTCGAGTACGTGCAGGGGGAGACGCTGAAGCAGCGAATCGCCCGCGTCGGGCCGCTGGACACGCAGGAGGCGATCGCCTACGCGATCGAGACCGCCCGCGGGCTCACCGTCGCGCACGCCCGCAACATGGTTCACCGCGACATCAAGCCGCAGAACATCCTGATCGACGCCGAGGGGCGGGCCAAGCTGACCGACTTCGGCATCTCTCGCCAGCTCGAGCAGGACGGGATGACCGCGACGGGGCGGGTGCTCGGCACGACCGACTACGTCGCCCCGGAGCAGGCGCTGGGCAAGGGCGCCGACCGACGCTCCGACATCTACTCCCTGGGGGTCGTCCTCTACGAGATGCTGGTCGGGCAGGTCCCCTTCCACGCCGACAGCCAGGTCGGGGTGGCGATGAAACACGTGAACGAGGAGCTGCCCGACGTGCAGCGCCGCCGGCCGGAGGTGTCGGCGGCCGCGGCTCTGGTGGTGGAGCGCGCAACGGCGAAGGACCCGGACGAGCGCTACCAGCAGATCGGGGAGCTGATCGATGACCTCTCCACCGCCCTGGAGGTGGAGGCGGCGCGGGCCGGGTCGACCACCGGCGAGGCGACCAGCGTTCTTGACACGCTGACGCCGCCGCGGCGGCGGCTCTCCAGCCGTGCCCGCTGGTCCTGGGCGACGATCGCCGCTGTGATCGGGGTCGGGGGAGCCGTGCTTGCAGCAACGCACTTCATCGGCAACGGGAGTTTCGGCGGGGGGGGTGCGAAGAGCGCCGGCAAGCCGATCCCGATCTCGTCCGCCACGGGCTACAACCCCGAGGGCACCGGCGAAGAAAATCCCGAAGCCGTCGGCTTCGTGATCGAAGGGGGACCGGCCGGGGCGCCTTGGAGCACTGAGCACTACGAATCCCCGACCTTCGCCGGGACGAAGACCGGGCCCAACACGGGCACCGGCCTCTATGTGTCGACCAGCGCACCGGCGACGCCATCGAAGATGGTGGTGCGCACGCCGACGCCCGGCTGGGACGCGCAGGTCTTCGCCACCGCGGGCGAACCGCCGGCCGGGATCAGTGACTGGGGGCAGCCGGTGGGAGAGGTGAACGGCGCGGCGAGCGTGCAGGAGATCGACCTCAAATTGCGCCACCCGGCACGCCACTTCCTGATCTGGCTGAAGAAGGCCGTGCTAGCCCCCGACCAGACCGGGGGCTACCTGGTCGAAATCAGCGACATCAAGCTGCTGAACTGAAGGCGGCTAGTACTCGTAGGCGCCGGCCCTGGCGTGGCGCTCGAGGGCAAGGGTAACCAGGCGGTCGCAGAGATCGGGGTAGGAAACTCCCGCCGCCTCGAGCAGCTTCGCGTAGACACTGGTCTCGGTGAAACCGGGCATCGTGTTTATCTCATTCACCAGGACCTCGCCGTCGGGCTGGGCGAAGAAGTCGCAGCGGGCGAGGCCGGAGCAGCCGGCCAGGACGAAGACCTGCGCCGCCAGCTGACGCACCCGGGATGCCTGTCGGTCGGGAATCGGCGCCGGGATCGTCAGCTCCATTCCCCCCTCGCCGTACTTCGCCTCGAAGTCATACCACTCGGAGTCGGCGACGACCTCCCCCGGGGGCGAGATCTCGGGCCGGTCGTTGCCCAGCACCGAGCACTCGATCTCGCGGCCGGCGGCGGCGGCCTCGACGATGACCCGGGGGTCATGGCGGCGGGCGAGATCGACCGCGCCCTGGAGATCCTCCAGTCGCTCGACCCTGCTGATCCCGACGCTGGAGCCCAGACGCGAGGGCTTCACCCAGAGCGGCAGGCCCATCGCCGCGCAACGCTCGCGCCAGCCACCCTCGCCGACCTGGGCGAACTCGACCTGCGGCACCCCGCGCTGGGCGAAGAGGCGCTTCAGGGTCAGCTTGTCCATGCAGGTGGCCGAGGCGAGCACGTCGGAGCCCACGTAGGGGACGTCGAGCCACTCCAGCAGTCCCTGAACGCTGCCGTCCTCGCCGAAGGGCCCGTGCAGAGCGGGGAAGACGGCGTCGGCCCCCATCAACCCAGCGGCTGGAACCAGCTCGACCCCCTCGCCGGCGCAGCTCCAGCGCCCGTCGCGGGCGATCGTCACCGTTACCGGCTGGTGACCGGCGGCGAGGAGGCCGCGGGCCACCGACTCGCCCGAGCGCAGGGAGACGTCGTGCTCGGAGGAGCGCCCGCCGCAGAGCACGACGACCTTCATCCCCCACCTCGCCCTGTGGCCCTGGTTGCCTTCACGGTTTGCCCGGTTCGCCGGTTTCCGTCGGTTCGGCCGCCTTGCCCACCGCGACCGTCACTTCGGCTCCCTTTTCGACCTTCATCCCGGCCGAGGGGAACTGATCGATCACCTGGCCGACCTTCGATTCGTTTTCAGTTTCCTGTTCCTGCACCACCGGCTTCAGGCCCGCTTCGCGCAGCGTCGACACCGCTTCGGAGCGAAGCTCGCCGACAACGTTCGGCACCCTGACCTTCTGCTGTCCCTTGGAGACGACGATCGAGACGGAGGAGCCCGGTTCGACTTCCCCGCCGGCGCTCGGCGATTGACGGATCACCTGGCCGACGGGGGCGCTGCTCGTTTCTTCCGATACAGCGGCGATCAGCCCGCGTGAGCGGATCTGCTGCACCGCCACCGAGCGCTGGGTGCCGACCAACACCGGCACCTTGGCCAACTTCGGGCCGGTGGAGAGGGAGAGGACGACGTCCGAGCCCCGCGTCGCGGTGGTCCCCGAAGAGGGGGTGGAATGGATGACGACCCCCGGCGCGACGCTGCTCGAGTGGACGTCTTGCACCTGGATGCCGAATCCGGCCTTCTTCAACTTCGCTTCAGCCGCCGCCCGGGTAAGCCCCGCGGTCGGCGGGACCTTGGCCCTACCTGGGCCCGAGCTGACGGTCAGCGTCACCGCCGGCTTGGAGCAGGCAAAGCTGAGGAATGCGCAGTCGAGTGACGCCTTGTCCGCCGGCGGCGATGCCAGGGGGTCCTGCTCGAGGACTTCGTTCTTCGGCGCCGTGTTTTCCACCCGCCGCACTTCGCGGATCGGGAAGCCGTCCTGCTGGAGCAAGGAGATCGCGACGTTGACCTGGTTTCCGGTCACGTTGGGCACTGAGGTCATCGAGTCGCGGGTCAGCGCGAAGCCGACCAGGGCGCCGATCAGAACGGCGATCCCAGCCAGGATCCAGCGACGGCGGCGCTTCTTCCGCCGCTCCTCCTCCCCCTCCGCCTCGGCGGGCGTCGGAGTCGCGACGACGGGGGGCAGTGGCGCGAAGGCGGCGGTGCCCTTGCCCGCCTGGGCGGGATCCTCAAGCGCGGCGTCGAGGGCGGCGATGAAGGCGTCGGCGCTCTGGAAGCGCTGCCCGGGGTCCTTCTCCAGCGCCCTCATCACCACCGCGTCCAGGGCGGGGGAGACCCGCGGGTTGATCGAGCTGGGCCTCTGTGGCATTTGGTTGACTTGCTTCATCGCCACCGCGACGGCGCTTTCCCCCTCGAACGGGACACGGCGGGTGAGCGCCTCGTAGAGCATCACGCCGATCGAATAGAGGTCGGAGACCGCGGTTACCTCCATCCCCTGCGCCTGCTCGGGGGAGAGGTAATGCGGAGTCCCCATCACCGAGCCGGCCTGGGTGATCTCCGAGACTCCGGCCCGGGCGATTCCAAAGTCGGTGACGAGCGCCTTGCCCTCGGCGTCGACGATCACGTTCTGCGGCTTCAGGTCGCGGTGGACGATGCCGTGGCGGTGGGCGAAGCGCGCCGCCTCCAGCACCTGGCGGATCATCCCCACCGCCTGCTCGGGAGTGAGCCCGGCGTCGATCAGCTGCTTCAGGGTGCGCCCCTCGACGTAGCGCATCGCGATGTAGTAGGAGCCCTCGAACTCGCCGCGGTCATAGACG
>Ga0307372_10012949_pt1 | contig 10841 bp, 12 predicted proteins | sample OX1MG_FD_202533 | JGI IMG/M metagenome (GOLD analysis project Ga0307372, IMG submission 202533) | Soil microbial communities from Risofladan, Vaasa, Finland - OX-1 | ecosystem: Environmental > Terrestrial > Soil > Coastal area > Acid sulfate soil | place: Finland: Risofladan, Vaasa | collected...
GGTCGAGCCTTCGGGATTGACCGCGGTCGCGGGACACAAGCCGCACGATCCCGGCGTCTATGGCTATGCCTCGCATGTCGCGGTCGTCGCGGTCGATCCGGCGACCGGCCAGATCGAATTGCTCGACTATGCGATCGTCACCGATTGCGGCCGGCGCATCAATCCGCTGATCGTCGAAGGCCAGGTGATCGGCGGCTTCGCCAACGGACTCGGCAACGCGCTCTTCGAGGAATCGGCCTATGACGGCACTGGCCAGCCGCTCGCCACGACCCTCGCCGACTATCTGATGCCGAGCGCGCCGGGAATCCCGGATCTGAAGCTCGATTTTCTTGAAACCCCTTCGCCCTACGCGCCTTACGGCATCAAGGGCGTCGGCGAGAGCGCGGCGATCGGCCCGCCGGCGGCGATCGTCTCGGCCGTGAACAATGCGCTGCGGCCGCTCGGCACCGTGATCTACGAGACGCCGCTGACGCCGGCGCGCGTCTTCGCCGCCATCCAGGCGGCCCGGCGCACGCGCTGAACGGGGCGCGGGAATCCGGGGAAGGTCAGCGGTTTCCGGTGTGGCCGAACTCTGCCCTCCAGGTCGGGGGGGATGCCGAATTGTTTCAAATAATTAGGCGGCTTTGGAGGGCGCGGTTTCGATCCATCCGCGGCGACGAGACCGCCGGCGCCGCGGAACCGAATCGCATCCCGCCCGACAAGCTCAATGAGGCACGGCCGACGGCCGGGCGTCGATTACAGTGATCGGTCCCGACCGTTGTCGTTGAGGGGGCGGGAACGGCGCGGGAACGGACTCCCACGGTTTTTCCACGACCCGGCGTACCGGGTCCTGCTTGGTTCTGCCCGATTCCGCCACGTGGCGGCGGGTGCGCCGGCACGGAAAAGGCACGGAAACCGACGATTTCCAGCGGCTTTTCGTGGTGCTGCCGGTAAGGCGTGGTGCTGCCGGTAAGGATTGAACTTACGACCTCCCCCTTACCAAGGGGGTGCTCTACCACTGAGCTACGGCAGCCCGGGCGGGAGATAGACGAGCGGGAGCGGGTTTTCAAGCGCCGCCCTCAGCCGAGCGCGAGGGTGTCGGGCGCGAACAATTCCTCGGGCGCGAGTTTCCGCGGCAGCAGGTGCTGTTCGACCGCGAACTCAAGCATGGTCTCGAGCGCCTTGCGGTTGGCGGCGACGCCGAACGGGAAGGGATCGCCGCCGACCACCCCGGCCAGTTCGAGCGCGTTCTTGTCCGCCGCCGTCGCCGCGGCGCCGGTACCAAGGCGCTCGCGATAGATCGCCTTCGCGGCGGCGAAAGCTTCGACGAGCGCCGTGGCCACCCAGGGCTCCGCCTCGAGCACGGCGTTCTTCACCACGACGCCGTGATTGATGGGATAGACCCCGGTCTTGCGGTAATAGGCGAAGCCGGCCTGGCGCGCGTCCGGAATGAGCGGCCGAACGTCCGGCGAATCGGTGCGGATATCGCCGATCGCCGCGCCGAGTTCGCCCGAGCGCAGCAACTCCGCGGCCGAGCGGCCGAGAAAGCGATGGTCGACATTGCGCGGCGGCTTGAATTCGGCGACGTGCTCCTCGTCGGTCGGCGCCCAGGTGATCTTCTCGAGATCGACGCCGTATTCGTGCTGCAGGATGCCGCGCACCCACAGCCCGGTCGTCACGGTATAGCCGCGATTGACCCCGACCATCCGCCCCTCGAGGTCCTTGGGCGCGGCGATGCCCGATTTGACGTTGGTGAAAGCGGCCCATTGGTGGAAGTTGCGGGTCAGGAACACCGGGATGGCGGTGATGGGCTTGCCTGCCGCGCGCGCGCAGAGATAGGTCGTGAACGCCATCTCGCACACGTCGAAGGCCAGTTCGCGCACCATCGGCCGCATGCCGTTGGTGGTGATGGGCTCGACCTCGACGAAGTCGAGCGCGAGCCGGCCGAGCTTCACCTCGCCCTGCTTCAGCGGCCGGGTCAGCCCGTAAGTACCGAGCGCGATCTTGAGCGGCTGCACGGCGTTTCCCCCCAATCCGGTTGTCGCGGCGGAGGATATCGCCGTTGCCCCGTCGCCGCAAATGGCGGCGCGCCGGCGGCGCTTGACCCGGCCGGCACGGGGCGCCAGTGTCACGCGATGACCCAACCATCGCAGCCCCCGCGCTCGCGCCCGGACGCGCTGCCGCCGTCGCGGCAGGAGCGGCTGGCCGCGGCGCTGCGCGAGAATCTCGCCCGCCGCAAGGCCCAGGCCCGCCGCCGCGCCGGCGCGCCGGCGCCGAAGCCGCCAGGCGCCTAGGGCCGCCGGACGCATGGACCGCATCCGCATTCGCGGCGGCCGACCGCTTTCCGGCACGATCGCGATCGGCGGCGCCAAGAACGCGGCGCTGCCGCTGATGGTGGCGAGCCTCCTCACCGACGACACGCTGGTGCTGCGCAACCTGCCGCGCCTTGCCGACATCACCACGCTGTCGCATCTCCTCGTCCAGCACGGCGTGTCGATCACCCTCCGCGGCGCCGAGCGCGAAGACGAGACCGGCCATGTGCTGCAGCTCAATGCGCAACGCATCGTGTCCACCACCGCGCCCTATGATCTGGTGCGCAAGATGCGCGCCTCGGTGCTGGTACTGGGGCCGCTCGTCGCCCGCGCCGGTCAGGCGCGCGTGTCGCTGCCGGGCGGCTGCGCCATCGGCACGCGCCCGGTCGATCTCCACCTCAAGGGGCTCGAGCGCCTCGGTGCCACCGTGGAGCTGCGCCAGGGCTATATCGAGGCGCGCGCCGAGAAGGGCCTGGTCGGCGCCGAGATCGTCTTTCCCATCGTCTCGGTCGGCGCGACCGAGAACCTGATGATGGCGGCGACGCTCGCCCAGGGCGAGACCGTGCTGGTCAATGCCGCGCGCGAGCCCGAGATCGTCGATCTCGCGCACTGCCTCGTCGCCATGGGCGCGACCATCGAGGGCGCCGGGACCGACCGCGTGCGCATCGCCGGCGCGGCCCGGCTGCACGGCGCCGAGCACACGGTCATTCCCGACCGCATCGAGACCGGCACCTATATGATGGCGGCGGCGATCACCGACGGGACGGTCGATCTCGTCGGCGCGCGCTATGATCTCGTCGCGGCGGTGGCGCGCGTGCTCGAAGGCGCCGGCGTCGCGGTGAGCGAGACGCCGCAGGGGCTCCGCGTCCAGCGCCGCCACCGCCACGTCACCGGCGTCGATGTGATGACCGAGCCGTTCCCCGGCTTTCCGACTGACCTCCAGGCGCAGATGATGGCGCTGATGACCACCGCCTCGGGTGCGGCGATGATCACCGAGACGATCTTCGAGAACCGGTTCATGCATGTGCCCGAGCTGTGCCGCATGGGCGCCAACATCAACGTCCACGGCGCCTCGGCGATGGTGCGCGGGGTGAAGCGGCTCGCCGGCGCGCCGGTGATGGCGACCGATCTGCGCGCCTCGGTGTCGCTGGTCCTCGCCGGGCTCGCCGCCGAGGGTGAGACCACGATCAATCGCGTCTATCACCTCGATCGCGGCTACGAGCGGCTCGAGGAGAAGCTCGCCGCCTGCGGCGCCGCGATCGAACGTCTGCCGGGCGACGACTAGGCCATGACCGCCGCGGACGCGCTCAGGCTCAAGGCCGAGGACGCGGAGGACGTGTCGGTGCTCTCCGCGGTATTGCAGGACGCGCTGGTGGCGGTGGGCGAGATGGCATGGCTCGGCGACGAGCACCGCTTCGTCCTGGTCGCGAACCGCTTCCGCTGGGAGCCTGAGGCGGTGGCGCCACGCCGCAATTTCGAGCGCACGCTGTCGGGGCTGCGCGTCGATACCGTGCGCGGGGTGCAGCGGCGCGGCTTCTCGCCGCGCGATGCGGAGCGCATCCTGGTGCTGCTGGCGATCCGGGCCGAGGACGGCGTGCTCACGTTCGATTTCGCCGGCGGCGGTGCCGTCCGCCTCGAGGTCGAGCGCGTCCTGTGCCATCTCGACGATCTCGGCGAGCCGTGGCCGACGCGGTGGCGGCCCAGCCATCCCATCGACGACAGCGGCTGAGCCCGCCGCCGCCGACCTTGCCCGGCCCCGGCGGACGTGCGATCTTTGGACGCGGAAGCCCGGGATGGCGGGCGGTTCGGCGATCGAGGGAGCGGCGCGATGGGCGAGATTCTCGGCATTGGCACCACCCATTATCCCGGGCTCACGCGGCCCGACGAGGGGCTGAGCTCGACCTGGCAGCGCATCATCAATGCGCCGCGCATCGACCCGAAATGGCGCGACCGGCGCAACTGGCCGCCCGGCATGCTCGAAGAGGTCGGCAACGACATGGGCCTCGCCGCGGCCGCGCGCCATCGCGAGAAGATGTGGCGCAATTTCCGCAAGCTGCGCCAGACCATCGACGAATTCGCGCCCGACTTCATCGTCATCATCGCCGACGACCAGTACGAGAACTTCAAGGAAGACATCATTCCGCCGTTCTGCGTCTACGGCCTCGACCGCGATTTCGAGCAGGAGGTATGGGGCCACGGCTACATGGCCGAGGTCGACAATTACTGGGGCGAGCCGCATGACTGGAAGATGAAGGTCCACGGCCATCGCGAGGGCGCGAAGTACCTCACCGCCGGGCTGCTCGAGCGCGGCGTCGCCATGCCCTATTCCTACAAGTTGCTGCACTCGCCGATCCTGGCGCACGGCTTCAACTACACGGTGCTCTATCTCGATTGCGACCGCAAGGGATTCCCCCATCCGATCGTGCCGTTCCACGTCAACTGCTATGGCAGCGCGGTGATCAGCGCCGGCGGCGCCTTCGCGCATCTCTTCAAGGAGCCGCCCAAGGACGAAGGTCTGCCCGATCCGCCGGGCCCCAATCCGGCGCTCTGCCACGAGGTCGGGCGGCGGATCGCGCAGACGCTTGCCGCCAGCCCCTACCGCGCCGTGATCATGGCGTCGTCGAGCTGGTCGCATTGCTTCCTTTCGACCAATACCGGCTATGTCGTCCCCGACCAGAAGTCGGACCGGATGATGTTCGAGGCGATGAAGGCCGGCGACTATGAGGTCTGGCGCGGCCGCACCATCGAGGAGGTCGAGGCGGCCGGCCATCACGAACTGCTGAACTGGCACGTGCTGGTCGGCGCCATGGCCGAGCTGAAGCGCAAGCCCGTCATCAACGAATACGTCGAGACCTGGATCTTCCAGTCCGACAAGTGCTTCGCCGTGTTCCCGCCGAATTAGGCCGGCGACGCCAACGGGCTCAGTTCATTTGCGTCTTCCGCCGCGGGGAGGGTAGGGTGCGGCGGGCGCGGCCCTTTGCCGCGACCGAAGGTTGATGATGTCGGCCAATGAAACGCTGGTGCTGGCGCTGCCCAAGGGGCGCATCCTTTCCGAGGTGATGCCCGTGCTCGGCCGCGCCGGCATCGAAATCGAGGCCGAATTCGACGATCCCGATTCGCGCCAGCTCCGCTTCCGCACCAACGACGCCGCGCTCGACGTGATCCGGGTGCGCAATTTCGACGTCGCGACCTTCGTCGCCTTCGGCGCGGCGCATCTGGGTGTCGCCGGCAACGACGTGCTGATGGAGTTCGATTATCCCGAAATCTACGTGCCGCTCGATCTCGGCGTCGGCTTCTGCCGGCTGGTCGTGGCCGCGCCCAAGCAGGATGCCGGTCGCGACGACCCGCGGCGCTGGAGCCATGTGCGGATCGCGACCAAGTATCCCGAGATCACCCGCCGCCACTTCGCGGCGCGCGGCGTGCAGGCCGAGTGCATCAAGCTTCAGGGCGCGATGGAGCTGGCGCCCAGCATCGGCCTCAGCCGCCAGATCGTCGACCTGGTGCAGACCGGATCGACGCTCAAGGCGAACGGCCTCGTCGAGATCGAGCACATCGCCGACGTGACCTCGCGCCTCATCGTCAACCGCGCCGCGCTCAAGACCCGCGCCGCCGAGATCGGGGCCTGGATCGAGCGCTTCCGCGGGGCCGTCCATGCCGCATAGGCTCGATACCCGCGCGCCGGGCTTCGCCCAGGCGTTCGATGCGCTGGTCGCGACGAAGCGCGAGCTCGAGGCCGATGTCGACGAGGCCGTTGCGGCGATCCTCGCCGACGTGCGAAGCCGTGGCGACGCCGCCGTTCTCGAGTACACGCGCCGCTTCGACCGGCTCGCGCTCACCCCGGCGACGATGCGCGTGGCGCCGGACGAGATCGCGGCGGCGCATCGGTCCTGCGCGCCCGAGACGCTGGCGGCGCTCACGCTCGCTTCCGACCGCATCGCCGCCTATCACCGCCGGCAGTTGCCGCAGGATTGCGACGAGCGCGACGCCGCCGGCGTGCGGCTCGGCTGGCGCTGGCGGCCGCTCGCCGCGGTGGGGCTTTACGTCCCCGGCGGCACCGCGGCCTATCCCTCGACAGTGCTGATGAACGCGGTCCCGGCCAAAGTCGCGGGCGTGACGCGCCTCGCCATGGTGGTGCCGGCGCCCGACGGCGTGCTCAATCCGCTGGTGCTCGCCGCCGCGTCGCTCGCGGGGGTGGACGAGGTCTATCGCATCGGCGGCGCCCAGGCGGTGGGTGCGCTCGCCTATGGCACTGCGACCGTGCCGGCGGTGGACAAGATCGTCGGGCCCGGCAACGCCTATGTCGCCGCGGCCAAGCGGCGCGTCTTCGGCACGGTCGGCATCGACATGATCGCCGGCCCGTCCGAGATCCTGGTCGTGGCCGACGGCGCCAACGATCCCGATTGGATTGCCGCCGATCTCCTGTCGCAGGCCGAGCATGACGAAGCGGCGCAGGCGATCCTCGTCACCGACGATGCTGCCTTCGCCCGCCGGGTCGAGGAAGCGGTCGCAACGGCGCTCGCAACGCTGCCGCGCCGCGCCATCGCCCGTGCGAGCTGGGATCGGCACGGTGCGCACATCGTGGTGCGCGACTGGGACGAGGCGGTGGCCATTATCGACCGGCTCGCGCCCGAGCATGTCGAGCTGGCGCTCGCGGACAGCGAGGCGCTGGCCGGGCGTATCCGCAACGCCGGTGCGATCTTCCTCGGCCGCTATACGCCCGAGGCCATCGGCGATTACGTCGCGGGGCCGAACCATGTCCTGCCGACGGCGCGCAGCGCGCGCTTTTCCTCGGGCCTCGGCGTGCTCGATTTCCTGAAGCGCACCTCGATCCTCTCCTGTGATGCCGCGAGCCTCGGCGCGATCGGGCCGGCAGCGATGACGCTCGCCCGCGCCGAAGGGCTCGATGCTCACGCACTGTCGATCGCGGTGCGGCTCAACGTCGCGCGGGGCTGACCGATCATGCCGGCGAGCAAGCAGCGGATTACCGAGATCACGCTCGACGAGCACACCGTCCTTCGCCGCAACGACGATATCGAGCATGAGCGCGCGGTGGCGATCGCCGACCTCCTCGACGACAACAGCTTCGCCCCGATCTCGGGCCTCCGCGGCCCGTTCCATCTCCATCTCGGCATCGAGGAGAACCGCCTCGCCCTCGACCTCAAGAGCGGCGACGGGCAACCGCTCGAGCGGGTGATGCTGCCGCTGTCGCCGTTCCGCAGCATCGTCAAGGACTATTTCCTCGTCTGCGAGAGCTATTACAACGCCGTGCGCACTGCCAACCCGACGCGGATCGAGGCGATCGACATGGGGCGGCGCGCGCTCCACGACGAGGGCTCGGAGCTGCTGCGCGAACGTCTCGCCGAGCGCGTGGCGGTGGATTTCAATACTGCGCGGCGCCTGTTCACCCTCCTGTGCGTGCTGCACATCAGGGGCTGAGCGCGGGCCATGGCGCGTCTGCCGTCGAGCGTGCTGTTCGCCTGCAGCTACAATTCCGTCCGTTCGCCGATCGCGGCGGCGCTGATGAAGCGGCTGCACGGCCACCGCATCTTCGTCGATTCCGTGGGCGTCCGCGGGACGCCGGTCGATCCCTTCGTCGTCGCGGTGATGGCCGAGCTGGGCATCGACGTGAGCGCGCATCAGCCCAAGACCTTTGCCGCGCTCGAGGACACGTCCTTCGACCTCGTCGTCTCGCTGTCGCCCGAGGCGCAGTACCGGGCGGTCGAGCTCACCCGCACGATGGCGTGCGAGGTCGAATTCTGGCCGGTGCTCGACCCCGCCGCGGTCGAGGGCAGCCGCGCCGAGCGCCTCGCTGCCTATCGCCGGCTGCGCGATCATTTGAGCGAGCGCATCCGCGCGCGCTTCCCGCCACCGGCCGAAGCGGGCCCGAGCGCGGCCGGGTCTTGACCGCGGCGCGGCCCATGCCGATCTTGTCCGTGGCCGTCCGCCGGGAACGGCCGGCGGACGAGACGGAGCGATGACGAAGGAAGACGCGATCGAATTTGCCGGAACGGTGACCGAATTGCTGCCCATTGCGATGTTCAGGATGAAGCTCGACCACGAGCACGAGGTGCTTGCGCATACCTTGGGCAAGATGCGGAAGAACCGCATCCGCGTGTTGGCCGGCGACCGGGTCAGCGTCGCGATGACGCCCCACGACCTCGGCAAGGGCCGCATCACCTTCCGCTTCAAATAGGGCCGGCGAAGGCGCGCGCATTGAACAGTGAGAATCTCGTCCTTGCGTCCGCGTCGCCGCGCCGCCTCGAGCTCCTGGTGCAGATCGCGCTGACCCCTGACCGGGTCGATCCGGCCGATCTCGACGAAACGCCGCTGCCGGGCGAATTGCCGGTACCCCACGCACTGCGTCTTGCGGCGGCAAAGGCGCAGGCGGTGGCGCCGCGCCATGCCGGCGCTTTCGTGCTCGCGGCCGATACGGTCGTCGCATGCGGCCGGCGCATCCTGCCCAAACCCGCGACCGAGGACGCGGCGTGCGCCTGTCTCGCCTTGCTGTCCGGGCGGCGCCACCGCGTCCACGGCGCGATCGCGCTGGTCACGCCCACGGGTCGGCTGGTGACGCGGCGGGCCGAGAGTGCGGTCACTTTCAAACGCCTCGGCAGCGACGAGATCGCCGCCTACGTCGCCACCGGCGAATGGCGCGGCAAGGCCGGCGGCTATGCGATCCAGGGCATCGCCGCGCGTTTCGTGCGCTATCTTGGCGGCTCCTATTCCAACGTCGTCGGCTTGCCGTTGTTCGAGACGGTGACGCTGCTCGCGGGGAACGGCTATGCGCCCGCGCGGTTCATCGCCGTCGCGCGCTGAGCGCTTGAGCCGCGCGCTGCTCATCAGTGTCGGACCGGGCGAGGCATGGGCGGCGCTGTGCGAGGACGGCGCGCCGGTCGCGCTGCGGATCGCGCGCAGCGGCGCGGGGCCGCGCGCCGGCACGCTGTTTCTCGGCCGCATCGTCGCGCTCGACCCGGCGCTGCCGGCGGCGCTCGTCGATATCGGTGCCGACCGGCCGGGCTTCCTCAGCGCCGAGGACGCATTGCCGCGCACCGGTATCGGCGGCCTCAACGAGGGCGAGGCGGTGGTGGTGCAGGTGACCAAGGAGGCGCGCGCCGACAAGGCCGTTGGCCTGACGCTGCGCCCGCGTCTTGAAGGCGCGCTGCTGGATCTCAGGCCGGGCCGGCCGGGCGTCGTTGCCGCGCGCGGTCTCGACGCGTCGGACCGCGCGCGCATCGCCGCGGTGCTGGCGGCGATCGCCGCACCGGGCGAAGGCTTCGTCCTTCGCGCCGGCGCGGAGATGGCGAGCGAAGCCGCGCTCGCCGCCGATGCCGCGTCCCTGCGCGCGCGCTGGCAGGCGGTGGAAGCCGCGCGGCGCAGTGCCACGCCGCCGGCGCGGCTCGAGCCCGAGCCGGAGCCGGTAGCGGAATTGCTCGCTGCGCTCGCCGGCGCCGCCCCCGACCGCATCGTCATCGACGACCGCGCCGCCTTTGCCGCAGCGCGGCATTGGCTGCTGCGCCATCGCCCCGGTCTGGCGCCGCGGCTGGCGCTCCACGCCGAGGCGGGGCCGCTGTTCGAGACCGAAGGCGTGGCGGCGGCGATCGAGGCCGCGCTTTCACCGCGCGTCGCGCTCGCGGGCGGCGGCGCCATCACCATCGAGGCCACGGCGGCCTGCGTGACGATCGACGTCGACAGCGGCGGCGCGGCGGCGAAGGCGGCCAATCTCGATGCCGCACGCGAGGCGGCGCGGCAGATCCGGCTGCGCAACCTCGCCGGACCGATCGTCATCGATTTCATCACCTTGTCCCGGCCGGGCGAGCGCGACGCGGTGCGTGCGGCGCTGGCGGCGGCGCTCGCCGACGATCCCGCGCGGCCGCAGCTCCTCGGCTGGACCCGGCTCGGCCATTTCGAGCTGGTGCGCGCGCGCCGCCACGCCGCGCTCGATGAGATCCTGTTCGAGCGCAGCGCCGAAGGCGGCCGCGTCAAGACCGCGCTCTCCGTTGCGCTCGAGGCGCTGAAGGCGGTCGCCCGCGAAGCCGATGCGGCGCCGGCGTGCGCGTTCCGCCTCGCCGTCGCGCCCGAGGTTGCGGCCTGTCTCGAGGAAGGTGCGGCCCGGCCGGCGCGGCTTGGGCTCGAGGTGCGGCTCGGCCGGGCGGTTGCCGTCATGGCCGAGCCAGGTCGCAAGCGCGCAGCGTTCGACATTGCCGCCATCTGAACCTATGTCACGGTCATGGATGCCCCGACGCCCCGCCCCACCAAGCCCTGCCCGATCTGTGGCAAGAAGGCCGCGCCACGCTATCGCCCGTTCTGCTCGCAGCGCTGCCGCATGATTGACCTCGGCCGGTGGCTTGGCGGCACCTACCGCATCGGGACCGACGAGCCGCCGGAAGACCGGAATCCCGACGCGCCGGACGAGGCCTGAGCCGCAATCTCCTGGACAGATTAGGGGCTCGCCGTTATACCGTCGCCCGCGCGGCGCCCAGGTAGCTCAGTTGGTAGAGCACGTGACTGAAAATCACGGTGTCGGTGGTTCAATTCCGCCCCTGGGCACCA
>Ga0307372_10012951_pt1 | contig 10840 bp, 10 predicted proteins | sample OX1MG_FD_202533 | JGI IMG/M metagenome (GOLD analysis project Ga0307372, IMG submission 202533) | Soil microbial communities from Risofladan, Vaasa, Finland - OX-1 | ecosystem: Environmental > Terrestrial > Soil > Coastal area > Acid sulfate soil | place: Finland: Risofladan, Vaasa | collected...
CCTGATCCTGGAGGTTGCCCGGGTTCCGAGGACACTCAGCGGCAAGAAGCTCGAGGTGCCCATCAAGCGGATCTTGGAGGGTGCCGATCCCGCGCTGGTGTTGGACCTCGACTCGGTGGACGACCCGAGCGCCTTGAGCCCCTTCCTGGAACTTGCCGGTGAGTTGGCAGCCTCCGTGTCTCGGCGTTCCGAGTGATTGCCGGTCTGAGGCCAGCGGTCCCTATCATCGATCCCCTTGGCGATGGTGATTCTGTTCAGAACAACGCCGGCTAGTCTCGCCGCGCCCCCCCGGAGGGGCCGCTAAATGTGGGGGCGGCGCACACGCCGGGCGGCGCTGGCTGCCGCTGCGGTTGGCGGGGGCGGTGTGGCGGCGGTCGCCGCGCGGTTGGCGGCGCGGCGGCGCGAAGAGCACTGGGCGCCTCCCGAGCGGCAGCGCAGCCAGCCTTATCTCAGCGTGGAGACCCTGGGAGCGGGCGACTCGCCGGTGATCCTGCTCCACCCGCTATCGGGGTCGGCCGAATACTTCGGCTCCGCCTTTGACGAACTGGGTGACCCCGGGCCGCTGGTGGTGCCCGACCTGCTGGGTTTCGGTGAGTCCCCTCGGCCGGAGTATGGCTACACCCCGGACGAGCAAGTGGCCGCCATCGCGCGCAGCCTGGACGGTCTGGAGATCACCTCGCCGGGACTGTGGGTGGGGCACGGGCTGGGGGCGATCCTGGCGCTCCGCGCCGCGGCGACCGATCCTGGGCGAGTGCGGGCGGTGGTGGCGATCAGCCCGCTCCTCTACCGGGACGACGCCAGTGCGCGCCGGCGTCTGCGTCGCCTCTCACCGTTGCAGTTAGGTGGGCCGCTTGACCGCAACTTGGCTCGGGCCATCTACGGCGGCTCCGGGACCCGGTCGCGGCTGGCTGGCCAGCTGGCGCGCCTATGGCAGGTGGACCTGCCAGGAGGCGCCCAGAGCTCCGCTCCCCGACCATCTGAGCAGGCGTATCGGGAGATCCTGGAGACGTGCGTGTTTGGCGCGGAAGCCGGGCACTGGTTCGATCAGATCACCGTCCCAGTGCACATGGTTCTTCCCGCCAACGATCCGGTCCCCGATCCCCGCCTCATGAGGGAGCTAACCGAACGCCACCCCAATGTCAGCCTCTCGGTGCTGCCATTCGGTGACCACCGACTGCCGCTGACCCAGCCGGATGGCTGCCTGGCGGCGATCGACCGATTTAGAGACGCAAGCGGCCGCTTCTGAGGTGTTTGGGCAGCTGATTCGGCATGGGCGGTTTCGTCCGTCTAGGCTGGACGGGTGACCCACTTTGACGTGGCGGTGCTGGGTGGTGGGTCGGCGGCGGAGGCCCTCTGTGAGGCCGGCGTGGGAGGACGCTCGGTAGCGGTCATCGAGGAGCTGCGCTTCGGCGGGGCGTGTCCCTTCGTGGCCTGCATGCCCAGCAAAGCGATGCTGAGCGAGGCCACCGCTCGGAGCCGGTGCCGAGTGAGTGCCGAGTTGGGTGACGCCGAACCGGCCCGGGCCGAATACGCTGCCGCGACCCGACGCCGCGATTCGGTCTCCGAGAACCGCGATGACAGCGGTCATCAGAATCAATTCCACGAGGCGGGAGCGACCACCTTCCGTGGCCGCGGCCGGATCGTCAAGGTGGGGATCCTGGAGGTCGGCGGCCAGACCATCGACTGCGATGACCTGGTGATCGCCACCGGCTCGATTGCAGCTCGGCCGCCGGTCCCTGGGTTGGATAAGGTGGACTTCTGGACCAGCGACCGCCTGCTCTCGGCCTCCGAGTTGCCGGCGAGCGCCGTCGTGTTTGGGGGCGGCCCGGTGGGTTCTGAGCTGGCCCAAATCCTGGCCCGCTTCGGCTGCCGGACCACGCTCGTAGCAGAGGGTGACAGCCTGTTGAGCTCGGAGGAGCCCGAATTGGGCCGCGCCACGGCGAAGACGCTCCGGGGCGATGGGGTCTCAGTTCGAACCGGCATCCGGGTAAAGAGCGTGCATCCAACCGGTGAAGGGGGGGTACGGGTGGTCCTGGACGAGTGGGGAGAGCTCGCGGCCGAGGTGCTGGTGGTCGCGACCGGACGCACCCCGTCGACTCGGGACCTCGGGCTGGAGCTATACGGATGGGACCAGGAAGATCAGCAGCTGCCCACCGACGAGCACTGTCGAGTGCTGGGGCAACCGCACCTTTGGGCGATTGGGGACGTCACCGAGGTTGCCCCGTTCACTCACACGGCGACCTACCAGGGTCGGGTGGTGGCCAGCAACTTGAGGGGGGAGGAGCGGTTGGCCGACTACCGCGCGATTCCCAGGGTCGTCTACACCGACCCGCCGGTGGCGGCGGTGGGGTTAACCCGAGAACGAGCGAGCTCGGCGGGGTTCAACCTGGCCAGCAGCACGATCTCCCTGGCCGAGACCGCCCGCGCGGCGGCCGAGGGCGTGAGCGCCGGAAGCCTCACCCTGGTCGCCGACCGGGATCAGGGGATCCTTCTTGGTGCCGCCGCCGCCGGACCGGCGGTCGACGAGATGATCGGCTGGGCGACTCTGGCGATCAAAGCAGAGGTCCCGATCGCCACCCTCATGGACAGCGTCGCTCCCTTCCCCAGCTACAGCGAGGCCTACCTTGCTGCGCTGCAGTCACTCAACCTCTAGCAGCGAGGCTGGGCAGACGCTCGTCCGCTAATCTGAGCGCGCCTTGGGGCGTCGCCAAGTGGTAAGGCAGGGGACTTTGGATCCCCCATTCGAAGGTTCGAATCCTTCCGCCCCAGCCCTCGATGCGATCTCAAATCGAGGGTGAACTACCCCCTAGGGGTATGCGTCCGGGAGGGGAGTACAGCCATCTCTACAGCCATCAGAGTCTCAGGCCGGCCGGAGGCATTCATCGCCTGGGTGCGTCGGGTCTGCGCCGGAGAATTCGCTACGGGCTGATCCTAGTGCAGGTGCTGCTGGTGGTGGCCCCGACCCGCGCTGCTCAGCTGGGCTGGCGCCAAGCCCGCCAGCCCAGCAGGGAGTAAAGGGTGGAGATCAGGGCACCCCAGGCCGCACACCCCAAGATGATGAGGGGCCAAGGGGCGCCCGGAGCGGGTATGTGGGCCAAGTGGAGACAGAGGCTGACGGCCGCCACGATCGCCAACGCGAGAGCGATTAGAGCCAGCGTCCGCCTCCACCAACTAGTCGGAAGTCTTATCCAAGTCACCGACACCATTCTGCACGGCCCATGGTGCTCAAGCGGGCTGGAAAGTGGCGTTCATCGCCTTCGCGGCGTCGCCGAGCAGGGCCGGGGCGACGTGGCTGTAAGTGTCCCGGGTCACCGAGATCTGGGCCTGGCCGAGCACTTCCATCACCAGCCGGGCAGGTACGACTTGAGCGAGTAACAAGGACGTGCAACCGTGCCGCAGGTCGTGACCGCGCCGCTGTGGCAGGCAAGCTGCCAGTCCGGCTCGGGACTGTCCGGGGCGGCCCGGATCTGGTCTGGGTGCTCCTCTCTAAGTCGTCCATGCGAAGTCCGGCTCTTGCCAGCTCGTCCAGCCTCCTGACCGGCAAGGCCAACGCCGGCCGGGAGGTCCGGAGTCACCCCGCCGTGCTGCGCTGAGTTCCAGGCCGTGGGCGATCAGGCAGACGGACACGGCGCCACCACGATTTGACGAGGTCGCCAGCCGGTGTTATACCGGTGGCCCCGCGGCACCCATTGATGCCGGATTGAGTTGGAGGGCCGCCATGGCCACTTTCGTGTCGCTAGTGAACTGGACCGACAAGGGCATAGCCGGCTACAAAGAGTCGCCCGAGCGCGCAGCCCGCGTCGCCGAGCTGGCCCGCAAGCACGGCGGGCGGATGGTCGACATCTACTGGACGTTAGGGGCATACGATCTGGTGAGCGTCTTCGACATGCCCGACGACGCCAGTTTCACCGCGATGGCCCTGGAGATCGGCGCCTTGGGTGGGGTCCGTACTACCACCCTCCGGGCCTTCAAGGAGGACGAGTTCAAGCTGATCCTGGCCAAGACCGGCTGACGGTCATCGGGCGACGGCGTCCCCTTCCGGCTGAGGCTCGCGGCTGCTATGGCATCGGCAGCCCTTGGTCGTGGCGGATCAGCCCGCCTGGCGCAACGTCGGTCGGGGCTGGCGACGGACGGCCCGCCCCGGCCAGCCCACTTGACCGCAGCGGCCAGGGACAAGTCAGCGCCGACCGTAGCCCCGGATGACCTCCATCACTTCGTCCAGGTAGGAATCGCCCTCGCCCTCGCGAACCCCGTTGGCGACACAGTGGGCCAAATGGTCGCGAAGGAGCAGGTAGCCGATCTGGTCCAGAGCGGCGGTAACCGAGCGGATCTGGACCAAGACCTCAGGGCAGTAACGCTCCTCGTCCACCATCCTGGCGAGCCCGCTGACCTGACCGGCGACCCGCTGGAACCGAACCAGCAGTTCCTGCTTGCTGGCCTGGTAGGAGCCGCGGCGGCCGGCCGCCTTGCCGAAGCCGGCCGGGCGGAGCTGGCGACTGGCCTCTCCCTGCTCGCTCATCTCCGCCTCAAGACTCGGTCGCACCGGGAGAGGTGGCGGGGGCCCGGGCGGCGACGAAGTCATCCGCGCAGGGCTGGCAGCAGAAGTAGAACGTGCCTTCTGGATACTCCAACTTGGCTCCCGGATCAGAGGGATCGACCCGCATGCCACAGATAGGATCGATTGGAAGTTCTGAAGGGACGGCGGCGACGGGCGCCATGGGCAGAGCACTGAACCGATCGGGCTGCTCTTGGAAGCGGTCGCGACAGTGCTCCGAGCAGAAGTAGAGGTGGTGGCCCTGGTGGACCAGCGCGGCCGTTGCAACCGCGGGATCGATCCGCATACCGCAAACGGGGTCGAGCTGCACCGTTGGGGTCGGGGTCGCCACGGGGAGCGAGCGCATGTCGCTGAACCGTTCCGGGTGCTGAAGGAATCGGTCCCGACAATGGTCGGAGCAGAAGTAGAAACGGTGCTCGTGGTACTCAGCCTGGGCGGGGGCCACGTCGCGCTCGACCTGCATGCCGCAGACAGGGTCGGTGGCGAATTGTCCGCCTGAGTCCGCCTCGGCCCGACGATCCCGGCGGCCGCGCATGAAGATCCCCATCAGTAACACTAGGGCCAGGATATCTAGACCGGTCGTGTAGTTCCAGCCCAGGGCATGGACGGCGATCTGTGCAGGGCGGGTCCTGGGGATCGCTCCCAAGGCCTGGAAAAGGTATTGGGTGGCCAGCCCGGCGACTGACATGACCAGCCAGAACGTACCCAGCAGCCGCAGGGTCAGGCGTCCTCCGTAGTACTTGCGGTAGATCAGCAGCAGCGGCAAAGTGATCAGGTCGGCGTATATGAAGCTGGCCACTCCGCCGAAGCTGATCCCGCCCTTCCAGAGCGCCGCCGCGAGCGGGACATTGCCCACCGAGCAGACGAAACTGAGCATGGCGATGAGCGGCCCTATGGCGGCGTTTTCGATCGATGAAGGCAAGCCATGGCCGGATAGAAACAGGACCCGCCAGGCCTGGGTGGGCACCAGGGCCGCCAGGAATCCGGCCGCCAGGAATCCGCCTGCGATCTCTTTGCGCAGCATCCGGAGATCGGCTAGACAGTAGCGGGCCGCCGCGGTCCAGAGTTCGCCCGAGTGCAGTTTGGCCGACCAGTTCGCCGACTCCGTCAGGGCAGGGGTCGGTCCCCGGTCGGCGCCCCCGGCCTGGAGGCGGTGGCGGGCACTCTCAATCAGGGATCGCGGCAGGGTCAGCCGGGCCACCATCACGAACAGCCCAATCATGAGCAGCCCACCGAAGAATTCACTGGCGGTGAACTGCCACCCGATCAAGACCGCCAGCACGATTCCTAGCTCGATCACCAGGTTGGTGGAAGCGAACATGAACACCATCGCCGCCACGAAGCTGGCCCCCTCGGAAAAGAGGGACTTGGCCATCGCCGCTGCGGCATAAGAGCAGGACGACGACGCTGCTCCGAAGCTGGTGGCTCGCAAGAGTGAGAAGAGCCCGGCGTCCCCCAGCAATCTCCTCATCTGGCGCCGCGAGACGAACGCCTGAGTGACCCCGGAGAGGGCGAAGCCCATCACCAGCGCCCAGAGGGTCTCCCAGAACATCGAGAAACCCTCCCGCAGACCGGATCCTATGAGTTCAAATATGTGTACTGTCACCCAATCTACTCCAGCCTGGACACTCAATCCCAGTATACCCCTGGGGGGTATCGAGGTTCAGGCTCTTGGAGACGTCCGGCCTGGCGGCCGTCGGCGCACCGGCGTGGTCACCAGCACCCCCAGAACCAGCCGTGAGCGGTGTCGGGCCTCGGTTTCCATCGCCCGAAGCACCTCAGCTGCCAACGGTGAGATCGACTCGGCCCACAGCTGGAACCCCTGGTTCAGGACCTCCAGTTCCCGGATGCGCGGCAAGGTCCGATCGAGGGCGGATTGGACCTCCCGGGGAATCGGCTCTAGCTCTAGTGAGTCCAGCCATTTCAGGGCCAGGTGCTGGGCAGCTTCCGGGGAGGGCATTGACTGGGATGCAAGAGCCACGATCGCGGTCGCTAATTCTCGGATGCGGTGGAAAAGTTCCTCGTACCCGCCCGCACGGGCCACCTGCTCCATCAGCTCGGTGACCTGGGCGGGCAGCAGCATGCGACTGAAGATGGAGGGCACCGGAAGTCCCCAGCCCCCACCCAGAATCTCCTGGTAGATGGCCGCGGTGTCCTCCGAAAGAGGCTTGCTGAGCCGGCCGAAGATGCCCAGGCTGTCCCGCGGGGTCGAATTGGCCGATGCCAGCAGGGCCGCCACGGACTCCGAGCTGGCGTCCTCCGACTCCAGGGCTAGATCGACAGCAGCCAGCAGCCGCTCCAGCCGATCGCGCTCGGCCTGGAGGGTGGTCCGGTGCTGGCGCAGGGTCTGCAGGAGGGAATTGGCGCCGGGCCGGCCCAGCAGGGAGTCCCTGACTCCGGCCAGACCGATGCCCAGGCTGCGGAGAAGGTCGATCTCGAGCAGGAGAACTAGGTCGTCGGCATTGAAGTACCGGTAGCCGCTGAGGCTTCGGGCCGGGTGGATCAGACCCTGGCTCTGGTAGTGGCGGATCCGGCCGGGGCTGACTCCGGTCAGGGTTGCCGCCTCTCCGATCTTGAGCAACCCGTATCCGAGGCCGGTGGAAGGAACTAGGGACTCCATCGTTTGACTCTACAACCGCAAGAAGGTTTAGAGTCCTAAACCATATTCGGGAAGGCGGCAGTCGCGAGGTAGGCCATGTCGATTCCGTTGCGACAGAAGGTCAAGGTTGGGTCCTATCTGATGTCCCAGCGCCTTCGCGGCATAGACAAGTTCCCACTTGTCCTCCAACTTGAGCCTCTGTACCAGTGCAACTTGGAGTGCGCCGGCTGCGGCAAGATCCAGCATCCCGACGACATCCTCCGCAGGCGGCTAACGGTGCAGCAATGCATTGATGCTATCGAGGAGTGCGGGGCGCCGGTGGTCTCGATCGCCGGGGGTGAGCCCCTGGTGCACAAGGAGATCGACCAGATCGTCCAGGCCCTCCTGGATCGTAAGAAGTTCGTTTACCTGTGCACCAACGCGATCCTCATGGACCGCAAGATTGACCTCTTCAAGCCACACCCCTACTTCGCTTGGTCCATCCACATGGACGGCCTGAAGGAGCGGCATGACGCGTCGGTGTGCCGGGACGGAGTATTCGACAAGGCGGTGGCCGCCATCAAAGAGGCCAAGAACCGGGGCTTTCGGGTCACTACCAACACGACCTTTTTCACCCAGGACGACGCCACGTCGGTCCGGGATGTCTTGGACTTTCTCAACGACGACCTCAAGGTCGACAACATGCAGATCTCCCCGGCCTACGCGTATGAGAAGGCGCCCGACCAGGAGCACTTCATGGGGGTGGAACGGACTCGAGCCATCTTCAAAGAGGCCTTCGCCGATGGCCGCCGCAAGAAGTGGCGGCTCAACCACTCCCCGATGTTCCTCGACTTCCTCGAGGGCAAGGTGGACTTCGCCTGCACCGCCTGGGGCATACCTTGCTACTCAGTCTTCGGGTGGCAGCGTCCTTGCTACCTGCTCGCGGACGGCTACGTCGGGTCCTACAAGGAGCTCCTGGAGACCACCGAGTGGGAGAACTACGGTCGTGGCCGCAATCCCAAGTGCGAGAACTGCATGGCTCACTGCGGTTACGAACCCACTGCGGTTATGAGCACCATGCGGTCGCTGCGGGAGTCGATGCGGGCGGCCGTCGCCCACTAGCAGACCGCCTTGGGCCGGCTGCCTCCTCCCCAGGCAGCCGGCCCACCCCACAAGGGCACGGTTCCGCGAGGCTGGCCCTGAGCTGGCGCAGGCCGTTCACCAATTGCGCCCTGCAGATCGCTTCAGCCCGTGCCCCCGAGTCCGCCGGCTCTCCCTCGCGCCCGGGCAGCGTCCAGACCACGTGCCTCTGCTTGGCCCCGGTCATGCTCAGCCGAAACCTACCGAGAAGACAGCTCGGCAGGGAAGTCGCCTGACGAGTAAGCAGGACCGGATGGTGGAATTTGACGAGCCGATACCGAAGCGGGCGGCGTCGAAGAGGCGGTGGATCCAGCCGCTGTAACTAGCTAGCGCCGAGCCCCCACTTCCAGTGAGAGCACAGTCCGCCACCTAGGACATCCACGGGGGGTAGTTGGGTCGGTCCGTCAGGTAACCGAGGACAGAGTTCTGGAACCGGCCGACCTTGACCGCCGCGTCCGGGCGTCCCAATTCGAATCGTTCCCCGGCACACCGTCTGTCACGCCCCGACTCAGTGTCTAGCACCGTTGATGGTAGGGAGGAAAGGTAGGAGGTGCGGTCTGCTCTGAGGTGACAACCTGAGGAATTGACGAACTATTGACGGCGACGCCCCTGCCATTGACACCTCATTGACTCCGGCGGCCCTAGCCTGCAGATGTGCTCGACCTACTGGTGATCGGGATGGTGATCGTCGGCGCCGCGGTCCTCTATCTGCTGGTCGAAGCGATGGACAAGATCTGATGAGCGTCGTAGACATCCTTCTTTTGATCGTCTCGACCGCGACCTTTTGCTATTTGGTCTACGCCCTGATTCGGCCCGAGCGGTTCTGATGGGGTTCTGGCTGACCGTATTGGCGCTGGTGGCCATCCTGGGACTGGCCTGGCGGTTCCTGGGCTCGTACATGGCTGACGTGTACACCGGCAAGACCCGGTGGCTGGCCGGGCTGGAGCGGCCGATCTACCGCGCCCTCGCGATCGACCCTGCTGCCGAGCAGACCTGGAAGCGTTATGCGGTAGCGACCGTAGTGTTCTCGGTTGTCTGCGTTCTCGTCGTCTATGCGATCCAACGGGTGCAGGGGGCACTGCCGCTCAACCCGCAGCATCTCAGCGGGGTGTCTCCCTTCCTGGCGCTGAACACGGCGGTTTCGTTCATGACCAACACCAACTGGCAGAACTATCTGGGCGAATCGACCATGTCATATTTCACCCAGATGGCCGCCCTCGCGGTGCAGCAGTTCATCAGTGCAGCCGTTGGGATCCAGATCGCGATCGTCCTGGTTCGGGGCTTAGCCCGCCGAGAGTCCCCGACGATCGGGAACTTCTGGGTGGACCTGATCCGAGGAACCTTGTACATTCTGCTTCCGATCGCAGCGGTGATGACCCTTGTCTTCGTCTCACAGGGGGCGGTCGAGACCCTGGCCGGTCCGGCTCACATCCACGACATTCTCAACGGCGTGTCGCAGGTCATCCCCCTCGGGCCGGTCGCATCTATGGCGGTGATCAAGCAGTTGGGAACGAATGGGGGAGGGTTCTTCAACGCCAACGGCGCTCACCCCTTTGAGAACCCCACCGCACTAATCAATCTGCTCGAGATCGCGTTGTTGCTGTGCATCCCAGTCGCTCTCACCTACACCTTCGGCAAGATGGTCGGCAACATCCGCCAGGGGGTGGCGCTCCTGGTGACCATGGTCGTCCTCTTGGCGGCGGTACTAGGAGTGAGTCTGGCGGCGGAGACCGGAACCAATCCGGCGCTGACCGCAGCTGGCCTGACTCAGCAGCAGCAGTCGGGCGGAAATATTCAAGGGAAGGAGACACGCTTTGGGCCCGCGGTCTCGGACCTCTTCGACATCGCCTCTACAGTGACGTCAACCGGCTCCGTGGACGGTTCCAACGATTCCTACACCGCGTTAGGTGGTGCTGGATTGCTGGCCGGCATGATGCTAGGAGAGGTCTCCCCAGGTGGTACGGGGAGCGGACTCTACACCTTACTTCTGTTCGCGATCGTCGCGGTCTTCATCGGGGGCCTGATGGTGGGGCGGACCCCGGAGTACCTGGGCAAGAAGATCCAGTCACGGGAGGTGAAGCTAGCGTCGATCGGGGTGCTGATGATGCCCGTCACGGTGCTGGCCTTCACCGCGCTCGCAGTCGCCGTCCCGGCTGGACTGAGTTCCGTGTTCAACCACGGCCCCCACGGATTCTCGGAGATCCTTTACGCGTACGTGTCTCAGACCAATAACAACGGCTCGGCATTTGCCGGACTCAATGGAAACACCCCTTTCTACAACCTAACGGGAGCCGCCGCCATGATCCTCGGACGTCTCGGGATCATGATTCCGGTGCTCGCCCTTGCCGGCTCACTGGCGGCCAAGGGATACATCCCCGACACCGCCGGCACGATGAGGTCTGACACGCCAATCTTCGTCGGCCTGTTGGTCGGAACCGTCGTTCTGGTTGGAGGTCTGACCTTCCTGCCCGCGATCTCCCTTGGTCCCATCGCGGAAGCCTTGATTCATCACGGAGTGCTGTTCTAATGAGCACCAACGGCACGGACGTGCCCGGCGGCGGTTCGGT
>Ga0307372_10012952_pt1 | contig 10840 bp, 9 predicted proteins | sample OX1MG_FD_202533 | JGI IMG/M metagenome (GOLD analysis project Ga0307372, IMG submission 202533) | Soil microbial communities from Risofladan, Vaasa, Finland - OX-1 | ecosystem: Environmental > Terrestrial > Soil > Coastal area > Acid sulfate soil | place: Finland: Risofladan, Vaasa | collected...
GCGGCGAAAGGCCGGCGTGGTCCTGGACCAGGAGCTTCCCAGCAGGTTGGTAGCGCGCCTCCGCGGGAACGATGCCGGAATCATTTTTTTCCACGGTGCCCATTGCGGTGACTGCCGTACCCAGGCAGCGATTCTCTCACGACTGGCATGCGAAAGAGGAGTGACTATTACGCCAGTGGATTCCGCGCACGAACCGGAGTTCGCGAGCGCACTGGCGGTGTTGACCGTACCAAGTACCGTGATCGTGGACCGCGCGCGCCGTGTCCGGGCTGTCAACCTGGGGTTTCGCGGGCGCGAGGCGCTGGAAGGACAACTGAGCGGTCTAATGTGAAGGCTCCTCCGGGCCGTCAACACCAGGGAGTAGGTTGCGCGCGCCCTGCTCCTCCTGCCCACGGGCCCTTCATATCGCTTGAAACGCGGCAAACGCGGGCTTCCGTGACCAATCGGGGGCGCACACACCAAAGAACTGTTTGCCCGGTGGATTGTCGCGTATCTGGAACCAGCAGACCGCGGCGACCTGTGCGTCGCGTTCACAGACCTCGAACATGGTCCTCAAGTTGACCGCCTGCAATTCGGGCGCCACGGCGGTCGTGGTCCAGGCCGCCTCGGTGATATAGAGGGGTCGCCCGGCACCACCTTCGTTTCGCTGGGCGATCGCCTGCATGTGGCTAATATATTGCCATAGGTGGTCAGGATCTGCCTGGCCCGGCTGATCCACGTACAGGTGCTGACCGATACCGTCGAACGGAAGCGTCCCGCCGCCCAATCGCTTCAAGGCGCTGTAAAGGTCATTCAGGTAATCAGCGCCACTATTCTGGGTATTCAGGACGCCATGGTTATTGTGCGAGAGCAAACCGCCGGAAATAATGGTGGCCGCTGGTTGCACGCTCTTGATCGCGGCACCGGCATGAATGAGAACGGCGGCGAAATTCGAGGGGTAGATAAAACTGCCCCCGCTATAGGCGCGGCCGTTTTGCTGCCGCCAGGCGTTCGGCTCATTCCAGATTTCCCAGAGTGAAATTTCCGGCAGGGCGGCGGCTAACCGGCGAGCCAGATCGGCGAAACGGCGCGCGAACGGCGTGTCGCCCGTCCCGCCGACGGTCTCCGCGTTGCCCACGTTCCAGTCGGCCTGCCTGGCGCCGGGTACGGCATCGGCGTAGATGAGGCCGATCGGCGAGATGCCGGCTCCGCTCAACTGGCGCGCGATCTCCGCGTACCGGCCGATCAGATCGTCGGTCCACTCGGGCGCGCTGCCCACCCGAAGCTCGAAGCGAGCGACTGTCGCGCCCGAGTCCGCCAGCGCTTGCAGATCACGGGCGCCGAAAAGCGGCGTCCGTCCGTCGTTCGACAGCACCCAGTTGAGCGCGAATCCTTTTTTCACCCCACCAACCTTTCCACTTGCAGTCAACCTACCCAGCACCCGCGGCGACGAGGGCTCGCGGGCGCGGAATAGATGCTAAGGCTTACGGACAGTATGGCACGGGTTCGCCCAGTGCGCCGGAGCGCCGCTCATGCGCCCTACCCGATCTTCCAGGTCAGAGTGGCCGTGAAAGTGTGTTATACTACTGGAGCAAACAGACGCACCCAGGGGTCAGTGTCTCCCGCGCTTGGCGTGGGAGCCGCTGAGCTAATGGATGCGGGTTTGACACTACGTCCGTAGGAGCCACATGTTGACCGAACAGGAAGTACCCACCCCGACGACCAGCGACCTATCTGGGGAGATCGAGGCGCAAGCTCCGCGCGCGGCCAGGGACAACAACCCACCCATTCAGGAGGTGGCGGAATCTCCCGCGCCGAAGGCCCAGCCTGCCGCCCCCGTCATACCGCCGCTGCCGTTGGATGAGAGCGAGGACACCATGGCCTCGTTGCTCGATCATCCCTCGCATGCCCTTCGCACCCTTCAGCGGGGTGAAGTGGTCAATGGGATCGTGGCCCGGATCGACCCCGACGAGGTGTTGGTCGATGTCGGCCTCAAGTCCGAAGGCGTGATTAATGGGCGCGAAATGGATGAGGAAGTGACCGGAGAGCTGAAAATCGGCTCGAAGATCCTCGTCTATGTCATGCAGCCCGAGGGCCCGGATGGCCATGCTATTCTGTCTATTCGCCGCGCGCGGATGGAAAAATCGTGGCGGGTGGCCGAGGAACTCTTCCAGGAAGAAAAGGTGATCGAGGCCGAGGTCATTGACTTTAACAAGGGCGGCTTGATCGTGGATCTGGGGGTCCGGGGCTTCGTACCGATCTCGCAGATTCCCGAACTCCGCGGTCTCTCCAAAGGGCAGGAGGGTGAGCCTTCCGAGGTCATCGATCGCCTGGCGCAGATGAAGGGACGCGTCCTCAAGCTCAAGATCATCGAGTTGAACCGGAACCGGAACCGCTTGATCCTGTCCGAGCGGCTGGCCCTGCAAGAGCAGCGCAGCCATCGGAAGGATGAGTTGCTGGCGGAGCTACAGCCGGGTCAAGTGCGGCGGGGACGGGTCACCAGTCTGGCCAGCTTCGGCGCCTTCGTGGACCTGGGTGGAGCGGACGGACTGGTGCACATTTCCCAGATTTCCTACAGCCGAGTGAATCACCCGAGCGAGGTACTCTCGGTCGGCGATGACGTGGATGTGTACGTTCTCAGCATTGAGCCTGATACCAAGAAGATTGCCCTGAGCCTGAAACGTGCGCAGCCTGATCCTTGGTCGCTGGTCGATCAGAAATACCATGTCGGTGATTTGGTGGAAGGCACCATCACCAAGCTGGCCAAGTTCGGCGCCTTCGCCAAGATCGACGACGGCATCGAGGGCCTGATCCATCTTTCCGAGTTATCCGAGAACGCGGTGGAGAACGGGAAGGATGTGGTCAGCGAGGGCCAGCGGTTAACCCTCCGTGTTATCAATATTAATCCCGTACGCCGGCGACTTGGTCTGAGCTTGCGCCAGGTGGAGGAACCCTCTCCCAGCGTGAAGGCAGCCATGGACGGCATCGAGTTACCCCCCGAGGAGGATCTTGGCGACGATGGTGTCTGGGCGGATGACGGCCCAGAGGCCGCGCTCGACGAGTAGCCGGCCAGGGGATGGGGCGCGGGGTCTACCGCGCCCCGTCTGGTATCTGGCGGGCGAGTCCAACAAGAGGAAGAGAGCAAGGTGATGAACGAACGGTTCGACAAGTTCACCGAGCGGGCCCGCAAGGTACTGACCCTTGCCCAGGAAGAGGCGACCCGCTTCAATCATAATTACATCGGGACCGAGCACTTGTTGCTTGGACTGGTGCGCGAAGGTGAGAGTGTCGCGGCCAAAGTGCTCTCGAATCTCGGCGTCGAGCTCAATCGGGTTCGGAGCGCGGTCGAGTTTATTATCGGCCGGGGTGACCGGCCCACGGTGGGCGAGATTGGGCTGACCCCGCGCGCCAAAAAGGTGATCGAATTGGCGGTGGATGAGGCTCGGCGCCTCGGCCATCACTATATCGGGACCGAACATCTGCTTCTCGGCCTGGTCCGCGAAGGCGAGGGGATCGCCGCCGGCGTGCTTGATTCGCTGGGAGTCAGCCTGGAAAAAGTGCGTCAGCAAACGATTCAGGTGCTCTCCCAGAGTACTGGCGGTTCGCACGGCGAGACGAAACACGCCACCAAGACGCCGACCATCGATCAACTTGGGTTGGATATGACCGCTCAGGCGCGGGCCGGCAAGGTGGATCCGGTGATCGGCCGCGGCACCGAGATCGAGCGAGTGATCCAGATCCTGAGCCGGCGGATGAAGAACAATGCCGCCCTGGTCGGTGAGCCCGGCGTCGGGAAAACCGCGATCGTCGATGGCCTCGCCCAGCGCATCGTCAACGGCGATGTGCCGGAGACCCTGGCCGGGAAGCGCCTGCTGACCCTGGACATAGGTTCCCTGGTCGCCGGGACCAAGTACCGCGGTGAGTTCGAGGAACGGCTGAAAAAAATCATCGAGGAGATCAAGGGCGCGGGCGATTGTATCCTCTTCATTGATGAGTTGCACACGATCGTCGGCGCGGGCGCCGCCGAGGGGGCCGTCGACGCGGCGAATATCCTCAAGCCCGCCCTGGCCCGCGGCGAATTGCAGTGCATAGGCGCCACTACCCTGGACGAATACCGGAAGTACATCGAACGAGACGCGGCCCTGGAACGACGCTTCCAGATGGTCACGGTCAACGAATCCTCGGTGGATGAGACCATCCGCATCCTCCATGGGCTTCGGCCTCGCTACGAGGCGCACCATCGCCTACAGATCAGCGATGAGGCGCTGCGCGCCGCCGCCGAGATGGCTGAACGCTACATTCCCGATCGGTTCATGCCGGACAAAGCTATCGATCTAATGGACGAGGCGTCGGCGCGCGTGCGCCTGCAACGCTCGGGCCAGGCATTCTCTCTCAAAGAGGCGCTGCAGAATATCGAGCAGGTACAAACCGATAAGGAAGCGGCGATCAAGGCCCAGCAATATGAAACCGCCGCCGATCTGCGGACCCGCGAGAAGCAGTTGCGCGATAAGATCGCCAACCTGCAATCGAGCTGGCAGGAGCGGGAAGCCTCGCCTGAACGGGCCATGGTGGTGGGCGAAGAGGATATCGCCGAGGTGGTCTCGATGTGGACCGGTATCCCGGTTCGCCGCATCGCCCAGGAGGAATCGGAACGGTTGCTCCAGATGGAATCCGCCCTCCATAACAGGGTGATTGGCCAGGAAGAGGCGATTACGGTGATTGCCAAGGCCGTGCGGCGGGCGCGCACCGGGCTCAAGGATCCGAAACGGCCCATCGGCAGCTTCATCTTCCTGGGGCCAACCGGAGTGGGAAAGACCGAACTGGCCAAGGCTCTGGCTGAGTTCATGTTCGGCAGCGAGGACATGCTGATCAAGATCGATATGTCCGAATTCATGGAACGCCACGCGGTGGCCCGCCTGGTGGGCGCTCCTCCCGGCTATGTCGGTTATGAGGAGGGCGGCCAGCTCACCGAGGCGGTGCGGCGGAAATCGTATTCCGTGGTTCTGCTCGATGAAGTCGAAAAGGCCCACCCGGAGGTCTTCAATATCCTCCTCCAGATTCTTGAGGACGGCAAATTGACCGATGCCAAGGGACGAGCGGTCGATTTCCGCAATACGATCATTGTCATGACCTCGAACATCGGCGCCAATCTCCTCAACCGCGAAGCCGCTCTGGGCTTCCGGACCTCGAAAGACGATGATGATACCAAGGCCAAGCAGGACCGGAACCACGAGGAGATGATCCGGAAAATCACCGGTGAGTTGAAGCAGACCTTCAAGCCGGAGTTCCTCAATCGGATCGACGCCACGATCGTCTTCCATTCGCTGCGGCAGGATCAGATTCGCCAGATCGTCGAGTTGATGCTCCGAAGGGTGCGGGCCCAACTGATTGAACAGGAGATGACCCTGGACGCCAGCGACGCGGCCAAGGACTTCCTGGTCGAGAAGGGGTTTGACGCGGCGAATGGGGCTCGTCCGTTGCGCCGTGCCATCCAGAACTTCATCGAGGATCCGTTGGCCGAGGGTCTCCTTCAGGGTAAGTTCCATCCTGGAGACAGCGTAGGGGCCGAAGTGGTCAATGGTGAGATGCAGCTTGAGGTGCAGCCGCGGATCCACGAGCGCGAACCCGAGCCGGTATTCGCCGAAGCGGAGTAGGAGGCGGAACCATCCGTCCGGAAACGGACTTCTAGGGGCACTCCTCGTGGGTGCCCTTGGCGGCGGGTACCAGGGCAGTGCCCCTACGGCCTTTACGCCGTTCAATAAGCAGCAGGGCCGGCATGACATGGGCTTCGGAAGCGCTTCCGAAGCCCATGTCATGCTCATTGGTAGGAGCGAATCCGAGGAGCGTGGCGAATGGCGAAACGCCGAACCAGTTTTGTCTGCCAGCAGTGCGCGAGCCAATATCCCACCCAGTATGGACGTTGCCCTGGTTGCGGCGCCTGGAACTCGCTGGTGGAGACCATACAGGAAGCCGGCCCGCCGTCCTCTCCCACTCAGATGGCCCGCTCCATCGGCGCCGCGCGGCCCACTCGGCTCCGCGAAGTCTCGTCCGACAATTGGGCCCGGCGGCGGATCCCAATCGTCGAACTGGACCGGGTTCTGGGCGGTGGCTTGGTGCCCGGATCCCTGGTCTTGATTGGCGGCGACCCCGGGATCGGGAAGTCCACCCTCCTCTTGCAACTCTGCCTGCAACTCAGTCAAGAACTTACGGTACTCTACGTGACCGGCGAGGAGTCGGCGGAGCAGGTGAAGTTGCGAGCCGACCGTCTGGGCTCGGTCCCGCCCGAATTGTATCTCCTGGCCGAGGTGGACATCGACACCATTCTCTCCTCCATGCTGGATATCCGGCCCGCCTTGATGGTGGTGGACTCGATCCAGACCATGCAGGTAACCGATATCGAGTCGGCGGCGGGCAGCGTGTCTCAGGTGCGCGAGAGTACTGCCCGCTTGATGCATGCCGCCAAGACCAGCCACGTTCCCATCGTGATCGTGGGACACGTCACCAAGGAAGGGGCCATCGCGGGCCCTCGAGTGCTTGAGCACATTGTCGATACGGTCCTCTACCTTGAGGGCGACAGCTTTCACGCCTACCGTCTCCTGCGGAGCGTGAAGAACCGCTTCGGCTCGACCAACGAGGTGGGGGTTTTCGAGATGCGTGACGATGGGATGGTGGAGGTGCCGAACCCGTCGGCCGCCTTCCTGGCCGAACGCGGCACCTCGCACCCCGGTTCCGCCGTGGCCGCGACCCTCGAAGGCACTCGGCCCCTCCTGGCCGAAATCCAGGCGTTGGTGAGTGCCACTACATTCAGCCTGCCCCGGCGTACTTGCGCCGGTATGGATCTCAACCGTCTCCATCTCCTGCTGGCTATTCTGAGCAAGCGCGCCGGCCTCCCGTTGCATACCTTCGATGTCTACTGCAACGTGGTAGGCGGCCTCCGCCTGGGCGAGCCGGCCGCCGACCTGCCCACGGCCCTGGCGATCGTCTCCAGCCTCACCGATACGGTGGTCCCGCCGGACATGCTCGCCTTCGGGGAACTGGGTCTTTCCGGCGAGGTGCGGGCCGTCAGCCGGGCCGCCGATCGGGTCAGTGAGGCGGGCAAACTTGGCTTCACCCGCGTGATGCTGCCGGCCACCAACGCCCGCGCCCTGCGAGGAAAGGTGCCCTCCGGCATGCAACTCGATGGGGTGGGGACAATACAGGAGGCGATGCGTTTGGTTATGCCCCACGGGGCGCCCGCGCGCGGCGAACGCTCCCCTGGCCGAGCCGGCCGCCGTCAGATCGATGACGAGGAGGAGTAAGCAGATGTCCGATCGGCGTTTTGTCGTCGATCCCTCCTTCCGGACCTTGTTCCCCGAGGCCGTGATTGGGATAGTGGCGGCCCGAAATTTGGATAATCACCGCGACTCAGCGCCATGCGCCGCTCTCCTGGAAGCCGCGGCCCGCCTCGCGGCGGCACGGCTGGGAGATGAGGATCTGGCCACTCATCCCGCCGTGGCTCCCTGGCGAAACGCCTATCGCGCCTTCGGGGCGAAGCCGGCCAAGTTCCGCTCCTCGATTGAAAACCTTCTCCGATCCGCCCGATCGGGAACCATACGCACGATCAATCCACTGGTCGATCTCTACAATACGGTCTCGCTTCGGCATTTCCTGCCCTGTGGCGGCGAGGATCTGGCGGCGATTGTCGGCTCCTTGGCCCTGACCCGCGCGGTGGGAGGCGAGCCCTTTGTCCCCCTGGGACTGGACGAGGAACAGCCGCCATCACCCGGCGAGGTGATCTATCGGGATGAGGTCGGGGTGATCTGCCGCTGCTGGAACTGGCGGGAGGCGGATCGGACGAAGCTCACCCCCGCCACCACGGACGCCTTTCTTTGCATCGAAGGCGTGCCACCGGCCGGCGTGGCGGCGGTGCAAGCCGCCTGCGAGGATCTGGCCCGGTTGGTCCGTGAACAGCTTGGCGCGGTGACGCTGACGCGGATCCTGTCGGCCGGCAATGATGAGCTACGGCTGGCATAGGCCGGCGTGACCCTGCCAGCCGGCCTCAACCGGAGGCCCTACAGCCCCGCGCCAGGCTTGGCTGCCGCCGCCTCCGCGCGGAGGCGGCGGCGAAGGGCGACCAGTTCACGGATCATCGTGAATATGACCCGTGGGCGGGCCCCTGTTTGCCTGCCCGCGTGGCGGCTGACATGGCGGATTCCCACCTCCTGCACGGGCACGCCTCGCTCGCGGAGGCGCACGAGAATCTCCACCTGAATCAGGCGTCCGTCCGCCGTGAGCGCTAAGCTCTTGAGCGTCGTGGCGCGGAAGAGTTTGAAGCCACAATTGGGATCGCGTGACTTGATCCCCAATACCAAGCGGATCAGGATCCGATAACACCGGCTGAGGGCCACACGGTAGGCGGAGTCGGCCCGATGGAGACGGTAGCCGGCAACCACGTCATAGGTGTCGTCCCACTGGACTAAACGAGTGATGTCGGCGGGAGTATATTGCCCATCGGCATCCAGGCACCAGATGAACTGCTTGCTCGCCTCACCAATCCCCGCCTGAAGCGCGGCCCCATACCCTCGACGCCTGGAATGATGGATGACCCGGATTCGCGAGTCGCGGGCGGCGAGGCCATCGGCCAGGCGTGGCGTGGCATCCCGGCTCCCATCATCCACGATAATGACCTCATACTCGGGTACCGCGTCGTCCAGGGCCTCAAGGGTGCGAGCCACCATTTGGGAGATGTTCGCCGCCTCGTTGTAGGCGGGGAGCACCGCTGAAATGCCGCGGATCGGCGCGGCGCGGCGACGCGGCGCTTCACTCATCGGCAACTACCATCCCGCTCATTCATGGCCCCATTATCTGGGATGTACTGGGGTGCTGTCCACCGACCGCCCGAGAGTGCGCCCGTTGACAGGGCGAAAGGGGTACGCTACCATGTTGGGGCCAGGTCTTCCCACCGGTCTGGAGGGATGTCCGAGTGGTTTATGGTGGTTGTCTTGAAAACAACCGTGCGCAAGCACCGGGGGTTCGAATCCCTCTCCCTCCGCCATTTCCGATAGCCTGTATCTGGAGAGGTCGCATAGTGGCCTAGTGCGGCGGTTTGCTAAACCGCTGTGGGAGAAATCCCACCGGGGGTTCGAATCCCCCCCTCTCCGCCGACCCGGCGGGCGGCAAGGCCCGAACGAGGTCAAGATAAAGCGCGAAGGCCGGGCCTTCGCGCTTTATCTTGATCGATTAGTCGCGCCAGGTAAGGAGCCCCGCCGCCCAGGTGAGCCCACCGCCAAAGCCAATCATGAGCAGCCTCTGGCCGGGAGTGACGGCCCCACGTTTGACCCAATCGTCAAGGGCGATGGGAATGCTGGCGGCGGACGTGTTGCCGTAGTGTTCGATGTTGCTCATTACCTGGCTGTCGGCGAAGTGAAGACGCTTGGCGGCGGCCGTGATGATGCGCTGATTGGCCTGGTGCAGGATCAACCAATCGACCTCCGGGACCGCCAGGCCGGTGTCGGCCAGAATCTGCTCCGTGACCTCAACCACCACTCGAACGCCGAATCTGAAGGTCTCGGGCCCATTCATACGCACCCCACGGGGCACGTTCCCGTCCTCTCCCCGCTCGGCCAATCCACCACCAGGGAGGATAAGCATGCCGGCCCCACTTCCATCGGAACCAAGGCGGAAGGCGGGCAGCTTGCCGGGGTGATTGGCACGTGAAACCACCACCGCCCCCGCGCCGTCGCCAAAAAGAATGCAGGTGCGGCGATCGTGCCAGTCCAACACCCGCGAGTAGATCTCACTGCCGATCACCAGGGCGTTCCGTGCGACTCCCGCCTGAATCAGCGAGCAGGCCGAAGCCAGGCCGTAGACGAATCCCGAGCACGCCGCCTCCAGATCGTAGGCGCCACCGTGGGCGCCAATGGCATCTTGAACGAGACAGGCGCCGGCGGGGAATCCGTAGTCCGGCGTGCAGGTAGCCAGAATGGTGAGATCGATCTCCGCGCCCGCCATCTCCGCCGAATCCAGGGCGGCGCGCGCGGCGCGGATCGCCAGGGACGCTGTAGTTTCTCCCGGCGCCGCGATCCGCCGTTGACGAATGCCCGTGCGAGTAAAAATCCATTCGTCCGATGTATCGACCATCCGAGCCAGATCATCGTTGGTCATCACCCGCTCGGGCAGGTAGCAGCCTGAACCGCGGATCGTGGTCCTGTAGGTCAAGACAGATCTCCCAACGGCTCCACGTACATCAGGATCTGGCCCTTCTCCACCAACGCCCCGCCCGAGACCACGATGGAGCGGATCGTCCCCGAGAGTTCGCTCTCCACCGGGTTGAACATCTTCATGCTCTCGATCAATCCCACTACCTGCCCCTCGCTCACTGACCCGCCCAAGGTGACAAACGGGGGACTTTGCGGCGTTTCGGTTAGATAGATGATCCCGGTAAGGGGAGCAACGAGCGGCCGCCAATCGGTGGGTACCACCTCCCCGGCGTCAACCTCCGGCATGGCCAGGACCGGGCGGGCACTCAACGACCGCCGGATCAGCACTCGGTGATCGTCCACCCGCAATTCGCACTCGAGGACGGCGGTGCCCTCGAGTTCCCCCAGGATTCGCTCGACCAGTTCGACCAACGAGGCCGAGGGATCAGCGGCCTGCTCGCTCATCGGTTTGGACGGTACGAACGCAGCACCAGGGTCACATTGTGGCCGCCAAAACCAAAGGCGTTGCTCATCGTGACATCGAGCGGGCCGACCCGGCGCGCCTGGTTCGGCACCACGTCCAGGTCGCACTCCGGGTCGGGAAATTCGTAGTTGAGGGTAGGCGGGATGATTCCATCCCGCATGGCCTGAATACAGAACGCGGCCTCCACCGCGCCGCCGGC
>Ga0307372_10012955_pt1 | contig 10839 bp, 10 predicted proteins | sample OX1MG_FD_202533 | JGI IMG/M metagenome (GOLD analysis project Ga0307372, IMG submission 202533) | Soil microbial communities from Risofladan, Vaasa, Finland - OX-1 | ecosystem: Environmental > Terrestrial > Soil > Coastal area > Acid sulfate soil | place: Finland: Risofladan, Vaasa | collected...
TTTTAATATCTTCAATAAGTTTTTAGAAAAGCAATTGAAATCATTTTCAATTTCTATTTTTGAAAAATCATTATACTCTTTTATTTCACTAATGATATTTTTTAAGAGCACAAGGGTCTTTATTTTTTTTTCTTCAACAACAACAGAATTTGAAATTTTTTCATTTTCAATTTTTGAACAATCGCTAAAACATTTCTTTGCCTTTTCAGAAAAATCTATGTAATCACTTATTGATACAAACTTTTCATCAATGTCTAAATTGGAAGAGAGAGGAACACCTTTATTTTTAAAAAGAGAGATAATTCTGTAGTAATATTCCGGATATAGTTGTCTCAATTTAGCGGCCATTAACCGGCATGTAAATTCATCCTTTTTGTATTGCCCTAAAAAATGAAGATAGCTTCTTTTACAAGGCGCTTCATGAATATCGCCCAGATGCATGTACTGGTTATCTTTGATCGTAAGGTGTATCAGAACTTCAATGGGAATTTCCTTTTCATTTGCAAGGCTGTAAAATAAATGCTGCTCAAAAAAAACATTAAACCGATCCACATTAATGTTGGAAAAATGCTGAACATTTTTATTGATATACCTGAATGCTAATTGGGTATATTCCTTTATAAAATCAATATTATTTCCTCCCAAAATACCGGCATTAACTGCTTTAATTGGCACATCATTTTTAAAATCATTTTCAACACAATTAGGGAAGTATGTAAAATGTTTTACTAATTCCTTTTGAGTTTGGGTATAGTAATCAGTAGCTTCTTCTATATTTTGCGCAATTAAGTTTTTGTTTAATAAAACTTCAGGAAGCGCGTCAAACAAAAATACATCTCCATCAAAATGAAGAAATGGGTCTTCCTGCAAGGAATATGTAAAAATTTTTGGTAGTGCCCATAGATTTTCATGTGCTAATTTAAGATTGTCATGGCTTAGGTTTACTTTATAGTATGGGAGTTCAAGAGTGTCTATTAATAATTTTGCTGCATTACTGTTTGCATAGAGTTCTACTTCTTTATAAATTTTTTGCAATTGCAAACAACTTAAAGCCCAACTCATCAAATGATATTCGGGGGCTATCCAACCAAAACCATTTTTAAGAGGGGCTTTATTTATGGAAAGAGTTTGAATGAATTTCATGTATCAGGAAATTTAATACTCCTATTCTAATTTTTTTTTATAGTTATCAGATTAATATCTTTCCAGAGGAGAGCATATTAGTTCTCTCCAAGAAATTTTGTCAATTCCTTTTCGATTTCATTTCCCATTAAATCCCTAGCTATAATTCTTCCTTCCCTGTCAATTAAAAAATTAGCAGGAATCAAAGTAATCCCAAAATTTCGTGAAATTTCATTATTATCCGGGTTCTTCAAATTACAGGCCTGAATCCATGATAGATTATCTTTCTTAATGGCATCTTCCCAACTTTGTTTATTAACATCAAGTGAAATGCTCATTATTTCTAGTCCTCTGCCTGCAAATTTTTTATATGCATTCGCGAGGTATGGGTTTTCTTCCCTGCAACCCACACACCAACTGGCCCAAAAATCAATTAGTAAATAATTACCTTCAAAAGTTTTATTAGTTATTACCCGGTTTTTATTGTCGGTAATTTTAAAATATGGCGCCTGTGATCCAATTCCGATTTTCTTTTTTGCAACTAATACATTTAAATAATTCAAAATACTTTTTGCGAAATAATTATTTTTATTAGTAAGCACATTATATATCTCCTCCAAAGTAGGGATGTCAATTTCATAATTCAAATTGTTTTTGACAATAAATGCTGATATTATTGAACCGGGATTTTCTTTTACCTGTTGTAATAATAATTCAGACTTTTTATGATAAAATGCTTCTTCCAATGTGTTTAAACTATCAACGCTTATAATTCCTTTATCACGTAAAGAAAAATTTTTTTGAAAGGGAATTTCTAAATCATATAGTTTTTTGTGAAAGGTCATAAACTGTTCCTGTGATGGGGGGCCGGTAATTAAAGAATTGGCCATGGAATCCTTAAAAAGTTGAACCTTTGTAAAGCCTGTATCCAGAATGAAATAGTGGGTAGCCGGCCACAGAAATTTCAAATTTTTGACCATTATTTTACAAGGCATGGGACTTGAAAATTTTCCTTTAAATTGAAAATTTGAATCAATTATTCTTGTTGAATCAAAGAAAAAAAGAGGCGCTTTAAGACTGGTATCATACATACCTAAATAGAGCCAGCCGGAATCCATTCCGTTAATTTTACCTTCTACATTATAGGTGTTCTCATTTTTAAGTTTAGAGTTTCCGGTGATGTGATGATTACATGACAATACAATAATAGAAAAGAAAACTCCAAAAATTACAATCATCAATTTCACATCTTCTTATTAAAGATTTAAAATCACTTTTGTTTAATCAGATAATCACAAAACCTAACAATGAATCGTTAAAATGCGGTATCTCCTGTTAAAAGACAAATAGAGCCGCTAAATAGTGGCTCTATTTTTTAAAATTAAGAAACACATCCACACTGATGTATCTGTGTTAGACATCCGCAGTTCCAGCCATACCAAGCCTGGCATTGCCAGCTGTAATCGCACGGAAGACTGCCACTTCCTGCCATAATGTTCTTCATTTCAACTCTGCTGAGTTTCCCTTGTATGTTGGCAAGGCTCATTTTTTTTGTTTTCATTTTTTTGAAAATTTAAAGTTAAGAAAAATTGTTTGCGCCTGTAACACTAAACCATATCAGGCTTTGGCTGCCCAACTTCCCGTTCTGCAGTACGGGATAGTTCCATTTCGGGGAACTATTCCAAAAGAAAATATTGTATCTTGACTAACCTCAAACATTGAATATTATTTAGATTCTTGCATCCTTAATTCTTAAACTTTTGTTTAAGTGCCAATTTCAAATCAGCGATTTCAGTTCCCGATTCTTTGCTAATACTATTGTATATAATTATACCTTTTTCGTTAATTAAAAAAATTGCTGGAATAGGATTGATCCGAAACGACTCTATCATTGCTCTGTTATTAAAAATTTGCATCCAATCCAATTTCTTTTCTTTAATTACATTTACCATTTTCAAACTATCCGTATCTAATGAAACAGAAACCATTACAAGGTTATCTCCTTTATATTCTTCATTGATTTGTTTTAAGAATGGAATCTCTTTCATACAGGGACCGCACCAGGTGGCCCAAAATACTAATAACACATTCTTACCTGATAATTCTTCATTATTTATTAATTGATTATGAATAGAACGAGCAGAAAATAAAGGTGCTTTATTACCTTCATCTAAGGAATGTTTGAGTTTTTCAATTTTGTTTTCAGCGAAACTCCTGACTTTTGGGTCCTTAATGGTAGGTTTCAGATATTTTGTATAAAATTCATTGGCTTCCTTGTAACCAACATAAAAGAAGGGGGGATTTATAACAAAAACTGAAAATAAATCAGCGCTAAAAGGATTTGTAACATTATTTTTTACAAAATCAAAGCCAATCTTTAATAAATATTGTTGTCTTGAAAGTGTATTATCCGAAATATTTTTGAATAGAGAATCATAATTATGCATTTGTGAAGCACAATATTCAGTGTACCTATTATAAAGCACATCAAAATTATATACATTCCTTAATCTTAGATTAATCCGGTTTCTCAAGGCAAATGAATCTTTTAACTCAATAGCCAGATCCTTGCCATGGCTCTCAAAATACAAGGTATCATTTACTTTCGATAAGCTACCTCCAAAATAAATTGAAAAAGAACCGTCGGTAATTGACCCTACATTTATTGAATAAGTACTGATAGTTTTCCCTTCTTGTGATAATGTTGACATTTCTGATACCGCTTTTCCTTTTGAATCTTTAATCAATAGTGTGTCGTACGTTAATTGCACCGGGTAAATCAATTGAAGCTTCGCATAAATCTTTTTTTGTGCTGAGGAAATTGCACAGAGTACGCAAAGGCTTACCGTTAGAAAAAATTTCATAAAAAGGTTTTATTAATAAATCAGTGTGCCTGAAAAAGGCACACTGAAATAATCATTATTAGCATTGGCCTTCACCGCTACTGCAATAGCAAAGGCTTCCGGATGACATGCATGTTCCAGGAGTTGTGATTTTTTGGCCATTCGGACCAGTCCATGTAAAATCACAACTTCCCGAACATGTGGGAGCCGCTACACCAGCCATAATCTTCTTCATTTCAGCTCTGCTGAGTTTGCCTTGTATATTCGCAAGGCTCATTTTTGTTGTTTTCATTTTGTTTAAATTTTAAAGTTATAAAAAATTGTTTGTGCCTCTAGCTTTTAGCTTCAAAGGCTTTGGCTGCCCAACCTCTGCTTGTACTTCGCAGATTAGTTCCATTGGGCATTTCCTTTCGGGGAACTATTCCAAAAGAAAATATTGTAATCTTTTCGATAATAATTTTATTCGATTTTATTCATTTGTTTCCTTTATGATCCTATTTTTTAAAACTTTTTGTGATCAAAATAAAAGTTACAATGAAATAGTTGATATAGAATGTAGCATCATTATAAATTTAACTACAATGACACGCATAAAATGGAGAATATCCGCTATCGTTGTAATAGCATTGACACGTAGGTCCTTGCGCCGAACAGGACGGGCCACAAGGGCCACTATAACCATCGCCGCCACTTCCTGCCATAATATTCTTCATTTCTGCCCTGCTAAGTTTGTCTTTTATGTTAGCAAGGCTCATTTTTTTTGTTTTCATTTTTTTGAAATTTTAAAGTGAATAAAAATTGTTTGTGCCTGTAGCTTTTAGCATCAACAGACTTTGGCTGCCTGGCTACCCCGATCTGCAGTTCGGAGCAAAGTTCCATCAGGCCATCCTCCTACAGGGAACTATTCTGCAGGAAAATATTGTAGGACCTTAGCTTATCATAGTTAGATAAAGCAGTATTATTGCTTAATTTTTTTTAATAAGCCGTCAATTTCTACTTTTAGTTGTGGATCTATTGCCTGTGGGGCATCCATATCTGCTATAGATCCATTCGGATTCACAAGAATATAGCGGGGTACCCAAAGAACTTTAAAATATGTGCTTAGCAATTTATTGCTATCAAATAAATCGATTCCTGGAAAGCCATATTTTTTTATCGAGTTTTCCCAAATATCTATATCATCATCTAGGGAAACCGATATCACTTTGAAAGGCTTATCTTTCATTTCAGCAATTAATTTTTTTAAATGTGGCACATTTTGAATACAAGGGCCACACCAACTTCCCCAAAAATCAATCAAAATCAAATTCCCTTTAAATGTTGACAAATTGGTTTTTGTTCCTTTCCGATTGATTAACGAAATATCATAAACGGATTTTGCGTCTTTTAAAATTTGGTAGTTAGCACTATCCGTAAATTTTTTTCTAAAAGCCCAATCGTTAGTTCGCTTGAATAAATCATCTAAAGTAGTTTTGCCAAAATCACTAGACATTACGCCTGAATCCAGGTAACAATAATAAGTCTGCAGGGTATCGGTTGGTATGCTTCTCTTAAAATGATAGAGCAAATAGCCACTAAAATAAGAATCGGGGTAAGACCTAACATATTTCAAAGCCGCTAAAATGTTTAATTCTTTTAAAGAATCTTTTTTCTTCTCAATAATTTCCAGCTTTTTTTCAAACACAGTACTATCCATCATTCTCCTTTGGCGAACGAATTGAATTAGCTTATTTTCATTGTTATCTACAGCGCGCATGAGCGAAGCATTATCCGCCTCCCATCTTTCCTTTTGCTTTTGTGCGTAAGAGCCAGTTATTTCTATATTTTTTGCAGTATCGTTAACCATTGTAAACCGCAATGTCATATTAACCGGCTGGATAATAAATCGAATGGCAGCCGGACCATCCATCCAACCACTTTTTATATTAGAGAACAAAATCGCCTCAGTGGCACGGTTTATTTTTCCTGAAACAGTTGCCTGTCCATTTGCTAAAATAATTGTATGGCTTCCATTCTCCATATCATTTTCACAACTAGTGAATGAAAGCTTAACAGTATCGCATTGCAGATTCCCGGCTATTATATGTAGCGAAAAGACGCCACAAGAATCTTTTATTTTAAATTGTGAGAGTGTTCGTTTAAAGCAAAACACGATGAAAAAAAAACATAGAAATAGTTTCAAAACTGATTTTTTTTACATTTTAAAAATGATACAAGAGATTTTTTCTCTTGTATCACGCATCTTATAGGTTATTTAAGCACATTCCGAATGGCATACCCCAGCCTTGGGACCACCACTACACGCAACGCAGCAAGGTGTGTTCCCACCACATTCATCTTGATTATTGCAATTGCAACTACCAGTGCCACCACATCCCGCCATAATATTCTTCATTTCAGCTCTGCTGAGTTTACCTTGTATATTAGCAAGGCTCATTTTTTTTGTTTTCATTTGTTTAAATTTTAAAGTTACTAAAATTGTTTATGCCTGTAGCTTTAGCTTCAAAGGCTTTGGCTGCCCAACTTCCCGAACTGCAGTCCGGGATAGTTCCTGCTTGTACTTCGCAGATTAGTTCCATTGGGCATTTCCTTTCGGGGAACTATTCCAAAAGAAAATATTTTAAATCCTCAATGCTATATGCATCGGGGAGTTGATAATCGTTTATAAAAATAGTTGGTGTAAAACTAATATCTGCTGATTTGCACCATTTTTCCATTGCTTCTATTTTATTTCCTTGTTTGGTTAGCTCGCCATTCATGGGATATTTTTTTGCAAAAAAATCATAATCCTTTTTCTCTGCCAGGTACACCAATCGTCTGATGATTGCATTATTTTTATTTCATTCTTTTTCTCGTTAATTTGCCAACAAGGGATAATCTTGATTTTATTTTCATAATCGTAATTTTTGGCTTTGAATAACTATTATAATCCTAAATTAGGAAACCCTGTTTAAATCTATATGTTTATTACACCAACAGCAGTTTTGTGTAGATACAAGTAAATATTACCTATATTAGTGCACTGCTTAGCAAAAAGCCTGATTCCTTTTTCCGTTCCATTTTCGAAATCCAGCGTTTTATAAAATCTTCTTTTTGTAATTTAATCAATCCCTTTGCAGGGTCAGCTATGACTAATCTATTTTTTTTGGAAGCGGGAGTGAGTACTACAAAGTGATATTGATCCCAATGTAAAATTGCCGGCAATGGTGCATCATTCACCAATTGCTCAAAAGAAATTTTTGCTCCGACGGATTTTAGCCCGATGCTCTCCGCGGCATCCGCAAGGCCAAGCATAGACACCCCCACGCTTTCCATATTTCGATTTATTGCGAAGGTGATCAAGTGATATAGAGCGGCCATAATATTTTGCTACCATACGAAGACAGGTAGGGCCGCAATCCATTTCGTCTAATTGTTTATAAAGAGGGAATTTCAATTTTTTTCTTTGTAATAATTCTTTTGGGAGTAAAATAGATCGTATCCTGGATTGGTCTCAATATTTTTGGACGCTCGCATTCTTTCTTGAATCTTATTAAATTATAGTACATAGCTTCAAATTTATTCTTATAAATAATTCTACCCTTTTCCCATTTAATTTTTCCGGGAACTCCTTCCACAATTATAAAGTCAAAATAGGCTTTTAGTGTACCTTCTAACTCTGCTTTTTTAACCACATAAGTCATACTTTGAATGGCCTCCGGAAAATCAAATATGGATGTTCCATTGTTTAATTCATTAAATAAATTACTGCACTCATCAAAACAAAAATGTTCAGGATTGGTAAATACTTTCTTGTAATCTTTGCTTTCCATAAATAATCTGTTCATTTGCTCATTATTTCTGTATAAGCAGAAAGTCCCTGCAATATAATCATGCCTGCTGCTGATAACATCATAGTTATCCAAAATTTCGTCTATCATAAAATCGCGGATATTTCCATACACTACATCAATATCACCATGCCCCCAAAAATCGTAGCTTTTTAATATTTCAGAAAAGAGAAAACCATAAGCTGGCTTCAGGTCGCATAACTTATATGGATGAGTAATGTTCATCTCAAATCCCAGTTTTTTTGCAGCTATTTTTTTAAATTTTCCAATGTTCATTTTATGAATGAAAACATTTAAAGGAATATCATTTCGCTCCATTTTGCAATCCGTTATGATGATAAAATCTATGGTAGGATTATATTTACATGAATGCAGGAAATAAGAAAAATACCAGGGCATATCTCCCAGGTAATAGGTTATTATTCCAATTTTATGTTTCATGAAAGTTTTCTTTTGTAAATATTATTTGGGCTAAAACAAATTATTTCATTTTTATTTTTTGGAATTAATCGTGCATTGTGTTTGCAGCGGTCTTTAAATTTGAGGAAATGGTATAAGATGGCTTCGAATTGATTCATGTATATGATTTTCCCGTCTCTCCATTTTACTTTCCCTGCTGATCCCTCCACCAAATTAAAATCGAAATAACTTCTTAAATATTTCTCTTTCTCTTTTTTTCTTACAACATGTGTAAAGCTTTCTATCTGGCAGGGAATCTCATCTATCGGGATTTCATCCTGCAATGGTGAGAATATAAAATTGCATTCATCAAAATTGAAATATTCACTTTGTGATAATACAGTTTTGTAATCTTTACTTTGCATAAATAAAGTATTGATTTTTCTCGTATTCCGCAGGATTGTAAAGGAACCTGTTAAGTACTCCGGCCGGAAGCTGAAAATATCATAATTATCCAATAATTCATCAGTAAGAAATTTCCTTAAGTCACCATAAATAATGTCAATATCACCATATCCCCAAAAATCATATCCTTTTATAAGTTCCGGAAATAAATAGCCCAGTGAAGGCCGAAAATCACAGATTTTGTATCCCTGGATTAATGCGACTGAAAATCCGAGTCTTTTAGTAGCCAGGTTTTTAAATTGTTCTTTTGTGATGGCTATTAAAGAAACATTTTTGGGTTTATTCGGAATTTTATCATTATCTGTGATGATGCAAAAATTAATAGACAGATTATATCTACACGAGTGAATAAAATAACTAAAATACCATGGAAATTTCCCAAAAAAACTCAACAGTATAATTAATGAACGTTCATTAATTAATGGCTTTTTTTCCCCGTTATCATTTTTCCTTTTATCCATTTTTTGAGTTAATGTAAAAGCATTTAGAAGTGCACAGGGTATCATCAAATTCTTTAATATCGTTGTCCCTAAAACTGTATCTTAAAAAAATGATGAAATTTTATAAAGTTTAAACTCATATTTATTCTACCTTATACCTATAAACCAGCCTTCCAATATTTCCATTATCATCAATACCTTCAATGGTTACTTTGTAGGTTCCTGTACCATCGGCATTATAATAATCAAATGAAGCTTTTCCATCTTTCCCGGTTTTTATTTCCGGGTTCCAGTATATGGTAGAGCGGAGGTCGGGCTGTTCCGGATTTTCATTGGTATAATCATATTTTGGTGAATAAAACTTTCTTGCTTTGTAAAAACCCATTGGGGCAATAGACAGCACTCCGACAGATGCAATATTTTCAGCTCTTTCTTCAGCGTTTTTTGTGGTAATAACCAGTACACCATTTGCGCCTTCCGAGCCATAAATACTTGCGCTGGCAAATCTTAATACTTCAACTGTTTCAACCTCGGACAAGGGAATTTCATTAATGCCAAATGGGTTACCTTGAGGGTTAACTTCTACTCCATCTATAACTACTAACATAGCCCCCGCACCACCATGCGCTGATTCTAAACGAGCAGACCGTAAATAAGGGGTGTCGTTAGAAAATCCAACACCAAGCAATCTGCCGTTTAAACTGGTTGATAATTCCCCTTGTATCCTTTCAATTTCCTTAGCATGCATTACCTGGTCAGCGTTACCTGCGCCGGCAAGGCTTTGTGTGCGATATTGATCGTTCTTATTTTTGGCTTTTACTTTTACTTCTTTTAGCACTATGACTTTACCGTTGCCATATTTTATATCTTCTTCTCTGGCACTTTTCGCATTTTCGAGATAAACCGACATCATCGAATCATTTACAATAGGTAAGACATGGTGCAGGTTTTCGGATACTGCAGGTTCCTCCTTATCTTTAAAGTAAGTGATCCTGGTTGAGTTGTGTCCTTTTGAATTTACCGCGTTTAAAGCAATATGTATTGTACCTGTAAAAGCAATATTTGAAAAGTGAAATATACCATCTTTATCGGAGATACTTGTCAAGATGGTATGCCCTTCGTATGGTATCAGGTTTACGGTTGCATCAGCTAATGGTTTCCCGGAAAGGTTGGTTACTTTGCCGCTGATATCCAAAGCTTTTTCAGGTTGATAAGCTAAAGGCGCATAATTAGTATCCATCACCTGTTTCCATTCAAAAAGGCGGTAACCCTGCGTAAGCATTAATGCATCGAGGTTGTCGCGGGCAATTTCACTGGTATCATTAAAATAATAATTGGGTTGCTCTACATAGCCTTTCAACTCTGATGTAAGCAGAAGATTGGTTAGAATAGTATGTTCATTATTCTCTTCTTCCGGCACTTTGCTTTCATCTGTTACAGAGACTGAAAAATGTCCTGCAGCGGTAGAATCCGTGGGATCTTTTGCATTCAGCAGCAAACTCACTTTTTCTCTCTTTTTGTATTCTGCTTTCGCCGTATCAAGTTGTAAGCTAATCAGATCATGGTTTTGTACAAAGAATAAACGTTCGCATAACGGTTCGCCATTCTCTGAAAATAAAGTTATTTTATTAACACCTGTTTTAAGAAGCCTTTTTTGCATATCAAGAGTAATTGTCTGGGCTTCCAGTTTAAAGGGATAAGTAATGGTTTTCCCTTCGGAATAAATAAGCAGGAGAAAAT
>Ga0307372_10012957_pt1 | contig 10838 bp, 10 predicted proteins | sample OX1MG_FD_202533 | JGI IMG/M metagenome (GOLD analysis project Ga0307372, IMG submission 202533) | Soil microbial communities from Risofladan, Vaasa, Finland - OX-1 | ecosystem: Environmental > Terrestrial > Soil > Coastal area > Acid sulfate soil | place: Finland: Risofladan, Vaasa | collected...
AATCCCGAGTGGCAGCAGGCCCTGCGTGGGGCCGACGTCCCCCGTGACGGGGCGGGCATCGATTACCTGGTCGGTGCCGAGGACCGGGTGGGACCGGGACCGGGACCGGGACCGGGACCGGGTGGGACCGGGACCGGGTGGGACCGGGACCGGGACCGGGACCGGGACCGGGTGGGACCGGAGATCATCGATAGCTTGGTGGCCGACACCTGGGCGCGCTATCCCGAGGTCACCGCCATCATGGTGGACGTGTCGGTGGACAACCGACGGTCGTGGCGGGCCCTCGAGAAGGCCGCCTTCGTCCGGGTGTGGTCGGGCGGCTCCAGTCAGACGATCCGAGCGATGCCGGGGTCAATCACGTCTATCTGCGTCTGCGGGACCCGGCCTAGGTGTCCGGCAGTAGCGCCCGGACGCCGGCGGGGCGCAGATCATGCCCCGGCTAGGCGCCGTCGGGCGGCCACAGTGGTTTGATGATCTCGAAGCCCACCGGGGTTCCCCAGCGGTTGCGTGACGAGACCTCGTGCACCGGGCGGCGCGGGGCGACGCCCCAGCGGCCGGTCGGATAGCCGAAGGAGACACAGCAGGCCATGATCCATCCCTCGTCGGGTGGGACCCCGAGAATGGCGTAGGCCTCGGGGCCGTGGAAGACCCCGAGGACCACGGTGAGAGCGCTGCCGATCCCTTCGGCCCGGGCCGCCAGTTGGGCACTCCAGACGGCGGGGTAGATCGAACCACCGGACGGGTCGTGCTGAGCGAATCCGAACAGGAACAGCGGCACCTGTTCGAAGGCGTCGGCCAGGTGTTGAGCGGACCGCCGGACGCGCTCGAATTGTTGGCTCTCGGGATGGGCGGGATCGGCCGCCGCCGCCTCGATCCGGGGGGCGTAGACCGTCTTCCAGAGTTGGTCCATGGAGTCCCGGTAGAGCGGTCCCAGCTGGGCCTTCACCGCCGGGTCGTCGACCATGAGGAAATGCCAGGTCTGCGCGTTTCCCCCGGTCGGAGCCCGGATGGCGGCATCGAGGATGCGTGCCTGGGCATCGAGCGGTACGGGGTCGGGCCTGACCCGGCGCATGGCCCGGCACGTGTAGAGAGCTTCAGAGAGGTCCATCGCCGCCTGTCTACCAGGGAGCGAGGTGAGGAGGGGGCTCTGCTCAGTACAATCGAACGACCGAGGAGACATCGCAGGCTCCGACCTCCGGTGTGGAAGGAGGTCCCTTTGGCAGACGACGTCGACGTGCAGTCGGGCGGGGAGGGTCTCGAACCTCGATCGGATCCCCTCCCCGGATTCGACATGGTGGCGGCCTCCATCCGGGCGGACGCCGCCGATACCGAGACCTTCTTCCGGGTTCTCGTGACGAAGATGGCTGACGCCCTCGGCGATCGGGTGACGGTCAAGCGCTCGGGCGGGATCCTGAAGCGTGATCGTCCGGTCACCGGCGTCGAGATGGACCTCACCAGCGGGGGTGGGGGGATCGTGCTGGCGGCGAGTCGCGATCACAACACCATCATGTGCACCGTGGTCCGCCGGGTCCGCGGGATCGCCCTGTCGACGAAACAGGTGTCCATGTCCGAGTGGATCGACGAGCTCGTGTCGGCCCTGGCCGAAGAGGCGAAGAAGTCGCAACAGACGTGGAATGCGCTCCACGGTCTGCTGTCGTAGACAAGTTCCCGACGGACGAAGAGAGGCCGGACCGTGAGCGATATCCCCCAGCAGCAACTCCCCGAGGACGCCCTGCGACGCCTACGAGAGACCGAGATCCCGGGAGGCAAGCGACTGTTCACCTCGGACCTCACGGTGAACGAGTTCCTCCTGGTCGAGGAGGCCGGGTTCACGCCTCTCGGCCTGGTGATGGGCAGCTCGATCTACCAGATCGGCCTGCAAACGCGGAAGTGGAGTCAGTCGACCGAGCTCGACAAGCTCACCCAGGCCATGTACACGGCACGGGAATTGGCGATGACACGGATGGAGGAGGAAGCCGACGTCCTCGGCGCCGATGGCATCGTCGGCGTCCGTCTCGACGTCAACTACTACGAGTGGGGGAAGTCCACCGCCGAGTTCATCGCCGTGGGGACGGCGGTCAAGACGAAGGACGGTTCCTCGTGGCGCAATGCCGAGGGCAAGCCCTTCACCTCCGACCTGTCCGGTCAGGATTTCTGGACTCTACTTCATGCCGGATACGCCCCATTGGGCCTCGTTCTCGGCACCTGCGTCTACCACGTGGCCCATCGCACCTTCCTCGGGACGATGGGTACGGCCGGCCGGGCCACCGAGCTGCCCAACTTCACCCAGGCCCTCTACGACGCCCGCGAACGGGCCATGACCCGGATGGAGCAGGAGGCGACCCGCCTCCAGGCGGACGGGATCGTGGGTGTGCAACTCGTCGAGAAGTCGCACATGTGGGGAAGCCACACGATCGAGTTCCTGGCCATCGGGACCGGGGTGCGGTCACTGGGCGACGAGCACGTCGTGCCCCCGCCGGTCCCGGTGATCACCATGGACCGCTGATGACGGGACCCTCCTCCGGCGACGCCGACCGCGCCTCCGGCGCCGCTGGCTCGGTCCGTTCCGAACAGGTTCCCGGGGACATCGCCTTTCATCCTGACGGCCGTGAGCGTAAGACCTGGACCAGCGATCTCTCGGTGGCCGAGGCGGCCGCCGTGCGGCGGGTGGGGATGATCCCGAAGGGCTTCGTGATGGGAACGGCGGTGATGCAACTGGCCGCCCTCGGCGGTCAGGCCTTCGGTCAGTGGGGAGGTCTGGCGGGCCCACAGCTCGGAGTCGGCGGCGGATTCTCCGAGTCGTACCCGTGTGCCCACAGCTACTCCCTCGGGGGAAGCGTGGGCTTCGGAGGAAACGTGGGGCCGAACCAGGAGCACTACGGCTTCAGCATCGAGGACACGGTGTTAGCCGCATCGCTGACCGAGGGCTACCGGTTGGCCCTCGAGCGTCTCCACGACGAGGCCATCCAACTCGGCGCTCACGGCGTCGTGGGTGTCGCTCTGTTCTTCGAGAATCTCGTGGGGTCGACGGGGACAGCCACCTTCTTCGCCCGGGGGACCGCTGTCGTGCATGGCGGGACGGCACCGTTGCCCTCACCCTTCTTGACCAACGCCTCGGGCCAACACTTCGAGCGACTGATCGCCCTCGGCTATGTCCCCTCCGCGATGGCCGTCGGCGTCGGGAGCGTCTATGTCCAACCCAATTGCCAGGCGCGTGGGGACTTCACCGTTCCCGGTGTGAACCGGCAGATCCCGGCGGCCATCAGCGTGGCCCGTTCCCGGGCGCGGGCCGCGTTGGCGGCCATGGCGCACCGGATGGGCGAGGGAGTGGTCCACACCGAGTGGACCGACCGACGGGTGAGTCGGTATGCCGAGAGTTGGGACCAGCTCGCCGTGGCGGTGGGGACGGCCGTGCGTCGCTATAGCGCGGAGGCCCTGCCCGTGAACCCCCGACCCGTCCTGCCGCTGCGCCCGTGAGCAGCACCGCTTCGGTTCCGGGCATGGAAGCAGCGCTGGCTGGTCTGCGCCGTCCGTTCGTGCCCGGCGATCAGACCACGTTCCTCTCCGACCTCACCGTGGGCGAGCTCGTGCTGTTGGAGGAAATCGGGTACCGGCCGGTGGACATCGTGTCGGGCGTGGGGACGGCCAGTTGGAACCCCCAGTTCACGACGGCGGCCACCGAGGGCAACATGTGGGGACGGGCCATCGCCACCGCCATCGACCACGCCCGTTCGGGGATCCTGGAAGAACTCCGGTCCCGACAGGCCGACGGGGTGGTGGCCATGCGATTCGAACTCGAGCGGGAGCGGGCCAATCTGCTGACCTGCACCATGCTCGGCACCGCCGTGCGCAGTCCCCACCGTCAACCGGCGGACGGCCAGCCGTTCGCCACCACCCTGACGGCCCGGGATTTCCACCTCCTGGTACGCGCCGGCTACGAGCCGACCGGCATCGTGATCGGCGTGTCGGTGGTGGGGTTCGCCGCCCGCTCGGTGTCGCAGTCGCTCGGGCTCGCCCGCGACAATGTGGAGCTCGGCGATCAGACCACCGCCCTGTATGCGGCGCGCGAGAAGGCCATGGAGATGATGGAGCACGAGGCCGGTGAGCTCGGTGCCGACGGTGTCGTCGAGGTCCAGCTCCAGGAGAGACCCGTGAACGCGCTGCTCACCCACGCGGTGGAGTTCATCGCCGTGGGAACGGCCGTGCGTCGCGCCGCGCCGGGCCATCAGGCGCTCGGTCCTGAATTCCAGCTCACTCTCGACGATCCACCGGACGTCACGTTCCGTGATGGCTAGGGCATCGCGCCATCCGCCGTCAGGGTGAGGGTGACGATCTGGAAGGGCGTCACGTCGAACGTCACGGTGGCGCCCTCGGTCGCCAACTCGGCGATCTCGGTCTCCAGGAGATCGGTGCGGGCGGCCCGGCCGATGGTCCACGGGGCCCGCAGGGTCACCGGGCCCCGTCGGCCCCAGGCCTCGTAGAGCCGGACGACGAGCACGTCATTGTCGTCGTCCGATCGCTTGACCGCTTCGATGACGACGTGGGGGGCGTCGACGCTGAGCATCGACCCGCTGGGGGGCAGTGACCCCGGATGCGACGAGCTGTTCACGGCCCGCAGGGGAACGTTCAAGTCGTAGCCGGCGTCGATGACCCCGGCCTGGCGGAGGTCGCCGGCATGGGGCAGGAGGCGGTAGGTGAAGCGGTGGTGCCCGCGGTCGGCTTCGGGGTCGGGCCACGTCGACGCCCGCAGGAGTGAGAGGCGGATGACGTTGTCCGAGATGTCGTAGCCGTACTTGCCGTCGTTGAGTAGAGCCACCCCGTAACCCGGCTCCGAGAGGTCGGCCCACTTGTGGGCGCAGACCTCGAAGCGAGCCACGTCCCAACTGGTGTTGGCGTGCGTCGGCCGTTCCACGTGGCCGTACTGGATCTCGTAGGTGGCCCGTGCGCTGCGGACGGCCACCGGGAAGGCCACCTTCAAGAGCCGGTTCGTCTCGTGCCAGTCGACGTCGGTTTCGAAGTCGACGAAGGGCGAACCCGCCGCCAGGCGGATGCTCTGGGTCACGCGGGAGTCGCCGAAGCGGCGGGTGAGCCGCAGCGACGCCCGGAGCGGACCGCGCTCTTCGAGCTCGACCGACTCGAGTTCGACCACATCGGACACCTGGTCGAAGGCGAACCGATCGATATCCCAGGCGTCGTAGAAGTTGGGATAGTCGGGGTGGAGTTGCAGGCAGTTCCCCCGCCCTTCGGGCGTGAGCACCTGGCGCCCGGCCGACTTGTCGAAGATCGAGCGGAGCAGTCCCTGGTCGTCCAGCTCGATCCGCAGGAATTCGTTCTCGAGCGATCCCCGGTCGGCCCGGACTCCGTCGATGGGTGCGGCGTTGGCGTTGACGAGGCCGTACACCTGATACCCGCAGGCCGGCACGGCCGCCTCGAAGACGGCTCGCCCGTCGTCGTGGCGCTGGATGGGCCCGAGGGTGCCGGCCGCGTCGATGACGGCCGTGGCGTCGGCGGGCACCTCGACGGTGATCACCTCCCGGCGGTCATGGGAGAGCGAGTTGAAGACGACCAGCGGCCTGGTGAACGAGCCGGTGGCGATGGCGCCGGCGTGAACAGCGAGGGCAACGTCGGTCAGCTGTCGGGTTTCCTCCAGGATCCGGGTGTGGTCACGCGCCGTGTCCTGGTAGACCCAATGGACGGCCGAGCCCGGGATGATGTCGTGGAATTGATGGAGCAGTAGGAGCTTCCAGAGGCGGTCGATGGCCTGCGCCGGGTACGCCGGGCCGGGGACGAGGGCGGCCCAGATCTCGGTGTCGCGCAGGGCGAACTCGGCACGGCGGTTCCCGAGCTTGGTGGCGGCCTGCGTGGTGTAGGTCCCCCGGTGGAGCTCGAGGTAGAGCTCGCCCACCCAGACGGCGGGATCGTCGATCTCCGCCTCCGCCGCGCTGAAGAACTCCCTCGGTCCTTCCATGGTGAGCCGGGGCAGGCCCTCGACGTCGGCCAGCCGCCGGGCCGACTCGAGCATCTCCGCAGTGGGGCCTCCGCCGCCGTCGCCCCAGCCGAAGAGGTAGAGCGAACGGCTGGCCCGGTCGTGGTCCTTGAAATTGGCGACCCCGAAACGCAGCTGGCGGACACTGAGATTGCCGCCGTAGGTGTCGGCCGGGGGGAAATGCGTGAAGATCCGCGAACCGTCGATGCCCTCCCAGAGGAAGCTGCTGTGGGGCAGGACGTTGTACTGGTTCCAGGAGAGCTTCTGGGTCAGGAACCACCGGATCCCGCTCTGGCGCATGATCTGGGGGAGAGCCGCCGAGTAGCCGAAGACGTCAGGCAGCCAGACGTCGTTGGTGTCGATGCCGAGCTCCTCTTTGTAGAAGCGCTTCCCGTGGACGATCTGGCGGACGAGGGATTCGCCCGACGGGATGTTGCAGTCGGCCTCGACCCACATGCTCCCGGTGGGTTCGATCCGTCCTTCGGCGATGCGCTGTTTCATCCGCACCCAGATGTCGGGATACAGGTCGCGCATCCACGCCAGATGTTGGGCCTGCGAGACTACGAAGGTGTACTCGGGATAGTGGTCCATGAGCGCGAGCACGGTGCTGAAGGTGCGGGCGCACTTGCGGACCGTCTCGCGCAGGGGCCACAACCAGGCCGTGTCGATATGGGCGTGGCCCACGATGCTGACGGCATGGCTCGTCGGAGCGGCGCCTTCGGCCAACAACTGCTCCAGTACCGGCATCGTCGGACGCCAACTCTCGGAGATGTCGGGGAGTTCGAGGCGATTGCAGGCGTGCTCGAGACCGGCGCCGATGCGGGCCGCGTAGGGCTCGTCTTCGGGGAGCTCGGTGAGCAACTCGACCAGGACCCGGAAGTTGTGCCAGTAGGCGTCGAACTCGGTATCGCGGACGTGCAGATCGGCCTGCTGCAGGGTGAAGAGGGCCGCCCCGCCGGGATCGGGGAGCAACAGCGGCCAGGGGTTGGCACCGAACGGGGAGGGGGGATTGGCGGCGGCTTCCACGTACAGCTCGACCGGCTCGCCGCCTTCGGCCCCGGTCGTGAACAGGTACTCGCGATGGTTGGGTGAGAGTCCCTGGACGGGCCGGCCGTCTCGCCAGACGAGCGATTCGGCGCCGAAGCCGGTCGACCCGGCGTTGCCGATGCCGAATCCGAGCGCCACCTCTCTGCCGGACCATTCCGGGGGAACACGGCCGAGGAGACGGAACCAGGTGGTGTCCCACGCCGGGCCCCAGGACCCGCCCACACGGAAGGGCTCGTAGTGCGACGTCATCGCCTCGGCGGCGGCCAAAGGCTCGCCGTGGACGTGGAAGGCGGCGACGTCGAGGGGGATCGACGGACCTCGACGTCGGCGACGGAGGAACTCGTTCATGACCCGGGTGATCCGGCCCAGGCGGATCGAGTTCTCCGGGCGCACGTCGGCTGAGTGTAGTGAGCCGGACCCGACGGCCCACCAAAGCGGTCGGGCGGCGGCGGTCCGCGTCTACATGTCGTCGGACGGGTTGCCGGTGCCGGCGTCGAGACCACGGGCCCAGCTCTCGAGGGCGGGACGCAGACCGCGCAGCGCCATCAGGGCCTTGATGTTCCCGCTCACGAACCCGTGCCGCTCCGTGTCGCCGACGGCGCGGACGACGACCAGGGGATGCTGGCGCACGGCCCGGGCCAGCCAGACCGACTCCATCTCCACGGCCAACGCTCCGCCGCGTGCCAACTCGGCGCGCGCCGCACCGTGAACGATGGTGGTCGAGCAGGCCACGGCGCCGATCCGGACGTCGCGTCCGAGGGTGCGCAGGTGGTCGGCCACGGCGCCGGCGTGGGGGAGCACCAGAGGCTCGGCGCCGTCGGGTGGCTGCAGGGCGTCGGCCACCACCAGTTGGCCGGGCTGCAGTCCGGCCTCGAGCCCCCCGGCGATCCCCACGATGGCCACAGGACGTCCGGGGGCGAGGGTCGGTGCCAGGCGGGCCCCGGCGGCCCCGGCCTTGGCGTGACCCATGCCCATGCGGACGACCTCGCCGCCGACGGCGACCGCCTCCAGGCGCAGGGCGGTGAGCACGGTGACGGCCGATCCCGATGGCATCAGGGCATTCTGTCGCGACCGGCGACCGGCGACCGGCGACCGGCGACCGGCGACCGGCGACCGGCGACCGGCGACCGGCCGGACGGGTTCGGTGACCGTTAACGTAAGCCGGTCGGACGGCGATGGGCCGCCAGGGACGAGGGGGAGCGGTGGCTGAGATTTCCGGAGTGTGCGACGAGCGGTTCGCCGCAGTGCGCGACGCGCTGGCCACGAACCTCGACAAGGGGCTGGACGTGGGCGCCTCGGTCGCCGTCTTCGTCGACGGTGAGGCGGTGGTCGATATCTGGGGCGGCTCGCTCGACGCGGAGGGCTCGGTCCCGTGGCAGCGCGACACCATCACCAACTGCTGGTCCATCACCAAGACGATGGCCGCTCTGTGCACGCTGATCCTGGCCGATCGCGGCGAGCTCGAACTGTCGGCCCCCGTGGCCCGGTACTGGCCGGAGTTCGCCGCCGCCGGGAAGGCCGGGATCGAGGTGCGCCACCTGCTCGGACACACCGCCGGCCTCTCCGGATGGTCGGAGCCGATGACATCGGAGGATCTCTCTGACTGGGAGAAGGCCACGTCCCTGTTGGCCGCCCAGGAGCCGTGGTGGACACCGGGAACGGAGTCGGGCTACCACGCCCTGACCCAGGGCTACCTGGTCGGTGAGGTCGTCCGGCGTATCACCGGGACGACCATCGGCTCCTTCTTCGCCAGCGAGGTGACGGGGCCCCTGGGTGCCGACTTCCATATCGGTCTGCCGGCCGAGGAGGACGGCCGCGTCGCCCCCGTCATCCCGCCGGAGCTGCCCAGCCTTCTCGACGTGGCGCCCCTGGCCGAGACCATCGCCGGCCGGACCCTGTTGAACCCGCCCATGACGGGGGCCGAACCCTGGACCGAGTCCTGGCGCCGGGCCGAGATCCCGGCGGCCAACGGACACGGCAACGCCCGGTCCGTGGCCCGGATCCAGTCGGTGGTGGCCTGCGGAGGTGAGCTCGGGGGTACCCGGCTGCTGTCGGCCAAGGGCTGTGAGGCCATCTTCGACGAGCAGGCCAGCGGGACCGATCTCGTCCTGGGTGCCGGTTTCCGTCTCGGCGTGGGCTACGGACTGAGCTCGGACATGGTCCCCATCGGTCCCCACGCCTGTTTCTGGGGGGGGTGGGGCGGCTCCATCGTGGTCATCGATCTCGACGCCCGCCTGACGGTGGCCTACGTGATGAACCGGATGGCGTCGTCACTGCTGGGCGATCCCCGGGGTGCCGACATCCTGTTCGCCGCCGCCGTGGGCGCCGCCGCCTGACGACGGGGGTTCATCGCTCCGGGTCGGCCGGTTTCTCGGAGGCGATGTCGGCCGGGATGTCGGCCCCGGTCCGTCGGCCAGGGCCTCGATCAGCCGGTCGACGAAGACGGCCTGGGATTCGACGAGCTTGCGCCGGGCCTCGTCGGCGCTGAACCAGGCCACCCGGTCGATCTCGGGGAAGGACCGGAGCTGTCCCGATCCACGGGGCCATTCCATCTCGAAGTGATTGCTCCGGGCGGTCGTGGCGTCGAGATCGCCGGCCACGGCCCAGGCCCGGACGTGCTTGCCTCCCCGTTGGGTGATCTCACCCAGATCGAGACGGGGACCGGGCGGTGGCGGCATGCCGAGCTCCTCGGCGAACTCCCGGTCCGCCGTGTGCAGGAGATCGTCGCCGCCCTCCACCTCTCCCTTCGGCACCGACCAGGCGCCCTCGTCTCTCGTGGTCCAGACGGGGCCGCCGGGGTGGGCGATGAGGAGCTCGAGGCCCCCCTCGTCCGAGATCCGGTAGAGCAGCAGGCCGGCGCTCACCCTGGGCATCTCCCCAGAACTACACCTTCCGGGCACGGCCCGGGACCATCCCTGACCCCTCAGCCACGCGATGCACCTGGATGGACACTCACGGTAAACTCAGATCCAGCGTTCGCCCCCCCGTCGTCAGCCGCCGAATCTCATGACCACGGAAGTCACCACCCCGGTCGGACGCGGGGCACCGGCCCCCCGTCCCGGCGGCGGACCGCCCCGAGCGGGTGGCGGACCGCCCCGAGCGGGCGACGGACCGTCCGGCGCCGGCCGGCTCCGGGGCCGGCGGCTGGTGGCGGGTGTCGTGATCCTGGGCCTCGGGGCCGGTCTGGTCGTGGGCCATGAGCGGACACAGGCAGAGAGACGCGCCGCCGGCGTCTCTCTGGCCCCGGCTCTCCGGCAGCTTCACCGGGCCCAGGCCGATCTGGCCGGGGCCCGCCGGCGGCTGGCCCGGGCCCGGGACCGGAGCCGGGCCGTCAGCCGGCCCTTCGATGTCGCCGAAGCCTCGCTCTCGTCGGCCCAGGCCGAGGTGGCCAGAGACGACGCCGGGATCTCCTCCGACGGGGTGGACCGGGGCCGGCTCGACGACTGTGTGAGCCGCGTCGAGCAGGCCCTGAACCAGCTGGCCGTGGGCCAGACGGCCGGGGGGTTGAGCTCGTTGCGGGCGTCCTCGTCGTCCTGCGCCGGCCTGGGCGCCGGTGGCTAGGGCCAGGGGGCGCCGGCGTCTGGCGCGACCCTTCACCCCGACCGTCGCCGGCGCCGGCCGCCTGGGGATCGTGGCCGTGGTGGCCGGCAGCCTGCTGGTGGGCATGGCCATCGATGTCCAGGCCCAGCTGCGGCTGCACCAGATCCAAGGTGAGGTGTCGGCCACCCGGTCACTGGCCGAGCGGACGGCCGCCCTGGCCGCGGCCACGGGCCGGTCGATCCGGCGGACCGACGGGCAGAGTGCC
>Ga0307372_10012958_pt1 | contig 10837 bp, 11 predicted proteins | sample OX1MG_FD_202533 | JGI IMG/M metagenome (GOLD analysis project Ga0307372, IMG submission 202533) | Soil microbial communities from Risofladan, Vaasa, Finland - OX-1 | ecosystem: Environmental > Terrestrial > Soil > Coastal area > Acid sulfate soil | place: Finland: Risofladan, Vaasa | collected...
ATGGACAGGTACATTCGTCCCTCTTCGTAACATGATATTTTCCGGTTTTAAATCTCCGGGCATAAGGCCTTCTTGTAACATATCATCAAGTCCGTAACCGATCCCTCGTAACACGGAAAATTTCCGCTGCAGATCCATATCACCAGCCTTGATCCCCTCAGCAAGCGTTCTCCCGTCAACAAAATCCATAACATAATAGGGCCGTTCATATCCATTTATCGTAACCCGCCCCGATCCATGTTCCCGTGGTACAAATGGCGTCACGGTAGAAAGTTTCTGTAATAAGCTATCGGCTTCTAAAAACTGTTGGGATGTCTCCGCGACCGGGGATCTTCCTACTTTCACAACGACGCTCTGACCATCAGGTAAATAACTCAAAAAAGTGATCGCGGCTGATCCTTCTCCAAGATCCTGAATAATAGGAAGTCCGTTGATCTCAACATTATCTCTTTTATATTCTGTAAGAGACTTTAAGACCTTCTCTACCTTAACAGGTTTATTTGTTTGGGGTTCGATACCAACTGTTTTTGTTTGGTGCAATTCACCGCCATGTGCATCTTCTGACATAGTACATACAAAAAAAGAGTAATTAAATACTTTTTATACTCGCAGCGCACTTTTGCACGATGCTAAACCAATTATGGCATAGAAGATAAACGTTGTAAATGAAGGTCCCTCTACAGTTTTTGGTGGCTATATCGCATGCACTATGCGCATACTTTTACTTATTGTTTTATCCAACCATAAAATACCCGCCAGAAGAGTGCGAAGTAGATGATAAAGAGCACCATCCCCAGATACGTATGGAATATTCTCTACAGAAGTTTTATGAATTCGTCGGGTGACTGATCTATTTGCCGCAAAATAGCACGAAGCGTACCCTGTGGAACAGGCTTGGGGTGGACAGCAACTTGTGTCCATCTGCCGTCAGGATGACTCATACGAAAATGACTTCCTCTTTTACCACCTACAGTAAATCCTAACTTTTCAAGAATAGCAATTAGTTGTTTACCCTTAATATTCCTTGGTAATTTACTCATTTACTTTACGCGGAAACTATTTTAACGCTCGGAGAAATTTGGACTTTTGCCGAAGTAATAATTTGATCGTCCATGTGATCCACAGGAACTTCCTTCTTTTCTTTCACCAGAGTATCAACAGCAAGTTCAATACCATCTTTAATACTAGTCAATGCCTCTTCAACAGTGTCACCATAATCCGTAATGCTCAGCGTAGGACAATACGCAACAAAGACGGTTGAACCATCCTCATATTTTTCTTTTTCGATAATAATACGATAATTTAAAAGTTTCTTTTCCATACCCTCAGTATATACTTTTTCAAACAAAACACAAGTCTGCCTATCGCTTCATCCATCCGTAAAACAGCCGCCAGAAGAGTGCGAAGTAGATGATAAAGAGCACCATCCCCAGATAGGTATGAAATAACTGTGCCGTCAGAACGGGGGAGATAAAGACACCGCCGAGGATAAGTAAATAGATACGAAGAATGTTTACGAGAAACGTCCCTATCCCTGCAACAAAGAACATCCCCACGAGCTTCTTGTGATTAAAGACCTTCCAGTCCAGAATCCCGATAAACAGATAGAGAGCCGTAAAAAGGAAGAGCGAATCAAGCCCCGAGCAGGCCTGCTCAATCGTCACACCGAAATTTTGCACAAACAGCGTTCTAGGCGGGATGACATGGACATTATTAAAACTCAACGAGAACAACGCATACTCGATATGCAAGACCAAAGCGCTCAGATACGGCCATAGTTGCCAGACATAAAAGATGGCGAAATAAAACGCGACAGACATCCCCAGACAGACTAATAATTCTTTCTTGAATTTCTTAATAAACTTCTTGAGAAATGACGCGCCAAATACTCCGAATGCAAGAAGTACAGGGACCGCGATCACGAGCGCATGCGCGAGAAGTGAGAGAGGGAGATCAGAGTAAAAAGACGGTTGGGTAAGAAGTGACTTCGCGATAGGGAAAAAAAGACCCAACGATACAAAAGATGCAACAATAAACCACAAATTTCTCTTCTCATACGTCATATGCCTTGTGTCTTTTCGTCTTCCTCTCGTCAATAAATAGAACGCGATCGCTGAGAAAAGCACCATTTTGCCCATATTGCCATAAATAAAGAAATAAAATCCATAGAGTAGCCGAGTCCCGATCACCCACGGACCGATGATGCCTGAGACCACAATAAAAAGCACGAGAAATAGAAATACTCTTATATAAAATGGATTGTCGGACAGAAATTTGGGCAATGAGGAGAACATACCTTAATTCTTTCTTCTCTTAAGAGCCAAGAAAGAACCCGCTGAAAATACTGTAGCAAGAACGCCGGGAATAAGACCGAATTCAGGAACACTGACAGATCCGAAATAGAAATCCATCGTTGCAGTCCTTTGTGCGGAAACCAAAACATTGTCAGTTTGAGTCTGTCCATTGTCGGTAACAGTTGCCGAAACCGGGCTGTATTTACCGCATTGCGAATTGCTGAAGGTAACTGAGTACAGTCCATTACCATTGGTTAGCGTATTTTGCGAAACTGTTCCTTTTTTATCTGAACAGGTTACTGCAACGTTGAGTCCACCAATTCCTTTACCACCGTTACTTTCGTCATAGACATTACCTCGAACGACTGTCCCTTTGGAATTATTTGAATGTGCAAGTGCAGGAGTTGCAGCGGAAAGAAGTACTGCACTGGAAGCTAAAAGAGTAATAAAAAATCTGCCGTTGTTCATAATGAATCGGGCAGATCTTTATAGATAATACTATATCACACTATATCTATTTTGTCAACGCACGATTAATTAAAAAAATGTTACTTATAAAGATAAAGACATTCTTGCAAACTCTGCTATATAATAGTGTGCTATTCTTTATGAAAGTATTGTGCGGGCACAACGCAGGCGTTGGTATTGCCGTGGACTTATTACCAAGGATAAGAAGGATGTGGTGGATAAGACGGTGCAGGTGTCGGCGTACAGGTAGGTGTCGGTTTGGGAGACGGTGATGGTTTCTGTACACAGGTCTCATTCACCCCTGCATTATTACTTTTGTAGGGAAGACCGGGTGCGGTGATCATAGCCGTGTTGGTAAGCTGGCGGCAGGTATACGGATTGTCATATTTGCCAACGATAGCTTCAAATGTATAGATGACGGAATCGCCCGGTCGGAGACGGTCAATTATGTTGCCGGTACCACTGAAGAAAGCTACACCATAAGCCCATTGTCCGTCACGCCTCAAGCTGTTACTGACAAAATTGATATAGTTTGGCAGCTGGTCGCGTACTTTGATGTTGGATGCTGAAACCTCACCAGTACTTCTGACGATGACGCGGAACTCAACATGTGTTCCTTGCTTGACGCTCACCGAATTTTGCCAATTGCTTTGTCCCAAGACACGTACTTGTTTCTCGATGGAGTAGTTCGGCGTTCTGGCTTGCCCTATTACCGGATTGCCGCAGCTTACAAGGATAGCGAACTGGAACTTGCCGTCTTTCATCACAACAAAGGCCTTCAGCGGACTGCTCACGAATGAGACACTCGGATGCCGTTTGTAAAATGTCGTACCGCCATATGAAACTTTGTTGCTGCCAGGTATATACCAACGGCCAGCTGTCCATACATTGGTAGCCACTACTTCGCCATTTACCTTCACGTTACCATCCTTGTACACATCACCTTCTACAGCATACTGGCTCATACTATTTATATCACTACCGCTGATGCCGAAGTAACTATAGATGTGTTGAATGCTGCCGGCGCTATTGTGCCCTGAGACGCCATTGGCATATTGATTCTGCACTTGGCCTACACTGCCGGCGCCGCAGTACATGACGGAATTATTGTCACAGTCTCTTACGGAACTTATGGTCAATGCTTGCGCGTTGCTGTATGCTGCAACACCGACTACTGCTGCTGCCACTAGCACACAGATAAGGACGGACTTGCGGGTAAATTTGGTAATTTGTGCTAACATCTTCATAAAAATTTTCGATTATTTCTTTGTGGCAGGAGCGGTAATAAAAAACTGCCCTGACTCATTGCTGAGAGGGCAGATCAATATTGATCAAAATATATCACTTGCTATCATATCTGTCAACTAACAAATATTGAAATGCTATCCAAACACCGACGTTTTCTAAGCTTTACTTACCTGTATGCCCAAGCCGATCAGTCGGAACCCAAACAGTTACGCTTAGAGTTTTTTCTTCGCCGAAAGTATTTGTTGGCAAATACAGCAACCTATAGTTATTTCTCTTTTTATGCTATAATCCAGGGATGAATGGCAGAGGTAAAGAAGTCACCGGTGCGCAGCCGGGCGAAGTCGCAAACATCCAACAAGCACGAGAAAAAAGACGCGGACCGTTTGGTTTGGGGCGAGTTACTCGCTTATCAACAAGAATATATTCCCGCAATACGAGAGTACCGACTGCAGAGCCACAGGCGGCAATTGAAACATCTCTCCATGCCTTGATTCCGGATAGATATAAAGCATTTCTGCCGAATCGGGAGCATATAAATAGACAAGACCTCGAATTTCTTGAAGGATTTTTTACCCGGCACGGATTGAATGAAAAAACTAACGGTGATCATTCCAAAAGAAAAGAGTTTGGAATGCAAGACTATTTCACTGCAGCCGCAGAATTAAAAGAATACTCAGAACAGGTAAGAACCCGCTTCAGTCCAGAGTTGCATCTCAAATTGACACAATATGTCGATCTAACAGGAGACAGGAACATGCGTCAACTTCTCGCAATGGCGGATCTGGACAAAATTGTCGGTAGACGGATCCATGACATGGTATCTATTTTTCATCACCACCCAAAAATACGAGCACAATATCTGCAGGTTCATGCGCAAAAAATGATCACTGCATTTCCTGATTTTGTCCGAGCGCTACAAGATGAACAGGAAGAACCGAGAACCAGATTTGCCTACTTTGGTCGCGCGCAAAAACATATGAGCAGAAGCATGAAACAAGCAGTATCCATCTACACCCCAGATCAAATCGATACGGTAGGATATCTCATGGGATACGATGAAATCGGACAATATACGACAGCTGCAGAACGGAGAGCTAATTTTGCAGCCCTTGGTATCGGAACATTTTTTTCAGGACTGAGAAGCATTGTTGATGACGCAGTCGCAACAGGTAAAGATGTCCAGCAAGCAGTACGGGATGAATTTCTCAACAGGGACGGAGTTGCTTTTATGCTGATGAGAACGTATCGTTATGATTTTGTTACTTCGGGGCAAAAGATGATCAATGGACATGATGTTGCCCATGCAAGAGCGGCAGTACAAGCTGCTGATTTTACCAAAGGTTCCTGTCCTGCAATACTGAAAATGCCACCGGCACCAGATGGAACGAGGGGTAGACCCATAGCATATGAATACGCCCACGTGATAGTCGAAAATATGCCAAAAGCACTAGTAAATTAACTCTTGTATAAAAATAAGTATTTGTCCTTCCAGTACATTTGTGGCATCACCTTGACCCGTATGCTTTATTATATAATTGAAATAATAATCCACGCTTGTATAAAGGAAACTGAACTATAATATTTTTATGAGATAAAAGAGGAAATGAATTCTTTGAGCACTATAAAATCACACTCCCGGAACTTGAAGGATGTATTAATGAATTCAATGCCATCTTCGACATCTAATAGTTCCAGCTTATTTTATGCTCAGCTCTCTCTCCCCTTCAGCAAATTCATGAAGTAAAGCACCCAATAATGTTTGATAAGGAATCTGTTTTCTTTTAGCTTTGGCTTTAATTTTGATTAGGTCAAGTTGATTGATTCTCAGCGTGACTGGTTTGGAATTATGTAATTCCAGATACAAAGATGCCGCTTCCTGCAACATACTCTTTGTACTTTCATACTGTGAATTCTCCTCAAATTCACCATTTTCTAAAGATTGTTCTAACTTTTTTTCTTCTTCATCTAAAACCAAATTGGCAAAAGGATCATTATTATTTCTTTTTTTCATTTGTTCCTCCTTTCAAATAGATTTTTGTTAATATTCTACTTGGATAAATAGTTTTTAAAAAAATTTCCTGTTTGCGTTCGTTAGAAATATACGGGACTGCATAGGCATATTTTTTAATTTTCACAACATATAATCGTTGTTGAGAATGTTTTAAACTGGGATGAGCAATATCTGCCAACAATTGTCTCTCTTTTAACGCTTCTATAACATCCTCAAAGCTAACTCTTCTTGTTGCCTTCAGCAGTTGATTCTTTTCTTCGTTAAATCCAATGCTAAAGGCCATATAAGTATACTATCTTTTTGTACATTAATTGTCAATACAATAAATTTGATTACTGCAAATTTGGCCTCAAAAGAGAATTTCCTAAATTCTCTCCCCCCAAGAAATTACTATTCTTTGTATGTATCAACTATCTTCAGCATACACCACATTATATTTCCACGGCATGAATAATAAGTCATCTATAACTATAGGTTGCATGGTGTCTGGTTTTTCGCTATACTAGTTACCCTATGGCAGAAAGAGATATTAGAGGAAGACAAGCATCTTTCCAATTAGTTGGAGATGGCGGACGATTGAGAGACCGTACACCAGGACACGTCGATAGAAGATCACCTACACGTATGGTACTCACTGCATTAACAAACGCGGCGATGAATAGACCACCATATCCCATGCATCCGGACGGCGGTTCATTCAGAACAACGCTTTTAGGCAAACTAGGCCTTGCCGGCAAAGAACCTGACCAAAGAGAGCTCGGGGAACGATTCATCGACACGGGTGATGGTATAGGACTTGGGATTTTTGGCGATTCAGATGCACTTTCAGAAGGATTCCAAACACTAATTTCCGCGGCCCATGCAGGAAAAGCAAATCCTCACCAGGATCAGTTGGGAAGAGACCTCGCTTTTGTGGCCGCAACACAATTCAGAAGAGAAGGGATAGTTGATCCGATGGTGGCAGAACTAATCCTTATGTCGCCGGATCGATATCTTGAAGAGCAACCCGGCATAAGACAAGCAGTATTTGAGGCGGATTTTGCCGATGCCGTTATGTTAAGAGGGGGTACTACGGAAGACGCGGGGATTGTTGCTCGCGCAATTCAGCAAGCACTCGGATTTCTGCCAGTGGATAAAACAGCTGAGCCTGAAGTGCCTGCAGGTGCTGTCTTTATTCAACGACGAGGGAGTACAGAAGTCGAGCCATTTACCGTTGAGGGTGTTGAGATGTTCACGGAAGAAAGACGACACTATGCTTTGGCAATGAGTTCTGGCGCACTTGGGGATTATTGGCTAGAATCTCCCTCAAATCCTGACCGGCACAGACTGATTGATCCAACAAGATAAGAAAGATATAACCAAGATTAGACTCGTGCATTGCTTCTTGAGAAACTTGTACTATAATGTTACTATAAGCCCTGAATATAATTTTGATACTTCACTTTGAAGACCATTTCGTCCTGTTGCTAACATCACAGTGCGGTTGGCAAGAGCAAATGTACCTGCAGATACACTCTATTCCGTATTGATAAAAACCCTCACTACTGAGGAATCACAATCCGCAAAACCGTATTCTAGTCAACGACCAAGAATATCACGGTTTATTCGATCAAGAGGCGTTCGGAAAGCGGGCAATAATCGGTAAATAAAGATAGACCTTATAGGCATATAGTAATTTTCTTGCATATCGCTACCCCAACTGTTACAATGCAGTCACTGTGAGCTCAGCACCCTTTGGGGAAAGAGGCGTGTCACGCGGGAATCAAGCAAGAGAAAGTAGTCTTCTACAACCCGGAGAGACGGGTATGTCTCCTGTGACAGGTCTAGCTCGCACTCATCATAGAGAAGGCCACCAAGTGAAAGTGCATATCAGACAAAGACAAGATCCTCCTCCTCGTAGCCCCTTCCAAGAAAGATTCAGAGCAATAAGAAGCATAGCAAGCGATTTGCAACAACGAGCACAAGTAGAACGTGGTTCCGATCTACCCAGAGTTGTCGCTTTGCGATTGGCAACTGTAGTGCATCAAAACAGAGAAGTAATTGCAGCGGCAGATGCCATGGATAGATCACCCTCTCCGGGAAGCACACAGCCACTTGATAGCGCAGCTAGAGCTGCTTACGACGCAAATGAAGTACTTGCAGAGCCTTTACCTCCTCTGAAACTCCCCGAACATAAAGCGCCCAACAGTTACACCACATACACCTCACCCGGCACAGGAGGTTCCGGAGGCTATGATGGCGATGGAGAAGGGGGATCACCCACAGGACAACGAAAAACGGAAGCAAATAAATTGGTGCATAAACCTAGAATGCCCAAGAGAGCACCTACGAGACAAGGGAAATCAAAAAGAAGATAAAAACTTTGCTGTCATAAAGAGGAGTATATAATTTACGTGCTACCATGTCCCTTCAGGAAGCCCGGTAATTTGTTGACCATACGCAAACGCTGCATCAATATTTTTTCTCATGATATCTTTTCATTCTTAAAATAATTTGAATTCATTTTTAAAACCTATAGTTATTTTATGGTGTTTTTGCTATAATTCTCTTCATGCCAAGAAAAGAATCCGGTGATGGTCCTGGAAAAGGCGCTTTACCGTCAGAACGATCTGATCAATCAGGAATTCCTGGTTTTCTAAGTCTCGTTCCTGACCGTCTTGCTCCTCCTGCAAGAGAACAAAGAGGAACTCGCACAAGTGTTCATGTACGAACGCGGCCAGGTGGGAGTGCCGCAGGGAGGGGATTGCCCGCTCTTACCGATGGTGCTTCTCCAAGCAACCCTGCAGGCACTATAACTGCAGAGAGTCAGGGAATCGCGCGAGTAACAGTCGATGCCAGTGAACAACACAAAGCCTGGGCCACCGAAGCGGTAGCACAGGTTGAAGGACTTCAGAGAGGAAAAAAGCTCGAACTTACCTTGCCAAAAGGAGTAGATTACCGTACCTTTCTTGCAGATCTGGGACGATCAAACAGACAACATGAAGTTGGCGGAGTGGTTGATCCTGTGACGGGATCTGCATTACTCGTCAGAGGAACAAGTCCTGCGGAAACAATGGGTGATCCTCATGCAGATAATGTGCCACCCAGAGAAAAGGCAGACGGAATAATTGATGATATAATGGTCCACACTCACCCTCCTTTACCTGCACAAAATCCTTATGCAACGCCAAGACCTGCTTATGCATCTGCAAAAGCCAGCTCAAGAGATGTCAGTAATCTTATTGCAAGAAAAATGATTGAAGTTGAAGACGGGATGGATAGACCTGTATTCGCGATAGTTAGTTCTCAAGGATATCTGCATGTTATGAAAGCTGATGGTATCCAATTTGACGAGGAAGCCCTTAGGCAAAGCGGTGCAAATGATACACAGGTTTTGACAGTGAAAAGAGAGCTTGCATTAGCCCCACCCATAGGAGTTGCAAACTATGCAAAAGATGCTACAACAAGAGGCCAACTGGTTGCCCTTGTTGATAATTTTTATGAAAATAGGGGTGATAGATCTAGCAATATGGCAGCAAAATTCGACTCGCTCAGAGCTGCAATGAGAGATCTTGTCCGTGATGAAAGAGCACAAAACCAGCTGTACACTCGTATTTTTAGCCATTTGCCATCGTATATATCTGCGACATTTTTACGTAATTCTGGTTTTACGGAAGAGCAGATACCTCTGATACAAGACATGTTCGGTTACACAAGTGCGATAGTTGAAGTAACTGAAGATCAAGGGTTACGACTGGTGGAGGGATCGGCTACTGTCCTAGCAGAGCTGCCAGTATCTCCAACTGAAGAAGTACCGGCAATGACTGATCCTTCCGAAAGAACATTCCCGGGATTTACTTTTAAAGATCTAAAACCTGCAGGGTCATCAGGTGAGCTACAAATTGTATTAGCTCCTATTAGAAATACCGATGCTGGAACCACAAATGGCAAACAAATAGTAGTAAACCTTACTCAAAATTTACAGGAGCAAGAACAATGGGATGTAAGAAGTGTTCAGGAAGCCTTTTTCACCTTATTACTTACCATGGGTAATGCGATACAATCCCCACCATTGACTATGAATAAAAGAACATTAACATATGAAAGCGATGAGGAAGTAAATACCCTAACTGATGAGCAAAGGGAAGGAATTGCACTTCGATACGGAAACGAACATGCATATGATGGTGCAGGTGGATTATGTACTAGATACTCAGATGGGTCTATAACAATGCAAGTGGTTGTTCCTGAAAACACGAAAATTATCTCCTTAAAAGACATGATTAAAAAAACCCTGCATGAATACGGTCATTCGCTGGGTGAATTCTTGGAACATGCAGTTCTTGAAGAATTAAAAGCCATGGCTTTTATAAGTTTGGGAATGCGATACTATCTGAATACAGATCAACCAGACCGTAACGTTGAACCGGGCGTTTCAAGGATTCATGAAAATGCAGCGTATTGGTTTGGGCAACTTTTGGATCAGGGGATTACTGAAGATGAAATCCTTGCGCATTTGACAGGAAGACCCTTTGGCAGTGCCACGCCGGATGATTATCTCACGCATATGCCTCTTGCACCCAACAATGGCAAAGCGGCAGATGATGAAAAACAGTCGGCCAAGGGTAGGACAAGAGAAAGAAAATCTGCTAAACGTCAGCGGCAGGAAGCTGAATTGGCCGAAGAGTCTCGGAGAGACGCCGTTGTAACAGCCGCAGTAGAGGAATCCGTTGCCTTGCCAAATCCCTCAAAAATTCATGTCGGCCCATATTTCTCGAACTTTGCTGAAATTCAGGCATACCTAGAAGAACAACGAACAGCAATGAGCGCGGAAAGT
>Ga0307372_10012959_pt1 | contig 10837 bp, 12 predicted proteins | sample OX1MG_FD_202533 | JGI IMG/M metagenome (GOLD analysis project Ga0307372, IMG submission 202533) | Soil microbial communities from Risofladan, Vaasa, Finland - OX-1 | ecosystem: Environmental > Terrestrial > Soil > Coastal area > Acid sulfate soil | place: Finland: Risofladan, Vaasa | collected...
CCATTCCGGGCGCCGCCGGCGCGACGACGAGGGCGGGACCGAGCTGGAACGTCGCAAAGCCGGCTGCTCCCCACAGCAATCCGTAGAACCATCCGTACTTGCCGCTCAGCGCATAGATCCCAGTCAGGATTAATCCGAAGCCAATTGCCACGAACATATCGCCCAGCAATGTCGAAACCGAGCGCATTGGTTCTTTTTCGAAGGCGGAATCCGAGTGCGGCCCGGATGGAACACTGCGCGCGCGTTCATAGGTTTCCGCAGCGCGAATTAATGGCAGCACCGTCCATCGCTGAACCAGAAACAGGCAGAGCCCCGCCACGAGTCCGGCCATAATCGCGGTCGAGATGGTCCTAAACATCATGTGATGGGACCGCTCAATTCAATGGCACGGAAAGCCCGTGGCATGGCGAACGTCATGGGCCGCCGCGTGGATCAACTCCCCGTGCGAAAAGCCAACCACGAACAGGATCGCCGACCCGAGCGCGATTGCCGCCATCGCCGCGACGATCGCTTTCGAGGCGACCCCAATTCCAGTTCGTGCGCCCGCGTGGAGTTTGTCGAGATTCAAGACCGCCAAATTTTCGTTAACCACTGGAATTCTCCTTTTTTCTCTGAAGCCAGGAATTTTCAGCCGCTTCGTTGCGATTTTTCAGCTCCGGAACTTTTTCCCCGCCGCCGCACGAGTACACGCTTCAACCAGCGTGTGAGCCACCGCCGGATTCGATGCCCAATGCGCGTGAACGTACGAGGCGATGGTATTGCGCGCCTGAAATCCCTCTTCCAACTCGAGGCCGTCACGCCTTCGCCGGAGGGTAAAGGCCGGTTCGATCTCGTTCGACAACATTTCTATCGTCGAGTATCGGAACTGATGACCCCGGAACTCGAGGCCCGCCGCGCCCAAGATTGAATCCCGCCGCGTCTGGACTTCCACGTATCCGAGCGCCTGCAGCCGGTCACACATCTGTGTCCGCGCGCTCACAACGCCGCACATTGGATACACACCGCCATCGAGGGTGCGGAGTTCTAAACACAAGTACATCAATCCGCCGCACTCGGCGTAAACTACTCCATCCGCGGCGGCGAAGGCGGCAATCTGGTTTCTCATCGAGGCGTTGGCCGCAAGTTCCGCCGCGTGAGCTTCCGGATAGCCTCCGCCCAGATAGAGTCCATCCACCATTGGCAACTCGGCGTCATGAATTGGAGAAAAGCGGATGAGCCGGGCGCCGGCGTTCTCAAGCCGCGTCAGGTTGTCTTCGTAATAGAAATGAAATGCCTCATCGAAGGCGACTCCGATGGTGCAATTGGTTGCCCGCCGATGCGGCGGCGGCGCGTTTGCCTCGGGCTCCCGTGAGCAGGACTCACCGGCGAGCGCGATTATCGCATCGAGTTCGCACCAATCGCCGACCAACTCGCCCCAGGTGGCGAGCAGCGCTTCCGGAACGGAGCGCTCGTCCGCCGTTCGCAATCCCAAGTGCCGCTCCGGAAAACTCGCGGATTCATTTTTCGGCAATCCGCCGAGCACCGGCAGACGTTCAGACGCATCGCGCAGGAGTTTCAGATGTGACTTGCCGCCAAGACGATTGCATATCAGGCCGGCGACATGCACTCCCGGATCGAAGTCGGCGAACCCGCGCGCGACCGCGCCGACCGAACGCGCCATCCCGGAAGCATCGACGACCAGCAGCACCGGAGCGTCCAGCCACTTCGCGATTTCGGCGGTCGAGCCGCTCTCGTCCGTCGCCGACGCTCCGTCGAACAGTCCCATCACACCTTCGATAATCGCGAGGTCGGCGCCGGTCGCCGCCCGCACGAAGGTGCCGAGGACAGCTTCACGCCCCATCATCCAGCCGTCGAGGTTGTGCGAGATCGACCCTGCCGCCCGCGCATGATAAGTCGGGTCGAGATAGTCGGGGCCGCACTTGAAGACGGCAACTTTCAAGCCGCGTGAGCGAAGCGCCCTGATCAGTCCCACCGTGAACGTGGTCTTGCCCACTCCGCTTGCGGTTCCAGCCACGACCAGACGCGGTATGTCGATCCGATCGCGCATCAGCGATCCGTCTCGCTCGGCTTCGGCATCAATTCAGAAGCGTGCTGGTCACGATGACGGGGCCTGCTCACGCGCCGCTCCGACGGCGGCATTTTCTCGAACCACTGGATTCGCTCGCGCAGCGCGACCACCTCGCCCACGATAACCAAGGCGGGATCGGGCCATCGCGCGGGATCAATCTTCGCCGCGAGGTCGGCGAGCGTTGCCGTAATTACAACCTGCTTTGGAGTAGTTGCCGCCGCGACATAAGCCGCGGGGGTTGAGGATGCATACCCTCGTGCAATTAGCCGATCGAGGTTCTCTTTGAGCCGATGCGCCGCCATGTAGAGAACCACTGTCTCGCGCGAGTCACCGCCGTCCGCATCCGCACAATGACCAGTCGCGAGCGTTACCCGCGACGCGTAGCGGCGATCCGTCAGTGGAATTCCCGCATACGCGGCGGCGCCCAGAGCGGCCGACACGCCCGGCACGATTTCAAACGGTATTCCCGCTTCCGCGAGTTCCTCGGCTTCCTCCGCGCCACGCCCGAAAATCAATGGATCACCGGATTTGAGCCGCACCACGACGCGTCCCGCCCGCGCGCGCTCGAGAACGATCGGATGCAAGCGGTATCCCGTCGTGCCATGCCCGTGGCGGCGCCCGACGGCGAGTAATTCGGCTGGTGCGGGAACTAGCGACAGGATTTCCGGCGGCACCAGTTCGTCGTACGCGACCACTTCCGCCGAGCGCATCAGTTCGAGCGCGCGGATAGTCAGTAACTTCGGATCGCCCGGACCCGCACCGACCAGATATACGATGCCCTGCGCGGCCATCATTCGTGCTCCGCCGCCTTGACCTTCGCTTTGCGAAAGCGATGGCTGAAGTCGGGTGCGTACAACCGTGAATCCGCGAAGTCGTTTGAAGTGAGTATCCAGCCCACGATTATCATCGCCTGGCTCTTTATTCCGGCCTCGCGCACCCGAGCATGAATATCGCGCAGAGTTCCAATGACGATCTTCTGGTCCGGACAAGTGGCCTTGTGAATCACCGCGACCGGGCAATCGGAGCCGTACTCAGGTATCAACGATTCGGCGACTTCCCGCATAAGCGTGATGCTCAGGAAGAGCGCCAGGGTCGCGTGATGCCGCGCCAGATCGCCAAGTTTTTCCCGCTCCGGCATCGGCGTGCGTCCCTCGGCCCGCGTCAAAATCACCGTCTGGCTCAGTTCGGGCAGCGTCAGCTCGCGGCCCAGAACGGCGGCCGCCGCGCTGAACGACGAAACCCCGGGGACAACTTCATATTCGATGCCCAACTTCGACAGACGCCGCATTTGCTCGGCGGTCGAACCGAATACCATCGGGTCTCCGGTGTGAACCCGCGCTACATCGTGGCCGGCGTCACGCGCGGCGACGATCACATCGAGGATCTCATCGAGCGTCATGCCCGAGGAATCCAGCACCTTCGCGTCCGCCCGCGCCATCGCGATCGCTTCACGCGGAACCAGCGACCCCGTGTAGAGAACGACGGGGCACGACGAAATCAGCTCCGCCGCGCGCAGCGTGAGCAGCTTCGGATCGCCGGGACCCGCTCCGATGATGTAAACCTTCATCGTTGTCCTCACAGGCAGCGCAGCACGGTATCGCGCACGATACTCCAAATCGGTGCGGGAATTCCCGCGAGCCAGCGCGCGTCAACCGCTTCACCTTCGGGTGGTTCGTCCAGACCTTCGGGATCGATCAACAACCGCCACAGGCGCTCACTCACCGATGCGTTGCGCTCGATCAGCAGCCGCTCCGCGAGCATCGCGGCGAGCGCTTCGCCTTCCAGTTCCAGCGTCAAGTAAGGCGCGGCGAGTTCGACCGCGCGCCGCGGCACGAGCCTGATGTAGCGCAGCTTGAGCGCGTCGATTTCGCCCGGCGGCTCGAAGCCCGCCGCGTTAAAGTCGCACGGCTCCTTGGTGTCTCCGACCAGAAAAAATTCGCCGGCGCTTTCGGCCAGAATGGCGCCGGCCAGCCGTCCGACGCGCGCCATCATTCGCCCTCCGCGTGATCTGGCGTCTCGGCGAGCACCAGCGAATAGCCCGCGCGCTGACCGGGCAGCACCTCGCCCTCGGTCGTGTATTTGTTGGTATAGCCGCGCGGCGTGACCATGTAGCCCTCGAAGACGTAGGTATTGCTCGAACCGATAATCACCGTCGTGAGCATCCCGATTTCGTATTCGAGAAAGTGATCGACGTCGGTCAGAACCGCATGCTGCAATTTCCGATACGCGCTCTTGACCAGCGCCACCGGCGTCGCGCCGTCCCGATATTTCTTGACGATTGCCTGCGCTTCGACGATCTGGCGCGTGCGCCTGCCGCTGGCGGGATTATAGAGGCCGATCACGAAATCGGCCGAAGCCGCGGCTTCGATCCGGCGCGTGATTACCGGCCACGGGGTCAAAAGATCGGACAGCGAAATCGCGCAAAAGTCATGCACCAGCGGAGCACCCATCAAGGATGCGCATGAACTGAGCGCGGTGACGCCGGGGATGATCCGAAGCTCGGGCGAATCACCCCGCTTCCATTCGAGATCGCGCAGGACCTGGAACACCAGCCCAGCCATTCCATAGACCCCCGCGTCACCCGACGAGATCAGCGCGACCTTCGCACCGTCACGCGCGCGCTCGACGGCGGTCCGCGCGCGTCCAATCTCTTCGGTCATTCCGGTTCTGACGATCTCCTTGCCGCGAATCAGCTCGCCGACGAGCTTGATATAGGTCGTGTAACCAACCACCAACTCGGCATCGGCAATCGCGCGCGCCGCGGCTGGAGTCACATGGTCGTGCGCGCCGGGACCGATTCCCACCACGTAAAGAACGCCCTTGGTTTCAGCCATCGGCGGCCTCCATCGTTCGTTTGCTGAATGGTACGCGCGCAACCGCGATCGTCATCGAACGGCCCGCTCCGGGTTCCGTGTACGGATGCTTTGGAACGAGCAGGCGCTCGGCGCCCGCGCGAATGAGTGCGGCAGGTTCAGCGACGCCGCGCGTTCCGACATAACGCTTGACCGTCTCTGACGGATTTTCGATACCGGGCGCCCGGTCCAGTTCCTCGGCGGTATAGAATTCCAGCGGCCATCCGAATCGCTCCGCCAGCGCCAGGATACCCGCCTCGTCCCGCTTCTTGTCGATCGTGGCGAGAGCCTTCACCGACTTCCGTGAAAGCTGATTGCGCTCGAGCACGGCCATCAGCCCTCGCTCGACGAGCGCCGCCGGAGTCCCTCTGTCGCAGCCGATTCCGGCCACCAGGCTCTTGGGGCGGTAGATCACGGCATTGGACCAGTGCTCCGGATGCGTCGCCTTGATCTCGCGGTCGGTCGCGATGAGTAGAATCTCGAACGCGCGTGCATTAACTCCGTCAAGCGAGGTGGCGTAGCGCACGCCCGGCGGCAGCGGTTTGTCGAGCGGCCACCAGTTGGGCTCGCCGCTCTCTTGCACGAACAGGACCGGGGCCGCATTGACGACCGCGGCGCATCCGCGGGTTACGTTGCGATCCGGGTCGTCCAGCTTCCAGCCGAACTCGCGCCCCAGAATATCAACCGTAAGGGTGCCAATCGCGTCCGATGCGGTGGTCACGACCGATTGCGAGCCGAGCGCCGCGGCGACGCGATCGGTGAAGAAGTTCCCGCGCCCGACGTGACCGGAGAGCACGCAGATCGCGAAGCGCGCGGCGTCGTCAACGCAGATCACGGCGGGATCGATCTTCTTGTCCTTGAGCAGCGGTGCAATCATTCGCACCACCGCGCCCACGCTGATGATGAAAACATGGCAGTCGTAGGCGGGGAAGGTTTCCGCCAGCACCGGACCCATCGGCAACTTGAGCGTGAGCGCGCGCGACAGCTCAGGAAGCTCGCATGCGGCGCCGAGCAGTTTTTCGGATACGTAAACGTCGGCCTCACCGAGCGCCGCGGCCAGACGCGCCGCGATCCCGATCCCGTGGCGGGTGATCGCATAGACCGCGAATGATTTCCGCCCGGCTATCACGCCCCAACCTTCGCCAGCTCGGCGCCTGGAGATACCTCTCCCGCCAGCACACCGCTGCGTTCCCTTCGCGTGACGATGATCATCGCAAAACAGTCGCCGCGTTCCGTGCGCACTTCGCGCACGTCGGTCACGACTCGCTGCTCACGCATCGTCGCCTTGGCGACGTATACGGCCTTGTCAAGCAGTCCGGTCCGCTCGAGCGCGGCGACAACCTTCGGCATCTCGGAGCCGATCTTCATCAGGATGGTGGTGTCGAAGGCGTTTAGCGTGGCGACCAGATCCTCGACCCCGTAATTCGCGGGGATTATCGCGATTCGCTCAAGCCCGTCGGCCAGAGGCGTGCCCGTGATCGCCGGCACGGCCGTCACCGAGGATACGCCCGGCACTACTTCCACCCGGATTCCGGGCCACCGCTGCGATGCTTCCCGCTGCAGGTAGCCGAACGTGCTGTACAGCGAAGGATCGCCCTCGGTCGCGAATGCCACCGAGCGGCCGTGTTCGAGATGTTCCCCGATCTTCGCGAATGCGGCGTCCCACGCTTTGCGCAGGCGCCGTGGCTCCTTGCTCATCGGAAAGGTCAGGAACAGGCGCTCCTGTCCCGGATTTTTTCCGACGACAGGTTCGATTATCTTCCACGCCATCGAGGCTCCGTAGTCGGAGCTTCGTGGCAGCGCGAGCACGTCGGCGCGCTTGAGGGTGTCCACCGCGCGCAGGGTCATCAGGTCCGGCGCGCCCGGTCCGACGCCGACTCCGTAGAGCGTTGCGTAGTTCATTGCGGCTCGCCTCCGGCCGCGGGTTTTTCAGCGGCGAAGATTTGGATCGGATTGAGCGCCTCGAAACGAAGATAACGGGCAAGCGGTTCCGCCCGTGAAATCTGCAACAAGGTTACTTCCGGCACAATTCCGCGCTTGCGCATCGCGGCATAAACTTCGCCCGAATTCTCGAGCGTGATCGCGTTGGCCACCAGACGCCCGCCCGGCCGCAGCCGTTCCAGCGCCACCTCGACAATCTCATCCATGCTGCCCTTGCTGCCGCCGACGAACACCGCGTCCGGCGGTTCGAGATCCGCCAGTGCCTCGGGCGCACGCCCCGCGATTACACGCACGTTGTCGATCGCATGCGTGCGCAGGTTCTCCCGGCAGATTTCCACACCCTCGGGATCGACCTCGATCGCGTAAACCCGCCCGAGCGGCGCCAGCATCGCGGCCTCGATCGATACCGAACCCGAACCCGCCCCGATGTCCCAGACCACGCTGTCAGGCCGGATCCGCAACGCGGCCAGCGAGAGCAACCGCACCTCGCGTTTCGTGATCAAGCCCTTCTTCGGCATCCGCTTGGCGAATTCGTCCTCATGCAGAAACGGGATCGCGGTGGGCGCGCGCCAGGCCGGATCGGTCCTCACCAGGATCAGGACATTGAGCGGCCCGATATCTTCGCATACGGCCAGTTGCTCGACCGAAAACGCGCGCACCCGCTCATCGGGTCCGGCCAGATTTTCGCAGACCCACGCCTGCCATTCGGTCTCGCCGAATTCGCGCATCAGCGCCGCCAATCGCGCGGGCGAATTCTCGGGATCGGTGAGAACACCAACTTTCGCGCAGGTCCTGAGCCGCGTCAGAAAGCCCTCGCGGCTGCGGCCGTGGACCGAGATGAATGCGGCGTCATCCCATTTCAAACCGGCGCGGGCGAATGCCCACTGCATCGAACTCGGATGCGGGATGACCTCGACATGCTCCGCGCCGAGGCCCTTGATCACCAACGCGCCGACGCCGAAGAACATCGGATCGCCGGATGCAAGGATGCAGACGTGGTGCTCATCAGCGGCTTCGGCGATGCGATCCAGCGCCTGTGCGAGGCCATCTTTGAGAGTAATACGGATACCGCGAAACTGCGGAAAAAACGCGAGATGACGCTCGCCGCCCGCGAGCACCTGCGCCGCCGCAACCGCGTTGACCGCGCGGCTCGAAAGCCCGACGCAGCCGTCGTCACTGATCCCGACGATCGTTATCGCGCGCGGTCCGCTCATACGCGCACCTCGGTCGAAAGCAGCAGCAATGCGTGAATTATCGCGACGGCGATTGTGCTGCCGCCCTTGCGTCCGCGCGCCACGATGTAGGGTGTGGGCAGGCGCAGCGCCGCCTCCTTTGAATCAGCGGCCGAAACGAAACCGACAGGAACGCCGATCACGAGCGCGGGCCGCGCGCCCGCCTTTTCCACCAAGCGCGCGATTTCGAGCAGCGCCGTCGGTGCGTTGCCAACCGCGACGATAGCGCCATCGAGCAGGCCGCCGCGGTGCGCCTTGCGCATCGCCTCAATCGCGCGCGTGCTGTTGGCCGCCTTGGCCGTGGCGATCACGTCGTCATCGGAGATGAAGCAATGAGTCGAGCAGCCGTAGGACTTGAGCCGCTCCTCGTTGAGCCCGGCGGTGATCATTTTAACATCAACCACGATCGGACATCCGCGCCGCAATGCTTCGATGCCGGCGCGCACGGCGTCCGGATGAAACCGCATCAGGGCCTTGAATTCAAAGTCCGCGGTTGCATGAATCACGCGCCGAACGACCTGCCACTGCGCCGGGCCAAAATCGTGCGGACCCGCTTCCCGATCGATGATCGCGAAGCTGCCATCTTCGATGCTCCTGCCCATCGCGGTGATCTGGCGCATATCGCTCATCAGTGGTGCTCCGATTGATCCGCGCGCATCGGGTAATTTCCGAGCAGCGCGCCGTTGAAGTCCACGAGGCAGGCTTGCACCTCGAGCTTTCCGCCGGCATGGCGCGTTCCGTGCTCGACGACTCTGCGGCAGATGAGCGACGCGATTGGGATATTGCGCGCCGAGCACAGCTCGAGCACATGGCGCGCGGTATTCGCCTGGCGGATCTCCGCACACAGTTCTTCGTTCGCGCCCAACTCCGCGGCGAGACTTGCAAGTAGTTCCATGTTCACTTCCGAGCCGGCGGCGTGCGTCTGCATCCGGCCATCCGCCATCTTCGATAGTTTTCCGATCATGCCGACCACCACCGCGCGCCGCGCGTGCCGACGGGCGCAGTGCTTGAGCGCGGTCCCGACGAAATCGCCCATTTGGATGAATGCGTCCTCGGGCAGATGCGCGAAAAGTTTCATCGCAAAGGCTTCCGATTTGCCGCCCGTGGTCAGCACCATTTCGTCCAGCCCGCGCTCGCGGGCGACATCTATCGCCTGGATAACGCTCGCCTTGAACGCCGCGGTTGAATAAGGCCGCACAATTCCAGTCGTGCCGAGGATCGAGATACCGCCGATCAAACCCAGTCGAGCGTTGATCGTCTCTTTTGCCATCTCCTCGCCGCCCGGAACGCTTATCGTGACAACCGCTCCCCGGTAGCCGCTCCCGAGCAGTTCCTCCTCGACCATCTCTGTGATGTTGCGGCGCGGCGGCGCAGTTACCGATGCGGCGCCGACATCGAGGCCAAGGCCGGGTTTGGTCACCACCGCGACGCCGGGTCCGCCGCGGATTTCGACGCCGGGCTCCGATCGGAGCGCGACCTCGGCCACCAACTCCGCGCCATGGGTGCAGTCCGGATCATCGCCGGCATCTTTGATCACGCTGCAGATCGCGCTGGCCGCCGCGCGTTCGCAGCGTTTGAGCGGGAACGTAACCCGCGTGCGATTCGGCAGCGTGGTGCCGATTTCCGTCAGCATCATGTTCCTGACCATGCAGCGCGCGGCCGCCTTCGCGGCGGCCGCGGCGCACGCCCCGGTCGTGAAGCCGGTGCGCAGACCTTTGCGATCTCTTTGCGGAACGCTGCTTTCTGCCATGATTCAGCCGCCATCTCAGGACGGCGCCTTGCGCTCCGGATTATTAAAGAACGCCTCCAGGTGGAGGTTCTCCTTTTGCATCCCGGCCGCGACGAGTCGCTCACGTATCGGATAGATCACGCCACCGTCGCCAGCCAGAAACGCGGTGGACGGCAGAGTCGTTGCGAGCCGGCGATCAATTATCGCGAGCGCGCTGCCGACCCGAGCCGCGTCCCCGGCCGCTGGCGCAGCGGCAACGCTGAAGTGCCCGCACAACCCTGCGAGCGATTCGCGCGTGAACGAAGGCGGCAGGAAATAATCGTCCGACTCGACGAACCAGATTGCGGTGGTGTCATCGGCGAGCGCGCGTGTTCCGCAACCACGAAGCAGTCCGAGCGCCGCCGTGATGCCGGTATCCGTAGCGAACACCAGTCGCGGCCCCGGCGATTCGCCGTTGGTGACGAACTTGCCCCACGGCCCGCTAAATGCGAGTTCCGCACCCGCTTCCAGGTGATGCATGAAATTCGAGCCGGGACCATCGCCGATGCGCCGCACGGCGATTTGAAATTCTCTTTGCTCCGCATCACTGGACAGAATCGAATAGGCCCGCTTGGCGAGCTTGCCTCCGGCCAGTCCGATACCGGTATTGACGATGATATATTGGCCGCCGGAGAAACCTAGTTCGCCGTCCGGGAGAGCGAACGTGAGCAGCCGCGCTTGCGGCCCGACCCGCTGCGCCCTCATCAATCGTGCGGTTCTGGATTGTGCCATCGATCAATCCGCAGGATAGATCTCGTGGACAAAGTCGTGCATCTGTTCAAGATCGTTGAACAGGCGCGTCAGGTTGTCGATCTGGTTGCCAAGGTCCAATTCGATTTTCTTGGTCAGGATTATGAGGCTTCTCAGGTACGGCAGCTTCGCGTCGCCAGGAGCGGTCGCAGCGACCCGCTCCTCGAGCCTCGAGACGGCGGTTTCATAAAACCCTCGCAGGCTTTCCAGATTTCCGGCCTCGCAC
>Ga0307372_10012961_pt1 | contig 10835 bp, 9 predicted proteins | sample OX1MG_FD_202533 | JGI IMG/M metagenome (GOLD analysis project Ga0307372, IMG submission 202533) | Soil microbial communities from Risofladan, Vaasa, Finland - OX-1 | ecosystem: Environmental > Terrestrial > Soil > Coastal area > Acid sulfate soil | place: Finland: Risofladan, Vaasa | collected...
TTGCCGGGCCGCAGCTTGCGCAGCATGCCGGTCCGCACTCCGAGCTGGACCATCGGCTTGACCACGGCGGGCGGTACCGCCTCGGTCAGCCGGGTCGCCATGGGGCCGTAGCCCACGGCACGCTCCTGGCCCTTGCTGGCCGCGCTGGCGGCCGTCACCGTGCGCAGGCGCTCCAGTGGCGTCTTCTTGTCGTTCGACAGCGGCACGAACATGGCCGAGAGGTGGTTGCCCAGCGAGACCCCGCTCGAGTCGCCGCGCACCGAGACGGGCACGACCGCCACCAGGGGGCTCTCGGTGTCCTGGCCGTGCGCGACCAGGTGGGCGCGCAGCGCACCCGAGCAGACGGCCAGCACGACGTCGTTGATCGTCGAGCCGAAACGCGTCCTGAGCATCCGAACCTGCTCGAGGTCCAGCGTGGCGAAGGACACGGCGCGGTCGGCGCCCACGGGTGTCTCGAAGGTGTCGGGCGCGCCCAACGGGATGGAGATCGGGCCCAGCCGCTCGTCGATGGCGCAACGGGCCATCCGCACCGCCGTGCGGCCGATTTCACGCGCGGCACGCAGCCCCCGCAGCGGGCTGCGAATGAAGCTCGGCAGGGCGTCGGTCATCAGCTCCGTCTGCGAGGGCAGCCGGGGTGGCATCCAGGGCGGGCAGGGCTCGGTCACCGCGCTGCCCTCGGCGGTCAGGTCGAGGAGCTTGGCCAGCATCTCGGCGCCCGCGATGCCGTCGATCACGGAGTGGTGGATCTTCGCGATGAGCCCGATGCTCCCGCCCGCCAAGCCCTCGACGACGTGCATCTCCCACGGCGGCTGCTCCGGCGTGAGCGGGCGACTCATCACCTGGGCGACCTGGGCCCGGAACTGGGCGTCGCCGCCCGGAGCCGGCAGTGCGACACGGTGGAGATGGTTGGCGAGGTCGAAATCGGGGTCGTCGACCCAGCGCGGGTGGTCCAGTCCGAGCGGGACGGCCATGAGCCGGCGCCTGAACGGCTGGAGCGCCGGTATGCGCGTCTGCAGTACACCAGTGACGCGCTCGAAGCTGTAGCCGCCCGGGAGTGAGGAGGGATCGAAGACGCAGGCGTAGGCGATCTCCATCGGCGTCTCCGGGGTGTCGGAGTAGATGAACATCGGGTCGATGCCTGTCATCCTCTGCATGTCTGCATCTCCACGTGGTGAGGGCTTCCTGTGGGCTCGACCCGCAGACCCGAAACGCCGCCGATCCCACCTCCCCCCTCGGACCCTCGGAGGCGGATGCCGGCGCACTTCGTCGATTCGGGGATTCTCGTCGATGTGACTCTCCCCACAGCCTCCACCCTCGGCAGCGCCGATACAACCCAAGAAGGACATCTTTATGTTGCGTTCACCTGAGGGTTAACCGACATGGGGGCTGTACCGCGCATTTGCCACATCCGCCCCGGGGAGGACAATGCGCAAAAACACAATTCGCCGAGAGCTATGACGCCGTCCCGTGCGGGCCCCACTGGGCCAGCCGCGCCCGGTCGACGTCACGCCGCCGGGCAAAGCGCTCTGCCTGCTCGCTGACGGGTCCCGGACCGGCCCCTCCCGGGGTGCGCCGTCTGGTCACCGCCACGCCCGGTTCGAGCAGTTCCACGGCGGTCTCCCCCAGGTCGGGATGGGCCGCCACCAATTCGACCAGGGGCACATGGCGCTCGAGCGACTCGCGCACCAGACCGCCGACCAACCCGTGGGCCTGGCGGAAGGGCATGCCCTGCTCGACCAGCAACTCGGCCAGGTCGATGGCCGCCGCGGCCGGACCGTCCGCCGCCGTCTGCATGCGATCCTCGTTCCACGAGGCGGTCGCGTACACGCCGCGCAATGCGATGAGCGCGCGTGTGACCTGGGTCACGGCATCGAAGACTGGTTCCTTGTCCTCCTGCAGGTCGCGGTTGTACGCCAGCGGGAGGCCCTTGAGCGTCACCAGCACCGCGGTGAGATGGCCGATGAGGCGACCCGCTTTGCCCCGGGCCAACTCGGCCACGTCGGGGTTCTTCTTCTGCGGCAACATGGAACTGCCGGTGGCGTACGCGTCGTCGAGCGTGCAGAAGCCGAACTCCTCGGTCGACCACAGCACGATCTCCTCGCCCATGCGCGACAGGTGCACCCCCAGCAACGCGAGATCGAAGAGCGCCTCGGCCACGAAGTCTCGGTCGGACACGGCATCGAGGGAGTTCTCGAAGCGGCCGTGAAAGCCGAGCTCGGCCGCCACGTAGTCGGGGTCGAGCGGCAGCGACGAGCCGGCCAGCGCGCCCGCGCCGAGCGGCGAGGTGTTGAGGCGGTCCACCGTCGTCACGAGCCGGTCGACGTCGCGGGCGAGCGCCCACCCGTGGGCCAGCAGGTGGTGGGCCAGCAGCACCGGCTGCGCCCGCTGCATGTGGGTGTAACCCGGCAGGTAAACGCCGTCGGCCTCGCGGGCCCGCACGGCCAGCGCGTCCTGCAGCGCCATGATCTCCTCGGCCACCCCGATGAGCGAGCGGCGGCACCACAGGCGCAGGGCGGTCGCCACCTGGTCGTTGCGGCTCCGCCCCGTGTGCAGCTTGGCGCCCACGTCGCCCGCCAGCTCGGCGAAGTCGAAGTCGCCCGTGGCGAGCTCCTCCTCCACGATGTCGAGTGTCTCCAGCAGCGTGGTCACCTCGCTGTCGCTGAGGATGCCCGCCTTGCCGAGCCCCTTCACGTGTGCGCGCGAACCGACCAGGTCGTCGTGGGCCAGCACGCGGTCGAAAGGCAGGCTGACCGTGAAATCGGCCACGGCGTCGGCCATGCCCGTCGAGATCCGTCCCTCCCAGAGCGTCAATGCTCTCCCCTCACCTCTCCTGCCTCCGCCGGCGGTGGTGCGTCGACACCGGTCTGCGCGCCCGGCCCCTGTCGGGCCGACCATGTGGCCACCCCGAGGCCCCACAAGCGCACGAACCCCTCCGCGTCCGCGTGCCGGAAGCTGTCCGACGCATCGTAGGTCGCCAGGTCGTGGTCATAGAGCGCGACCGGGCTGCGGCGGCCCACCACGGCACAGGTGCCGGGCGCGGCGAAGCGCAGGCGGACCTCTCCGGTGACGTGGCGCTGGCTCTCGGTGATGAAGGCCTGCAACGCCGAGCGCAGCGGGGAGTACCACATCCCGTCGTAGACGAGCTCGGCCCAGCGCGGCTCGAGCCGCGCCTTCTCGTGGTGGATGTCCCGCTCCAGGGTCAGGTCCTCCAGATCGGTGTGCGCCTGAATCAGGGCGAGAGCGGCCGGACATTCGTAGACCTCGCGGCTCTTGATGCCGACCCGGCGGTTCTCGATCATGTCGAGACGGCCGAAACCGCGGCTGCCCGCCATCTGGCCCAGCCGGGCGATCAGGTCGTAGGGGCCGTAGGAGGTGCCGTCGAGACTGACGGGGACGCCTGCCTCGAAGCCCACGATGGTCTCGACCGGGTCGGTCTCGCTCACCCGCGTCAGTGTGTAGACGTCGTCGGGTGCGGGCGCCCAGGGATCCTCGATCGCCCCGCACTCGATGGCCTTGCCCCAGAGGTTGTCGTCGATGGAGTACAGCTTCTCCTTGGTGACCGTGATGGGGATGTCCCACTTCGCGGCCAGCTCGACACAGTCCTCCCGGGTCAGGCCCCAGACCCGCGCCGGAGCGTAGATCCCGAGGTCCGGGGCCAGGGCGCGCACCCCGACCTCGAAGCGCACCTGGTCGTTGCCCTTCCCCGTGCACCCGTGCGCGACGGCGGTCGCCCCGTGCAGGCGCGCCTGGGAGACGAGGTGGCGCACGATCACCGGGCGCGAGAGAGCGGAGACGAGCGGGTACTTGCCCTCGTAGCGCGCGTTGGCCTGCAGGGCCGGCACGCAGAACTGTTCCGCCATTTCGTGGCGGGCGTCGATCACGACGGCCTCGACCGCCCCGGCGGCCAGAGCCCGCTTGCGGACGGCATCCCAGTCCTCGCCGCCGCGGTCGGCCGACTGCCCGACGTCGACGGCGACGGCCACCACCTCGACGCCCTCGTTCTCAATGAGCCAACGCACGGCGACGGACGTATCGAGGCCACCGCTGTAGGCCAGTACGACTCGATCAGGCATGTTCAGTCCTCTTCCTTCCCATTCAATGCGATCTTGTTCGTGACGGCAATGCCCGCGACGTCGCGCAGGCGGTCCGCCATCGGCGCGCCGCCGATGTGCTCCTCGACGATGACGAGCACCGTGTCGTCACCGGCAACGGTGCCGACGACCTCCTCCAGCCCGCTGCGGTCCAGCGCGGAGCCGACCACATGGGCCGAGCCCGGTGGCGTGCGCAGGACCACGAGGTTCCCCGAGTGGGCCACCTCGACGACCCATTCGCCCAGGACGCGGCGGAGGTGGTCCTCGGGCGCGATCTGCTGCGTCGGGAGCTCGGGCAGCGCGTAGGCCGTCTCGCCACCGGGCAGACGGACCTTCACTGCGCCCAGGTCCTCGAGGTCCCGCGACACCGTCGTCTGGGTCGCCTCGATTCCCTGGTCCCCCAACAAGGCCACCAGCTGGGCCTGGTTCGTCACCGGCTGGGACTCCAGCAGCTTGGTGATCCGGTGCTGGCGCTGGTTCTTCGTGAGCCGGCTCGGCGCCTGCCCGCTCATGGCGACCCCTCCACGACCCAGGCCAGGACGCCCCGCATGGCGGTACGCCGGTGCGTGGCCTGCCGCCAGACCAGCGAACGCGAGCCCTCCAGAACGCCGTCGGTGATCTCCTCGCCCCGGTGCGCCGGCAGGCAGTGCAGCACGACGGCGTCGTCGTCCGCCTGCTCGACGAGCGCGCCGTCGACGGTGAAGCCTTCGAAGGCCGCGAGTCGGGTCGCCCGCTCCCCCTCCTGGCCCATGCTCGTCCAGACGTCGGTGTAGAGCACGGCGGCGCCTTTGGCCGCCTGGCCCGGGTCGTCGGTGGTCTGCACGGTGCCGCCGCGGCCGACTCGGTCGGCGAAGGCCTGCAGGCCCGTCAGGTCGTCGGGTGAGAAGGAGTAGGCGGCCGGGCTGGCGAAGCGCACCTCCATGCCCTCGAGCAGGCCCGCCTTTGCCAGCGAGCGCGCCATGTTGTTGGCGTCCCCGACGTAGGTGAGCGCGCGGCCGGCCAGCCGGCCCAGCGCCTCGCGCATGGTGAGCACGTCGGCCACGGCCTGGCACGGATGGGCGGTGTCGCACAGGAGGTTCACCACCGGGACGTCGAAGCCACTGCGCTGCAAGGCGCCGGCCATGCGCACGAGCACGGAGTGCTCGAACACCCGTGCACAGAGGACGCTGTGGTAGCAGGCCAGGGTGCGCGCCACATCCTCGGCCGTCTCGCGCTCGTCCAGACCGACCTCGGTCCCCTGGATGTACACCGGATGTCCGCCCAGGTCGACGACCGCCATTTCGGTGGAGTTGCGCGTGCGCGCCGAGGGCTTCTGGAAGAGCAGGGCCACGCCCTGGCCGGCCAGCGGCGCCTGGGCCGGGGGTTCGAGGGCCAGTCCGAGCAGGTGCTCCCACTCGTCTGTGTCGAGGTCGTCGAGGTCGAAGAAATTGCGCATGCGCCGATCCCCTCCGCTACCGCGATCCGTCCGTGCCGGGAAGCGAGGCGATGAGCGCCTCGCCGAGGATCCCGAGCGCCCTGTCGATCTCGTCGTCGCGCACTAGCAGGGGCGGTGCCACGCGAATGGCGTCGGGCCGCACCGGGTTCACCAACAGGCCGTGCGCCAGTGCCCAGGCCGCCGCCTCCTTGGCCACCGGCGCTTCGAGTTGGGCCGCCAACAACAGGCCCGCCCCGCGCACCGAGACAACCCCCGGCAACCGGGCCAGCCCTGTCCCCAGCCGCTCGCCCTGCTCGCGGGCGCGGCGGGGAACGTCTTCTGACTCCATCACGGCCAGCGTCGCCTTGACCGCGGCCAGGGCGAGGGGTTGTCCGCCGAACGTCGATCCGTGGTCGCCCGGACCGAAGGCCGCCGCCACTTCCGCCCGGGCCCAACAGGCACCGACCGGCATGCCGTTGCCGAGCGCCTTGGCCATCGTCACCACGTCGGGCTCGAGCCCCTGGGCCTGGAAGGCGAACCAGTGGCCGGTCCGCCCGAGGCCGGTCTGCACCTCGTCGAGCATGAGCAGCGCGTTGCGCTCGGTGCACAGTGCTCGCACTGCGCCCAGGTAGTCCGAGCTCGGGACCATGACGCCGCCCTCGCCCTGCAGCGGCTCCAGAAGGACGGCGGCGACCGTGTCGGGGTCGAGCGCCTTGTCCAGCGCAGCGACATCGTCGTAGGGCACGTGCACGAAACCCTCGGGCAGCGGCACGAACGGCGCCTGCTTCTCGGGCTGGCCGGTGGCGGTCAGCGTGGCCAGCGTGCGGCCGTGGAACGAGTTGTCGGTGCTGATCACGACGTGGCGGCCGAGGCCGGCCCAGCGGCGGGCCAGCTTGAGCGCGCACTCGTTCGCCTCGGCGCCCGAATTGGCGAAGAAGACCTGACCCCCGGCCTGGCCGGTGCCGCCGTTGATGAGGCGGTCGATGGTGCGCGCGACCTCGGGCGCCAGTGTGTTGCCGTACAGGTTCGACACGTGGCTGAGTGTCCTCGCCTGCTCGGCCACCGCGTCGGCCACGGCCGGGTGGGCGTGACCCAGCGACACCACAGCGAGGCCGGTGATGAAGTCGAGGTACTCGGTGCCGTCGGCGTCGTAGAGGACGGTGCCCTGGCCGCGCACGAAGGTGGCGGGCGGGTCGGCGTAGGTCCGCATGAGCGACGATCGCTCCGAAGGGACGCCAGTCCCGGCGTCGACGCTGCTCACGGGACCACCATGGTCCCGACACCCGAGTCGGTGAAGAGCTCGAGCAACAGCGCGTGGGGCTCACGCCCGTCGAGGATGTGCGCCTGGCGGACGCCGGCGCGAACCGCGTTGGCGCAGGCCTCGACCTTGGGGATCATGCCGCCCTGCACTCCCCCGTCGCGCACGATCTCGTCGATGACCGCGGCGGACGCCTGGTGGATGACCGTGGTGGGATCGTCGGCCACGACCCGCAGCCCCTCGATGTCGGTCAGGAAGATGAGCTTCTCGGCCTGCACCGCCTCCGCCAGGGCGCCGGCCACGGTGTCGGCGTTGATGTTGTAGGCCTGGCCGGACTCGTCGGCCCCGATCGTCGCCACGACGGGGATCAGCGCTTCGGCCAGCAACCGCTCGAGCATGGTGGGATCGACCAGCGACACGTTGCCGACGAAACCGAGGTCGGCGTGACGCGGCGCGGCGGTGATGAGATTCGCATCTTCACCGGACAGCCCGACGGCGATGGGCCCGTGCACGTTGATGGCCGACACGATGTCGCGGTTCACCTTGCCGACCAGCACCATGCGGGCGATGTCGAGCGTGTCCGCGTCGGTCACCCGCAGTCCGTTGCGGAATTCCGTCTCCTTGCCGAGCCGATCCATCAGCTCGCCGATCTGGGGGCCACCGCCGTGCACCACGACCGGCAACATGCCCACGGCACGCATGAGGACCACGTCCTCGGCGAACGAGGCCAGCGCGTCGCCGGGATCCTCCGCACCCTCGCTTTCCGCGTTGGCTGCTGCGTGCAACGCATTACCGCCGTACTTGACGACGACGATCTTCTCCCAGAAGCGGTGGATGTAGGGCAGTGCCTCGACGAGCACGGACGCCGTCTTGGCCGCCGCCGCCTTCTGGGCCCGGGTGACCTTGGGCGGCACGATCGGGGCCTCGCGGGCCGTCACGATGTCGTCCTGTTCTCGTCGATGTAGCCGTAGCCGAGGTCCGTGCCGAGGACGACCGCCTCGCCCGAGCCCAGTCCGAGGTCGCAGTCGAGCACGACGTGGCGCCCGGCCATGTGCGCCGCCACCGCCGCCGCGTCGTGGGGCACGCCGACCCCACCGGCGCAGACCACCGTGCTGCCGTAGGCGAGCAACACCCGGTCGATGTCGAAGGGCGTCCCGGCCGAGCCGAGCTCGGAGATGATGCGGCCCCAATAGGGGTCCTCACCGAAGAGCGAGCACTGCACGAGCATGGAGTCGGCCACCTTGCGGGCCGCGATGTGCGCGGCCTCATCACTGACGGCGCCGCGCACGTGGACGTGCGCGACCTTGGTCGCCCCTTCAGCGTCGTCCACCATCTGCTCGGCCAGCGACCGGCAGGCCTCGTAAAGCGCGGCGGTCAGGACCGCAGGCGACGGGCTGGCGCCGAGGCCGTTGGCCAGTACGAGCACGGTGTCGTTGGTGGAGGTGCAGCCGTCCACCGTGATCGTGTTGAACGACGCCGCGACGGCCTCGCGCAGCGCAGCTTGCAGGATGGCCGGCTCGACGGCAGCGTCGGTCGTGCACACGGCGAGCATCGTCGCCATGTTCGGCGCCAACATGGCGGCGCCCTTTGCCATGCCGCCCACGGTGAAGCCGTCGCCCTCGACGACGACCTCCTTGGGCGCGGTGTCGGTCGTCATGATGGCCTTGGCGGCCTCAGCCGCTGACTCGGGGCGGCCTGTGCGCGCCATCACGATCGGCTCGATTTCGGGGATGACGTGATCGATGGGAAACGGGATCCCGATAAGGCCGGTCTGGCAGATCAGGATCTCCTCGGCGGTGGCGCCGATGTCGCCGGCCACCGCCATGCAGAGCCGCTCGGCGGCCTCCCGACCGGGCACCCCGGTGGCGGCATTGGCGTTACCCGACGTCAGGATCACCCCTGCCGCCTTACTCCCCGTGGCAGCGAGGTGGGCCCGGCTGACCAGGACAGGTGCGGCCGCGGCCAGGTTCGACGTGAAGACGCCCGCGGCGGGCACGGCCCGGCCGTCGGCTGTCGCCACCACTGCGACGTCGTGGGCCTTGGCCGCCTTGATGCCGGCATAACCCCCGACGGCGACGAAGCCGTTCGGTGCGTTGACGCTCACGGGTACACCCCCGCAATCGGCAGCCCGGTGGTCTCGGGCAGGCCCAGCGCGGCGTTGGCGCACTGGATCGCCTGGCCCGAGGCGCCCTTCACGAGGTTGTCGAGGGCACAGAGCGAGAGCACCCAACCGGTGCGGGGATCGACCCGAGCCGTCACGTGGGCGGCGTTGGACCCCGCCGTGGCCTTCGTCGAAGGTGGGGCATCGGTGACGACCACGAACGGCTCGGCGTCGTAGGCCTCATGGAGCGCGGCCATGACGGTTTCGGTCGTGAGCGCCGTGCCGGCAGTAGGGCGGCCATAACAAGTGGCGAGGATGCCCCGCGTCATGGGCGCCAGGTGTGGCGTGAACAACACCTCCCCGCCGATGATCTGCTCCATCTCGGGCGTATGCCGGTGCGTCAGCAGGCCATAGGCCGAGAAGTCCTCGTCGACTGTCCCGAAGTGCAGCGATTCCTTGAGCCCCCGGCCGGCACCTGACACGCCTGACGCGGCATCGACCACAAGGCCACTCGATTCCACCAAGCCGGCCCGCACCAGCGGGGCCAGAGCCAGACCGGCCGATGTCGGGTAGCAACCGGCTGCTGCCACGAGCGTGGCGCCGGCCAGGCCGGGGCGGAAGAGTTCGGGCAAACCGTAAACCGCCTCGTTTAGCAATTCTGGCGCGCCGTGCTCCTCGCCGTACCACTGTGGGTAGAGGCTGGCATCCTTCAAGCGGAAGTCGGCGGCCAGGTCCACCACCAGTCCCACCCGCGAGCGGAGCCCGGGGATGATGCGCTGGGACTCCCCGTGGGGCAGGCCGCAGAACACCAGGTCGAGGCCGTCGAAACGGGCGGGGTCGCTGTCCTCGTAGGCCAGTCCGGGATACGCAGCGGCCAGCGACGGCGTGTGCGTGCCGACCTGCTCGCCGGCGTGCGAATGGGCCGTGACCACCGCCACCTCGAACTCGGGATGTCCGGCTAGCAGACGCAACAGTTCAGAGCCGGTGTACCCCGACGCACCCAGGATCCCTGCTTTCATCGCATAAGTATACATACATCTGCATATTCATGGGACGACCACTGCCTGCCCTGGCATCGAGTGCACCCACCCCGAGCCTGATGAGACGCCGTCACGTCCCCTACGGCCCTTCAAATGTGCCGGGCTGCCAACCTCCCGGGCAATGTTCGGGGCTACCCGTCGAATTCGTCCCCCGACGCGCAGGAGGGGCCCGGAGGCCCCTTCGCATGACTGCATCCTTCCGACTTACGGGGACGTACGGCGGATGGTGAGGCAAACCGGCCACGTCCAGCGACTTGTGACCCTGCTGAATCTCTGCGGGGCGTGGATCATGGCCGCCGCCTTTTCCGTAAGTGGATTCATCCATCTGTTCGACCCCAGAGAATTCACTCCGATCGTGCCGCACTTCCTCCCCTTTGCGACAGGATTGGTGTACGCGAGCGGCTTGGCTGAACTGATCTGTGCCTACGGGCTGTGGCGCCGCCAACGGTGGTCCGGGTTTGCCGCTGCGGCGCTCCTCGTGGTTGTTTGGCCCGCGAATTTGCAGGCTGCAGTAACGGCCCTGAACGGCGGTGGGCTGAGCAACCAGTGATTTCCTGGATCCGGTTTCCAATTCAGATCCCATTGATCTGGTTGGCACTGCGATCAGGCCTACGCGCTTCGCCACGACGAGCAGACGAGGACGTTCGTCCCCGTCTATAGAGACCTTGGACCCTGGAGCGGTTGCGGGACTTGATGTACTAATGCGATATGGAGGCGAAACAGGACATTCCTGAAGAAGATTGCAGGGCCCTCTTAGAGCCTGTTCGGAAGATTGGTGCATGTCATTGGGCAAATAACCCCCGCTCGGGTCCGCTGGTCGCGTACCGTTGCCCATGGCAACGGACCCGCTCGCAGTAGCGCAGACTTGGCGCACGACACACGGCGACATGAACGACCAAGAGTGGGAGCTCATCGCCGACCTGGTTGCTCC
>Ga0307372_10012962_pt1 | contig 10835 bp, 16 predicted proteins | sample OX1MG_FD_202533 | JGI IMG/M metagenome (GOLD analysis project Ga0307372, IMG submission 202533) | Soil microbial communities from Risofladan, Vaasa, Finland - OX-1 | ecosystem: Environmental > Terrestrial > Soil > Coastal area > Acid sulfate soil | place: Finland: Risofladan, Vaasa | collected...
GTGCGGCGCAATGCGTTGCCGATGGTGGTGCCAAAACCCCGTTCAAAGGGCTGGGCGCTGAACTTGCCGTATGTTTCGCTAAGCGTCTCGGCTTCGACCGCCAGGCGCTTCGGTTTTTGAAATCCTCTCCACAACATATGTTTCTCTCGTTTCCCGCGCGGCATGTACGTCGCGATGCATTTTGCGGCGGCCGCGCAAGTTCTCCTTCGGTTGGAATGCAGCTTTCAGCTATCGGCTTTCAGCTCTTCTCTTCGGCAAGCAACGAAGTTGGCTTTCCCAAGAAAGAAGCTGAGAGCTGAACGCTAAGAGCTAATTGCTGTTACTTGCTGTACAACTCGACGATCAACTGCTCGTTGATCGGCAGGTTGACGTCCGCGCGCTTGGGCAGATGGAGCACGCGCCCGGACAAGTTCTCAAAGTTTGCCTCAAGCCATGTGGGCACGGGGTTCTGGGATGCGAACTGCGCGGCCTGTTCCACGATGACCAACTTCCTGGCGCCTTCGCGGATGGCGATCTCATCGCCGGCGTTGACCTGATACGACGGAATATTCACCTTGCGGCCGTTGACAGTTACGTGCCCGTGGCGGACAACCTGGCGGGCCTGGCGGCGCGAGATGGCAAAGCCCAGACGGAAGGCCACGTTGTCCAGGCGGCGCTCCAACTGCTGGATGAGCAGCTCACCGGTAACGCCGGTGGCGCGGTTGGCCTTCTCATAGTACTCGCGGAACTGGCCTTCGAGGGTGAAGTACATGCGCTTGGCCTTCTGCTTTTCGTGCAGTTGCAGGCCGTAGCCCACAATCTTGGCCCTGCGGTCCTTGCCGTGCTGGCCGGGAGGAAAGTTGCGCTTCTCCAGCGGGCAACGGTCTGATGTGCATTTGGTGCCCTTCAAAAAGAGCTTGGTGCCTTCGCGGCGGCAAAGGCGGCAGACTGCTCCGGTATAACGAGCCATTTCTTCTCCTGACTTCGGATGTCGGCCGGTTTACGTCCGCCTCGGCGGATGTCGTCCCGGCCCGATTGTTTTCGAGGAACCAAGGGACCGGGAATTTACGAACCACTGCGTTTGCCGCACTGTAGTCCCTGGTCCCTACGTCCCTAGTCCCTAGTCCCTAGTCCCTAGTCCCTGTCGCGTCTTTAGACGCGGCGTCTCTTCGGCGGACGGCAGCCGTTGTGCGGAACCGGCGTCGCGTCGCGAATCGACTTCACTTCGATGCCGGCGGCAGCCAACGCGCGAATAGCCGACTCGCGGCCCGAACCCGGACCCGTAACGCGCACATCGACCGCGCGCAGGCCGTGATCGCGGGCCATGCCGGCGGCATTCGAAGCCGCCTGCTGCGCCGCAAAGGGCGTGCCCTTGCGCGAACCGCGGAAGCCCAACGATCCCGAGCTCTTCCAACTGATGGTGTTGCCCATCGGGTCGGTGATGGTAACGATGGTGTTGTTGAACGAGGCCTGAATGTGCGCAACGCCAAAGGGCACATTCTTGCGCTCGCGCTTCTTGAACTTCTTGTTCTTGGCGGCCTTGCCGGCTCCGCCCTTCTGATCCGGTTTCGCCATTAAGTCTTCGCCGTCGCTTTCTTCTTGCCTGCAATCGTGCCCTTACGGGGGCCTTTCCGAGTACGGGCGTTGGTGTGGGTGCGCTGGCCGCGCACCGGCAGCGAGCGCCGGTGGCGCTGGCCACGGTAGCTCTGGATGTCGATGAGGCGCTTGATGTGCATCGAGACGTCCTTGCGCAGGTCGCCCTCGACGTCCCCTTCGTCCTCGATCACCTGGCGGATGCGGTTCACCTCGTCCTCGCCCAGATCCTGGATCTTCTTGAAGGCGTCAACATTCGCCTTCGCCAGAATCCTCCGCGCGCGGGGATTGCCGATCCCGAAGATGTATGTGAGCGCAATCCGCGCCTGCTTGTTGCGGGGCAGATCGACGCCAGCAATACGTGCCATTTTTGATTCCTTTGCGGCTTCAGGTTATGTGCCCCCGGCCTCAACCGGTTCGCACGGGTTATTCGGAGCGCTTCCAGAGGTTCATCGCAAGCCTTGACTCAAGCTAACTAGCCTCTTTCACGGCAGTGACTAAGGAATAGAGAATAGCCCATAGCGTGATGATTCATTGCTTCAACTAGTCCCTGGTCCCTATGTCCCTTAGTCCCTTAGTCCCTACGGTGGAAGTCTCCTCGTTTGCCAGGCTGGCCTTAGCCCTGGCGCTGCTTATGTTTTGCGTTCTCGCAGATCACACGGACCACACCGTGGCGGGTGATGACCTTGCACTTGACGCAAATCTTCTTAACCGATGCACGAACTTTCATTCCTACTGCCCTTCTCCGCGCGTAAAAACCAGGCGCGGTACATTGTTTCTCAGCTCTCAGCTGTCAGCCTTCAGCTTTCAGTCCATCGTGAGATGTTGAATCTGCTTCCTCAGCACAGAAAAACTGAAAGCTGTGGGCTGAAAGCTGATAGCTACTTATAGCGGTACACGATGCGTCCGCGATTCAGGTCGTAGGGGCTCAACTCCACGGCCACACGGTCGCCCGGCAGAATGCGGATGAAGTTCTTGCGCATCCTGCCCGAGACATGAGCCAGCACCTCGTGATTCGTCTCGAGCTTCACCTTGAACATGGCGTTCGGCAAGGTCTCCACGACCGTTGCCATAACCTCAATCGCATCTTCCTTCGACAAACCGCATCCACTTCCGCCGGCCCGCTCTTGGCGCCTCCAGCTTGTTGGACCGAGCGTTCTTTACTCGGTCAAGACTCTCGCTCCGGTAGCGGTCACCGCCACCGTGTGCTCAAAATGAGCACTCATGCTTCCGTCCTTGGCCACCGCCGTCCAGCCGTCGTCCAGAACCATCACGTCGGGCTTGCCGGCGTTCACCATCGGCTCGATAGCAATCACCATGCCCGCGCGTAATTTCATGCCGCGGCCGGCCTCGCCAAAGTTCGGCACCTGTGGATCTTCGTGCATGTGGACTCCGATGCCATGGCCCACAAAATCCCGTACCACCGAAAACCCTTCGCCCTCAACCACTCCCTGCACGGCAGCGCCAACATCGCCCAGGGTCGCCCCCGGCCTCACGGCCGCAATGCCCGCCCGCAGAGAAGCTTCCGTGGCCGCCAGCAAGCGCGCCGTATCCGCATCGATCGCGCCCACCGGCACTGTGATGGCCGCATCGCCGTAGTAACCGTCCACCACCACTCCAAAATCGACCGAAACGATGTCCCCTTCCTTGAGAACGCGCTTCGGCGACGGAATGCCGTGCACCACTTCGCAATTGACCGAGGTGCACAGGACGCACGGAAATCCGTGGTATCCCTTGAAAGCAGCCTTGACTCCCAACTGGGCAAGGCGGGCTTCCGCTGCCTTCTCCAGATCGAAAGTGGTGGCGCCCGGCCTCACCTGGCTTCGCACCAGATCGAGCACTTCGCGTACGACCAGGCCCGCGCGGCGCATCTTCTCGATCTCCTGGGACGACTTCAGAACCACCGCCACCCGATCTACTCCAACTCTTTCAGCGCAATACGCGCACAATCCGCCTCTCGGCTACGCTGTTTTGCGCAGCCGCTCGACGGCGGCAACGATTCCGGCCGCAACCTCTTTAATCGGCCGGTCTCCATTCACTTCCGCAAAGCGTCCCAAAGCCCGGTAATGCTCGACGACGGGCGCCGTGAGGGCCGCATAGGCGCGCATGCGCTCCTTAAAAACCTGCTCCGTGTCGTCAGCTCGCTGGACCAGCGCCGCGCCCTCAACATCACAGAATCCATCCCGCTTGGGCGGATTCACGTAGACGTTGTAAATGGTCTGGCAGACAGGACAATTCCGGCGCCCGGTAATCCGGCGCAATAATTGATTATAGTCTACCTGAATACTGACAGCAACCACCAGCAGCGCCTTGGTCTGCGCGGCCAGGCGTTCATCCAGCCAGGCCGCCTGCCCCAGCGTGCGCGGGAAGCCGTCCAGAATATATCCTTGGGCGGCATCGGGTTGCTGGAGCCGCACCGCCACCATCTCGTCCACCAGGGAATCAGGAACCAGTTCACCCCGGCCCATGATCTCCTTGGCCACCCGGCCCAGCGAAGTATCCTGGGCCACATTGGCGCGCAGCAGGTCGCCGGTGGAGATTTGCGGGATACCCCACAGCTTCACCAGCTCCTTGGCCTGGGTTCCTTTGCCCACGCCTGGCGCGCCCAACAAAAGAATCGGGCCGGGAGCGGTTTTTTTCGCCGCTACCCGGCCACGTTTCACTGCACTTACAGATGAAGACATTACCAGGTTTTCCTTCCGCGTATGCGACCGGAGCGCGGGGAAAAGCCGTCATAATGACGCATGACCAGCTGCGATTCGATCTGGTTGACCGTATCCATGGCCACACCCACCACAATGAGCAGCGAGGTGCCGCCAAAGTAGAAGTTGACCCCCATGCCGTGAATCGCCCAGGTCGGAAGATTCTCAAAGACCCGGCCGATAAGCCATATCTTGTCGAAACGAATGCCCGAGATCAGGAATGTAGGTACGAGTGACACCAGAATCAGATAAAGTGCGCCCACCAGAGTAATGCGGGTAAGGATATCGTTGATGAAATCGGAGGTGCGCTTGCCGGGCCGGATGCCGGGGATGAACGATCCCGACTTGCGGAAGTTGTCGGCAATGTCGTCCGGCTTCATCACGATGGATACATAGAAGTAAGCAAAGAAGATAATCCCCAGGACGTTGAGGACTTCGTACCACGGATAGCCGGGCTGAAGCGCCTGCATGATGGGCTGAAGAAACTTGCTGTTCTGTACCCACTCCGACGTGCCGAACATCAGCGGCGCGGAGAGGATGGAGCTGGCGAAGATGATCGGCATCACGCCGCCGGAGTTGACTTTGAGAGGCAAGTGACTGGACTGCCCGCCCATCATGCGACGGCCGACGATGCGCCGTGCGCTTTGGATGGGGATGCGCCGCTCCGACCGTTCGACAAAGACGATAAAGGCCACCACGGCCAGCATGCCGACCAAAAGCAGCAACACCACCATGATCGTCATCGAGCCCCAGGAGTCGGTCTGCACCTTCTGGTACATCTCAGCCACGCCGCGGGGAAGGCCGGCCACAATGCCGGCAAAGATCAGCAGGCTCATGCCGTTGCCGATGCCGCGATCGGTGATCTGCTCGCCCAGCCACATGATGAAGGCCGTGCCTGTGGTGAGCGTCAACACCGTCATCATGTCGAAGGCGATGCCCGGATTCAGCACCAGGCCCGGCGTCCGGGTAAGCATGAACGCAATGCCCATCGATTGCAGCGCTCCCAAGATAACGGTCAGGTAGCGAGTCCACTGCGTAATCTTGCGCCGCCCCAGCTCGCCTTCCTTTTCAATGCGCCGCAGCGGCTCATAGACCACCGTGAGGAGCTGAAAGATAATGGACGCTGTGATATAGGGCATGATGCCCAGGGCGAAGATGGTCATGCGGCGCAGCGTGCCGCCGGTGAACAGGTCCATTAGCCCCAGCGCCGACCCGCTCTGTCCGCTGAAGAGAAGTTCCAACTGCTTGGTATCCACGCCCGGCGTGGGAATCCACGCCCCCAGCCGGTAGACGGCCAGGATGGCCATGGTGAAAAGCACCCGCTTGCGCAGATCGGGAATTCGAAAGATATTAAGAAACTTCTCAAGCATATTTGGTAATCCGCTTCAGGCGTCCGCCGCCCCTTGAATCTGAGCCAGTACACACAATCTTACGCGCGATGGGCCCGGCCTGTCGCCTTCTCCGGGGTGTTCCAGGCTCCCATTCTGCAGCCCCGGAAACAGCCCGCGCGGTGTTCCCGGACACAGCCCCGATCGCCAACTGTGCCCCCCCCCACCGCGCTGTTGCCTTTTTCGGCTAGGGGTTGAGACCACTACGACTTCAGGCTACTGCCGGGGCTCCCGCAACCACAGCCTTGCCACCGGCCTTCTCAATCTTTTCCGCGGCCGACTTGGAGAACTTGTGGGCGTGAATCGTCTTCGCCGAGGTCAGATCGCCCGATCCGAGAATCTTGATCAACGCCTTCTTCTTCGAGGCCAACCCAAGCTTGATGTAATCTTCCAGGCCGATCTCGGCCACATCGAGGGCCGCGATCCGGTCGAGATTGACGACCGTGTATTCGGTGCGGAAGATGTTGGTAAAGCCACGCTTGGGTAAGCGGCGGTGCAGCGGCATCTGGCCGCCCTCAAAGCCGCGCATCAGGCTCGATCCGGAGCGCGAACCCTGGCCCTTATGGCCGCGGGTCGAGGTCTTGCCCATGCCGGAGCCCATGCCCCGGCCCACACGCTTGCGCCCGGTATTGGCCTTGGCGGGCGCGCGTAGATTCGATAGATTCTTCGCCATATTCTCCTCGCTGTAACGCCGGCGGAAGCAATGTTCCGACGACTCGCGTTGTAAAAACAGCTTCTAGCTTTTAGCTCCTGGCTTCTAGCTCATCTCGTTTTCGCCAACGGCTTCAAGTTGGCAGGAAAAGCTGGAAGCTAGAGGCTAGAAGCTATTACGCCTCCGGCCCGACGATCCTCACCAGATGCGGAACGGTCTTCACCATCCCCCGCACCGATGCCGTATCCTCGCGCTCGACGATCTGGTTGAGCCGGGTAAAGCCCAGCCCCTTGATGACAAGCTTGTGCTTGGTGGGCGTGGCGATGGCCGAGCGGTAGTACTGAATGCGAATTTTCTTTGTCTCCGCCATGGTTTACAGCTCCTCTACCCTCTTGCCGCGCGCCGTGGCCACCTCGGCCCGGTCGCGCAACTGCACCAGGGCGTCGAATGTGGCCTTGATGACGTTGTGTGGATTGGGGGAGCCAAGGCTCTTGGTGAGCACGTTCTGCACCCCCACCGAGGTCATCACCGCGCGCACCGCGCCCCCGGCGATCACGCCGGTGCCCTCGGGAGCCGGCTTTAGCAGCACTTGGCCCGAGCCGTAGCGTCCCAGCACCTGGTGCGGAATCGTCGTCTCGGTCAGGTTCACGCGGACCAGATTCTTCTTGGCCGATTCGATCCCCTTGCGAATGGCCTGGGGAACCTCTTTGGCCTTGCCCGAACCGTAGCCCACCACGCCCGAAGCGGCATCGCCCACCACCACCAGCGCGGCAAACGACATGTTCTTGCCGCCTTTCACCACTTTGGTCACGCGATTAATGGCCACTACCTGGTCCTTCAGGTTGTACTGGCTGGCATCGAGTTTCTTCTTCAAGATCGTCATTGCTCTCTCGTCTGTCCTTCCGGGCGGCTCAACCGCGCGCCTGGAAACCGTAATTCGCTAGCTAGGAGCTAGCAGCTAGAATTCAAGTCCCGCCTCGCGGGCCGCATCGGCCAACGCCTTCACGCGCCCGTGATAGAGGAAGCCGCCTCGATCGAAGACCACTCTCTTCACGCCCTTCGCGACGGCGCGCTCGGCGATAACCTTGCCAATCTCCTTGGCCGCGGCCACATTGCCGCCGGTCTTGAGCTTGAGGGCCAGCGTAGAAGCCGAAGCCAGCGTCTCGCCTTTCTGGTCGTCGATCACCTGCGCATAGATGTGGTTCAGCGAGCGGTAAACATTCAGCCGCGGCCGCTCGGCCGTGCCGGCCAGCTTCTGGCGGATGCGCGCGTGAATGCGCTGGCGGATTGCGTTCCTTTGGGTCTGCGTAATCATGGTTTCTCTCACCTATGGGCGGAGCCGCCTCGCGGCCCCGTTCGGATTTCTGAACTGTTAGCTCTCAGCTCTCAGCTTCATCCTGCTCGTGCACATCGCATCGGTCACCACAATGAACTGAAAGCTAATAGCTGCCTTTCTTACTTCGCTCCGGTCTTACCGGCCTTCTTTTTCAAACGCTCGCCGGAGTAGCGCACGCCCTTGTTCTTGTACGGATCGGGCTTGCGCAACGCGCGCATATCGGCCGCCACCTGGCCCACCTTCTGGCGGTCAATGCCGCTGACGGTCAGATGGGTCTGCTTGGGATCGATGGTGACCTCGATGCCCGAGGGCAGCGGAAACTCGATTTGGTGCGAGTAGCCCAGCGTGAAGACCACCGTCCCTTTACCCTTCATTTCCGCGCGGTAGCCGATGCCCACGATGTCCAATTCCTTGGTCCATCCCGCGGTCACACCCTGTACGGCGTTATGCACCAGGGCTCGCGTGAGCCCATGCACCGCGGCCCGATCGTCGCTTGCGCGTTCCACGAGCAAATGTCCGTCCGCCGTCTTCAGCGAAATCCCCTCGGCAATCAGCGCCGAAACCTTACCCTTGGGTCCCTCGACCAGAACAGTATTGCCTTCGACCTTGTATTTGACTCCCGCGGGCAGCGGGATCGGCTTCCTTCCAATACGCGACATGCTTCAATCCTTTGCTGGCTTGCGAGTCCCGGCCGGGCGCCTGCCCGTCGTTCCACTGCAGCCTGAAAAGCAGCTTCTAGCTGCTAGCTCCTTGCCTCTAGCTCGTCTTGCTCCAATCAAGCTCTTCAACTCAGCACGAAAAACTCGAAGCTAGCGGCTAGTAGCTGTCTTTACCACACTTCGCACAGCAGCTCGCCGCCTACGCCTTCGCGGCGCGCCTGGCGGCCGGTCATCACACCCTTGGGCGTGGTGAGAATGGAGATGCCAAGGCCGCCCTGGACACGCTTGATCTCGTCACGGCCCACGTACACACGGCAGCCGGGACGCGAAACACGCGCCAGATCGCGGATGGCCGGCTCCTGGCCGCCATACTTCAGGTACACGCGGAGCACCAGCTTGCCGTCCTCTTCCTGGGTCTTGTAGTTGGAGATATAACCCTCCTCCTTGAGGATGCGGGCAATCTCTGTCTTCAGCTTCGAAGCCGGACAATCCAGCTTCTGATGACGCGCCCGGATTGCATTCCGGATCCGCGCCAGAAAATCCGCTACGGGATCGGTCAGACTCATTCCTTCTCCTTCATTCCCCGTTCGCCCACCAAGGCGGGAACCTGCGGGAATGGTTGCAAAACAGCTTCTGGCTTCCGGCTCCTGGCTTCCAGCCCATTCGTTTATGCGATCTTCATCAACTCAGCACAACGAGCTAGCGGCTAGGAGCTAAAGGCTGGCAGCAGCCCTTACCAGCTCGACTTGATGACGCCGGGAATCTCGCCCTTCAGCGCCAGCGCACGGAAACACAAGCGGCAGATGCCGAACTTCCTCAGGTATCCCCGCGGCCGCCCGCAGAGCTTGCACCGGTTGTGCTTGCGGCAGCTAAACTTCGGCTTCCGCGCGTCTTTCACCCTTTTTGCAGTGGTTGCCATAAATCCTCGTAAAAGCAGCTAACAGCTTTCAGCTATCAGCTTTCAGCTCGTTCCTGGCATCAAACGCCTGTGGGCACGAGCCGTATGTCTTCCCTCGCTGCCCGCCTCGCCTCAATCAAACTGAAGGCTGATGGCTGCCAGCTAAAAGCTGTCTTACGCGCCCTGCCGGAAGGGCATCCCGAAGTGACGCAGCAGCGCGCGCGCCTGGTTGTCGTCCTTCGCCGTGGTCACGATGGTGATATTCATGCCCTTCAGCTTCTCCACCTTGGCGTAATCGATCTCCGGGAAGATCAACTGATCGCGCAATCCCAGCGTATAGTTGCCGCGCCCGTCAAAGCTCTTCGTCGATACGCCGCGGAAGTCGCGCACTCTGGGCAGGGCCGTGGAGATCAAACGGTCGAGAAACTCGTAGGCCTTGTCGCTGCGCAGCGTCACCATGGCGCCGATTGACATGCCGGCGCGCACCTTGAAAGCCGCAATCGACTTCTTGGCCCGGGTGGTCACCGGCTTCTGCCCGGCAACCGCCGTCAAGTCAGCCACCAGCGGGTCCAGCAGCTTGGTGTTCTGCGTGGCCTCGCCCAGCCCCATGTTGATCACGACCTTTTCCAGCCTGGGCACTGCCATGGGATTCTCCAGGCCCAACTCCTTCTGGAGCGCCTGCTTGATTTCCTTGTGATACTTCTCTTTCAGCCTTGCCGCCATTGTGCTCTGCTCTCTTTCTTCCGGCGCCCGGAATAGTCGCCGCGCGACCGTTTACCGTTGCGGAAGTAAATCTCAAAAAACAGCCTTCCTACTTCTTCGTGGGCAGCTCCTGCCCGCATTTCTTGCACACCCGCATCCGCATGTCGCCCTCGGTCTTGAAGCCGACGCGCGTCGGTCCGCAGTTAGGACAGACCAGCGCCACATTTGAAACCTGGATCGGCGACTCCTGCTCGGCAATGCCGCCGCGGGTCCGCTGGCCGGTCTTGCCCGAAACCGTCTTCTTGACCACGCGCACGTGCTCCACCAGCAGCGTTCCCTTGTCGGGGAAGACGCGCAACACGCGCTGTGTCTTTCCGCGATCCGAGCCCGTAAGGACCTTGACCGTATCGTTGCGATGAATATTCAAACTATGCATCTCTTCTCCAAAAACGGCCACTAGCTTCTAGCCGCTTGCTCCTAGCTCTCATCTCGCTTCCGCCCACTTCGTCGCTTCAGCACGAAAAGCTAGAGGCTGGAAGCTAAAAGCTGTTTCTAAATCACCTCGGGGGCCAGCGAAACGATCTTCAAAAACTTTTTCTCGCGCAATTCGCGGGCCACCGGCCCAAAGACGCGCGTGCCCACCGGTTCATGGGAATCGTCGATCACCACGGCGGCGTTTTCATCGAAGCGGATGTACGTGCCGTCGCGCCGCCGATGCTCCTTGCGGGTACGAACGATAACCGCCTTCACCACTTTGCCCTTCTTCACAGTGCCGTCCGGCGAGGCCTCTTTCACCGCGGCGGTCACGATGTCCCCGAGGCCGGCCTTCACTCCCAGACCGCCGCCCAGCGGCAAAATCACCTGCAGCTTGCGCGCGCCGGAGTTGTCGGCCACCGCGAGCATGGTTCTCATTTGCACAGCCATGG
>Ga0307372_10012964_pt1 | contig 10834 bp, 6 predicted proteins | sample OX1MG_FD_202533 | JGI IMG/M metagenome (GOLD analysis project Ga0307372, IMG submission 202533) | Soil microbial communities from Risofladan, Vaasa, Finland - OX-1 | ecosystem: Environmental > Terrestrial > Soil > Coastal area > Acid sulfate soil | place: Finland: Risofladan, Vaasa | collected...
GGGTTGGCGCTCGCGGCTTCGGGCCGGCTGGCGCTCGCGGCCGGGCTGGCGCTCACGGCCGGGCTGGCGCTCGCGGCCGGGCTGGCGCTCACGGCCGGGCTGGCGCTCACGGCCGGGCTGGCGCTCACGGCCGGGCTGGCGCTCACGGCCGGGCTGGCGCTCACGGCCGGGCTGGCGCTCGCCGCTTCGGGCCGGACCAGCTCGGGGGTGGGCACGGCCAGGTCGTCGAGCCCGACGACGCCGGCCACCACACCCGCCAGGTGGGCGGGCACCAGGGGCCCCGCCGTCGGTGCATGGGCCGTGCGGCCCGTGGGCAGGCGGTACTGCTCGAGCCCCACGCCGAAGGCCCGGCCCATCTGGGCGGCGGTGCCCGATACCGGCACGACGAGGCCGTCGCTCGCCGTCGCGCCCACGACCAGGCCGCGGCCGGCGAGCCACGCCCGCACCGACGAGATGGTCGCCGGTGTCGCCCCGAAGACTCCCCCGAACGCCCCGGGGGCGAGGTAGTGACGGAACGACGCCGACCCCGGTGTCGACACCGCCGTGTCGAAGGCCTCCAGGGCGGCCGGGTGGCGCGGGTCGAGCACCACGTCGGCGTGAAGGGCGGTCGATGCCGGGAGCGCCCCCTCCGCCCGGCTGCCGGTCGGCAGGGTCGGCACGCTCGCCGCCGACCGCACCCACGCGGCCGGGTGCATGCCGCCGGACACCGCGCCGGCCACGCCGCCCCCCGTCACCAGCGTCAGGGTGCCGGGCACGACCAGGGCCGCCAGCACGGCCGTCGCCACCCGTCGCCGGTGCCCGGACGGGCGTGTCATCCCCGCACCGCGCGCCGGGGAACGGTCGTCCCGGCACTCCCGCCGGGCCCCCGGCATCCGACTGTCACCGGCTCAGTCTGCTCGGTCCGCCGGTCCACCGGTGTCGCGCCGGCGTCCGCGCATGCGCTCGGCGATCGCCTCCTCGGCGCCGTGCTCGCTGGGCTCGTAGTAGACGTGCCCCGCCACCTGTGGGGGCCGGTAGTCCTGCTCCACCCAGCCCCGGGGATCGTCGTGGGGGTATCGGTAGCCCTCGCCGTGGCCGATGCCCTTGGCCGACCAGTAGTGGGCGTCACGCAGGTGGGTGGGGACGTCGGCGCGCGGGCCCTCGCGGGCGTCGGCCCGGGCCCGTCCGAGCGCCGTGGTCACCCGGTTCGACTTCGGGGCGCACGCCAGGTAGACGACCGCCTCGGCCAGCGAGAGCTGGGCCTCGGGCAGGCCCACGAACTCGACGGCACGCGCCGCGGCGTCCGACACGACCAGGGCCATGGGGTCGGCCAGGCCCACGTCCTCGCTGGCCAGGATCACGAGGCGCCGGGCGATGAAGCGGGCGTCCTCTCCCCCCTCGAGCATGCGGGCCAGCCAGTACAGCCCGGCATCGGGGTCCGACCCCCGGATCGACTTGATGAGCGCGCTCACCTGGTCGTAGTGGGCGTCCTGGCCCTGGTGCAGCAGGCGCCCCGCCCGGGCGCGCTCGATGACGGCGGTGGTGATCACCTCACCGCGGGCCAGGGGGACGGCCACCTCGAGCGTGCCCAGGGCGGCGCGGGCGTCGCCGTCGGCCAGCGACACGACGGCGGCCACGGCGGCGGCGTCGGCCCGGGCGTCCTCGGCGGCGAGACCGCGGCGGACCACCTCGGCGATGTCCTCGTCGGCGAGCGGCTCGAGGCGCCACAGCGTCGCCCGGCTGAGCAGCGGCGAGTTCACCGAGAAGAAGGGGTTCTCGGTGGTGGCGCCGATGAGGACCACCAGGCCCTCCTCGACCGCGGGCAGCAGGGCGTCCTGCTGGGCCTTGTTGAAGCGGTGCACCTCGTCGACGAAGAGGATGGTGCCGCGGCCCTGCTCGCCGAGGCGCCGCCGCGCCCCCTCGATGGCCTGGCGCACGTCGGCGACGCCGGCGTTGACCGCCGACAGGGGGACGAAGGTCTTGGCGGTGGTGGCCGCCACCACCTGGGCGAGGGTCGTCTTCCCCGTGCCGGCGGGGCCCCACAGGATGGCCGAGGTGAGGCGGTCCGCCTCGATCAGGACCCGAAGGGGCGCATCGGGCGCCACCAGGTGGCGCTGGCCCACGATGTCGTCGAGGGTGCGCGGGCGCAGCCGCGCCGCCAGGGGGGCACGGTCACGCAGACGCTCCGTCGCCGCCTGGGCGAAGAGGTCCGGGGCATCACCGTCGGGCCGGCGCACCGGCCGGTTCGCCACGGTCCGTCCTCCCCGCCGTGCTCAGTCGCCCGGAGGGATGACGCGCAGGCCCAGGTCGCGCAGGGCGTCGGGCGGGAGGGCCTTGGGCGCCCCGGTCATGGGGTCGGTCCCCGACTGCGTCTTCGGGAAGGCGATCACCTCGCGCAGGTTCTCCTCGCCCGACAAGATGGCGCACAGGCGGTCGATGCCGACGGCGAAGCCCCCGTGGGGCGGGGCGCCGTAACGGAAGGCACCGAGGAGGAAGCCGAAGCGGGCCTCGGCCTCCTCGGGCGGGATGCCGAGCGCGTCGAACACCGAGCGCTGGATGTCCTCGCGGTGGATACGGATGGAGCCCGACCCGAGCTCCCAGCCGTTCAGGACGAGGTCGTAGGCCTGGGAGCGCACCCGCAGCGGGTCGGACCCGAGCAGCTCGATGTCGTCGGGGTGCGGCATGGTGAACGGGTGGTGGGCGGCCTGGGGGTTGCCGTCGTCGTCGGTGCCGTCGAAGAGGGGGAACTCCGTCACCCACAGGAAGCGCCGCTCGCCCTCGGACACCGGGGGGCGGCCGAGGTCGAGGCGCACCTGGCCGAGCACCTCACAGGCGCGGCGCCACTCGTCGGCCACCACCAGGACCAGGTCCCCCGCCACGGCCCCGGTGCGCGTCACGATGCCGGACCGCTCGGCGTCCGACAGCACTTTGTCGAGCGGGGACTGCAGCGTCACCGGCCCGCCGCCCGCAGCGTCGGCCGTGGCGTCGGCCGTGGCGTCGGCCGTGGCGACCCGGAACCACGCCAGGCCCTTGGCCCCGAGCGCCTTGGCCCGCTCCACCAGGGCGTCGAGCCGGTTGCGGCCCAACGAGGCCCCGTCGGGGACGCGCACCGCCTTCACGCACGGCGCCGCCAAGGCCCGCACCTGCGTCCCGGCGAAGACCTCGCCCAGGTCGACGAGCTCCATCCCGAAGCGCAGGTCCGGCTTGTCCACGCCGAATCGGTCCATGGCCTCGTGCCACGTCATGCGCTCGATGGTCCCGGGGGGCTCCCCTACGGCCGCCTCGGTGGCGTCGACCACCGCCACGGTGACGGCGTCGCGCACGTCGCGCTCGGTCACGAAGGACGCCTCGATGTCGAGCTGGGTGAACTCGAACTGCCGGTCGGCGCGCAGGTCCTCGTCGCGCAGGCACCGCGCCACCTGGAAGTAGCGGTCGACGCCCGCCACCATGAGCAGCTGCTTGGCGATCTGCGGGCTCTGCGGCAGCACGTAGAACTTGCCCCGGTTGAGCCGCGAGGGGACGGCGAACTCCCGGGCGCCCTCGGGCGTGGGCGTCCACAGCAGTGGCGTCTCCACCTCGCAGAACCCCTGGCGCACCATGGCGGCCCGCATGGCGCCCAGCACACGCCCGCGCAGGCGGAGGTTCCGCTGCATGCGCGGCCGGCGCAGGTCCACGAAGCGGTAGCGCAGGCGCACGGCCTCGTCGGTCTCGGCCCGGTCGTCGACCGGGAACGGCGGGGGTTCCGCCGAGGCCAACACCTCCACCGCGCAGTCGGTGAGCTCGACCTCACCCGTGGGCAGCTCGGCGTTGACGGTGCCCTCCGGGCGGCGGCGGACCGTCCCCTCCACGCGCACCACCCACTCGCTGCGGACGTCCACCGTGCCGTCCACGACGCACTGCACGATGCCGCTGAAGTCGCGCAGGTCCACGAAGGCGAGGTGCTCACCGTGCTCGCGGCGCCGCCCCACCCACCCGCACAGCGTCACGCGCTCCCCGGCGTGCTCGGGGCGCAGCTCGCCGCACACATGGGTCCGCATCCCCGTCGCCGTCACCGCTCGCTCCCCGCGTCCGTCAGCCAGGCCACCACCTCGTCCCGCCCCACCGGCTCCTGGGCCCCCTCGGCACGCAGGGGACGCACCGTCACCACGTGGCGCTCGAGCTCGTCGGGCCCCACGATCAGCGCGTAGCGGGCGCCCGAGCGATCAGCCTGCTTGAGCTGGGACTTCAGCGACCGCCCATCGTAGGCGCGCACCGCCGCCAGGCCCGCCGCCCGCAGCTCGGCGGTGAGGTCGCGCGCCACCTCGCCGCCCGTCACATCGACCACGAAGGCGTCCGGCGATGGCGGTGCGACCGGGAACACACCCTCGGCGTCGCAGGCCATGAGGAGCCTCTCGATGCCGATGCCGAAGCCGATGCCGGGCGTGGGCTCACCCCCGATGGCCTCGGCCAGGCCGTCGTAGCGGCCCCCGCCGCCCACGGCGTTCTGGGCGGACGTGAGCGCCAGCGCCGAGAACTCGAACGTCGTGCGGGTGTAGTAGTCGAGCCCCCGCACCAGCCGCGGCTCCAGCCGGTGGGCGACGCCGAGGGCGCCCAGGCCCTCCCGCACGCGGGCCAGGTGGGCGGCGCACGCCTCGTCGAGGTAATCGGTGATGCGGGGCGCGCTCTCGGTGGCGGCGCGGCACGCCGGGCGCTTGCAGTCGAGGACCCGAAGCGGGTTCACCCGGTACCGCTCACGGTGCTCGTCGCACAGCTCGTCGCGGTGCTCGTCCAGATAGGCCCGCAGCGCGTCGAGGTACGCCGGCCTGCACTCGGCGCAGCCCATGGAATTCACAGCCAGGTCCACCCGCTCGAGGCCGAGCCAGGCGTACAGGCCGGCGGCCAGCGCGATCACCTCGACGTCGACGTCGGCGTCGTCGGTACCGAGCACCTCCACCCCGAGCTGATGGTGCTGCTTGTAGCGGCCCGCCTGGGGCCGCTCGTAGCGGAACGCCGGCGTGACGTACCACGCCTTCCACGGCACCGGCGGGTGGTGCTGTACGAAGGCCCGCACCACCGACGCCGTGCCCTCGGGGCGCAGCGCCACGTCGCGCCCGCCCCGATCGGCGAACTCGTACATCTCCTTGCGCACCACGTCGCTCTCGTCGCCGATGCCGCGGCGGAAGAGGGCGGCGTCCTCGAACATGGGGCTGAGCACGAGCCCGAACCCCGCCAGGCGCGCCCGGCGGGCGAACTCGCCCACCAGCCGCTCCCAGCGCGCCGAGTCCGGCCACAGCACGTCGTGGGTTCCCGCGGGGGCGCGCAGCGGCGCCTGGTGCTCGCCCACCTGTGGCTCAGCCCTTCCGGCCGGGCAGCGTGCGGAAGGCGTCGAACACGCCGTCGAGGTGCTTGAGCGAGCTGAGGAGCGACTCGAGGTGCCCGGGGTCGGCCAGCTCCACGTCGAAGTGCATGCGGCTGACGCGGTCGGGGGCGGTCTGCGAGGACGACGACACGATGTTGAGGTGGTGCTCGGACACCACCCGGGTGACGTCCGCCAGCAGGCGTGAGCGGTCGAAGGCCAGCACCTCGATGGACGCCACGAACACCGTGGTCCCCTCGCGGTCCCATTCCACCTCGATCATGCGCTCCTGGCCCCCGGCCGCCAGGGCGGAGGCGTTGGCGCAGTCCGCCCGGTGCACGCTCACCCCGCGCCCGCGGGTGACGAAGCCCACGATCTGGTCGCCCGGGACCGGGGTGCAGCAGCGCGACAGCCGCACCATGACGTCGTCGAGCCCCTCGACGTAGACGCCGACGGGCGAGCCGCGCCGCGTACGCGTGCTCAGGCCCGGGCCCACCGCGGTCGGCAACTGCTCCTCGCCCCCGCCCCCGCGCAGGTCGCGCGCCAGGCGCTGGGCGACCGAGCGCGCCGACACGTGGCCGTCGCCGATGGCGGCGTGCAGGGCGTCGAGGTCGAGGTAGTTCATGTCCCCGGCCAGGCGCTCCAGGGCGTTCGAGGCGGCCAGCTTCTGCACCGGCAGGCCCTCGCGGCGCAACGCCTTGATCAGCTCCTCGCGGCCGGTGTCCATGGCGTCCTCGCGCCGCTCGCGCGAGAACCACTGTCGGATCTTGTTGCGCGCCCGCGGCGACGCCACGATCTGGAGCCAATCGCGCGACGGGCCGGCGGAGGGGACCTTCGAGGTGATGATCTCGATGGTGTCGGCCGACTGCATCGGCGTGTCCAGGGGGACCAGCCGGCCGTTCACCTTCGCCCCGATGCAGCGGTGCCCGACCTCGGTGTGGATCGAGTAGGCGAAGTCGATGGGCGTCGACCCCGCGGCCAGGGCGATGACCTTGCCCTTGGGCGTGAAGACGTAGACCTCGTCCTGCTCGAGGTCGAGCTTGAGCGTCTCGAGGAACTCGAAGGGGTCGATGGTGTCCTGCTGCCAGTCGACGATCCGCTGCAGCCAGGCCATCTCGGCCGTGGTGGCGGCCGCCCCGTCCTTGGACTGCTCCTTGTAGCCCCAGTGCGCGGCGATCCCGTACTCGGCGCGCCGGTGCATCTCCTGGGTCCGGATCTGCACCTCGATGGGCTTGCCCTCGAGCCCGATCACGGTGGTGTGCAGCGACTGGTAGAGGTTGAACTTCGGGCTGTTGATGTAGTCCTTGAAGCGGCCCTGCACCGGGCTCCAGATGGCGTGGATCGAGCCGAGGGCGGCCCAGCAGTCCTTTTCGGACTCCACGATGACGCGGATGCCGACCAGGTCGTGGATCTCGGCGAACTCCTTGCCGCGCACCACCATCTTCTCGTAGATGCTCCACAGGTGCTTCGGCCGCCCGGTGACGTCGGCCTTGACCCCCGAGGCGTTGAGCCGCTCGCGCACGGCCACCAGGACGTTGGCCAGGTACTCGTCGCGCTCGGGGGCCCGGGTGGCCACCATCTGCTCGATCTCCGCGTAGCGCTTGGGGTGCAAGGTGGCGAAGGCCAGGTCCTCGAGCTGCCACTTCAGCTCCTGGATCCCGAGGCGGTGCGCCAGCGGCGCGTAGATGTCGAGGGTCTCCTGGGCGGTGCGGCGCTGCTTCCACTCCGGCATCACGGCGACGGTGCGCATGTTGTGGAGGCGGTCGGCCAGCTTGATGACGAGCACGCGCCAGTCGTTGGCCATGGCCACGAGCATCTTGCGGACGGTGGCGGCCTGCTGCGCCTCCTTGGAGTCGAACTGCAGGCGGTCGAGCTTCGTCACCCCGTCGACGATGACGGCCACCTCGGGCCCGAACTCCTCGGTGACCTTTTCGAGGGTGAGCCCGGTGTCCTCGACGGCGTCGTGCAGGAGGGCGGCCGCCACCGAACGGGCATCGAGGCCGAGGTCGGCCACGATCGTGGCCACCGCCACGGGGTGGGTGATGTAGGGCTCGCCGGTCTGGCGCAACTGGCCCCGGTGGGACTCCTCGGCGAGCTGGCCGGCCCGGGCGATCAGCTTCCCGTCGGCGGCCGGGGACCGCGGCCGGCGGGCGTCGTAGGCCGCCAGCACGCCCCCCACCAGGTCGTCGAGCATCGTCGGGCGGCGGAACGGTGCAGCCAGGCGCTCGACGGTGACCACCCACTCACCGTACCCGCCCCACCGGCCCGAGCGGTCTGACCCCGACCTCTCGCGAGCCCGAACTCCAGAAGCCCGGGAACGGCTAGCGGCGACGGCCGCCCTTCTTGCCACCCTTGCCCTTGCGGGGCCGGGGCGCGGGGCGAGCCTGGCCGGACGCGGCCGGGCGAGCACCACGGCCCGAGCCGTTCGATCTGCTCCCGGCACCGGCGCGCGCCGGGGTGGCCACGTCCTCGTCCGTACCGGGGGCGTCGTCGAGATCCGCCCCGGCGTCGGCCGCGGGCGGGCGTCGCGTCGCTGAGCCCGGACGCAGCACGCCGGGCGCGCCCTGGGCGGCCTGCGCCCGGCGCCGGGCGTTCGTGCCCTGTGACCCGCCGCCCCTCGTCCCGCCGGCGCCGCCCGCCAGGGCCAGCGTGGCGGCCTGCCTCGGCGTGAGGAGCCCGGCCCGGTCCGAGCGGTTGGCGAGCTTGTTGCGGATGCTGATGTAGCGCGGCTCGCGCTCCTTCAGCGACGCCAGGACGGGCGATGCGATGAAGATCGACGAATAGGCCCCTGAGGTGAGACCGATGACGAGGGCGAGCCCGAAGTACTGCAGGGTCGTGGCACCGAGCAGCTGGGCACCGATGACGAGCACGGCCAGCACCGGCAGGATGGCCACCAGCGAGGTGTTGATCGACCGGGCGAGGGTCTGGTTCATCGACAGGTTGACGATGTCCTCGTACGTCATGCGGCCCGACGCCGTGAGGCCCTTGCTGTTCTCCTTGACGCGGTCGAACACCACCACCGTGTCGTAGAGCGAGTACCCGAGAATGGTCAGCAGGGCGATCACCGTGTCCGGGGTGACCTGGAAGCCCGCCAACGAGTAGACCCCGGCCGTCACGGCGAGGTCGTGGATCACCGCGATGAGCGCCGCCATGGCCATCTTCCACTCGAACCGGAACGAGATGTAGACGACCACCACCACGAAGAAGACGAGAACGGCGATGACGGCTTTCTGGCTGATCTGGCTCCCCCACGTGGGACCGATGTCGGTGACCGACACCAGGGGGGCGGGAACGTGGCCGATGCTCGCCAGGGCCTCGGTCACGGCCTGCTTGATCCTCGTCTGTTGGCTGCTCGCCTGCTTGTTGAGGTCGGCCTGGACCTGGACGTGGGCGTCGGCCCCGCGGCCCAGGACCTGGACGGTGGCGCCGGTGAGCCCGGCACGGGTGACGGCGGTCTGCACGTCGCTCACGGTGTGCCCGTTGGCCGGGACCTCCCACGAGGTCCCGCCCTTGAACTCGATACCCCAGTTGAAGCCTCTCACCGCGAACGACGCCAAGCCGGCGACGATGATGACGGCGGACAGCGCGTACCACCACCGACGGCGGCCGACGAAGTCGAACGACGTGTCGCCCCGGTACAGGCGGACGAAGGCGTTCGGGCGCTTCGTCGCCGCTTCCTGCTCGACGTCCTCGTCGATCACGCTCATGCCGCCTCGCTCTCCATGGCCAGCCCCCGCGCCACGCCGAAGCCGCGGGCCTCGGTGATCCACCGGCTCCGCCCGAGCAGGATCACGAGCGGGCGGGTGAAGAAGAAGGTGGTGAAGACGTCGAGGAGGGTGGACAGTCCCAGGAAGAAGGCGAAGCCACGGACCGACCCCACGGCGAAGATGTACAGCACGATGGCGGCGGCGAGGGACACGGCGTCGGCCGCCAGCACGGTCCGGAAGGCGCCCCGGAAACTACGGTCGACACTGGTGCGCACGGATCTCCCCGAGCGCGCCTCGTCTTTGAGTCGTTCGAAGTAGACGATGTAGGAATCCACCGTGATCCCGACCGAGACGATGACGCCCGTCACGCCGGCCAGGTCGAGGGTCAGGTTCATCGCCGAGTGCCCGAGGGCGGAGACGATCGCCCACAGCAACCCGGCCGTGGTCAGGAGGCCGGCCACCACGACGATCCCGAGCACGCGGTAGTAGAGGATCGTGTAGATGAGCACCAGGGCCAGGCCGCCGATGCCGGCCAGCAGGCCGGCCTTCAGCGAGGACTTCCCGAGGGTCGGCGAGACGCTCTCACGGGTGAGGATGTTCAGGCGGACGGGCAGGGCACCGTAGTTGAGCTCCAGGGCGAGGTTCTTGGCCGTCGCCTGGGTGAAGTTCCCGCTGATCTCACCCTTCCCCTGGAACGACGAGAACGCCGTCACGTCGGGCTGGATGATCGGTGCCGACTCGACGAGGCCGTCGAGGTCGATGGCGACGTACTGGTGGAAGCTCTGCTGGGCCACCTGGTCCCAGGCAGGCGAGCCCTTCGAGGTCAGGGTGTAGCTCACCGCCCAGGCGTTGATGGTCGTGTCGAACACCGCCGACGCCGAGGCGATGGCGTTTCCGTGCAGCGGAGACGGCCCGAGCACGAAGCGGGAGTACTGCTGCGCGCCCGCCAACGGGTCAGCCTTCAAGAGGACCACCTTGTTGGGGTCGTCCTGGGCGGCGGTGGTCGAGGCGTACGGGGTGAAGGTCGGGTCGGGAGGCACCGAGTTGGCGGTGTAGCCGTTCGGGGAGCTCGAGTTCGGGGTCACCGCCAGGTTGGCCTGGGTCGTGGCGTAGGTGGGCTGGCACGCCGGCAGCGCGCCCGTCGGGGCCTTGCCCTTGGCCGGGGCGTTGTAGGGGGCGGCTCCGCACAGGACGGGGCGGAAGTAGAGCTGGGCCGTCTGGCCGATGAGGTCGATCAGCGCCTGGGGGTTGCTGATGCCCGGGAACTGCACGACGACGTTGCCCCCCTGGGAGCTCACCTCGGCCCCCGACACGCCGGCGGCGTCGACACGGTTCCGGATGATGTTGACCGTCGTGTCCATCTCGCCGCTCGGGATCGCGTGGGCCGGCTTGTAGACGACCTCGGACCCGCCGGCCAGGTCGAGCCCCAGCTTGGGCGCCCACCCGGCACCGAGCGTGGCGCCGAAGACGGCCACCGCGATGACGATCGTGGTGGCCAGGCTGACGACGAGCGAGCGCTTCACCGCGTGCGCTTCTCCCCGGAACCGTCGTGGTCGTCCTCGTCCCCGTGGGCCGGGCCCGATGCGTCCCCGGGCGCGCCGGAGGTCCCGTGGTCCCCCTGCGCGCCACTGCCGACGTCCGTCGGCGCGTCCGCGTCGTGCTCGTCGTGCTCGTCGTGGGCGGCGACGCCGTTCACCTCGTGACCCTGCACCGCCTCGTGGTCGGCGTCGTGCTCGTGGTCGGCGTCGTGCTCGTGGTCGGCGTCGTGCTCGTGGTCGGCGTCGTGCTCGTGGTCGGCGTCGTGCTCGTGGTC
>Ga0307372_10012965_pt1 | contig 10834 bp, 10 predicted proteins | sample OX1MG_FD_202533 | JGI IMG/M metagenome (GOLD analysis project Ga0307372, IMG submission 202533) | Soil microbial communities from Risofladan, Vaasa, Finland - OX-1 | ecosystem: Environmental > Terrestrial > Soil > Coastal area > Acid sulfate soil | place: Finland: Risofladan, Vaasa | collected...
GGTTGCCGTGACCGTCCCCTCACGGAGCGAGGCGGCAACGCGATGCATGTCATCCCAACAGCGCCGAATGAGGTCACGACTGAACCCCTAGCCGCACAATTTGTACTATACCCCGGTAGGGTATATACTTGGATTGTGCGCAGATCGGCGCCGCCAATGGGGCCGCCCGTTCGTGCGGATGGAAAAGTCAAGGAGGTAGGAAAGGTGAACGAGGTCAGTCAGGTCACGGATACCATCTGGGGGCGTGCGCTTCGCATCATCCTCGGTCTGGTCCTGCTGGGCATTGGCATTGGGGTCGCCGGCGCCCCGCCCTTGGGCATTGCGCTGGTCGGTGTCGGCCTGGTGGCGATCGCCATGGGGGCCTGGGGACACTGCCTGGTCGAGGCGGTCACACTCCGGCATGCGGCCTGAGCCGTGCTCGATACATCTCGGGCTGGAAGCCGGCTCGGCAGGCGCGGAACCCTTTATGGTGCACGCCGCGACATTAGAGCCCTACTCCCAGGTCCACGGCTATGTGGAGTTGGGTAATTCAAGGGCTTGCATACGGTAGGGGGGTATAGTAAGATCCGATTGAGCCAACGGCATGGTAAGAGGAGTATGCATGGACACGCAATGGGACACGGAAACGGCCCAGAATCTGCGGGACCGCCTGGCCCGCATCGAGGGCCAGGTGCGCGGTATCGGCAAGATGATCGAGGAGCACCGCCGCTGCGACCAGATCCTGATGCAGGTGATGGCGGCGCGGGCGGCGCTGGAAAAGGTGGCGGCCGCCGTGGTGGCCACCAGTATTGATGAGTGCCTGACCCTCCCGCCGGAGCAGGCCCGCAAGGTCATCGGCAACAGTGTCAGCATGCTGACCCAACTCTAAGCGCGTCCCGATGCGGCGTGCCCCACGGCAAGGGCGGTTCGCGCAACGTTTGAATTCCCTACGGGAGTAGGGCAATGAAGTACCCACACCTGGTACCGAGGGAGGATCGGATGAGTCTACTTGGGCGATTGCTGGGATCGGATGCGGCCACCTCGGCGAGCGAGGTCGACGTGACCACGGCACATACATTGCGGGAGCAGGGCGCCCAGCTGGTCGATGTACGCGAGCCCCATGAGTTCAAGGCAGGCCATGCCGCGGGTTCCCGGAACATCCCGCTGAGCCAGCTCGGCAACCGCATGGGCGAAATCGCCACCGACCGCACCGTGCTGCTGATCTGCCGCAGCGGGAGCCGTAGCCGGGCAGCGCAGGATCGGCTTCGGCGCCATGGTGTCACCGAGACGCGCAACGTGCGGGGCGGCATGCTGGCCTGGCACGGGGCCGGCCTGCCGGTAAAGTAGGTACCCTGTGGAGCAGATCCTCCTCGCCCTTGCCTTCGGTGCCCTGGTTGGGCTTTCGCTGGGCTTGGTGGGTGGCGGTGGCTCCATCCTCACCGTGCCCATTCTGGTCTACGTGCTCGGGGAGAGCGCCCATCTGGCGACGGGCACCGCTCTGGCCATCGTGGGCGCCAACGCCCTGATCGGCGCCTGGGATCACCGTCGGGCCGGGCGGGTGCGCCTCCCGGTGGCCTTCATCTTCGGCGGCATCGGCACCGTAGGCGCCCTGGCCGGCAGCTTGCTCAATCATCTGGCGCCAGAACGGGCGGTGCTGATCGGATTTGCCCTCCTGATGCTGGCAACCGCCGCCGCCATGGCGTGGCTCCGGTTAGGCGATCGACGGGCAGCCGAGCGATTGGGCCTCTCGTGGCGTATGGTGCTGGCCGGGCTGGCCGTCGGAGTGCTCACCGGATTCTTCGGCGTCGGCGGCGGGTTCCTGATCGTCCCCGCTTTGGTGCTGGTGCTGGGATTGCCAATGCGCGACGCGGTAGGCACCTCACTGGTCGTGATCGCCATAAATGCCGCGGCGGCACTCGTTGGCCATCTCCGCTTCGGCGGTATTGACCTGGAAGTGACGGGCCTCTTCATCATTAGCGGCGCGGCGGGCGCGATCCTGGGCAGCCGGATCTCTGGGTGTATCGACGAGCAGCGCCTGCGCCAGGGCTTCGCCGGCGTGGTCGTGCTTATCGCCCTCTATATCCTTGCCCGCACCCTGCTGGGCCACCCCGCGGGGACATAGCACCCACATGAGCACCGCTGGACCGCGGCGTCAATCAAGAAAACAGCGAATATGATACGGAAGGAAAATGATCATGGTAGATACTATATCGACGGCTCCGAGTGCCTATGGGTTCGGTCTCCAGATGGAGCTTCCTTTTGAGGAGGCCATGGCCAGGACGCGCGCGGCCCTCAAGGAGCAGGGTTTTGGGGTGCTCACCGAGATCGATGTGCGACAGACGCTGAAGGAAAAGCTGGGCGCCACGTTTCGGCGCTATGTCATCCTGGGCGCGTGCAACCCACCGCTGGCCCTTCGCGCGCTGGAGGCCGAGCTCGATATCGGCCTGCTGTTGCCCTGCAACGTGGTGCTGTATGAGGAGGGCAGCGGCACCGCGGTCAAGATAATGGATCCTCGGGCCGCTTTGGGCATGGGCGCCAATCCCGCCATCGCCCCAATCGCGGCCGATGCGCGCGCCCGCCTGGAGCGTGTCCTCAGCAGGCTCCAGCAACCAGCATAAGGGAGAAGGTATTCATGTTCCTGCGGATGCTCTACAACCAACAACTGGCCCAGGCCAGCTATCTGGTCGGCTGCGCGGCCACCGGCGAGGCCCTGGTCGTCGACCCCAATCGCGACCTGGACCAGTATTTCAACCTCGCCGCGCGCGAGGGATTCCGCATCGCCGCCGTGACCGAGACGCACATCCACGCCGACTTCGTCTCCGGTGCTCGGGAACTCGCCGCCCGTAGCGGGGCGCGGCTCTACCTCTCGGGAGAAGGGCCGGCCGCCTGGCAGTACACCTATGCCGGCGAGAGCGGCGCGACGCTGGTGCACCAAGGCGACCTGATCACGGTCGGCAACATCCACCTTGAGGTGCTGCACACACCGGGGCACACCCCGGAGCATATTGCCTTCTTGCTCACCGATGCCGCGCATGCCGATAAGCCAATGGGCATCTTCACCGGCGACTTCGTCTTCGTGGGCGACGTCGGCCGGCCAGATCTGCTCGAACGGGCCGCTGGTTATGGGGGTACGATGGCGGATAGCGCCCGCCAATTATACGCATCCCTGCAACGCTTTCCGGCGCTGCCCGACTACCTGCAGGTCTGGCCGGGGCATGGGGCAGGCAGCGCTTGCGGCAAGGCCCTGGGCGCCGTGCCCCAGAGCACGGTGGGCTACGAGACGCGCTTCAACTGGGCCTTCCAGGTCCACGACGAGGACGAGTTCATCGAGCGGGTGCTGGCCGGCCAGCCGAATCCACCGGCCTACTTCGCGCGGATGAAACAAGTGAACAAGGAGGGCCCGATCCCGCGCTTGATGCTGCCGGCCCCGCAACACGTGCGCCTCAATGACCTGCTGGAGATGCTAGGTGAAGCGGTCACGGTCGTCGACACGCGACCGGCGGACGCCTACGCGGGCGGGCACCTCCCCGGCACCATCAACATCCCGATGGGCGCGTCGTTCGTGACCTGGGCCGGTTGGCTGCTGCCCGACGATCACCCCTTCGCGTTGATTGTGGACGACCATGAGGCGGACATCGCGGCGCGGCAACTCGGGCTGATTGGCCTGGATGCCCTGGCCGGTTACGCGACATCCGAGGTCTTCTCCGCCTGGTCCGCGAGGGGACGCGAACTGGCCACCCTCCGGCGCATCGACCCCGCCGGGCTCTCTGATCTGCTCCGCCGCGACGAGGTCGAGGCACTGGACGTTCGTGAGCCCTCGGAGGTTGCCCTCGGTGCCATCGCCGGTAGTCGGGCCATCCCCCTGGGCTACCTGCCGCGGCGATTGGCGGACCTACCGCGGGATCGGACCCTGGTTGTCTATTGCCAGAGCGGCATGCGGTCCTCGATCGCCGCCAGTCTGCTTGCTGCCGCGGGCCACCAGAAGGTCATCGACCTGGTCGGCGGCTTCGATGCCTGGCAGCGGCATCAATGATCGGTGCCGGCCGCGGATGCCCTGCCACAATTCGCTTGGCGCACATGCGCACAAACCAAGCCACAACCCTTATGAACATGCGACCCGGCTGCACCGTGGCCCCGAGATCGGGCGTGTCCGTCAGCAGGCGGCAGGCTCCGGGGCGCTTGCCACCTACGTTCCCATGTCACATCATTTCCTTGTAAGGGGTCTTTAGCAGTGTGAGCGGCAGAACGTAACGCTGTGGGAGAAGAGGACACGATGGACACCCGGAACGACAGCCCCGCGAGGCACGAGGCACGCGCCGTAGAGGCGTTGCAGGCGGATGGCACGGCAGGCATTTCACCCATTCTGGTCACCGGCGGCACGGGGGCCCTCGGGAGCCTCGTCGTCCGGCGGTTGCGAAACGCCGGATACGCCGTACGGGTGCTCAGCCGGCACAGCCGCACGAGCGAGGAGGCGGGCATCGAGTTCGTGACCGGTGACCTGGCCAAGGGCGAGGGGATCGAGCTCGCGGTGGCGGGGGTCGCGATCATCATGCACTGCGCGGGCAACGCCACGGGCAACGAGGAGCAGACCCGGAACTTGGTCCAGGTAGCGTCGCGAGTCGGAGCGCGGCACCTGGTGTACATCTCGGTGGTGGGTGCCGACCGGATTCCGGTAGGCAGCGCCATCGACCGCGCCCTGGCCGGCTACTTCACCTCCAAGCTCGCCGCCGAACGTGTGGTGACCGAGTCCGGCGTGCCGTGGACGACCCTGCGCGCCACCCAGTTCTATGACCTGCTGCTGCTGCTGGCGCGACGAGTGGCCAAGCTGCCCGTAGTACCGGTCCCGGCCGGATTCCGGTTCCAGCCGATCGACACCGGGGAATATGCCCGTTTCGCGGCCGTCAGGTAGGCGTGGAGATCCGCGCGACATGGCGGCTCGCGCATGCCCCGAGGACTGCCTGTGTGCAGGGACGACACCCGTGAAGGTGCGGCGTGAGACCTCTCCGCGACCGGGAGCACGATCGGGACGGGCCGACACCACGTCGTGGGCGGCTCAGCGCGCGGGATAGGTGGCTTCCGGCCGGTCCCGCGTGCGGTGCATGGTCCAGAGCAGGTCGGCGAGATGGGCGGGGTCGACGGTTGGCATCTCCCAGACCGGGTCGCCCGCGGCTTTGCCCTTCTCCAGCTCGGCGTGGAAGGCACTGTGCTCGATGGCTGCACCGATGTAGAGCATGCCGACGTAGACGCCTTTCTCGGCGACCTCGGCGTGCAGGGCTTGCAGGTAGTTGCGCTGGGCGGCTTGGGCAGGACTGGGGCCGCTCATGTGCGGCAGGCCCTGCACGGTGCTGCCGCCCTGCGCGGTCAGGATGGCGCCGTCCCCCTGCTCGAGCATGTGCGGCAGGAACTCTTGCACGAGAGCCAGCATCGTGTAGAAGATCAGCGGCATGAAGGTCTGGGCGTGCCGTGGGGTCAGGTTGGCCGCGGAAACGAATCCGGTGTTTGGGGTGGGTGCATAGTACAGGGCGTCGAGGTTGCCGACCTTGGCGCGAATTTGCTCGGCCAGTCGAGGCGTGGCACCGGTGTCGGCTAGGTCGGCGGTGATGACGTGCGCGGTTGCCCCAGCGCGGGTCAGATCCCTCGCCAGACGGTCAAGTGGCTCCTGCCGGCGGGCCACGAGGACGACGGCGTAGCCTTCTCGTGCGTAGCGGCGGGCGATGGCCTGGCCGAGGCCGGGGCCGACGCCGAACACGGCGATGGACGGGGACATGGCGAACGCTCCTTCGCTTTCGGGTAACCATGTGGAGGCAATCGTGACGTTGCTGCTTCTCGTGAGTATGCTCTATCTCTAATACCAGGGCCAGTGTTTCTTGGTCATAGGTCTGCCACCACCACGTTTAAGGAGGGAGCTGAGATGCAAAAGAGCGAACGTCACCAGGCCCTCGCCGATTTTTTACGTCAGCGGCGCGCCCGCCTTGCTCCGAGCGAGGTGGGATTGCCACCTGGTATCCGTCGTCGCACGCCGGGGCTGCGCCGCGAGGAAGTCGCGCAACTGGCCAATATGGGCACCTCCTGGTATGTCTGGTTGGAGCAGGGACGCGATGTGCATCCCTCGACACAGGTGTTGGAAAGCCTTGCGCAAGCGCTCAGGCTCACGGTGAATGAGCGACGGCATCTCTTTCTGCTCGCGGGGCAACCGCTGCCAGCGCCTGCCCTCCCACCGGAGGAGTGCGTCAGTCCGGCACTGCAACAGCTGCTCGATGACCTCAATCCGACCCCCGCGTGTGTCATCGGACGGCGGTGGGACTACCTGGCGTGGAACAAGGCTGCCGATGCCGTATTCGCCATTGCGGACGCATCACCTCCACACGCACGCAATGTGATCTGGCACTTCTTTACCAATCCGACGGCGCGGGAGCGCTTCCCGCACTGGGAGCACATGGCCCGAGGCATCTTGGCGGAACTGCGTACCGCCAGCGCTCGCTATCCTGGTGATGCCTGGTTCGAGGAACTGATTGCGGATCTCAAACAGGCCAGCCCTGAATTTACTCGCTGGTGGCCCCATCACGAGGCGAGTAACTCGCTGGACGGCGCGAAAATCATCGAGCACCCGGCACTGGGACACCTGGAGTTCAGGCATGTCACCTTGCAAGTTTTCAACAACCCCGATGTCAGGGTCACAGCCCACCTACCAGATGCCCAGACCCGCGCAAAACTGCAACGTTTCCGGACAACTGAGGAAAGCATTTGCAGGGAAGCATGAAAGTCATTCTTAGCCGTATTGGCGCAAACCACCAGGTGCGCAGTTCCCGCACGCGCCGACACGACTGATCCGCAAAGGGCCATTAGCGGTCGAGTTATCCCTCACGGCGCCCCGTTAGCGATCCAGTCGGCGTAGAGTAACGGCCCAAAGACTGGACCGCTAACATGCAGGATCCCCGACCATGCTCCAGTAGGCACTGAGCGATTGGCAGCAGCGCCTGACACGCACCAGTAGGCTCGCCGGGGCGAGTATGCACGCGACGTGGCGATCTTTGTGGCGTGGTTGGAGGATGACGGCTTCACCGGGACGGCAGCTGAGTTGACCGCCCAGGACGTGCGCGACTATCGCGACTCCCTGGTCGAGCTGGGGCGTGCACCGGCCACCGTCAACCGCTGTCGTCGGCTGACGAACAGGTGCCGCGGGAGCTGACCGCGAGGGCCCGGGAGGGCGGGCTGCTGGGCAAGCTCACCCAGATGGCGATCGAGAGCGCCCTGGAAGGCGAGATGGACAATCATCTCGGCTACGCGAATCACCAGTATACGCCGGCCGGCATGACATCCGTGCAACATCGCCCGTAGCGCTCATTTCACCCGCCCGGGCGTAAACTACAGGCATGAAGCCAATCCCCGGGCACGTGTTCCTAGACGCAGCTTCCAAGGTGCCGATCGGCAGAGCATTGCTGGGACCAATGGCACTTGGAGCGGCGCCAACTTCGGCACCATAATCGTCATGAAGTCCAGGCCGGCCGCCCATCCGTGCGACGCCGGCAGGGATGACTCGGTGTAGTATCGGAAGAGGAAGCACGAAATCGAACGCATGATGCGGAAGGTAGCGATGCTGTTGCTACGTCCCGAGGAACCATTCTGCTTTAGACGGCTGCATCCTCTCGCCCGGGCGTATACCGCCGACAGCAGCCCTGGAGTACCTCAGGCTAGGTACCATCGAGGTATACACCCCATCCAATCGACACCCGGAGCCATACGAAGCGACCAGTGCGGGCCCAGATGAAGCCCCGCGGCGGTCGCGCGTGCCGGACCAAGGAGGATCGGTGGCCGCATTGACCGCGATCAGACCGGAGATGTCCCAGTTGGCCCTGATGGAAGCCGCCCGGCTGCCGTCCGGCACGGTGCTGCGGCGCTTGAGTGTGGCGCCCTCTGGACTCAGCACGGGGCAGGCGAGCGAGCGCCTCCGGACCATCGGCCCGAACGTGCTGGTCGAGCACAAGGTGACGGCGGTCGGCGTGTTCCTGCGCCAGCTACGCAATCCGCTCTTGATTCTGTTGCTGGTCGCGGCGGCGGTCTCTGGGGCAACCGGCGACCCGACTGACGCATCGATCATCACGGCGATCGTCCTGCTCAGCGTTGGCTTGGGCTTCGTGAACGAATACCGCTCGGAGCGTGCGGTCGCTGCTCTACATGCGAATGTCCACCATCAGGCGGTCGTGCTGCGGGATGGCACGCGACAACGCATCGACGTTCGCGACCTGGTTCCCGGCGACGTGGTGTCTCTGGGCATCGGCGATCTGGTCCCCGCCGACGTTCGGCTCCTGGAGACCAACCAACTGGAGTGTGACGAGGCCGTGCTTACGGGCGAGTCGATGCCAAGCGCGAAGTCCCCGGCACCAGTGGCGCGGGCTGAGTCGGCGGTGGACCTTACGTCCTGTGCCTTCATGGGGACCATCGTGCACCAGGGATCAGCACGTGCAGTAGTCATCTCGACCGGATCCGCGACGGCGTTCGGCAAGATCGCCGTCGGACTTGGTGCCCCGCCGGCCTACACCGCGTTTCAGGTAGGACTGAAGAACTTCTCCAAGCTGCTCGTGTGGGTGGCCGGCCTCCTGACCGTGTCCATCTTTGTGATCAACGTTGCCTTCTCTCGGCCGATCATCGACGCGCTCCTCTTCTCGTTGGCGATCGCGATCGGCATCACGCCCCAACTGCTGCCCGCGATTGTCAGCGTAAGCCTGGCCACCGGATCGCGTGAGCTGGCTCGGCGCAAGGTGTTGGTGAAGCGACTGGTGACGATCGAAGACCTCGGCAATATCCAGGTGCTCTTCACCGACAAGACAGGCACCTTGACCGAAGGCACAATCACCTTCGACCAGTCGTTTGACGGGGCTGGAGTCACGGCAAGCACGCCGCTGCTTCTTGGTCTGGTGTGCAACGAAGCGACCGTGACCGACCAGGGTCCGGTGGGCGGCAATCCCCTGGACCAAGCGCTGTGGACCGCGCCCGAGACAGCGGTGCTCCTCAGCGGTCCCAATGGACCCGCCACCTACACACGACTGGGCGTCTTGCCCTTCGACCACGAGCGGCAGTTGGCATCCGTGACGGTGAGGACGCCGGCCGGCTCCCGAGTGTTGGTGACCAAGGGGGCACCTGAGGCCGTCCTCGCCCGATGTGTCGAGACCCCGGTTGGGACCGCCGCCGTGCTCAACCGGTTGTTTGGGGACGGCGCCCGCGTCGTGGCCGTGGCGAGCCGTGACGCCGGCGAGGTTACCGATCCGCGCCCCGCCGACGAGCGCGATCTGCGTCTGGTGGGATTCCTGACGTTCCACGATCCCCCCAAGGCCGACGCCGGGGTGGCGATCGCCAAGCTCAACGCCCTGGGCATCGAGGTGAAGATCATCACCGGCGACAATGGGATCGTGGCGGCGAAGGTCTGCCGCGACATTGGACTCCCACTCGGCCGCGTGTTGAGCGGGCCCGACATCGACCACCTCGACGACGACGCGCTCGCCGCGGCTATCCCGGATACCACGGTCTTCGCCCGGGTCAGTCCAGAACAGAAGTCGCGCATCATCAAGGTCGCGCGGCGACGGGGCGAGGATGTCGCGTTCCTGGGGGACGGGGTCAACGATGCCGTGGCGCTGCATGCCGCCGACGTCGGCATCTCCGTTGATTCGGCCACCGATGTCGCCAAGGATGCCGCCGATATCGTCCTGTTGGAAAAGGATCTCGGGGTGTTGGCGGACGGCGTGCTGGAAGGGCGCCGCATCTTCGCCAATACCCTCAAGTATGTGCTGATGGCCACGTCATCGAACTTTGGGAACATGTTCAGCGCGGCAGGGGCGTCGCTCTTTCTTTCGTTTCTCCCGATGCTGCCATCGCAGATCCTGCTGAACAACCTGCTCTACGACGTGGGGCAACTCGCTATCCCTACCGATGCGGTGGACCCCGAGATCCTGGCCCGGCCCGCCGCCTGGGACATCCGGTTCGTCCGGCGCTTCATGACGGTCTTCGGGCCGGTCAGCTCGGTCTTCGATTTCCTCACCTTCTTCGTCATGCTGAGCATCCTGCACGCCGGCCATGCCGAGTTCCGCACCGGCTGGTTTGTTGAGTCCCTGGCGACCCAGACCCTGGTCGTGTTTCTCATCCGCACCCGCCGCGTGCCGTTTTTCCGGAGTAGACCGAGCCGGGGGATGCTGATCACCCCCACGATGATGGCCGCGCTCGGCGCGGTCCTGCCCTTCACCCCGCTCGCGCATCTCTTGGGGTTCAGCACCCTCCCACTGACGTTCTTCCTGATCCTCTTCGGGATGGTCCTCACCTACTTGGCGCTGGTCGAGTTCGCGAAGAGCCGCTTCTACGCCAATGAGCGGGTGCGGCCCGTTCGCGTACCAACGAGCCATGAACAGCGCCTCACTCGCCGACTGCGCCGCCGCGCTGGGCGCTTCATGCGACACAGCGTTGCGTAAGTCCACAGCGCTGGAGGATTCGTCGAAGCGGCGGCGCTCCCTACACTCTCAAGGACCGACTCGAGGCCGGACAGCCGGACCAACCACCTGGTCGTGACCTTTACCATGTCGGGAACCTATATCGTCCGTTGTCTGGACTATTGCGGCATGGGACACCATCAGGGCGCTGGTGGAGCGGCTAGCGATCCTGGATGACCTGGCGGGTCGCGCCCGGATGCCGCGCTCTATCGAGGCTTGCGGCTACCCGGAGGTAAGTACGAGCACACGGCAGCCAGGCCGTGAGCCGCGCCTTGCGCACCCTGGAACAGCAGGGCGCGATCACCAGGCGGCGCAACCGCGTCATCGCGGTCAATGCCGCCGTCCTCCACGCGCTGCTCGGTCAGGTCGCGGATAACGGT
>Ga0307372_10012966_pt1 | contig 10833 bp, 7 predicted proteins | sample OX1MG_FD_202533 | JGI IMG/M metagenome (GOLD analysis project Ga0307372, IMG submission 202533) | Soil microbial communities from Risofladan, Vaasa, Finland - OX-1 | ecosystem: Environmental > Terrestrial > Soil > Coastal area > Acid sulfate soil | place: Finland: Risofladan, Vaasa | collected...
GCCCGCGATGTGTACGTCTTTGTCGCCAGCGGCTTCACGGGCCTTGCGCAGCGCTGATTCGATTCCGTCCGTGACGAAGAAGAACGTGGTTCCGCCCTGCATATGGAGCGGCTGGCGGGGGAAGTGAGTCAGGACGAACACCGGGGCGTGGTACGGTGGGTTGTCTCCCCACCAACCCTTCCAGCTCTTGTCCCACTCCCCACGGCTGGCGTCGAACATGTTGCGGCCCATGATGTAAGCGCCGGCGTTGGTGGGCGATGCGAGCTCTTCGACGATGGCTGAGTCAGGCGTTTCCGGTATCGGCGGCATGCCTTGCATCCTTCTCCACGCCGCCGTCTCGAACATCCAGCCGTGCAAACTCATGCCGCCTTGGCCGATCGGGTTCTCGAGGCTCTGGTTCGGTCCCGCCGTGTAGCCATCGAGCGAGATGGATTGGTGGCAGCGCACGATACTCATCCTTTCGGTCTACAACGTTAATGATCTGGGCGCCCTCGCGGCCCACTGCCCGATACCCTGTTAGATGGCCTCGTTATCGGTTGCGTCGATCCGTGGACCTTGATGTACCAGATGTGCATCAACGACAACAAGGTCGAAGAGTTCTCGAAGACAGGGGAGCTGATGCAACCTTGGGAGGCCTACGCTCCGCCCCGGGTCAGCAGAACGAGCCAGCCAAAGTGACGGTTGATTCGAGCCGAGTAAGGTGTCGGATAGGGTGTCAAATAGAGTGTCAGTTGCAGTCCTCGTAGTACAAGGGATGACAGCACTGATACCAACTCTGATCTCGGAACTTTGGTGGACCCGGGTCTCCCCCCTAGTCCGGTAGGGAAACACGAGGAGGTGCTGAAATGGCACGACGACGCTTTGGTTCAGGCACGGTAACGCAGCGGTCAGATGGAAGATGGGAGGGACAGCTTCGTCTCTCCGATGGCACAAGACGACGACAAATTTGAAGGCACGGAAACGAATACGATTGCCAGTCAAATTGCCAGTCAGAGCGAGCTGGCGAAGTGGAGATGCGCGCTTCGCAATAGAAAGATCCGATCTGAACGAGATCGGATTCGGGGTGGTGGGCCGGGACAGAATCGAACTGTCACAGCTTTCGCGGCGGTTTTACAGACTCAGGCCTGGGTTTTGTATTCGAAATGATCCGCGCGGACCGAAATCGCGACGGTCTGAAAACCGTAACGGTTGGTTTTCACGCGACCCGTTGGCGATCAGCTTACGTCCTGAGGCGAGCCAGCACAACTGCTGCGCGGCGTCTATATGGGGACGCGCGAGCCTCTTGGTTGATGAGGCGAAACCTCAAGAATTGGGGACCTGGCTTTCAGCCCGCTGACCTTCTGAATGCCATGCACAGGGTTGACCGTCCGCCAGAGTCCACCAGAGTCGTTTGCGAGTTCAAACCTGACAGTGATTACAGGCGATCAGTCCACCAGAGTCCACCGAAGTCCACCGGATAGGCTGTCACCACCGTCGCTGAGCCGGTTGCTATCCGCCCGCCTCCGGCTCCAGCAGTCGCTGTTCCCAACTGGCAAGACCGGATCCCCATCGACGTCGCTCTGAGACGTGCCGAGATGAGCCCAGGTCAACGTCGAGTTGTACGGACCTCCCGAAGACTGGCGCTTTCGAGACTCGGACATGTGCTCGGCGGGCAACCAGGGCCACGATGAATCCCAAAACCTCCGATGGTGAAAGCCCGTCAATCACATAGTCGTCCAGCAGGAGCCTCGCTGATTCCCCCCTTGGGTCGAGGCACACCGTCATTTCCCAGTCGCCGTGCGCTACTTCAACGTCGTACATGTGCGCATCGGATCTGACCGAGTGCAGGCGAATATTGTTCTCGCCGACTACACCTTTTAAGCGCTCAACGAAACCTTCTGCTACCTCTCGCGAGCTCATCGGTAAAGCCTACGGAGCGACATGCAATTGCGGGTCCCAGGCTTCCCTGAAAGATGCGCGGGCAGGGGTTCTGCGCTTCGGGCTCTTTGCGGAAAATGACATCGAGAGCAAACCCGTACTAGGCGTCCTGACTCAGCTTGAAGTAGGCTTGCGCTGAAACGAGCTCTTCAGTCGTGGAGGCCGGTCCGTCCGCCTGGCCTGATCGATCGCCGCTCGGGCTGCGCGATCCCTCCCTTCCACCAACAGAAAGAGCGCGAGGTTCTTCGCCGCTAACGAGTCGCCGGTTAATCCCCAAGATCGCCCGGGCTATTCCAGGGAGGCATCGCGTTTCCATTCCGCCAATGACCGACCCGCGCGTTGGCGAGGGCTTGTGGCCCTGAGAGTCGCTCGAGAATTCGTCAGCCTTGGCGTTCAGCGTGAACTAAGTCACGAGCTGCATCCATAATTCCGGCTGCGAAGGACATTCGATCTTCAGGGCGCTCTTCCCACTCACTCGCCCCGTAGACAAAGGTATCGAGTTCCGACAAGTGTTCGCGGGGCAACTTCCGAACGATGTTCCAGATTTCCTTTGCCCCGTCATATGGCGAGATAAGGCCTTGTGTAATTCGAAGAGCAACCTCTGCTGCGACCAGCATTGCCGCTTCACGAGGCGTTGGGCTCTCGATGCCTAATTCGCGGAGCGCAGAGCCGAACACAGTTCGCACCTCATCGCTCTCTTCGCCTGTCATGCCCGCCAACCGCCGAATCGAGGGCGAGTCCATGCCCGCCTGCAGCGCCCTCGCTGCCTCGGCAGTAAGGGCGTCTGCACCAGCGGTATCCAACATAGTCTTGGCGGCCACTAGTCGCAGATTCGCTGCCATCAGTCCTTGAACTTGAAGCCGAATCGCCGGCCCGTCACGAGATTCTGCCAATAGTGGATTTCCGTCGTCACTCCGCCGGGGTGTACGTGAATATGGGACATCTTGGCGTACAGCCACCCGGGATATCTCAGATCTTTGATCCTACCTTGCATTATCCGCCGACCAGCTCCTCCCATCGCCTCCTTCAGGGCCAGCTTCTCGGCGAGATTACGTGCCGTGAATCGGACGCCCAGTCTCGCGGCGATCCCAATACCTTCGCCCGGACCGGGAACGACAGTACCGACGGTCCACACGACCTGAAGCGTCGCCATGCCCACACGCAATGGATCCCCGCTGGTGAGGTCAGCGTGTTCTTGACCTGCCCAGGAGCCAGTCCCAGCCACGGCAGACCCGTACGCGCCGCGGGCCCCCCCGGGAAGCGCGCGGCCGATCGCAACCATCCCACTCTGGAGGCCGCCCCAGAAGTCAAAGGTCCCAGCGAGGTCTGAGCGGTTGATCGGATCGCCGAAGCAGTAGTCATAGTCGTTGGCGCTCCCTCCAGCCACGGGGTCCACCTGCAGGAACCGCCCCAGGGTCGGGCTGTACAGCCGAGCGCCCATCAGGACGATCCCGGCCAGTGCGTCGCCCGAATCGCGGCGCTTCCCGCCCAGCCAGGCGTATCGGGGGTCGGCTGTGTTACTGGCTCGCGGCACCCCGAACTCGGTCGACTCGAAGTAGGCGTCGATGCCGGCCGCATTGCTCACATTCGGAGCTGTGGCCACCACATCGCCGTGCAGGTTGGTCAGCTGCAGCTCGTCTGAGCCCGTGCTGCTGACGATCGCGGCCAAGTTGCCGCCGATGTCCTGCACGTTGCGTGTCCAGCTCCCGTCGGATACCGAAATCCAGGCCGGGCTATCCGATCCGCCGGCATAGAGATTGGTCTGTACTGAAGCCCCGGTGGTAATGGTCGTCAGCCGCTCGGTGGGATCGAGGCCAAAGCTCTTGCTCGAAGTGCCCTGGACCTGGCTGGCCACCATGTCATTGACGTAATAGCCGTTGGTTAGGGCATTGGTTCCACCGGCATCAGAGGCCGGCACCGACGTCGTCCGACCCATCGGGTCGTACGTGTACCCGGAACTAGAGATCCGATCCGCCTGGTCGTACGTGTGGCTGGTCACGGTCGGAGTGGTCGATGTGCTGCAGACCCCAGGACTGGACCCAGGGTACGAGGTCAGGCTGAGCCGGTTGCTGTCCGCGTCGTAGGCGTAGACCCGTGTCGTACAGGCGATCGGGTTGACCGTCTGATCGGTGTCTGCGACCTGGATAAGCCGTCCCGCATTGTCGTAGCTGAAGAGCTGGGATGAGCCGTTGCTGCTCTGGGCCACGATTTGGCCATGGGCGCTGTAGCTGGCGCTGAAGCTGAGCCAGGTGGTTGAGCCCATGGCGTACGCCAGCGACTTGGTTTGCCCGATGTCATCGAAATGGTGCGTCGCCACCAGGCCGCTCGGGTAGGTCTCGCTGACGATCCCGCCTTCGGCGTCGTAGGTCGCATTGAAGGTGCCAACCTGGCTGTCGGTCAGGCTGGTCAGAAGCCGCCGGTGTTCGCCGCTGACCCCGTCGTACGTGTAGGTGACGCTGCCCTTGCCGTCGTTAATAGTCGCGATCAGGCCGTCGGCGGTGTAGCTAACGCTTGAAAGGTTGTTGCTGGCGTCGATGTAGGTGCTGACCCGGCCGTCTGAGTCATAGGTGGTCAAGATCCAGTTGCTCATCGTCGGTGGGCTCGCTGGGCAAGTCGCCGGTGTCGAGCCAGAGATGTTGCCCGTCTGGGTCACCGCGCCGGTATTCGGCTCATATGCTTTGTAGACGGCCGGCAGCGCTGCGTCCCCCACTCCGGCGGTCGTGATGCTGTGCACGCACTCGCGCTGCGCCGGGTCGTAAAGCGTCGTCGTTGTTCGGGTCCCCGTGCCGTTGCTTTCGGTAACGGTGAGTGGCGCGCCCCACATGTTGTAGGTCGTAGTCGTGCTCAAAAGGTTGGGTCCCGAGGTGGGCTGAGCGGCGGGTGTGGTCTGGCACACGAGCCCGGCTTCGGCAGCGTTGACGCAGTTCCCCGTGCCGGTGCCGCTGTAGTAGGTGCTCAGTGTGGCATGCGCATCGCCACCAGCAGTGTTGGCAGGCATCCTGGTCTCGATGACGCGACCTTGCGCGTCGTAGCGGGTTATGGAAACGATGTTGGACGCGCCGCTCATGACGGTGGTCTGGCTCGTCGGCTGTCGGAGCGTCCAACCGCTGGTGTCGCCGGTAACGATCGGGTCGTACGCCTGAGTCTTGGGGTGGTGGGCCGGGACAGAATCGAACTGTCACAGCTTTCGCGGCGGTTTTACAGACCGTTAGGCTCGCCAATGCCCAGCCGACCCACTGTAGGCCGCCGAAACCGGCGGAAACTAGAGGCTAATCGTAGCCGAACGCCGCGCGATCCCCGGAACTCCGACGCGGCCGCGCTCTAGTAGATGAAGCCCACCAACTTGCCGCCGAGCTGGCCCGGCTTGATCGTCCGCTGGTCGATCACGTCAAACGCGACCCAGTTCATCTCGGACACGACCCATGAGCCGTCCGGATTCACCGCCTCGACGTAGGCCACGTGGCCGGCCCAGCTCTCCCAGGTCACCATGATCGAGCCGACCTTCGGCGTCGAGCCGACCGCGTAACCCTGGGCCGCCGCGTTGGCGTACCAGTAGCCCGCGTCGCCGCGCCAGGTCACGTTGCGCTTGGTGGCCACGTAGTAGGTGCACCAGCCGACCGGGAAGCCGTTTGCCGTGTACGGGCCGAGGCAGCATCCGAGCACCTTGATCGGGTAGGCGGACGAGCTGACGCCAGATCGCTGCAGGATCTGCCAGATGGTCGGGGGCGGCGGGAACGCTCCGCCGACGCCGTTGGGGATAACCAGGGTCATCCCGCTGACCAGCTGCTGGCTGCGGAGTCGGTTGAAGTCGAGGATGATCTGGGGGTCGACCTGGTACTTGGCGCCAAGCGCCGCCAGCGTGTCGCTGCCCTTGGCCGTGACGACGATTCCCGGTACAGGCGGTATGACGATCTGGTCGCCGGTGGCGACCGCGTCCGAAGACATGAGGTTGGTGTTCGACCATCGAATCTGGGACACGGTCACGCCGAACTTGGATGCGATCGTGGCCAGGGTCTCGCCCGGCGCCACCCTGTAGGTGAAGGCCGCGTGGCTGATCGGGGCGGCGGTCGGGATGGAAACCGGCTTGATGATGGTGCTGTAGCGACCGAGCGAGACGTCGCCGACGCTACCGCCCTGGCTGACGACAACCGCCTCGGCGTTCACGGCGCCCAACCGGGCGGTCAGGTAGGTGGGGATGTGCTTGTCCATGGAGGCATAGCTCGACATTGCGACCGCTATCCCAAGCACGATTGCATGGGTCAGGTAACGATGAACTCGCATGCCTACCCCTAAAACTTACGAATCCGCCCGCGTCGGGTAGATCCCCCAGAGAACTCGGCCACCCTACCAGACCTCCGGCGAGCGAGTCAACCCGCTACCGCCGTTCCAAGGGACCCGGACGGGCGCGGCGACACCGACCTGGCCGAACTCGATCCGAATACGGGCTCGAGGACGCCAGAGACTCCTGCGTCGAACAACAGTTCGCCCGCTCAATCTTTGCCGGACGCGGCCGAGCAGCCTATTCATGGTCGAGTCCAACGCCGGAGCGCCTGGGTACTTGCACCATGCCCTCGCCGCACGTATTAGTGACGCGCGCGCGAAAACCGGCGCTGAGCGGCCCTCCCTAGGATTGACCTGTGAGCCGCCTGCACACACCCGTCTGCGACCTGCTCGGGATCGAGGTCCCCATCGTCCAGGCCGGGATGGCGGGCTGCACCACGCCGGAGCTCGTGGCGGCCGTGAGCAACGCGGGCGGATTGGGGATCATCGGCGGGCGCGGTATGAGCGCAGACCAGCTCCGCAGCGACATCCGCCGGGTGCGCGAGCTCACCACCCGCCCGTTCGGCGTCAACCACATCGTCTGCCTGCTCGACAACGCGGCGTTCGAGGTGACCATCGCCCAGCGCGTCTCGGTGCTGTCGCTCTCCTGGGGTCAGTCGAGCGACCTCACGTACCGAGCCCATGACGCGGGCCTCAAGGTCGTGCACATGGTCACGAGCCCGGAAGAGGCGGGCCAGGTCGCCTCGGACGGCGCCGACGTGGTGGTCGCGCAGGGATGTGAAGGCGGAGGCCACGTCGGTCACATGTCGACCCTCCCGCTCGTGCCCCAGGTGGTCGATGCGGTAGGCCCCGTGCCGGTCCTGGCGGCCGGAGGGATCGCGGACGGCCGCGGGGTCGCAGCGGTGCTGATGCTCGGCGCCCAGGGAGCCCTGATCGGCACCCGTTTCCTCGCCACCCACGAGGCGCGCGCCAGCGGCCGCTCGAAGGACGTGATCCTCAACGCGCTGGGCAGCCAGACCGTGGCGAGCAAGTTCTACGACGACGTGCTGGAAATCGCCTGGCCCGGCTCCGTGGTGCGCTCGATCAGGCACCCCATGCTCGACGAATGGGGCGACCGTACCCAGGAATGGGATCAGGCATCGGGCCAGCTGCGGCCCGCTCTCGAGGCGGCGCTGGCTTCCGGCGACTTCGTGCTCGCGGGCGAATCCAGCGGGCTGATCCACGACATCGTGCCGGCCGGCGAGCTGGTCGTGCGGATCGCCCGGCAGGCCGAAGAGGTGCTGGAGGCCGGCTACGGCCCTCCGCGGACATAGAGCGTCTGGCCCGACACGAACCCGGCGTCCTCGCTGCATAGAAACGCGATCACCGAAGCGATGTCCTCGGGCCTTCCCACCCGGCGCAGCGGTGTCTGCGACGCGGCGCCCTGCTTGAAAGCCTCGTAGTCGACGCCCATGCGCTCCGCGGTGGCACGCGTCATCCGCGTATCCACAAAGCCGGGCGCCACCGCGTTGACGTTGACGTTGAACGGCCCGAGCTCGATGGCGAGCGTTCGGGCCATCCCCTGCAACCCCGCCTTCGCGGTCGAGTAGTTCGTCTGCCCCCGGTTGCCGAGCGCCGAGGTCGACGAGAGGAAGACCATCTTTCCGTACTGCTGCTCGACCATGTGCTTCTGGACGGCGCGGGCGCACAAGAAAGTGCCTTTGAGGTGCGTATCGATGACCGAGTCCCAGTCGTCGTCGGTCATTTTGAAAAGCAGGTTGTCGCGGGTGATGCCGGCGCAGGCGACCAGGATGTCCAGACGGCCTAACTCCTTCACGGTCCGGGCGACCATCGCCTCGACCTGCTCGCGGCTGGTGACGTCGCAGGCGAGGGCGATTCCTTTGAGCGGGCGAGCCACCTCTTCGGCCGGCGCCACGTCCATGTCACACACGGCAACCCTGGCGCCCTCGGCGTGCAGCAGCTGCGCGGTGGCGGCTCCGATTCCGCGTCCGCCCCCGGTGATCAACGCGACCCGACCGTCGAACCTCATGTTGTCTCCGTGTCGAAGGCGGCGCCGCCGTCCTTCCTCGGGTCCGACGCGCCATGCAGGTAACCATCCCGCTCGGCCACGATCACCTGCGGGCGGGCGAAGTACGAATCGTAGTTGAGAGTACGGCGGTTGACCTTGTAGCCCATCGCCTGGAGGCCGTCGCAGACGACGCGAGGCACGCGCGCCTCCAACTGCACGACGTCGCCCTGGAAATCGACCCGCGGAGCGCTCACCGCCTCGACCGGCGACATCTGGTGGTCAATGACGTTGACCAGCACCTGCAGGACCGCCGTGACGATCTTGGTACCTCCCGGCGCGCCCACGCAGACACGTAGTTTGCCGCGGTCGAAGACCAGGGTCGGCGTCATCATCGTCACCCTCGTCTTCCCAGGCTGGATCGAGTTCGGCGTGCCCGGCCGCGGGTCGAAGCAGTTCATGTAATCGTTGTAGCCGAAGCCAAGGCCCGGGGTGACGACACCGCTGGCCGAGCCGAGGGTGTGTGTCAGGGACACGGCGTTGCCCGCATCGTCGACCACGCACACCTGCGTCGTCTCGGGCCGGTCGTGGGCTCGTGCGCCGGCGGCGGCGACCTCTCGCGCCTTGGCCGCGTACTGCTTGTCCGCGAGCGCGCCGCTGGGGACCTCGACGAACCGGGGATCGGCGACGTGCAGCTCGCGGTCGGCCACGGCCCACGCCATGGCCTCCACCAGCAGCCGCGCCGCCTCCGTGCTCGGCCAGCCGTGGGACCCGACCTCGTAACCCTCGAGGAAGTTCAGCATCTGGAGCAGCGTGAGACCGCCCGCCGGCGGCCCCGCAGCCACGACCTGGAGGCCCCGGTAGGTGCCGCGTATGGGCTCGGTCACATGGACCTGGTAGCCGGCGAGGTCCTCCCTGGTGATGTACCCGTCGTGCGCGACGAAGTCGGCCGCGATCTCCTGGGCGATCTCGCCTTTGTAAAAGGCGTCTGGGCCCCCGGCGGCGAGCCGTTCGAGGGTGCGCGCGTAGTCGGCCTGGACCATCCGCTCGCCGATCGCGTAAAGCTTGCCGTCATGCGTGTAGATCGCCTTCGCGGCGGGGGTCGCCTGGATGCGCTGGAGATTGGGGACCACGTCGGGGCCGTAGTCGGTCGTCCAGTAGCCGTGCATGAAGCCGGTGACCGGGAAGCCTTCGCGCGCAATCGGGATGGCCGGGGCGATCGCCTGCTCCCACGAGATGGTTCCGAACTGGGAAAGGGCCGCGTAAAGTCCGGCCACCGTCCCCGGCACGCCGACTGACTGATAGCCCACATCGTTCACCCAACCGTCGAGGACGTAGCCGTACCGATCGGCCGCCTCGCGGAGAAAGATCCCCTCCCACTGGTCCTCGCGCGCCCGCGCGCCCGCCGTGGCATAGAACTCCAGCAGCGTGTCACCGGTATTGGCGCTGTGAAGCAGCATCGCCCCGCAGCCGCCAATCCCGCACATCTGCGGGTCGATCACGCCCTGCACGAACGCGCAGGTCACGGCGGCATCGACAGCGTTGCCCCCCCGCCGCATGACCTCGAGGCCGATCTCGGCCGCCTGCGGCTGAGGACAGACGATGATTGCCAATCAGGGGTCCTTGGACTCGGCTTCCGTCACCAGCCGTTCAGAACGGCGCCAGATCCCGATGGCGATCGCCATGACCAGGATCAGTGCGACCAGGATCAGGAGCTGGATGCCCTCAGGGTTCCACTGGAAGCTCTTGTCGGCCTGGGCGGTCAGGATGAGCACTCGCCGAATGCCCGCGATCAGTCCCACGATGAGGAACGGCTCGGCGGCAAGTCCGCGTTCGCGCACGGTGATTCGCAGCGTGTGCAGGAGCTCCGCGACCATCAAGAGGACCAGACCCTTGTCGAGCACCGTCAGGACGATCGAGAACGGGTCCTGCGCACCCTGGAGCTCCTGGACGGCCTGCTGTCCGGCGCTGACCAGCAGCAAAACGGCCGCGATCGCCAGCAGGACGGCGACGACGAGGTAGATCCCTTCCTCGAGCCGCTCGATCAGATAGACGGCTGTGGCGCGCAAGCTCGCTAAATCCTAGGGCTAATGCTTGTGCTCGGCCGGCTGAGTCTGGTCGCCAGGCGCCATGGGGTCGTGCGCCATGTGTCCTTGCCCCTGGGTGGGCCATGATGCGAAGCACTGAACGGCCAAGCACCCGGCCTACGCCTGCCTCGGCGCCAGCGCCTGCACGATCGCCGACAGCATGAATCCGAGCGCCAGGGGCCAGAGCACCTCCCAGAACATGTCGAATGCGGCCACCAGCGCGGATCCGGCCGCAACCAGAAGGGGCTTCAACTCTTTCTTAATCCCATTCTGAGTAGAAAGTTAATTGTCGTGGTCGACGGCAAGACCGCCGTCGCGGACACGTTTTACGCCCCAAGTGGAACACATGGCTGTGGGACCACGGACGGAGTTGCGGAGGTCGAAGCTGCGCGGCCAGTCTCTGGTCGAGGCGGCGATCTCGCTGCCGGTGGTGCTCCTCCTTGCGCTCGGAGTCACCGACATCGGACGCGCTTTCTACTATCGCGAGTCGGTTTCCAACTCGGCGCGGCAGGCTCTGCGCATCGCGGTGTCCGCGTATCAGCG
>Ga0307372_10012967_pt1 | contig 10833 bp, 6 predicted proteins | sample OX1MG_FD_202533 | JGI IMG/M metagenome (GOLD analysis project Ga0307372, IMG submission 202533) | Soil microbial communities from Risofladan, Vaasa, Finland - OX-1 | ecosystem: Environmental > Terrestrial > Soil > Coastal area > Acid sulfate soil | place: Finland: Risofladan, Vaasa | collected...
GCGGGCAACACGGCCTCACCCCGGCGGGCAACACGGCCTCACCCCGGCGGGCAACACGGCCTCACCCCGGCGGGCAACACGGCCTCACCCCGGCGGGCACCACGGCCTCACCCCGGCGGGCGACACGGCCGCCGGATCGGGGCCGCTCCCGGGGATGTGATTGGCTGAAGGCGTGAGCGATGTGCCCGCAGCGGGGGAGACCGACCCCGGCACGCCCGTGGCGGGGGCCCCGGCCCTCCCGCACCGCCCGAAGGGGCGCGACGTCGCCCCCTCGGCCCTCCCCTCGCCCGACGCCGTCGACCTCCCGGAGAACGCGCGCTACCGGCTGAAGAACGCCGTGCTGGGGCCGCCGCTGGCCACCGAACGCCAGGCGGTGGAGCGCCTGGGCAAGCCCACGGCGCTGGCCGTGTTGTCGTCGGACGTCATCTCGTCCTCGGCGTACGCCACCGAGCAGATCCTGTTCCAGCTCGTGCCGTGGATCGGCATCGCGGCCTTCTCCCTCGTGGTCCCGGTCAGCATCGCCGTGGTCCTCGTCCTGATCTTCGTCACCTTGTCGTACCTCGAGGTCGTGAAGGTCTATACGAAGGCCGGCGGCGCCTACGTGGTGGCGCGTGAGAACTTCGGCCTGAACATCGCCCAGATCGCCGCGGTGGCGCTCCTCATCGACTACACGCTCACCGTGGCGGTGTCGGTGGCCGCCGGCGTCGCCGCGCTGACATCGGTCTTCCCCAACCTGACCGGCGCCACGGTGGAGATCGCCATTGGCTTCGTCGTCCTGATCGCCTACGGCAACCTGCGCGGGGTGCGCGAGGCGGGGCGCACCTTCGCGGTGCCGACGTTCTTCTTCATCGCCAACATGGTGCTGCTCATCGTCATGGGCACGGTGAAGGCGGTCCTCGGGCAGCTCCACGCCCATCCGCTGCACCAGGCCGGGGGGATCGCGGTGGGCCACCGCGGCACGGGGCTCCTCCTGGGCGCGTCGCTGTTCGTCGTCATGAAGGCGTTCGCCTCCGGAGGCTCGGCATTGACGGGCACCGAGGCCATCTCCAACGGCGTGAGCATCTTCCGCCCCCCGGAGTCCCGCAACGCCCGCATCACCCTGGTGGTCATGGCCGTCATCCTGGGGTCGCTCGTCCTCGGCGTCGCCGGGCTGGCCGCCGTCGTCCACCCGGTCCCCTTCAGGGCGGGGACCCCGACGGTGCTGGCCCAGGTGGCCAAGTACGTCTACGGCCCGGGTGCCTTCGCCCACGTGCTGTTCGTGCTCCTGCAGGCGGGGACCATGCTGATCCTCGTCCTGGCGGCCAACACGAGTTTCACGGGCTTCCCGTTCCTGGCGAGCTTCGCGGCCGACGACTCGTACCTGCCGCGCCAGCTCACCCGGCGCGGGCACCGCCTGGTGTTCTCGACGGGGATCATCGTCCTCACGGTGGCGTCGATCGTGCTGCTGCTCGTCACCGGGGCCCACGTGGACAGCCTCATCCCGCTCTACGCCATCGGCGTCTTCACGGGCTTCACCATGGCCGGGGCGGGGATGGTGAAGCACCACCTCACCTACCGCGAGCCGCACTGGCGGCGCGGGGCGGCCATCAACGGCACCGCGGCCGTGCTGTCGTTCGTCGTCGACCTGATCTTCGCCACCACCAAGTTCACCGAAGGGGCCTGGGTGGTGGTGCTGCTCATGCCCCTCGGCGTGCTCGTGCTGCTGCGCCTGCACCGGCAGTACACCAAGGAGGACGAACAGCTCGAGGAAGGAGCCGCCGCCGCCTGCGAGGCCCCGGTGCTCCGGCGCCACATGGTGCTGGTGCTGGTGGACCGCCTGGACCTGGCCACGGCGCGCGCCGTGCAGTACGCGCGCACGCTGTCGCCCGACGAGCTGCGCGCCGTGCACTTCGCCGTCGACCCGCGCGACGCCGCCGCCCTGGAGCACGACTGGAGCCGCCTGGGGCTCTCGCGGCTGCCGCTCGACATCATCGAGTGCCCCGACCGGCGCCTCGCCCGCGCCGCGCTCGAGCTGGCGGCGCAGAGCACGAGCGACGGCAACACCGAGCTCACCGTCCTGCTGCCCCGGCGCGGTTTCGCAGCGGGGTGGCGCCGGCTCCTGCACGACCGCAGCGCCGACCGCATCGCGGCGGCGGTCGGCCACCTGCCGCACGTCAACGCCACCATCGTGCCCTTCCAGCTGACCGGTGGATGGCACCGCCCGACCCGCCGCGGCCTGCCCCGGGCGGCCGCCCCCCGCCCGACGCGCATGGCGCCTCGCCTGGGCGACGTGCTCGGCCCGACGGTGGACGGGACCACCCCGATCGGCGAGGCCCAGTGGCGCCAGCGGGTGCGGGTGGCGGGCCGGGTGCGGGCCGTCAGGGTCCCCACCGGCGGGGCCACCGCCAACCTGGAGTGCACCCTGGTCGACGGCAGCGGGGCCATCCTGCTGGTCTTCCAGGGCCGGCGGCGCATCCCCGGGATCCAGCAGGGCGCGCGCCTGGTGGCGCAGGGCATGGTCGGCGCCTGGGAGGGGCGTCTGGCGATCCTGAACCCCGACTACGAGCTCATCGCCGGGCCCGACACCGCGCCGGTCGACCTCGGCGTCTGACCGGCCCGCCGGGGAGCCGTCGGGCGAGCTTCCTTGCCCGTTGTCGCGTGGAGTCGGTATCGTCAGCCCCCGTTCTCCGGGGGAGCGTCTCGTCCCGAGACGCGTCCGACCTGGAATCCGACAACCGACCGAACCCGCCTCGCCCGCCGAGGCTCGCCCCGGGGCCTCGGGCCCATATGAAGGGAGCAGCAGGCACATGACCCACTTCCTCGCCGCCGAAGGGGGGTACCAGGGCTTCGTCCTGTCGAGCACCGAGAAGGTATGGCTGGTCGTCGCCCTGGTCGCCGCGGTCTTCGGCCTCGTCGTGGGCCTGGTCCTGATGCGGGGCGTCCTGCGCGCCGACCAGGGCACGACCAAGATGAAGGAGATCGCCGCCGCCATCCAGGAGGGGGCGGTGGCCTTCCTCCGGCGCCAGTTCCGGGCCATCGCGCTGGTGCTCGTGCCCCTGGCGATCCTGATCTTCTTCACCGCCACCAAGGTGACCCGCCCCAACGGCACGACCGCGCTGTCGTTCGCCAGCGCCGGGGGCTTCCGGGTCCTGTGCTTCTTGTTCGGAGCCTCGCTGTCGGGGCTCACCGGCTTCATCGGCATGAGCCTGGCGGTGCGGGGCAACGTCCGCACCGCCGCCGCCGCCCGCGACGGCAAGCTGCCCGGGGCCCTGCGGGTGGCCTTCCGCACGGGGGCGATCACCGGCATGCTCTGCGTCGGCCTCGGCCTGCTCGGCGCCACCGTCATCGTGTTCGCCTTCCAGAACTCGGCCACGGCGGTGCTTGTCGGGTTCGGGTTCGGCGCATCGCTCATCGCCCTGTTCATGCGAGTCGGGGGCGGGATCTTCACCAAGGCGGCCGACGTGGGCGCCGATCTCGTCGGCAAGGTCGAGGCGGGCATCCCCGAGGACGACCCCCGCAACGCCGCCACCATCGCCGACAACGTGGGCGACAACGTGGGTGACTGCGCCGGCATGGCGGCTGACCTGTTCGAGTCCTACGTCATCACCATCGTGGCCGCCATCATCCTCGGGTTCGCGGCGTTCCGGTCGCTCGGCGGATCGTTCGCCGCCCACTCGGCGCGCGCCGTGGTCTTCCCCCTCATCGTGCCCGCCATCGGCATCGTGGCCTCGGCCGTCGGCGTGTACGTCGTGCGCGCCCGGCCGAAGGACAAGAGCGCCATGGCCCCCATCAACCGCGGCTTCTGGACCGCGGCGGCCCTCACGATCCTGGGTGCGGGCCTGGTAGCGGGCCTCTACCTCCACTACATGAAGGCGTTCTACGCCGTGCTCACCGGTGTCGTCCTGGTGCTGGTGGCCAGCCAGATCACCGAGCACTTCACCTCGACCGAGCGCAACCCCGTCCACGAGATCGCCGAGTCCGCCCGCACCGGCCCGGCCACGACCACCCTGGCCGGCATCGCCATCGGGCTCGAGTCCACGGTGTGGGCCATCATCGCCATCGCCCTCGCCATCGGTGTGTCGGTGTGGCAGGCCAACGGGAACATCGAGCTCAGCCTCTACCTGGTGTCGCTGACGGGCATCGGCATGCTCTCCACGGCGGGCATGGTGGTGTCCGAGGACAGCTTCGGGCCGGTCTCCGACAACGCCGCCGGCGTGGCGGAGATGTCCGGTGAGTTCACCGGCGAGGCCGAGCGTGTCATGGTGAGCCTCGACGCCGTGGGGAACACCACCAAGGCCATCACCAAGGGTGTGGCCATCGGGTCGGCCGTCATCGCCTCGGTGTCGCTCTTCGGCTCGTTCGTGGAGACCATCGTCACCCAGCTCGGCCTGCACGTGACCCCCGCCAAGCTGTTCTCCGACCCGCACACGCAGATCAACGTGTCGATCCCGACGACGTTCATCGGCATGCTCATCGGCGGCTCGGTGGCGTTCCTCTTCTCGTCGCTGGCCATCCGGGCCGTGGGCCGCTCGGCGGGCACCGTCGTCCAGGAGGTGCGCCGCCAGTTCCGGGAGCACCCCGGCATCATGGACTACACCGAGAAGCCCGAGTACGGCCGGGTCATCAGCATCTGCACGGCTGCCGCCCAACGCGAACTGGTCACGCCGGCGCTGCTGGCGGTGCTGACCCCGGTCATCGTCGGGTTCGGCATCAATTACTTCGCCCTCGGGGCCTTCCTGGCGGCGGCCATCCTCACCGGCCAGCTGATGGCGAACTTCCTGTCGAACTCGGGCGGCGCGTGGGACAACGCCAAGAAGTACATCGAGGACGGCCACGAGGGCGGCAAGGGGTCCGAGGCCCACAAGGCCGCCGTCATCGGCGACACCGTCGGCGACCCCTTCAAGGACACCGCCGGCCCCGCGCTCAACCCGCTCATCAAGGTGATGAACCTGGTGTCGCTGCTCATCCTCCCCGCCGTGATCACGCTGCGGCACCACACCGGGGCCCGCCTGGGCATCGCCGCGGGGGCCCTGGTGGTGCTGGCCGGCGCCATCGCCTTCTCCAAGCGCAAGTCCGAGGGCTTCGGGTCCGAGGAGCACGTCGAGCAGACCATGCCCCCGAGCGCGCCCGTCACGGCCACCGCCGTGGAGGCCTGACGCCCCCGGAGGGTAGGCTCGGTCTCCGGGTGAAAACCCTGGCCACAGGCACCGGGGACGCAACGGGTGCCGGGAGCGGTTGACACCGACGAGCGCCAACCCGCACGCTCAACCTCGACCATGCCACCCTCCGCCCGCTCCCAGACCGCCAGTGCCCGCTCCGGGCGCAAGCCGCTCGTGATCGTCGAGTCACCGGCCAAGGCGCGCACCATCTCGGTCCTGCTGGGGCCCGACTTCGTGGTGGAGTCCTCCGTCGGCCACATCCGCGACCTGCCCCGTCGGGCCGACGAGGTGCCTGCCGCCTACAAGGGGGAGAGCTGGGCCCGCCTCGGCGTGGACGTCGACAACGGCTTCAAGCCCTTGTACGTGGTGGCCTCGGAGAAGAAGTCGGTCGTGGCCCGGCTCAAGGCCCTGCTCAAAGACGCCAGCGAGCTCTATCTCGCGACGGACGAGGACCGCGAGGGCGAGTCGATCGCGTGGCACCTCTCCGAGGTCCTGTCCCCGCAGGTGCCGGTGAAGCGGATGGTCTTCCACGAGATCACCGCGGCCGCCATCCAGCGGGCCGTGGAGGAGTGGCGCGAGCTCGACCGCCGCCTCGTCGACGCCCAGGAGGCCCGCCGCATCCTCGACCGGCTCTACGGGTACGAGGTGTCCCCCGTGCTCTGGAAGAAGGTCATGCCCCGCCTGTCGGCCGGCCGGGTGCAGAGCGTGGCCACGCGCATGATCGTCGAGCGCGAGCGCGCCCGTATGCGCTTCCGCGGCGCCACGTGGTGGGACATCGAGGGCGTCTTCGACGCGCGCGGCCAGGGCTTCGCGGCCACCCTGGTGGCCGTGGGCGGCACGACGGTGGCGACCGGTCGCGACTTCAACGAGACCGGCGAGCGCACCCGCGCCGACACCGTCCTGCTGGCCGAGGCGGACGCCGTGCGGCTGGCCCAGGGCCTCGCCGGCCGGCCCTTCACTGTCCGCTCGGTGACCGACAAGCCCTACCGCCGCTCCCCGGCCCCACCGTTCATGACCTCGACGCTGCAGCAGGAGGCCGGCAGGAAGCTGCGCTTCGGCGCGCAGCGGACCATGCAGGTGGCCCAGCGCCTCTACGAGCAGGGCTGGATCACCTACATGCGCACCGACTCCACCACACTGTCCGACGAGGCCCTGGCCGCGGCCCGGGCGCAGGCGGCCGCGCTGTACGGGCCCGAGTACGTCCCCGGGTCCCCGCGGCGCTACGAGCGCAAGGTGAAGAACGCCCAGGAGGCGCACGAGGCCATCAGGCCGGCGGGCGAGGTGTTCCGGACGCCCGACGAGGCGGGCGGCGCCCTCAACGGCGACATGCTGCGACTCTACGACCTGATCTGGAAGCGGACGGTGGCGTCGCAGATGGCTGACGCCACCGGCACGAGCGCGCAGGTGCGGTTGGTGGGCACACCGGCAGGGGGGACGCCCGCCGACGAGGCGGAGTTCGCGGCGTCGGGGACGGTGATCGGCTTCCCGGGCTTCCTGCGCGCCTATGTCGAGGGGTCCGACGACCCCGACGCCGAGTTGGCCGAGCGCGAGGTGCAACTGCCGGCGCTGGCCGAGGGCGACACGCTGTCGGCCCGCGAGCTCGAGCCGCGCTCGCACGCCACCCAGCCGCCCGCCCGCTACACCGAGGCCTCGCTCGTGAAGGCGCTCGAGGAGCTCGGGGTGGGGCGCCCGTCGACGTACGCCAGCATCCTCGGCACCATCCAGGACCGCGGCTACGTGTGGAAGAAGGGCACCGCCCTCGTGCCGTCGTTCACGGCGTTCGCCGTCGTGGGCCTGCTGGAGCGCTACTTCGGTGACCTGGTCGACTACGGCTTCACCGCCGCCATGGAGGACGATCTCGACGAGATCGCCCAGGGGGCGCGCGAGGCGCTGCCGTGGCTCACACGCTTCTACTTCGGAGGCAACGGCCACGGGCACGGGGCGCCGGGGGCGTGGGCGCCGCCGGCTGCCGCGGGTGGCCCGGCCGCCGCCGACGCTGCCCCCACCGGCGGCGTGGCGGCCGCCGACGGCCACGCCCGACGTGGGCTCAAGGAAGAGGTGGCGTCGCACCTCGGGGAGATCGACGCCCGCGAGGTCAACTCGATCCCCATCGGCGCCGACGCCGACGGGGAGCAGATGGTGGTGCGGGTCGGCCGGTACGGGCCGTACCTGCAGCGCGGCGAGGACAGGGCGTCGATCCCCGAAGACCTCCCCCCCGACGAGCTCACCGTGGAGCGCGCCGAGGAGCTGCTGGCGGCGCCGTCTGGCGACCGGTCGCTCGGCACCGACCCCGGCAGCGGGCTCGACGTGCTGGTGCGCTCGGGCCGCTTCGGCCCCTACATCCAGCTGGGACCGCTGGTCGACGGGGGCGACCGGCCCCGGACGGCGTCGCTGTTCCGGACGATGACGCCGGACGCCGTGACGCTCGAGGAGGCGCTCCAGCTGTTGCGCCTGCCCCGGACGGTCGGCACCGACCCGGCGTCGGGCGAGGAGATCCAGGCCCTGAACGGCCGGTTCGGGCCCTACGTGAAGAAGGGCACCGACACCCGCAGCCTCGACACCGAGGAGCAGCTGCTCACGGTCACCCTCGACGAGGCCCTCGCCCTCTTCGCGCAGCCGAAGACCCGCCGGGGTCGCGGGGCGGCGGCGGCGCCGCTACGAGAGCTCGGCGCCGACCCCGAGACGGGCCAACCCGTCGTCGTGCGGTCGGGCCGCTTCGGACCGTACGTCACCGACGGCACCACCAACGCGTCGCTGCGCAAGGGCGACGAGCCCGAGACGATCACCATCGAGCGGGCCGCGGAATTGCTCGCCGACCGCCGGGCGGCGGGTCCTCCGGTCAAGCGGGCCGGGCGCGCCGCCAAGGCGACCAAGAAGGCGTCGAAGTCGACCAAGGCGACGAAGTCGACCAAGTCGACCAAGGCGACGAAGAGGGTGGCCACGTCCACCAAGAAGGCCTCCGGCGCGACGAAGAGGGCGGGCGCCGCCAGGAAGACGGCGGGCGCCGCCGGCGCGGCCGTCGCCGGGGCGGCGTCGCCGGGGACGCCAGACGCCGGGTGAGCGGGCGCGGCCGGCTGATCGCCCTCGAAGGGGTGGACGGCTGCGGCAAGTCCACGCAGGCGGCGCGCCTGGCCGGCGCACTGGGGGCGTTGTCCACCGCCGAGCCCGGGTCGACGGCACTCGGGAAGGGCCTGCGGTACCTGTTCCTCGACGCCGAGCTGCCCCCGGTGTCGCCCCGCGCCGAGGCGCTCCTCGTCGCCGCCGACCGGGCGCAGCACGTGGACGAGGTGGTGGCGCCCGCGCTCGAGGGTGGGCGCTGGGTGGTGACCGAGCGCTTCTCCGGGTCGACGCTCGCCTACCAGGGCTACGGCCGGGGGCTCGACCTCGACGAGCTTCGCCGCCTGGTGGCATGGGCGGCGCGCGGGATCGCACCCGACCTGACCGTCCTGCTGGACGTGCCGGTCGCCCAGGCGCGCCACCGGCGCCAGGCGGCCGCCGCCGACCGGCTGGAACGCCTCGACGACGGCTTCCACGAGCGCGTCCACGCCGGCTACCTGGCGCTGGCGGCGGCGGACCCCGAGGGATGGGTGGTGGTGGACGGGACCGGGGACGTCGACACCGTCGCCCGCCACCTCCTGGCCGTGGTCGTCGAGCGGCTGGGCCCGACTCCGGAGCCGGCGTCAGCCCCGTGGTCCCCGCCGCCGCCGTCGTCGTCGTGAGTAGCACCCTCGACCCCGACACCCTGCCGGCGGCGTCGCTCTTCGCCGACGTGGTCGGCCAGGCCGACGCCGTGGCACACTTGCGCGCCGCGGGCCGGCGGCCCGTGCACGCGTACCTGCTCGTGGGGCAACCCGGGCTCGGGCAGCGCGCGCTGGTACGGGGTTTCGCGGCGGCATTGCTGTGCCCCCACGGCGGGTGCGGCGTGTGCGAGGTCTGCCGCCGGGCGCTCACCGGCGTGCACCCCGACCTGGTCGAGGTGGAGCGCAGTGGCGCCTTCGTGAGCGTCGACGACGCCCGCCGGGTGGTGCGCCTGGCCCAGCGGCGCCCGCTGGAAGGCCACCGCCAGGTGATCGCGGTGTCCGACATCCACCTGGCCCGCGTGGCGGCGCCGGTGCTGCTGAAGACGCTCGAAGAGCCCGCCGGCCAGACGGTCTTCGTGCTCCTCGCCGAGGCCGTTCCCGCCGAGCTCGCCACGATCGCCAGCAGGTGCGTGCGCATCGAGCTGCGCCCCGTCCCCCCCGCCGCCATGCAGGAGTGGCTCCGGGGGCAGGGCATGGCCGCCGACCTCGCTGCCGAGCTGGCCGAGGCGGCCGGGGGCAGCGTCGACCGCGCCCGGCTGCTCGCCGACGACGCCGGATTCGCCGCCCGACGGGCCCTGTGGCGGTCGGTGCCGTCGCGTCTCGACGGCACCGGGTCGGCGGCGGCGTCGCTGGCGGCGGAGCTGCTGGCGTCGGCCGAGGAGGCAGTCGAGCCCCTGCGCGCCCGGAACCGCGCCGAACTCGAGGGGCTGGGCGCAGAAGCGGAGCGGCGCGGCGAGCGCGGCGTTCCGCGTCGCAAGGATACCGAGGACCGGCACCATCGCGAGGAGCGGCGGTGGCGGATGGACGAGCTGCGTGCCGGGTTCGCGGTGCTGGCGGGTGCCTACCGCGACCGGCTGCTGGCATCGGCAGCGCCGGTGCCGGCCCGGGCCGAGGAGCGGGCCCGGGCCGAGAAGCGCGTCCGGGAGCTCGTCGGCGCGGTCGCCACCGTGGAACGGTGCTCGGCGGAGCTGGTCCGCAATCCCAACGAGACGTTGCTGCTCGAGGCGCTGCTGGTGCGCCTGTCGGCGGTCACCGGTTGATCGGCGTCGTCGGCCCTGGAAATCGTCCTGCCCAGCTGGAGGCCTTCGGCTCTGGAGCCACCCGCGGGGCGCTTCGCACGATGCGGCGTCGTGCCCGGGGGAGCGCGGCGACCTGCGGACCCGGCGGCCCCGCTGGCGGTGCGGGCGGCCCCGGGGGCCCGGGTCGGACCCGGCGACGACATATGGCCAGGTGGCGGGCAATCCCCGCCCCGCGGGACGGGACATGTCGACCTGACCGTGTGACCCGATGCCAGCCGTTCCCGGCCGGCCCGCGCTCAAGAGTTTTCCGTATGTTGCCGATTGACGTCGTGCACATGGACGTGCACCAGGAGGTGGGGCGGGCATCCGTCGCACCAGGCCCCACGGGGCTGGCTCATGGACGAGAGGAGTAGCAATGCGACGGAACAGGAAGACCCTCATTGCCGCGGTCGGGGTCGGAGCGCTGGTCCTTGCCGGCGCAGCGGCATTCACCAACAGCCTGGCGTTCAGCAACTCGAACACCACGGTCGCCTACGGGTCCGAGAACGTCACCGGGGCCACCGTGACCTCCATCAGCTACGGGCTGAGCACGGACGGCACGACCGTCAACTCGGTCACCTTCGTTGCCACCGGCGACACGAGCGGCTCGGAAGGTGACGTCGGCTTCACCACCGGTTCCGGCAACCAGCCGACGTCGGTCTGTGGCGCGGGTACCTACGACAGCGGTGCCAACACCACGACGTACATCTGCAGCGGCCTGACCCAGGCGGTCTCCGGCATCACGGCGACCGACATCGTGGTCCACTAACGGGAGCACCCGACCGGGGGTGGTGGGGGGGGGGGGCGGGCCCCCCCCCCCCCCAACCGGGGGGTCAA
>Ga0307372_10012971_pt1 | contig 10831 bp, 8 predicted proteins | sample OX1MG_FD_202533 | JGI IMG/M metagenome (GOLD analysis project Ga0307372, IMG submission 202533) | Soil microbial communities from Risofladan, Vaasa, Finland - OX-1 | ecosystem: Environmental > Terrestrial > Soil > Coastal area > Acid sulfate soil | place: Finland: Risofladan, Vaasa | collected...
GGAGGAGCGACGAGACCGGAAGGTGTGGGTGCGCTTCCGGGATCGCTACCTGGAGGTGAGCCGGTTCCCCAACGGACCCGGTCCGCCTCGGCCCGCTCGATCTCGACGCCGCGGCGGGGAACACCGGGCAGCCCTTGGATAAAAGACTTCCATCTGCGTCAGAGTCCCCCGCTATGGAAAATTATGAGGCAGGAACAGGGAGTGGAAAAAGCAGGAGGAAGCACCCCCTGAGGCGCGCTGTGGGCGCTAACCTCAGTCGCCCTACGGGCTCCTTCGGTTAGCGCCCACAGGAACTACTTACTTTGCTAAGAACAGGAACTACTTACTTTGCCTTGACACACCCTTCCCCGAATTCCCCTTCCACCCTAAAATCAAATGACACCACTACCGGACCGCTGGGCTGGCTGGGATTCACGTTTCGGGTCCGTGGCCGGATTGGTAAGACGCGCGCGCAAAAACAGGAAGGCCCGAGGCGTTGTGATCGCACCGGGCCTTGTCGCATGAGCTATCCTATCGCCGACCCTTCCAGCGATTCTGAGACCTTATTGTTTGTGTCCAACCACCACGGTGTGCGGACCTGTGGGAACCGGGTGCGCGGTAACGTCGCTGAAGCCCGCTTCGCGGTACATCGTCTCGAGTTCCCGGAACGTGTAAGCGTCGCCGGAAGCGGTGCTGGCCAGCATGGTGAGGCTGAAAGAGGCGGCCATGGGCGGCGACACCCGATCGTCGTTCGGCACGAACTCCAGAGCCGCGGCGCGCCCTCCGGGCTTGAGCGCCCCATGTACCTTCTTCAGCAGTTTGACGCAGGTGGGCGGGTCGAAGTGGTGGAGGAAGTTGGTCAGCAAGGCGATGTTATAGGGCCCGCCATATTCGACCTCGAAAGCGCTGCCCGCGAGGCGCGTATAGCGGTCTACCACTCCGGCTTTCTGCGCGTTGGCGTGAGCGACCTCCAACACGGGCGCCCAGTCCACAGCCACCACCTGCGCCTGGGGGTTCTGCTTGGCCACCTCGATGCCGAACAGGCCGTGGCCGGCGGCGATGTCAATCACCTGCACGGCGCCGTTATGCCCGTCCAGGACGATGGAGCCGAGGGGCGCAGCCATGGGCGCCATCATGGGGGCCATGCTGTGCGCGAATTCCACCCAGATCGGATTCTCCGGCTCAACCGAGCCTTGTCCGGGAAGCGAGGTGGTTCCTTTCCGGACAATATCGGTCAGATGTGCGAAAGGTTCATGCAAAGCGGGATTGCCCAGGAAGCGCGCCGTCGCCGCAAGACATGCCGGAGAGCGGGGATCGAGAAAAAGAGCGCTGGTCGGGGTGTGATGGTAACGGCTGTCGTCTTTTTCGAGCAAGCCGATAATGGTCAGGTAGTCGCACAGAATGCGCACGCCGCGCTCCGAGGCGGAGCACTGCCGGGCCAGCGAGCGAACGTCGCCCGGGCCTTCGCCTACGGCCCGGAATAAGTCAAGCTCAATGGCCGCACGGAGCGCCGCCGAGCGCTGGTGGGCCGTCAGGATTTCAAAAACCAGGGTAGGGGAAGGTGCTTCCGCCACCTGTGGTGTTGATGCCATAAATCACCCTCCTTAGTCGGGGCTTTGCCTTTAGCTCCCGGTTGCCGCAGACGCAGGTCGCCGCTCTCCTCCGGGATTTCAATTGTCGGATTTATGCCCCGCCAGTAACATATACCGGACTTCAACGGAATGCAATGGTCAGTGGGGTTTCGAGGCCCGGGTGCGATTACCGTCCGGCGCGGGAAGCTGGCAAATCGATCTTTTGAATGAGTCGGGAATGCGGGCTAAAGTGTTCTATTCCCCACGGACATTTCGAGTGCACGCCCGCGCCCTCGCGGGGCGCTGGTCGTAACCTGTGCAAGTGCGATTAGAAGTGGGGCATGTCCATCTTCTGGGGCTCGCCTTGGATGTGGGAGGTTTCGCCGGTCAGGCTTTTTTCCAAGACCATGGTCATGTTATCGCTCGTCATCTTGACCAAGCCGTAAGGAGAAATTTTGGTGGAGATCCAATAATCGATGGGCATGTCGTTTTCCTGCTTGCGGTAGTGCTCGCACTCGAACGTGCCTGCCGGAACCGTGATGGTTTCTTCGCCGATTTTTTTGCCTGGGCCGCTTGAGTCTGCTTCCTGGCCCGAATGCGCGTGCTGTCGCATCATTTCCATCATCCCCACGGGCATTTCCATAGGCGGGCGGCCCGGCGGCTGCATGATCATGCGCTTGATTTCAGGATGCGAGGCGTTCATCACCATAAGCTGTTTCATGACCATTTCGCCCGGCATCTTGCCGGACTTGCTTCGGATTTCCAGCCAGTAGCCTTCATCGCTGCACACCTGTTCTTTTCCCACCACGGAATAGCTGAAATCGATGGTGTCCCCTTTCGAGGTCATCTGGTACTGGGCGCCCGAGCCCACGACGGGCTTGAACATGCCTGGCATGCTCGGGGGGTGCGGACCTCCTCGCTGCATAAACTGGGCCCATGCACAGGCGCTGACACCGATCCAGATGGCGCAAAAAATCCCCACTTTCTTCGTTAGGCTCATGTTCGACTACCTCCTCGTGACCCGGATCGCTTTCCTCGAATTGGAGTAAACAAGGATAGGGGAAGTATATCAGAACTGCTCATGGGTTGTGATTTGACAACTTGAAACCCTGCTGAGGCAGAACAAGATTTAATGGGGCGTGGATGGCGGCGTATAATTGATGGTGCCGGAGGGGCGCTTGCGCTATCTCATCCTAAGCGATATTCATTCCAACCTCGAAGCCTTGGAAAAGTGTCTCGCGCTCGCCAAAGGCCGCTACGACCAGATGCTCTGCCTGGGCGATCTGGTCGGCTACGGGCCCGATCCGAACCCGGTGATCGAGCGCGTCCGCCCTCTCGCCAAGACGATCGTGCGCGGCAATCATGACAAGGCTTGTTGCGGGCTGATGGACCCGCAGGAGTTTAACGTCCTGGCCCGGCTTGCGACAGACTGGACGCGCAGCCAGCTTACTCCGGAGCATTTCGAATTCCTTCGCAGCCTGCCAACCGGCCCCCTCAAGATCGACGGCTTCGAGCTCGTCCATGGCTCGCCCGCCGATGAGGACGAATACATCTTTGATTCGCTCGAGGCCGAGCGGGCTTTTCAGTCCATGGCCTCGCCGCTGGTTTTCTTCGGCCACACCCACCGGCAAGGGGGATTCCTCATCACTGCGAATGACCGCTTCCAGCCCATCGAGACACCTTCGAAAAAGAATGATGAACCCGCCGGCTTTCTGCTTGAGACGGACACTCGTTACCTGGCCAATCCCGGCTCGGTCGGCCAGCCTCGCGACGGCGACTGGCGCGCGGGCTTTGCCATCTTCGATGTGGACGCGCGCTGCGTTGACTATTACCGAACACCTTACGATCTGGAACTTACCCAGCAAAAAATGCGCAAAGCAGGTTTGCCGGAACCCCTGGTTCGGCGGTTGGAAGTCGGGCACTAAGGCCATCGGTGATTCGGTCGTAGCGCCGGGCTTTATGCCCGGCATGCTCAATGGTGCCTCGCAAGCTTTAACACGGAGCGCACTGAGAGCACAAAGCTCTGGTTTCGCTGCGCCTCAGCCGTAGTTGCGGTCCTGGCCCGTGAGCTTGACCCTCGTGATCAGTAGCTCGCGGCCAGCACTACGCGTACCGGCGTGATTTGGGGCGGCGCCTGGTTCCAGTCTTCGGGCACATGATCGAAGGAGAGTTCAAAGTCCCGCGTCTCGCCGGGCTTAAGGGGAGGAGTATTTGTGGTGATGGGATGCGCTTTTTGCCGAAGGTCGGCCTGTTCCATGTAGTTTGAAAAGGCCAGGTCCATCTCAAGGTAGCGGACCGTCTTGTTGCCTTTATTCGTGATGCGGGCGTGCAAGGTGGTGATGGTATGTTGCAGGAAATTTTGCGCGGCCGTCATCCGGGCGTTCGAGATCTGGATATTTTGAAGGTAGGCTTTCTCTTCGGCGGTTGGTGCAGAAATTTCCGCCGCACGGCGTGATCTGCTGCAAGCCGCCAGGCTCGCCACGGCAAGGCCAACGGTTATCAGGGTTCTTCGAGGGCGGTGGTAGATGCGGCTGGCGAGCAGGCTCGTGCGCGGGGCAACGCGTGGAGATTCAGAGTACGGCATGGCTTTCTGTCACAGATGCGGCCGCTAAGCGCCGGCGACCGTCAGGCCGCCCACCAGCAGCGTTGGCGAGGCGATGGCGCGCCGGAACTCAAGGTCCTGGCCGATTATTTCAATGTTGTTCAGAATGTCGCGCAAGTTGCCTGCGATCGTCACTTCTTCAACCGGATAAGCCAATTCTCCGTTTTCAATCCACATCCCGGCGGCGCCCCGCGAGTAGTCGCCGGTGACGACGTTGACTCCAAAGCCGATCAACTCCGTCACATAAAACCCTTCTTTGACGGAGCGGATCATCTCTTCCGCGGAGTGAGTTCCGGGACTCAGATAGAAATTTTTGGGTCCGACGCCCGGTGGCCCGGCCAGGCCGCGCGCCGCGTTCCCTGTGGTTTTCATGTTGAGCTTTCTGGCGGAGTAGGAGTCCAGCAGGTAGTTTTTCAGCACGCCGCGTTCGATCACGGGTGTGGAGGACGACGGAATTCCCTCGTCGTCGAAAGGCCGCGTTCCAAACCCGCCGGGCCGCAGGCCGTCGTCCAGGATGGTCACATTTTCGCCGGCAACCGGCTGGCCCAGCTTGCCGGTGAGGAAAGAAGCGTTCCGGTAGATGGCGTCTCCGCGCACAGCGCCAAAAACGTGGCCCACCAGCGAGGAAGCCGTCTCGGTATCAAAAATCACCGGGACGTGGCTCGTTGGGACTTTCCGGGCGCCCAGCCGGCGCAGCACGCGTTCCGCCGCTTTGCGGCCCACTTCTTCCGGCGGCTCGAGGCCGGCCACGCCCCGCGCCACCGAATACCAGAAATCGCGCTGCATCCCGCCGCCCCCGCTGCCATTCCCCCGGGCAATCGGCACCACATAGACCGCGCAGTAGGAGGAGCGGTAACTTCCCACAAACCCCGCGGAGCTTGCATACACTCGGGTTCCCACGCTCGACTCAAACGACGCGCCTTCCGAGTTCTGAATGCGCGGATCGGCGCCCAGTGCGGCCTCTTCCGCCCGCCGCGCGTACCCGATGCGTTCTTCGGTCCCCAGCGCGGCGACGTCGGAGGAATAGAGTTTGAGATCGCCCTGGTGCTGGCCGAGCAATGGGCTTTCCGGAAGGCCGCTCGCGGGATCTTCGGAAGTCTCGTGGGCCATGGCAATCGTGCGCGCCACCAGGGTTTTAAGCGAGGCCGGCGAAAAGTCGCTTGAAAACGCTGAGGCGCTGCGTTTCCCGTCGAACACGCGCAAACCCAAAGCTTTCGCGGCTGCTTCCTTTAGCTTCTCAATTTTCCCCAGGCGCAGGGTGGTGGAGAATTCCTCGCCTTCGTGCACCACAACATCCGCCGCGGTCGCGCCGCTCTGGACCGCCCGGTCCACCAAATCCTTAGCAAGTTGTTCCAGGTTTAGTTCTGCCATAGTGACCTATCGACGACGTCTTGACGTAGGGGCGGCTTTATGCCGCCAAATGGCGAGGTAAACTCGCCGCTACTTTCCTTACGTGAACGACTGCAGGGCGCGCGGGGCCGTGCCGCCCACCGTCAGCCGGCTGATTTTGATGGTCGGGATGCCCACGCCCACGGGAACGCTCTGGCCGTCCTTGCCGCAGGTTCCGATGCCGGGATCGAGCTCCAGATCGTTTCCAACCGCGGTGACGTTGGTCAGCACCGTGGGCCCGTCCCCGATCAGCGTAGCGCCCCGGACCGGCGCGGTAATTTTGCCGTCCTCGATCAGGTAAGCCTCGGAAGCGGAAAATACAAATTTGCCGCTGGTGATGTCCACCTGCCCGCCGCCGAAATGCACGGCGTAGAGGCCGCGCCTGACGGAGCGGATAATCTCCTCGGGATCGTCCTGGCCCGCCAGCATGTAAGTGTTGGTCATGCGCGGCATGGGAATGTGTTCGTAGCTTTCGCGGCGGCCGTTGCCGGTGCGGGTGGTTTTCATCTGTTCCGCGCTGACTTTGTCCTGGATGTAGCCGCGCAGGATTCCGTTTTCGATCAGCACGGTTTTCTGTGTCGGTTGTCCTTCGTCATCCACGTTCAGCGAGCCGCGCCGTGCCGGAATGGTTCCGTCATCCACCACCGTGCACAATTCCGAAGCCACGGGTTTGCCAATCCTGCCCGAGAAGGCTGAAATACCCTTGCGGTTGAAGTCGGCTTCCAGGCCATGCCCGATGGCTTCATGGAGCAGAATGCCCGGCCAGCCCGGTCCCAGCACCACTTCCATCTCGCCCGCCGGAGCGTCCTTGGCGTCAAGCTGCACGATGGCCTGCCGGGCGGCTTCGCGGGCAAAATGCTCAGGGTCTTTTTCGCCTTGAAAAAACTCCAGTCCAACCCGTCCGCCTCCGCCGTGCGAGCCCGTTTGCCGTTTCTCGTTTTCCTGCGCGATCACAAAGACGTTGAGCCGCACCAGGGGCTGGAAATCCGTGACGATGCGGCCGTCCGAACCCGCCAGCAGAACGTGCCGCACCTGGTCAGCGTAACCGACTCTCGCCTGCGCAATGCGGGGATCGTAGCCCCGCGCGGCCGCGTCGGCCCGGCGCACCAGCTCAAGTTTGTCCCGGAGCGCCCGGTCGGTCGAGGGTGCGGCCACCGGGTAAAGGTTGTTGGGCGAATGGAGCGTGGAAAGTCCCACGGTGGAAATCGTGGCCGGTCCGCTGGCAATCCGCGCCGCGATTTTGGCCGCTTTCAGGATTTTTTCGGGCGCCAGGTCGTCCGTGTACGCGTAGCCGGTTTGGTCGCCCGCCACCACCCGCACGCCGCAGCCCATCGAGATGCCTTCCAGAGCCGTTTTCACCAGCGACTCATCAACCAATAGCGAAGAGGATGTGGTGTGTTCGAAATAAAGATCCGCGTAGTCGCCGCCGTCGGAGAGCGCCTGGGTCAGGTAGCGTTCAAGGTCCGCCGTGGTCAGGCCGTAGCGGTCAAAGAAGAACCGGTCATTTTCTGCCATAGCTTTTTGGGGACCCTTACGCGTGGGCATGTTGTGCCGCGGGCCAGCCACCTAAAAATCCAACGTAACATACCGTCCTATGAGTGTCAATTTCCCAGCAACTCGAAGCCGCCAGTTGACATCTGAATATAAGTAAGGTTGTGGGCGCCGCGCTGATCGTTAAGAAGGGGCTCAGCGGCCGAAGGGTATCCCACTGAAAGGAAGGAACAGGGATGAGAGTTACTACGTGGGATACGAACCGACAGAGAGCAAGAAAGTGAGGTGTTAATCCTATGACATCAAACAAAGTTTTGGGTGTGTGTGCAAAGATTTCAATTGCCGCGCTGGCGTTCGCGGCGTTCATCTGGGCGGCGCCCGTGGCGCAGGCTGGGGCCATCCGCTACGCCGGCAAGATGATCATGCAAGGCACAAACGCCGCAGCGGCGGCCACCGCCTCGGGCGGCGAGGCTGCTGCTGACAAGGCCACGAGCGCCGCAAAAGCTACCGGCGGAGCATTGGGTAGCGCCGCAAGCGCCACCGGGAACGCTGCGGTCAGCGTCGGGAAAGTTGCCGGCCAGGGAGTTGAGGAAGGCGCCGGCGCCATCGCCTACGGAGCCAGGCAGACGCCCGGCATCGTGGCTCGCAAGACCACGGCAGGCGCCAGGAGCCTCTGGCACGCCGTCTGGTAACGGAAGTTTCTTCTCTCCTCCCCTGTGGGAGCGTCCGGAAGGGCGCTCCCCTTTTTTTTGCTCTGCGCAGCGGTTTCCTGAAAGGCATTTCGAGCGCCGCTACAAAGAACGGCGTCACTATATTTTGTAAACATCAGTAATCCCAACCGTCGCCCTCCGGGTGGCCCGCAGCGCCGGGCCGGGTGGGGCTTTCTGCAAGGGCGCTGCCCCGACCGTCTTTGTAGCGCATCTGTGATCGCCGGATTTACATGCTGAAAGCACGGGCCATTGCGTTGCGAGGCCGCGAGCCGTATGCTAGCGCTCGACCGCGGGGCAACGGCAGTTGTGTACATCGGTTTGTATATCAGGCTGAGGTAATATAGGACTGGCGCGGCTAGACACGATTACACTTCAAATAGATGGAGCATTCATCATGACCAATGACTTCAATCGGCGTGACTTCATGAAAAAGGTGGCAGGCGGCGCGGTGAGCGCGGGGGCCGCACTTCCCGCCCTCGGTCGAGCGAAGACCGTTTCCGCAAGCGACAAGGCAATTGTCGGAGTCGTGGGCGCCGGTCAAATGGGGCAAGGCGATCTTTCGGGCTGCGCCCAGCAGCGGGACGCCGAAATCGCCGCACCGCTCCGCTTGATCCCTCAACCTGTTTCGGTGCAGGTCCTGCCGGGGGCTTTCCGGCTCCATCGCGGCACGGCCATTCTTATTTCGCCGGGCGTTCCGGAAGCGCGGCAAGTCGGAGTCTATCTTGCGAACGCGGTGGCCGCGCCGATCGGCTTGCATCTGAAGGTGGCCGAGGCGGCCAAAGGATCTGCCCGCCGCGGCGCGATCGTTTTGACTTTGACGGGGGGACAGCAGGGTTCGGCCCACCCCGAGGGCTACGATCTGGAAGTGACCCGGCGGGGCGTGCGCATCCAGGCTCCTTCCGCCGCAGGCCTGTTTTACGGAGTGCAGACGTTGCTCCAATTGTTTCCTCCGGAGATCGAAAGCAAGGTCCGGCATGAGGCGTCGTGGGCATTGCCTTGCGTCAAGATCGTGGACTATCCGCGGTTCGCCTGGCGCGGTCTCATGCTCGATGTCAGCCGCCAGTTTTTCTCCAAGGAGTTCGTTGAGCAGTACATCGATCGGATGGCCAAGTACAAAATGAACGTCATTCACTTGCATCTGACCGACGATCAAGGCTGGCGGATCGAAATCAAGCGCCGTCCCCAACTGACCACAGTCGGTGCGTGGCGGGTTCCGCGCCTGGGGAGGTTGTGGGAAAGAGAGCCGCCGCGCGCGGGCGAAGCGGCAACCGAGGGCGGCTTCTACACACAGGACGACATCCGGGAAATCGTCGCCTATGCAAAGGAGCGGTTCATCACGGTCGTTCCGGAAATCGAACTTCCCGGCCACTCGCTGGCGGCGCTCGCAGCGTATCCCGAATTTTCCTGCACCGGAGGACCCTTCCGCGTGAATCCGGGATCGAAGTTCTACGGCGAAGTGGACAACGCCCTGTGTCCCGGCAACGAGGGGACGTTCGAGTTCCTGGATCAGGTGCTTTCCGAAGTCGCCCCCTTGTTTCCCTCCCCTTACGTTCACATCGGCGGCGACGAGTGCTTCAAGGGCTTCTGGAAGAAGTGCCCGAAATGCCAGCGGCGCATGGCCGAGGAACACCTGAAGGACGAAAACGAGTTGCAGAGCTACTTCATCCGCCGCGTTGAAAAAATCCTGGCGGCAAAAAACAAGAGGCTGATCGGCTGGGATGAGATTCTTCAAGGGGGCCTCGCTCCGAATGCCACCGTCATGTCATGGCGCGGAATGAAGGGCGGAATCGCCGCGGCGAAAATGAACCACCAGGTGGTCATGGCGCCCGCCAATTACACCTACCTCGATCTCTATCAGGGCGACCCGGCGCTCGAGCCCACGGCCTACTCGCAACTGCTCGTGAGTACGTGCTACCGCTTCGAACCCGTTCCCGAGGGCGTCGACCCGAAGTACATCCTGGGCGGGCAGGGCAACCTGTGGACCGAGTTCGTGACCAACCCGAGGGCCGCCGAGTACATGACCTGGCCGCGGGCCTTCGCTCTGGCCGAGGTTTTCTGGTCTCCGAAGGAGACCCGGAACTGGGACGGCTTCATCCGGCGCATGGAGGCTCATTTCCAAAGGCTGGACGCGGCCCAGGTGAACTACTCCCGCGCCGTGTACGACGTGGCCATGACTCCGGTGCGGGACAGCGATGGAAAGCTGGCGGTGCGGCTGAGCACGGAGTTGAGCGGCTGCGACATTTACTACACGTTCGACGGCACCAATCCGGACAACTTCATGACGAAGTATCAAGGCGACCCTGTCGAAAGCCCTCCCCCCGGTGACGCGTACGTCGTCAAGGCCATCGCCTATCGAAGCGGGCGTCCGTCGGGCAGGCTGCTGTCCCTCGAGGTCGAGGAATTGACGCAGCGCCTGGGCGTGGAGAAGAAATGAGTGGCGCGATGCGGACAGTGCCAACCGGCCAGAACCGCCGCTGGCCGCGCCCCGGGTGCAATGAACGCCTGACCTCCGGGTACGGGTATGATTAAGAACCGCGGATCTGAAGATCCGCGCTGCTGAACGGATTTCCTTTCCGGGTAGGGTTTGTATACCACAAAATCACCCCGGAAAGGGCGTATGCTTGCATATTCGCAGGCTTTCAGATTTCTAGAGAGCTTCCAGGCTTCACATTCACAAAACTCATTTAGTGAAAAAAGTGCATGGTGGGACAATATGCCTTGGATTGAACGACGATATAGCAAAGGGGAAATTGATAGGGCTGGTAGAGCGCTCCTCAGTCTACCTAAAGATGATCCTGCCCGTGATGAAGCTATCGCTATCGTTGATAATTGGCGGTCCTGCCATGCTTACCCATTGCAGGTAATCAAAATGACCTTGCTGAATCGAGCCAAAAAGATCGATCAGAATGCACTCATCGCCCAACGGATGAAACGACGACCGTCTATAGAATTAAAGCTGCGCGATCAATACTGTCCGGTAAAAGTTCAGAGCATTCTTTGTAACTGCCTCAGCACGCGAAGGTAAGGGGTCCTGATGAAATTTTTCGATTTCAAATTTTTGTCGCTTCGTGAGCACCATAGGACTGCTT
>Ga0307372_10012972_pt1 | contig 10831 bp, 7 predicted proteins | sample OX1MG_FD_202533 | JGI IMG/M metagenome (GOLD analysis project Ga0307372, IMG submission 202533) | Soil microbial communities from Risofladan, Vaasa, Finland - OX-1 | ecosystem: Environmental > Terrestrial > Soil > Coastal area > Acid sulfate soil | place: Finland: Risofladan, Vaasa | collected...
CAAACGCTTCCTGCTCGAACAGGCGCTCGTTTACCTTCCGGACAGCGACAATTCGGCCAATCCGCTCTTGGTCGAATGTTGGTACCTCTGGGCCTTGGCACTCGACGGTGGCGTCGCGGCCCAAATTGTCCATTGGGGCCTAGGGGTGCTTTTGGCGCTGGCGGCCGTGCTCCTGGCGACGCCGATCCTCGGCCGGCCCTGGAGTTGGTGCGTTGGATGCCTTGTATTGCTCGTGCCAGGAGTCAACAACCAGATGACCGCGCCCTTGAACGACGTCGCCTTGGCGGTCTACACGACGCTCGCGCTGGCGGCCTGGTGGCGGGGGGCGATCGACGACGACGGTCCGCGCTGGTTCGTTTTGGCGGGCTGGATGCTCGGCGGCGCCCTGGGGACGAAACACCTGGCAATTCTTTTTGCCTTGTCTTGGGTTGTGGTCGCGCTGGGCTGCCTATGGCGGCAGCGATCGTGTCGCCGAACATGGTTGACGGGAGCGGCGGTCCTGGCCACGGTGGCAGTGAGCGTGAGCGGATTATGGTACCTGCGCGCCGCGTTTTACACGGGCAATCCCGTCTATCCGTTCTTCGACGAGTACCTCGGCGCGCATGCCACCGCCGATCCATTCGGGTTAGCCCGCGACCAGGCGCCGCCGACGTTCCCGGCCGACAAGGCGCCCCTGGGTCGGGATCTGCGCGCCTTGCTCGCGGCACCCTGGCAGGTGACGATGCACCCTGAGCGCTTTGGGGGGCGCGGGCACCAGTTGGGTGCGCTCTTCCTGGCGACGCTACCAGGCCTGGCTTGTTGCAGGCGGCTACGCGGATTGGGCACGCTGCTGTCGATTTCCGCGGTGTACCTGGCCGGCTGGACGTTGTTGCGGCAGAACGTTCGGTTCTTGTTGCCACTGGTTCCCTTGCTTGCTGTGCCGATCGTCTGGGTGTGGATCGAAATGCGGCGGCTGCCGCGCGTGCCGGCCGGCCTGGCCGCGGCGCTCACGATCAGTGTTCTAGTCATCTATGCGGCAGTGGGCGCTGCGCGCGCCCGGACTTGCCTGGCGGTGTGCATGGGGCTGGAATCACGAGACGATTTCCTGTTGCGCCGAGAGCCGAGCTACCGTGCCGCCGCCTGGGCCAACGCCCTGCTCGACCCTGGGGTACGCATTTTGAGTCAGGAACAGCGAGCGTTCTATTTCAACGCTCGCGTGGCGCGAGAGAACGTCTATCGACGGCGGACCGGCTACGACCGGCACATCACCTCGGCCGCCGAGCTTGCCCGGCACCTCGCCGGCGACGGCTTCACTCATTTACTCTTGGCAGAGACGCTGCACGGATCCGGCATCCACTACAACCACACGCTCTGCAAGCTGGCCGATCTGAACGATGCGGGCATGGACCCAAGCCCGTTCCGCTGCCTGACCGAGTACCGATTCACCAGCGACGACGGTACGGTTCGGCGCTACAGGTTGATGAAGCTGATCAACCGCTCAGTTTCAAGAGCAGCGCCAGCACGACAAACAACAGAGCGATCCCCACCGCGGCGCTTATGATGTTGCTGCGAAGCCGGCGCTGGGCTTTCTCCTCGGGCGACAATCTGCGCAAGGGTCTTTTCTCTTCGGGCGCGGCTTGCCGCGTTTGACCCGACGGCGTCGCCGGTGCGACCGGAGCCCCGTACAAGGGCGCCGACACCACCGGCTGCGGAACCATCGTCTGTGGCACGATCGGCCGTGCCGCTGAAGGCATGACAAGGGGTACCGGTGGCGCCATGCCCGCCGTTGGCGGTGGCGCGAGAGGGGGCGACCCTGCAATGGGCGGAGCGGTAACCCCTGGCGGCGCGGCAAGGGTCACAGGCGGGAGACGGCTCGTCACCGGCGGTGGACCACCCATGACCGGCGGCGCTCCAAAAGCGACGGGCGGCGCGCCAAAGGCAACGGGCGGCACGGGACCGGCGACTGGCGGTGGGCCGGCGGTCATGGGCGGGGGACCGCCAAAGACCGGCGGCGCAGCCGGCAGGAGCACGAGACTGCCACAGCCAGGACAGTCCGTTTCTCGGCCGGCCATCGACGCGTCGATCTGTGCCGTGGCCCCGCAGTTGGGACAGCCGAACTGGATCAATGGCATTCCAAGCTCCCAGGTGACGCCAAAACAGGCACCTACCATGTTAGGGTTGGGTTATAATCGTCGCAACCACTTCCCGATCGAACGTGCCGCATGAATTCACAAACGCAGCCGCTTCCCCCAGGCCAACAATTGGTGGCCCGCGGCAAATGGCCGCAGGTCGGAGAACGCGCGCCGGCCCACGTCGAGGGTGTCTGGATCGTGGCCGTCGAGGGGTGCGTCGAACGACCGTGCCGGTTCACGCTCGACGAACTAAGTGCATTCCCGCGCACCGAGCAAGTCGTCGATATCCATTGCGTCACGCGATGGACGAAACTTGAGGTGCCGTTTACCGGAGTGCCGCTGGCCACGTTGATCGAACGCGCCAAGCCCAGCCCCGCCGCACGCTTCGTCTCCTTCGTCGCGCAGAGCACGCGCGGCCACAGCACCTCGCTTCCGCTCGACGAGGCGCTCGCGCTGGAAACGCTCGTGGCCTTGGAGGCAGAAGGAGCGCCTTTAAGCGAACTGCACGGTGGACCGGTGCGCACGGTCGTGCCGCGGCGCTATTTCTACAAGAGCCTTAAGTGGCTGGCGCGGATCGAACTGCTCGAAACCGACCGGCTTGGTTACTGGGAAAGCGCGGCCGGCTACCACAATCGCGCCGACCCATGGCGCGAAGAGCGCTACATGGCCCCGCGGCTCAGCAAGGCCGAGATGCTGGCCGCGCTGGCCGGCCGCGATTTCTCGGGTCGGGACCTGCGCAGCCTCGACGCGCGCGGGCACGATCTCACAGGGCTGCTCGCGGTGCGTGCGCTATTGCGCGACGCCGATTTTCGCGGCTGTCGCCTTGACCGGGCCTGCTTCGACGGAGCCAACCTCTCGAACGCGCATTTCCAAGGGGCCAGCCTCGTCACGGCGTCGTTCCTGTCGGCCGACGTCGAGGGGGCCAACTTCGTCGGGGCCGACCTGCGCGCGGCCGACTTCAGCCGCGCATCGCTCTTCGGCTGCACGTTTGTCGCCGAGCCTCCAAACAGCGACGGCGGCATGCCCGCCGCAGTGCTCGATCGTACCACGCGAATCGACCGCGCGGCGCTCGACCAGCTTACGCCGATTCAAGCCGCGTTCGTCGCGACGTTCGTTGGTTGAATGGTGCCGACGCGCCACGCTATTCATCGCAGCCAAGTGACCACGCTATACGAGAGTAGGGACGCAGAGCGTCCGCGGAGACGTTCGGGGCACCCGCGCCGCGGGTCGGCGGAGCGTGGGAACGAGGGTCGCGGCCCGCTACCGCGTTGGTGGGCCGTCGCTCGCCCAAGGCGAGCTTGTCCCACCCTACAAGAAAGCCGGACCAGACCGGTTGAGACATATCAAGCGTGGTTGATGTTTCACTGGTCAATGGGTATGTTGACGATTGGTGTCTTTGGGGAGCCGGCTTCAGGCCGAGGCTGATCATGATCCGTGGATGCTCAATGGTCGTGGCGATGCTGCTTGTGGCGGCCAGCGCGCAAGCCCGGCCGCCACACAAACAGAGCCTCAAGCGGCATTACGGCGATTTGCTCGCACCGAAGCTCTTCGCCTGCACCACCTGTCACCTCACCCGTGAGCAGGCGCCTGACCCCGCCACATTTGACGCCGAATTCCCACCGCACAACGCATTCGGCATCCGGCTCAATGAATTGGGCAACCAGCTTGAGCAGGCCAGTCAGCCAAACGACATGCAAACTCGGCTGCGAACGGTCGCCGCCGAAGATGCCGACGGCGACGGTGTTTCGAATGAAGTGGAAATCCTGGCGGGGTGCTTTCCCGGCAACGCACACGACAAGCCTACTGCCGAAGACCTGGCCGCCGCCGCCGAGACCATTCGGAAGTTCACCGCAAAGCAAGCCGGTTATTGCTGGGAACCGTTCCGTCCGGTCGTTGGACCTGCTGTGCCGACCACCCACCGCGCGGGCTGGGTTCGAAACCCGATCGACGCATTCATCGCGGTCGAGCACGAGGCACGCGGACTTTCACCACGCCCCGACGCGGCCAAGCACGTACTGCTGCGCCGTGTCTACATCGACCTGACCGGCCTGCCGCCGACGCGCGACGAACTGCTCGCATTCTTCGGCGACACATCGGTCGACGCGTACGAAAGGGTCGTCGATCAACTGCTGGCCAGTCCGCGCTATGGCGAGCGCTGGGGCAGGCACTGGATGGACGTCTGGCGATACAGCGACTGGGCGGGCTGGACCGATGGCAAGCAGATCCGCGACAGTCAGCCGCACATTTGGCGCTGGCGCGATTGGATCGTCGAGTCGCTCAACTCCGACTGTGGCTACGACCTTATGGTCAGCGACATGCTCGCCGCCGACGAACTGCACTCAGGCGACCCCGGAGCGTTGAGGGCGACCGGCTACCTGGCGCGGAACTACAAGATGCTCAGCCGCGAGACCTGGATGCAGGACACCGTGTTGCACACGGCCCAGGCGTTCCTCGGCGTCACGCTTGGTTGCGCCCGCTGCCACGACCACATGTATGACCTGGTCGATCAAGACGAATACTATCGTTTCCGCGCGATTTTCGAGCCGCACAACGTGCGGCTCGACCGAATTCCGGGCCAGCCCGACACGGCGCAAAATGGTCTGGCGCGCGTTTTCGACGCCGAGCCGGCGGCCGTCACGTACCTGTTCGAACGGGGCGACGACCGAAAGCCCGACAAGGAGCACCCGTTGCAGCCCGGCGTGCCGCGAGTTTTCGGATCGATCGAGTTCAAGGTCGAGCCGGTGCCGCTGCCGGCGATGGCCTATTACCCAGGGCTGACGCCCCACGTGCAACAAGAAACGCTCGCCGCCGCCGAATCGGACGCGGTCAACGCCCGATCCGCGCTCGACACGGCCGCCAATGCCCTCGCCCAAGCGCAACAAGCCGTGCCGCCAACGCCCGATATTGTGACTCAAGCCGCATCGGCTTCCGTACTCGCCGAAAAGTCGCTGGCCGCGGCGCGAGCGAACGTGGCATTCGTCCAAGTGCGAACCGCCGCCGACAACGCGAAATACGCCGTTACGCCCGCGGCGGACGCCAACGAACTGTCTTTGGCCGCGGGAAAAGCGGAACGTGAATTGGCGTTCTGCAATGCGGAAATCGCGGTACTTAAGGCGGAACAGGCGTTGGCGGCCGCCAACGCGGCGCTCAAGCCCAACGATGAACCGTCGAAGCAAGCCGTGGCCAACGCGGAAAAGGCGCTGACCGACTCGCGCGCGGTGCTCAACTCCGCCGACAAGGCCCGCGCCGAACCGGCGGCGAGCTACTCGTCTTTGGGGCCCGTCTACCCGGCAACCAGCACGGGGCGGCGAACCGCGCTTGCCCGCTGGATCACCAACCGTCGCAACCCGTTGGCCGCTCGGGTGGCAGTCAACCATATCTGGTTGAGACACTTCGGCAAGCCGCTGGTCGCCAGTACGTTCGATTTCGGCGCCAATGGGCAACCGCCAACCCACCCCGCGCTGATCGATTGGCTGGCCGCGGAGCTCATGGGGCCGAGCACTGCTCCCCCGGCCGGCGCCTGGTCGATGAAGCACCTGCACCGCTTGATCGTGACCTCGGCAACCTACCGCATGGCGTCGACTCCCGACGCCGCGAATCTCGCGCTCGACCCCGACAACCGGTACTTCTGGCGTGCTCCTTCGCGACGAATGGAGGCCGAGGCGGTCCGTGACGGAGTGCTCCATGTTTGCGGGCAATTGGACCCGGCAATGTGCGGCGCCGACATCGACTATCAGCAAGGGCTGTCAGTCAAGCGGCGCAGCATCTACTTCCGGCACGCGCAGGAAAAACAGATGGAGTTTCTCAAGATGTTCGATTGCGCCGCGGTAACGGAGTGTTACGAGCGAAAGGAGAGCGTCATCCCGCAGCAAGCGCTGGCCTTGGCCAACAGCGAGCTTTCGTTGGTGCAGGCAAGGCTGCTGGCCAGGAAATTGGCCGCCGAGTGCGGCGGCGATCCGGCGGCGTTCGTCGCCGCGTGCTTCGAAGTGGTGCTGGCTCGCCCGGCCAGTGCCGTGGAAGAACAGACCTGCCTCGAGTTCATCGATCGCCAGACGCGGTATTTCGCGGCGAACACCCAACGCGTCGCGGCCACGGCCGGCGACGCCGCCGACCCCGGCAAGCCGTCCGCGGAGCCGGCGCTGCGCGCGAGAGAGAACCTGATCCATGCCTTGTTGAACCATAATGATTTTGTGACGATCCGATGATCTGAACGCCACTTATGAAAAGGAACTCGTTCCCATGCTCCGCCGACTCGCGGCGGCTCCGCGGATGTTCCGCGTCCCTATACCTACCGCATAATTGAGGTCTTCGTGATATTTTCAAATTCCCACCCTCCCTTTTGCCGTGGCGTCACGCGCCGCTCGTTCCTGGCCGACACGGGAATGGGCTTTACCGGGCTTGCGCTGGGGGCGATGCTTTTCAGGGACGGAGTGGCACGGGCCGATTCATTCTCGGGCGCCAAGTCGGGACCACACCATTCGCCGAAAGCGAAAAACGTAATCTGGATTTTCTTGTGCGGCGGCGTCAGCCATTTGGAGAGCTTCGATCCCAAGCCGGAATTGAACGTCCATTCCGGGAAGTCGATCGAAGATACGCCCTACAAGCACTTCCTCGACCCGGAACGGATCAACAAGAACCTGGTTGGCGTCAACCCCGGCCATTATCAACGCAAGGAGTTGATGGGGCTCCAGACGCCCGTTCGCAAGCACGGCGAGTGTGGGCTGGAGGTGGGCGATTGGTTTGCCAACGTCGGCGAGTGCGCCGATGAGTTGGCCGTCGTCCGCTCGCTCTGGACGATCCACAACGACCACGGCACGCAGCTCACCTGGCACACAGGGCGCCACCCGCGCGAAGGCTCGTTCCCAACGATCGGATCCTGGGTCAGCTACGGGCTGGGTTCATTGAACGAGAACCTGCCCGACTACGTCGTGCTCGGCGTGCCGACCGGCGATTGCTGTGGCGGCGAATGGACGCACGGCGCGGGCTACCTGGGACCCGAGCACGCCGGCGTGCGGTTGAACGTCGGCGGACCGGCCCCTTTGGCCTTCGTCGCGCCGGCCGGCGGCGGCGTTCTGCTCGAGGAACAAGCGGCCGAGTTTAGCCTGTTAGGCAAGCTCAACACGCTGGCAGGAATCGACTACCCCGACGACGCCTCGCTGCGAGCAAGAATCAAGTCGTACGAATTGGCCTTCGGCATGCAGACCGCCGTGCCGGAAACGCTCGACCTGGCGCGCGAGACCGTTGAAACGGGGAGACTGTACGGGCTCAATTCCGATGCGACGCGTCCGTTCGGGCAATTGTGCCTCGCCGCGCGCCGGCTGGTTGAGCGCGGGGTACGCTTCGTGCAAATCTTCCACGGCGGAGGCGGGGGCGGCGCCTGGGATGCCCACGGCGAGATCAAGTCGAACCACACCGGTCTGGCGGCCCAAGTCGATCTGCCGATGGCCGGCCTGATCAAGGACCTCAAACGCCGCGGGATGCTTGACGACACGCTTGTCGTTTGGGGCACCGAGTTTGGACGTACGCCCGCCGCGCAAGGCACGGGGCGCGACCATCATCCGCAGGGCTTTTGCGCGTGGCTGGCGGGCGGTGGAATCAAGGGGGGAGTTGCCCACGGCGCCACCGACGAGCTGGGGTTCTACGCCGTCGAGGATCCGCACTATGTGACCGACATTCACGCCACGGTGCTCCACCAACTAGGTCTCGATCCATTGCGGCTCGAAGTGCCTGGGCGTAAGCGGCTGGATATCGACCGCGGCAAGCCGATCTTGGAGATTGTCGCGTAGAGGTAGAACGTGGAGCAAAACCACCTTGGTCACTCCAGTTCCCGCGCGCGTCCGTCGAGGCCACCCGTCGCCTCGAACAACAGAAGCGCCTCACGTACCGGTTTGACGTCGTGAACGCGGATGATCTGTACGCCCTGGGCCGCCAGCGATAACGCCACTCCCACCGTGGCGGCGGTGCGGTCGGCCGCCTTGTCGCCAAGCACCTTGCCGATGAAGCCCTTGCGTGAATGGCCGACCAGCAGTGGAGAAGCTAGTTCGTGGAAGCGGTGACAGTTGGCCAGAAGCGTCAGGTTGTGCTGGTGCGTCTTGCCGAATCCAATGCCGGGATCGAGGGCGATCCGGCCGGCGTCGATGCCGAGGGCGACCAGGGTTTCGCGCCGGGCGCGGAGGTAGTCGAAGATCTCGCGGACCACGTCGGCGTAGTGTGGGTCGTCTTGCATGGTTTGCGGCGTGCCGGGCATGTGCATGGCGCAAATGCCCGACCCAGAGGCGAGAGCGATTTCGACCATCCGTGGGTCGCCCGATAGGGCGGTGACGTCGTTGATGATTTCGGCCCCGGCGGCCAGGGCTTCGTAAGCGACATCGGCCTTCGTTGTGTCGATCGAGATCGGCACGGTCGCGCGCTCGGCCAGCGCGGCGATGACGGGAACGACCCGCCGCAATTCGACTGCTGCGTCGACCGCCCGGGAATAGGGCCGGGTGCTCTCGCCGCCGACGTCGAGCACGTCCGCACCTTCGGCCTCCAACGTCAAGGCGTGATCGATGGCCGCGGCGTGGTCGAGGAAGTCGCCACCGTCGGAGAAGCTGTCGGGCGTGACGTTGACGATGCCCATCAACCGCGGCCGGAGAGGCAGCTCAAGCCGGCGCGTCCGAAGTCGCCAGACCGTGGAACGCATCGGAAAGCGGGCGGCGAGGTTTGCGTCGGCTACCACGGCGTTTCCATCATCCCGACGATTTGCTTGGCCAGCTTGTCGATGACTAGCTGCTGCGCCGTGGTCAACGATTGTCCCAGTTCCGGGAACATGTTCGACGATTGACTGATCGTCGGCAATGGAATGGACGGATCGGTTGCCAGCGTTTTTCCCCGGCGATCGATCCAGTTGACCGTGATATTGAACGCGACTTGTCCCTCGCGCAATTCGCTGGTGGGCGACGTCATCAACATCCCTTTCGAGTCGGACACGATCTTGCAGTCGAGCACGCTGTCGGCCTCGGGTGTGTGGACCACCTTGAGCGGCGTGACTTGCTCGATGCGCCTTTCCACCGCCTCGGTAAGCCGTTCGCCCAGGTAGCGGCGGTAGCTTATTGATTCGATCATCGGCACATAAACCGTGTGGATGTCGGGCGGATAAAGCGAAGCGGCGCCCACGTGATAACCCGGACCCGCGCATCCGGGTGCGACGCCGCACGCGATCGCCACGACGGCCAAGCGCCGCGCGGCCGCGGGAAGCGACCGTTCCGCGAGACGTCGCGGCGAACTTGGAATGCGGCGGTGATTTGTTTCGGTGGCTTTCATGATCATCAGCGATTGAGCGAGGCCTTGCTTTCGGGGAAGATCTTCTTGACCCATTTGAAATAGTCGGGCGGGACGGGCGGAAGATCCTTGGTCTCGGCCATTCGCTCTTCGGCCAATTTGGCGAACGGCGTATCGGGATAATTGGCGATCGTCCGCTGGTAGTATATCCGCGCGCTGCGATAGTATTTCAGATTGTAATAGTACTCGCCTGCTTGGAATTCGCGCTGCGACCGCTCGAAGCGGATCGCCTTGCGCGCTTGCTGAAAGTGCTGCTTCTCGGCGCCGAGCTGTTCGTCGGGAAACGAGATCAGGGCCTGCTCGGCGAGCTTCTCGGCTTCGTCGAGCGGCGAGACCTCGTACTGCGGACCCAGGTACGATCGAAGCCGGCTCTGCATGCCCAGCACGTGCGCATCCAACACGTGCTTGTTGTTGCGTGGGTTCTTGATCACCATGTCATAGTGGGTGGCGGCATCCTCGAACCGGTTTTTCCGGAAATAGAGATTGGCGACGGCCATCGTGGCGTCGTCGGCCAGCCCGCCGCGGGGATCGTGCGTTCGCGACGCGGTGTAGAGCGATATCGCCTGGCCCGAAGCGTCAGCGAACGGCCGGGTCTTGTCTTTGAGGTTCGGGTACCAGTGCGATTCCTTTTGCGCGCACTCGTCCCAGTACTTGCCGATCGAGAAGTAGCGCAGCGCCACCTTGTCTTCGTAACGCGAGCCTTCGTACTTTTTGATCAGCGCCTGGTAGGCGTCGCGGGCTTTCGTGTAGCGGTCGGCGAAGAACCAGCTCTCGCCCACCAGGAACATGGAGTCTTCTTCAAGCGCTGAATCGGGCCAGCGGCCGGCGGCCTCCTTGAAGCATTTGGCGGCGTCCTCGTATTTCTTCTCACGGAACAGCTTTTGACCCTCTTCGTACTTCCGCTGGGCGTATGCTTCGTCAGGCCCTTTGCCGATGGCCGTCCTGAACTTCTTGCCGAGGTTCTTAGGCGCCAGCGTTTCACCGACCTTTTCGAGAGTGGACTTCTTTTCGACCAGTTCGTCGTCACCGTCACCCCCCATACCGACGATCGACGAACCGGCCGGCGGCACATAACGCGGCTGCTCGAAGCTGGCCGGAACGACCCCCGCTTCGCCCTGCGAAGGGGTCTTGGACGCATCGCCAGCCGCGTTTTGCGTGGTGACGGGGGCCGCACTGGCGGTTGATGCCCTGGCCGTGGGAGCGCTGGGCGCGGGAGCATTGAGCGCGGGCGTGCTGGGCGCGAACAGCCGCTTCGCCGGCCAGCCGGTCGTGCAGCCGGCTACGGCCGCCAGCAGCAGCACCAGCGCGATCCACGGCCTGGCCAGACTTCCTCGCATGCCGAACTTCCCCGAACCCCGTTAGCCGGCCAGCGATCCCAGATATCCATGCATGCGGGGCTT
>Ga0307372_10012973_pt1 | contig 10829 bp, 11 predicted proteins | sample OX1MG_FD_202533 | JGI IMG/M metagenome (GOLD analysis project Ga0307372, IMG submission 202533) | Soil microbial communities from Risofladan, Vaasa, Finland - OX-1 | ecosystem: Environmental > Terrestrial > Soil > Coastal area > Acid sulfate soil | place: Finland: Risofladan, Vaasa | collected...
CGTCGCCGGTGGCGCCCCCGGCCATGCCGGGGCAACGCACGTCGATCCACGGTCGACCCGAGCACATCAGCACGTCGCCGCTAAGGGTAGCCGTGCCTGTCGCCGTCAGGGTCGAGAAATTCCCCGCCGACTGGGCCATCGCCCCGCCGGCAGAAAAGGCGGCGCCGGCAAGCGCAGCTGCCGCAAGCGCAACTCCGATCCGCGTCATCGCGCAACGCCGCTACCAGCGCCGCGCGGCAAAGGCCTGGCCGGTCGTTGCGCCGAACAGGCTCACCGCGCCGGCCGGCTTGTACCCCGACGGCGTCTGGAACAGCCCGCCATTCGCCGCGAGCTGGATGCTGGCTCCGCCGGCCGAGGCGGTGCCGACATCGCAGATCCACAGCGCCGCCGACGAATTGTTCTGCACCAGAAACCCGTTGACCGGCACCACGCCGCCAAACAGCGTCTGCGCGCTGCCGCCGGCGGCGACCGCATTGCTGCCGTCACTCGCGGCGCTGGCGGCGGTGTTGACCACCGGCAACGGGTTTTGCGGCCCGACCGGGGTTGATACGCCCTGCGTATCGGTCGAGGCCGGCGCGTGCACCGGCACCATGTTGCCGCTGCCGTCGGTAACGATCGACAGCGACTGCACCGCCGTGTTGGCGTCCTTGATCAGCAATGTCATCTTCCGTCACCTCCGGTCGCGGCGAGGCCGCGATAGATTTCGAACATCCCTTCGCCGGCCATTGGCGTGACCAGCAGCTCGCTCAATCCCCACACCAGCGCGTCGACCCGGTCGGGCGAATACCCGGCCTTGGCACGGTCGAAATCGCTGGTGAAGCCGCACATCTGGTCTTCGAGCTGTGGGAGGGCGCCGAGATGGTGCACCCGCCCCTGCTCGTAGAGCGCCGCGACCGGCTCGGCCCGTGCCACCTTGCCGCGCGCCGCCCGCACCGCGGTGAACGCGACGCTCGGATCGACCACCCGCAGAGTCGCTTCGACCATGTCGCCGCCGTTGTTGACCTCGGCGACGATGCGGTCGGCGCCGTGGGACCGCCACGCCGCGAGCGCGACCTTGGCCCATTCGGGCGGCGTGTAGCGCCCCGAGAGGTCGGCCAGCACATAGCCGTGCCCGCCCCCGTCCGCGGCGGGCGCCTTGCCGACGACGACAATACCGGTCTCGTCGCTGTCGCCGCCGCTGGTCGCGGCCGGGTCGATCGCCACGACGATCCGCTGCAGATCGGGTACGGCCGCCACCCGCGCCGCCTCGATCAGGGCGCGGCTCCACAACGCGCCCGGCACGTCGTCTAGGATCTCGCCGTCGAGTTCCTGCCGCCCGAGCCGCGTGCCCTCATAGCGCCGCACGATCTGCTCAAGGAACGCCGGCGGCAGGTTGTCGCGGTTGTCGGCCGTCGTGCCGCGTGTCACCGCGACACGCGGGTCGGCGATCAGCGCCTTGACCAGCTTTGTCGGGCGCGGCGTCGTCGTCACCACCGCCCGCGGATCGGCGCCGAGCCGCAGCCCGAACATCAACATGTCCCAGGCCTGCGGATAGCGCCATGCCGCGAGCTCGTCGCACCAGGCGAGATCGTGCTGCGGCCCACGCAGCCGCTCCGGCTCGTCAGCCGAATAGGTCGTCGCAATTGCGCCGTTGCGCCATGTCAGCCGCCGTTTCGACGGCTCGTAGAGCGGCCGCTCCGTGGGCGGCGAGATCGCCAGCAGCCCGCTCTCGCCCTCGACCATCACGTCGCGCGCATCGGCCGCGGTCGGCGCGACCAGCGCGATGCGGCGCGCCGTGTGCGCCCCGACCCGCGCCCGCACCGTCTCGGCTCCGGTCCGGGTCTTGCCAAACCCGCGGCCCGCGAGCAGCAGCCACACCCGCCAGTCGCCCGGCGGCGCAAGCTGTTCGTTGCGCGCCCAGAACGTCCAGTCAGTCGTCAGTTTTGCCGCCTGTTGCGGCGTCAGGTCGTCGATCAGCCGGTCCCGCAGCGCGGCGGGCAGCGATACGAGCGAGGCTGCGTTTAAGAACCTCTCGTGGGTCCTCTTCGGCATCCGGCTCTCCCTGCTCGTCATGCCGGCGCGTCGCCTGGAACAGGTCGAGATGGCGCACGATCGCGTCGAGCGCCGCCTTCTTGTCGTACAGCTTGACGCGATAATTTCCGCGCCCCGCGGCCGGCGCGACGATCTCGCAGATTGCCGCGCGGTCGCCCTCGCTGATCTCCTCCAGCGCCTTGATCACGACCCGGTCCGCGCCCCAGTTGACGATGTGGCTCAGATCGGCAAAGGCGATGCGGGCATACTCCTCGAGCACCCGTTCCGGCGTGATGCCGAGCCGCGCGGCACGCGCCGCGATCTCCTCGAATTGCTGGGTTGGGTCCTCAGGCGTGACCGGGGCCGGCGCCTTGTCGGCAGATCGCCGCCGGCCGCGCACCGAGACCCGCTCGCTCCCGGTCGGTCGGTGCGGCCGAGAGGTCAAGAGCAAGCCTTGCTTTCTGCAGGGTGGTCCGAGCGGGGCCGGCGTTTCCGCCGACCCGTTTCGCTCAGCATGATCGGTTTCTATCAGATCAATCCGGATTTGTCAATATCATATTTCCGATAATCTCAATTTTTGCCGTCGCGAAAATGCGATTCGAGCGCGCCGAGCGCCGCCACCAGAATGCCCGAGGCGGCTTCCTGGCTGACCCGCCGGCCACTCCACCCCTGTTCCAGCGCCCATTCCTTCAGTGAGCGTTCCCAGCCGAGCACGTGCCACAGGCACGAACCGGCCGGTGAGGCGATGCCGCCGACCGCCTGGATCGCGCGCCACACCGCCTGCCGCGCCGCTTCGATGCGCAATCCCGGCGCGTCGCGGTCGGGCCGGGTGCTGCGCGCGCCGAGCTGCAGCCGCGAGAGGTCGACCGCCCGCATCGGATCCAGTTGGGCACAGGCAAAACGCACTCGAAAATCCTCGCCGGCCTGGCGCATCGCTGCGGTGATCGAACCGCGCCGCTCCATGATCTGCAGCGTGTCGACGACCCGGTACGGGCGCGCCGGCCGCCCCGCTTCGTCGGCGATCGGTCGCGCGCTTTCCTCGATCAGGCCATGCTGGCGCCGCTCGGCAGAGACCGGGCTGTCCGTTCCGCTCCCGCGGTGGAGGGTGCGGCTCATCTGCGGTCTCGGCCGCGAACAAAACATGAACTATCGTGGCGCAGAAAACCTTGTGCCGCGCGTTCGAGCCGTCGCAGAAAACGGTCGGGCGGCATCCGCGCCGCTCGTCCGCGGCGCCCGCCGACCGCCTGCGCGAGGGCGTCGGCCTCACGCAGGCGGCGCTGCTCGGCATGGGTTCCGCCGGCGACATGGCAGCGCGCATGATGATCGGCGCAATATGACGAGCGCGGCCGCCGCGGCCGCCCGCACCGCCGGGCATCCTCTCCGATGAAGGCACAACCCTCGTGATCCGCCTCGGCATCCGTCATGTTGCCCCCCCTTGCGAATGTCGCACGAGCGATATATTATCGTTGCCCTTAGTGTCAATATGATAATTGCGATATCAATATTATGGATGCGGCATGGTTCCATGAAGCGTTGCAGCGCGCCGGCGCGTCGCAGGCCGATCTCGCACGCCACCTCGGCCTTGCCCCGTCGGCGGTCTCGCGCCTCGTCAAGGGCGAGCGCCAGATAAAGGCGCTGGAGGCGGTGCAGATCGCGGCGTTTCTCGGGGTTCCGCCCGACGAGGTGCTGCGCCATGCCGACGGCGCCCCGCCGCCGGTTACCGAGCCGGCGCGCCGCGGACGCCCGCCGCGCAGTGGCGCCGCCCCCGCCGCCGCGCCGCGCCACGGCGACTTGGTGCCGATCCGCAGCGGCGGGCGCGGCGGCGGCGATCAAGAGATGTTTCTGCAGGACGGGCCGATCGGCTACACGCCTCGTCCGGCAAATCTCGGCGGGGTCCGCGACGCCTATGCGATCTACATGGTCGGCGACAGCATGGAGCCGCGCTACGAGCAGGGCTGGCTGCTGCACGTCAACCCGTTCAAGCCGCCGACCCGGGGCCGCGACGTCGTCGTCTACAAGCGCGGCCAGGCGGTGCTGATCAAGCAATTCGTCGGCTGGCAGGGCGACAGCCTGGTTCTGCGTCAGCTCAACCCCGAACAGACGATCCGCATCCCACGCGCCGAAATCATCGAGTGCCACCTGATCGTCGGCGTCGACCAGGAGGGGTGAGACCGGCGTTTGTCATCGCGCCGCCTGCGGACTACGATCCGCTTCGGGTTCCTCAGCGAAAGGCCGCCGGCGATGCGCACGACCTACAGCGTCAACGACATGACCATCCACCGGATCGTCGAGCAGGAGCACGGTTTCACCCCGATGCTCGAATTCCTGCCGACCCTGTCAAAGGAGATGCTCGACGACAACCTGTCCTGGCTGGCGCCGGGCGGCTACGAGAGCGCCACCGGCAATGTCGTGCTGTGCTTTCAGTCCTACGTGGTCAAGACCCCGCACCACAATATCCTGGTCGACAGCTGCATCGGCAACGACAAGAACTTCCCTCTGCGGCCGGCCTGGGACAAGAAGAACGACGGCAACTGGATGGCGGCGCTGAAGGCCGCTGGGCTCGGTGTCGACGACATCGATTTCGTGATGTGCACGCATCTGCACGGCGATCATGTCGGCTGGAACACGCGGATGGAAAATGGGCGCTGGGTACCGACCTTCCCGAAGGCGCGCTATCTCTTTTCCAAAAAGGAATACACCTACTGGAGCGAGATCCATCAGAAGACCCCGCTCGACCAGATCACCGACAGCGTATTGCCGATTATCGAGGCCAACCGCGCCGAGCTGGTCACCAGCGATCACGCGCTCAACGACCACGTCCGCCTGACCCCGACCCCCGGCCATACCCCCGACCATTTCGCGGTGTGCGCCGGCAAGGGCGGTGACAAGGCGGTGTTCACCGGCGACCTGATCCATTCGCCGATCCAGGCGCGCTATCCCGAACTGGTCATGCGGGTCGATACCGACCGCGACCAGGGCGTCCGCAGCCGCCGCCAGTTCCTCGAGCGCTACTGCGACACCGATACGTTGTGCTGCACGATGCACTTCCCCTCGCCCTCGGTCGGCCACATCAAGCGCTGGGGCGACGGCTTCAAGCTCGATTACCTGACCTGACCGCCGTCGCCCTCTTCGTCATTCCCGCGAAAGCGGGAACCGAGGGGGCAACCGCGCGCCGGCGCGTCGTCACCAAAGAGGGGCGAGATGACTGATTTTCCGGCCCTCCTCGACCGGTTCGCCGCCGCGGTCGTCGCCAATGACGGCGCCGGGCTCGCCGCCGTGTTCACCGAAAAGGGCACCTACGAAGACGGGTTCTTCGGCGCCCATACCGGCCGCGCCGTGATCGCCCAAATGCTCCAGCGCTTTCACGACACCGGGCGCGACTACCGCTGGGACTGGTTCGAGCCGCTATGTGACGGCGCGCTCGGCTACGCGAGGTTCCGCTTCAGCTACGCCTCGCGCCTCCAGGGCTGCGAAGGCCGGCCGGTGATGTTCGAGGGCATGAGCCGGTTCCGCTTCGAGGGCAAGCTGATCGCGCATTACGCCGAAGCCTGGGACCGCGGCGTCGCGCTCGTCCAGCTCGGCCTCCCGCCCGAGCGCATCGCCCGCATCCTCGACAAAGCCGCCGCGGTGCAAAACGGGACGCCGGAAGCTCGCGAGCATCTGGTGCACCTCAGCCCCCACCCGCGCTGACACGCTCCCTCCCCCGCAAGCCCGCAAGCGGGGAAGGTTGGAGAGGGGGCTCCTCCACGCCCTCCCCGTCGAATAAAGCCGCTACCAAGCCTCCCGCCCGCGGGTCGGGCGCACCGCCGGCGCCGCCTCGGCCAGTTCGCGCCTTTCGCGCTGCTCGGCTTCGTGCTTGTCGAACATCGCCTTGGCGGCGGCGTTGCGCTTGGCGCTGAACTCGTCGCGGTTGTCGCCGCACCACTGAAACGACGCCGCGCGGCTTTGATTGAGCTTGGAAAAATGCAGCATCACATATCGCGCATAGAGCTCATACGACCGCTTGGTCGCCGCGAAATCGGCCCAGTTGTGCGCCTGCTGCAGGAACACGCCGAATTCGCCCTGCTTCTGCTGCAGCCGTTCGATCAGCGCGATCGCGTCGTCGGGCGTGCCGCACACGCCGTAGCGGTTTTCGACAAACCATTCGAGCGCATCCTGCCCCGGCGGCACGATAAACCGCGGCTGGTTGTTGTTGAGGTAGCCGAGATAACGCTCGAACCCCCAGCGCGCATTCTTGAACGCCTGCTCGCGGGTCTCGGCGATGTGCATCGGGCCGACGAGGCGCAACCGGTTCGCATCCATCGTCCTTCCGTGCTCGGAGGCGACGTCGCTGGCGATCTGCCAGTTCGAGGCTAGCGCGTCGAACCCGAACGGGTTGGTCGCGGCGACGCAGATCATGCTGAGATCGTATTTGCCGGCCAGCCTTCCGCCCGACGGCGTCACCGCGCTGACCACCGCGACCTCCGGGTGCGGCTTGCTATAGGGCAACAGGTGCAGCCGCGTCCCCTCCATCGTGTACCACTCGGTCTTCTCGGTAACGGTCTCGCCCCTGAACAGGCGCAGGATCGCGTCGAGCGCTTCAGCCATGCGGTCGCGCTGGGTCATCGGGTCGATGCCCATCATGATTGCGTCAGACGCCAGCAATCCCGGCCCGGCGCCAAACATCACCCGGCCGCGCGTCATGTGGTCGAGCTGGACGATGCGGTCGGCGACCATCATCGGGTGATGATAGGGCAGCGAGATGACCCCGGTGCCAAAGCGGATGTGCCGGGTCCGCTCGGCGGCAAAGGCGATGAAGATCTCGGGCGACGAGATGATCTCGTACCCGGCCGAGTGGTGCTCGCCGATCCACGCCTCATGAAACCCAAGCTTGTCGAGCCATTGCATCAGCTCGAGGTCGCGCTCAAGGCATTGGGTCGGGTCTTCCTCGTTCGGGTGGAACGGCGGCAGGAAAATCCCGTGGCGCAGGTTGATCTCGGTCATCGCAGCCTCGCTGATCATAAGCCATGCGATGCTATCGGCTTTCCCCAGCGCGGAAAACACTTCCCGCCCGCAACCCCGGCACGCCATGATGCACCGCACATCGCGTACGGAGGTTGTTTCCGCCATGAGCCTGTCGCCCGAAGAATATCGCGAACACCTCGCCGCCACATCCGTGCGCGCCGGGTTCAGCTTTGACGGCGTGGTGCTGCCGCAAAGCCATGAATTTCACCTCGGCCGGATGCGGTTTCACTACCTCGACTGGGGCAACAAGCACCTGCCGACGATCGTCTTTCTGCATGGCGGCGCGCTGAACGCCCATACCTGGGACCTCGTCTGCCTGGCGCTGCGCGACGAATACCACTGCGTCGCGCTCGACCAGCGCGGCCACGGCGACAGTGACTGGTCGACTGAGGCCGATTATTCGATGGCGGCCCAGCTCTCCGACACCAAGGGGTTCGTCGATCACCTCGGTCTCGACAAGTTCATCCTCGTCGGCATGTCGCTCGGCGCGATCAACTCGCTCGCCTTTGCCGTCAACCACCCCGAGCGGCTCGACGCCCTGGTGATCATCGACGCCGGCCCCGAGATGCGCCGGCCGGGGTCGAGCCGCATCCGCGATTTCGTCAACGGCGTTGCCGACACCGTGACAATCGAGGCGATCATCGAAAAGGCGCTCGAGTTCAACCCGCGCCGCGATCCCGTCATCCTGCGCCGCAGCCTGATGCACGCGCTGCGCCAGCAGCCGGACGGGACGTGGCGGTGGAAATACGACCGTCGCCGCTTTCAGGTGCTCGACCAGGAAAAACATCTGGCCGAACGCGGCGCGCTCGCCGACGGCCTCTCCCGCATCGCCTGCCCGACGCTGATCGTGCGCGGCGGCGAAAGCGATGTGTTCCACGAGGAAGACGGCATCAAGCTTGCCGCGCGCCTGCCTGACGGAAGGTTCGTCACCGTGCCGCGCGCCGGCCACACCGTGCAGGGCGACAACCCGAAGGACCTCGTCGCCGAGTTGCGGCGGTTTCTCGGCGGGCCCAACTGAGGGCCCCTACAGCGACGCCATCTTCCTGATGCGGTGGTTGTTGGTGTCGCCGATATAGATCGCGCCGTCGGGGCCGACGACCGCACCGTGCGGGCGGTCGAGCCCGGCCTCGGCGGCCGGCCCGCCGTCGCCACCGTTGCCCTGCCGCCCGCCGGCGAGCGCCGACACGGTCCCGGCGCGCCGGTCCAGCCGGCGGATCGCGTGGTTTTCAGTATCGACGATCAATATGTCGCCGCTCGGGTCGAGCGCCATCTCCTTCGGCGCATCGAACACCGCCGCCAGCGCCGGCCCGCCGTCGCCGCCATAGCCGCGCGCCCCGGTCCCGGCGATCGTCGCGATGATCCCGGTCTTCGGGTCCACCGCACGCAGGCTGCTGCCCTGGCGTTCGAGGATGTAGACCGTGCCGTCGCCGCCGACCCTGACTGCCCGCGCGCCAAACACGCCTGCCGCCCGCGCCGGCCCGCCGTCGCCGCTGCGCTCGGCCGCGCCGGTGCCGGCAAACGTGTCGATCGTGCCGCTCGCCAGGTCGATGACCCGCACCCGGTGATCGGCGACATCGGTGATGAACAGCCGCCTTTGCCCTGGGTCGAAGGCAAGCCCGTTGGGCTCGGCCAGCCCGGCCCGAGCCGCCGGCCCGCCGTCGCCCGAATACGCCGCATCGCCGGTGCCCGCCGCGGTCGAGATGATCCCGCTCGCGGCATCGACCCGCCGCACGCGCCGGTTCAGTCGGTCGGCGATGTAGAGATTGCCCGCAGCGTCGATCGCGATCCCGTAGGGCTCGTTGAGCGCGGCCGCAATCGCCTGCCCGCCATCGCCGCCGAACCCCTTCTCGCCATTGCCGGCGACGCTCGAAATGCTCCCGCTGCGGGCATCGACCCGGCGGACGCGATGGTTGAACGTGTCGGAGAAATAGAAATTGCCGGCGCGGTCGAAGGCGACATCGAACGGCCCGTTGAGCAGCGCCTCGGCCGCCGGCCCGCCATCGCCGCCAAACCCCTTCTCGCCGGTCCCGACCGCCGTGGTGATGATCCAGTTCGGCATGCGTCGCGCTCCTCGAAGAGGGATAATTTACCGCAGAGTACGCGGAGTAGGCGCCGGGAGGGCAGAGGATTTCGGGCACCTCCGCGTCCTCTACGCCGCCCCGGCGACCTCGGCGGTAAAACTTTGTTTCGGTCGCTTCGGCGGCGTTAAACTGTGCCGTGAGCAAGAAGGAGTGCGGCCATGTCTGAAGGAAAAAAGCCGAGGCTGGTCGGCATCAACCATGTCGCGATCGAGGTCGGCAACATCGACGAGGCACTTGCCTGGTATGCCCGCATCTTCGATTTCACGCTGCGTGGCAAGGGCGAGCGCAACGCCTTTATCGACATGGGCGACCAGTTCATCAACATGACGCTGGTCCCCGGCCCCGGCAGCGCAGGGGTCGAACGGCGTCATATCGGCCTCGTTGTCGACGACCGCTCCGCGATCATTGAATTGGCCAAGGCGGCCGGCGCGCGTATCGTCGAGGGCCCGTTCCTCGATTTTCTCGACCCGTGGGGCAACCGGCTCGAAATCATCGAATATTCCAACATCCAGTTCACTAAGGCGCCCAATGTCATGCACGGCATGGGGCTCAGCCTCGACAAGAACGACACGGCCAAGAAGGAACTCGCCGACAAGGGCATGGCGCCCGCCTGAACAACAAGGCAGAGTAGAGGACGATGAAGCTCAGCCTGATCGTGCGCGGCCAGCACCCGCCGGGCGACCCGGTCGCACGCCTCAACGACGATCTCGACTTGGTGCGCGCCGCCGACCGCCTCGGCTTCGACGGCATCGTCAAGGGCTCGCATTACAGCGCGCACCCGTTCCAATCGGTGCAGCAGATCCCGTTCCTCGCCTATTGCGCCGCGATCGCGCCGCGCCTGCGGATCATCCTCGGCCTGGTGCTGGTGCCGCTGCACAAGCCGCTCGACCTCGCCGAGCAGCTCGCCACGCTCGACCTCTTATGCGGCGGCAAGCTCGTGTTCGGCGCCGGAATCGGCTACCGCGATGTCGAGTTCAAGGCGTTCGGCGTGCCGCGCGGCAACACGGGCGCCCGGTTCGAGGAATGCATGCTCGCAATCAAGCGCCTGTGGACCGAGGAATTCGTCGACATGGCGGGCACGCATTTCACGCTCGACCGCGCGACCTGCCCGGTCAAACCGCTGCAGCAGCCGATGCCGCCGATCTGGATCGGCGCCAACGCCGATGTCGCGATCGAACGCGCCGCACGCCTCGGCGATTGCTGGTACATCAACCCGCACAACACGCTGGCGACCATCGAGCGCCAGATGGACCTCTACAAACGCGCGCTCGACCAATGCGGTAAGCCTTTTCCCGCCGAGGTGCCGATGCGCCGCGAGGTGTTTGTCGCCAAAAGCCGCGCCGAGGCGATCCGCCTCGCGCAGCCCTACCTCGAAGAAAAATACCGCGCCTATCGCGCCTGGGGGCAGGACAAGGTGATGCCCGCGGGCGACGATTTCGACCACGAATTCAACGAATTGCTGGAAGACCGCTTCCTGCTCGGCTCGCCCGCCGAGGTAGCCGACCAGCTCAACCGGCTAAACCAACGCCTCGGCGTCAACCACCTCGTCGCCTCGGTCCACTGGCCCGGCATGCCCAACAGCCTCGCGCTCGAGCAACTGCAGATTTTGGCAGAGGACGTGCGGCCGCTGGTCGGCTAGGGAGCTGGTCGCGCCGACAATCTCAAGTGGCTGACCGCTCTTGCCCTGATCCGGTAATTTGGAAAGGGGCTGTACGCGGGTTTGGGGCTCGTTTT
>Ga0307372_10012975_pt1 | contig 10829 bp, 10 predicted proteins | sample OX1MG_FD_202533 | JGI IMG/M metagenome (GOLD analysis project Ga0307372, IMG submission 202533) | Soil microbial communities from Risofladan, Vaasa, Finland - OX-1 | ecosystem: Environmental > Terrestrial > Soil > Coastal area > Acid sulfate soil | place: Finland: Risofladan, Vaasa | collected...
TCAGCTCGGGGACTCGGTCGTCGCGATGGCCTACTCGGGGCCAAGCAAGGGGACGTGTCGGGTCGGTCACGCTGCCAGACGAAGCGAGGGTCCTCGAAGCTCTCGCCGGTACCCGGTACGAACTGCGAGACGGTGCCGACCTGTGCAAAGCCCGCGTTGTGTGCGACTTGATTGCTCGCAGTGACCTCGGCGGTGACCAGCGGCGCTGGCACGACCTGAGCGCGGCGGGCATGTACTGGGCCACCTCGGTGGCGGCCTCGAATCTGCGGAAGCTGCGGTCGGCTAGAGCCGAGCAGCGCCTGCAGTCCACGGTGCAGGCCCTCCGCCCAGGCTCCGTCGATAGCCCCGTCAGCCTCGTCTGACGAGCCGCTCCTTCGCGCGGGCTGATTTCTTCGGAGGGAGCTCCTCGCGCCGTTTACAGCTGCAACTTGCGTTAGCAAAGACCAAGATCGGACCGTAGCTGCGTCGCTCAGGAAACGCGTATACGGGATCGTGAAAAAACGTAGATCCCTCCCCCTTACTCCGAGCTCGGCAGGTGCAGGTACATCGTCTGGATGCCCACTCGCCCCGGACCGCGGAAGCGATTGAAGATCAACTCGCCGACCCCGGCAAAGAGGCCCGTTCGAAGACCGTAGACAGCGGGTCGCATCCGCACCTCCGGATCCATGTATACCCACCCCCCCGGTTCGACATCAATCTCTTCCCCCTCCTCGAGCACCTTCTCGAAGACGTTGCCGAAGCCGTGTAGCCAGACGACCCCGTCGCTGTCACGGGCCTCAAACCGATCCACCCAAAAGCCACTGTTGCCGAAGAGGTTGTTGCTGAGTCCCCGCAGGTGGCTCGTGCTGTAACGAACGGAGCCGGTGGCGGCTAGGAACTGGTGCTCGCGGGCCAGGATGCTTGCTCCCCGCGGAAGTTCAAGCGGAAAGACATGTCCGGGCGCGTCCCGGGAGAAGGCGATATCGCCACGTCCCTTGGCTTCGGTCAGGAAGAGTTGCCGACCGGCGACCAGACGGCGCACCGCCCCCCGGACCGCCTTCAACCTAATCGCTATCTGTGGCTCCTTCCAGAGCACCACATGGTGCTCGAAGTAGACCGGCATTGAGCCGTCCAGGCTGCAGTGGAGCATCGGGACCAGTTCGCCCTGGATCAGATAGCTGACCCCGGGAGCGAGTCCCTCGCGGATGTTGGTTGGGAGGATCTGGGGTGGATTCACGTTGGCGCTACTCCGGTGAGGGGCGGCTACGCTGACATGGTCCCCCGTCCCACCGGAGCGGTGCCGGTCAGGAAGCGGGGCGCAGGACCAGCTTGACGTGCGGGGAGGAGGCCTGACGCCCCCAGGCGGCGGCAATCTCCGCCAACGGCATCTCCTCGATCTCGATTCGGATCCGGCCGTCGGAGGCATGGTCCGCCAGCTCGCGGAAGGCCCGAGCACGAACCGCCCAGCTGGTGTTGGGGTTGGTGTGCCCGATGATCGTCAACTGGCGCCCGCGCACGATCGCTGAGCTGAGTGTGGCCTGGTCACTGGCGCTCTCGCCCAGGTTGACGATCCGCGCCGACGGACCTACGGCGCCGAGAGCAGCCTGCAGAGGGATGCCCCACACCGGGTCGAAGACCACGTCGAGAGGCCCCCGAGCCGCCGCCGCGAAGGCGTCGCGGAGTTCCTCCACACCCTGCCCGGCGACGGCGACGACCGCGTCGGCGCCGAGCTCCAACGTTTTTGCGAGTGCCTTTAGATCGCGGCCGGAGGCCACGATCCTACCTGCGCCCAGCAGCTTGGCGATCTGCACCGCCACCTGCCCGACTATGCCAGTGGCCCCCAGTATGAGCACCCGCTCACCCCGCTGGAGCTTGATCTTGTCCACCAACGAGATCCAGGCCGCCATTCCCGCCACGCCCAGGCCGGCGGCGGTGGCCGCCGACAGGTCCTCGGGGATGAGAAGACAAGTTGCTGCGTCCACCGCGGCCCACTCTGCGAGCGCTCCGCTGGGGCCGCCGATGACCTGGAAGCGAACCCGCTTGCCCTGCAGGTGGTTCCCGCCGGTGACGACAGTCCCAACTCCCTCCGAACCGGGAACGTAAGGAGTGGAACGGTCGCCTCGGAGTTGGCCGCCTGTTGCGAGCCGAAGATCGATCGGGTTGAGCGCGGCGGCTTGGACCTGGACCAGCACCTGTCCGGGACCGGGAACCGGGCGCCGGATGTCACAGTAGGTAGGTCCGTCTCCCAGGCGGTCAATGACCGCCGCGTGCATGGTTGGATCAGTCATGGGGTGGAGCCTTTACAGATGAACGCTCGGAACTCCGCCGCTGGCGACGGTGAAGGTCGCCCACATGCCCGCCGCTTCATGACCGGGAATGAGGCAGGACATCCGATAGCTGCCCACCTGGCCGGCGGAGAAGGTGAACGAGGCGGTCTGGCCGGGGGCGGTTCCAGCTATCGGGATCGGGGTCTCGGCGCCCGCGAAGAGTGGGGTCGTCCCGGAGGCGGTCACCACCGCCGCCGAGTGGTTGATGCTGCCCTGGTTGCTGAAGTTGACAGTGACGCTCCAGCCGACGGGGACGGTGACAACCATGGCTCCTTTGTCGTAGCCATCGAAGTTGAGGCCGAGGTTCACGGCCGGAGCGCCGGCCACCAGCTTCCAGGTGACGGTCTTGGCCGCTGAGTCATAGGAGACCCATTGGTCGAGGGTGACTGTGGACGGGCTGGCTGACGGAGTCGGAGTGACCTTGGGGCTGGCAGTGGGAGAGGGCGTCGGACCCACCTTCGGGACCAGAAATCCTGGCCGGATGGAGACCAAGCCGTCGACGGTCACGGTGACCGTCTGTGAGGGGCTGACCCTGCCCCGCACCGTCCACTGGGTGAAGGGGTGGATCGCGGGGTCGGAGGCCGTGGCGGAAAGGGTCGCCTTGTCGCCACACCCGACCGCTACCGTGTTGACGTTGCGGGCGAAGTGGTAGCGGCGTCCTCCAACGGTCACCAGCACGCTGCCCAGCAGGGCGCGGCCGGAACTGGGGATGAGGACCGTCACCGAGCAGCCCACTCCCGCGTCGGCACTGCTCAGCGGGGTGCTGCCGCAACCAGCCAGGAGGGCCGCCAGCCCCAGGAAGAGCCCCATTCCCAGTGCATTGCGAGGGGTTCGCTGGCGGCAACGCCTTCGTGATTGGACGAGGGCTTGGCCCGCACCTTGCATTCCGATCAGGGTAAAGGATGGTGCCGCCGCGACGGCTGTCGCCCTGCATCGGGGATGCCAATCGCCAAGCGGCGCGCTACCGTAGGAGCCGGTGAGTGCGATCAATGAGCTGGTGGTCAAGGAGACCGGCGCGGGCCGAAAAGAGAGCGACCGACGCGATCGACCCTGGCGGGTGGTCGTGTGGAATGACCCGGTCACGCTCATGAGCTACGTGGTCTTCGTGCTCCGCCGGCTGTTCGGATATGACGTGACTACGGCCACCCGGCTGATGCTCCAAATCCACAACGAGGGAAAGGCCGTCGTGGCTACCGAACCGAGAGAGCGCGCCGAGGTGGCGGTGGCTCAACTCCACGCCCACGGCCTCCAGGCGACCTTGGCCCGCGACTGACCTTGGCCCAGATCAACCGACAGGGCGAGCTGGTGTATCTACGGGTCAGCCGCGGGGAGCGCCGTGCGCTGTTGCAGATCCTGGACCGGCTGGAGCCGCTGGTCGACCACTCCCACTGGGCCCACCCTCGCGCCTACCTGGAGGACGAGGACGAGCAGGAGTTCCAGCGGCTGGTCGGGACCGATCTGGCCGACTCTCGGGCGGCCGACCTGGCCCAGGTGCGGGAAGCTCTCGAATCAGACGAGCGAATCCTGCTTTCCACCGATGGAGCCATGGCCTGGCTGCGCGCGTTGAACCTGCTCCGGCTGGCGTTGGCGGAGCGGCTCGAGATCACCGCTGACGGCTGGGAGAGCCAGTACACCATCCAGGAGCACCGGCGCCCGCCGTTGGCGACTCTTCACCTGCTGAGCTGGGTCCAGGAAGGGCTGGTCGAAGCGCTCAGCGTCAGCTGAGCCCGGCCCGATCAGCTCGGGGCGTCTGCCCAGAGCCCGGCCATCCAGCGCTCAACCTCGTCCGGGGCCGAGGGAAGCCCGGCACTTAGGACCACGTGCCCGTCCTCAGTCACCAGCAGGTCGTCCTCAATCCTGACCCCGATTCCCCGGAGTTCCTCTGGCACGGTCAGGTCATGAGTCTGGAAGTAGAGTCCCGGCTCCACCGTCAGCACCATTCCGGGTTCCAGGGTGCCGAGCCGGTAGCTCTCCTCCCGGGCTTTGGCGCAGTCGTGGACGTCCAGCCCCAGCATGTGGCTGACCGAGTGCAGGGTGTAGCGCTGGTGCAGCTGACTTTGCTTCTGCAGTGACTCCTCGGCGCTGACGGGCAGCAGACCCATCTGCTCCAACCCCTTGGCGAGAACGCGCATCGCCGCCCGGTTGGGGGCGAGGAACTCATTCCCCGGCTTGACCTCAGCGAAGCCCGCCTGCTGGGCTTCGTAGACCAGTTGATAGATCCGTCGTTGGACCGGATCGAAGCGGCCGTTGATCGGCATCGTCCGGGTCACGTCGGCGGTGTAGAAGCGGTTGGTCTCCACCCCGGCGTCCAGGAGTAGAAGCTCGCCCGGGCGGATCTCCCCGGTGTTGTGGCTCCAGTGGAGGATGGTCGCGTGACTGCCGGCGGCCGCGATCGTCGGATAGCCGGTGTCGTTGCCGGCCGACCTGGCGCGGGCGAAGAAGGCGACCTCCACATCTCGCTCGGTGCGAGCTTTCGGCAAGGCGCGAACCACCTCCTCGAACCCCTGCCGGGTGAGGTCGCAGGCCTCCTCGAGAAACGCGATCTCCAAAGTATCCTTGACGAGCCGCATCTCCGAGAGCCGACTCACTAGCTGATCGTCCGGGCCGGCCAGATCCGAGGCCAGCTGGTCCACCTTGGAGTCGACCCCCCGCAGCACCACTCCGTGGTCGTAGGCGGACACCACCTGAGGCAGTTCGGGGATGGGTTTGGCGGCGAGGCCGAGGTGGCTCTCGGTGGCACTGAGACCGCGGCCTGGCCCGACCCAAAACACTCCCTTGACCCGATCCGTGAAGAACGCGCTGCTGGTGAAGTCGGCTGCGGGCTCGGTAAACACCCCCACCCGGTGGCCGCCGCCGTCCAGCGGTTCCATCACGAGCACTTCGTCCGGCTCGCCTTCGCCGACCAGGTAGAGGAAGTCGGTGGCGGCCCGGAAATGGTAGCTGGTGTCGTTGGCCCGGACCTTCTCAACCCCGGCAGGCACCAGAATCAACATCCCCGGGAAGCTCTGAGAGAGCTCCTCGCGCCGCGACTGGTAACTCTCCGCTCCTGTGATTAGCGGCGCTGGAGCAGCGCTGGGAGCGGCCCACCCAGTGGTCATGAAGTCAAGAAGTGCCTGCGGCGGAGTCTGATCGTGGGAGGCCCGGGATCGCGTCTGGGCCCCTTCCGCTCCGGAAGCTCCTTCTGGGCGCCGCTTCTCGCCAATCACCTCGCGATCTTAGCGACCCCCCGTTCGGTCGCCGGGCCACCGCCGAGCGGCTGGGCGGGCGGCAGCGGATTGCCGCTACCTTGTGCTTGTGCGCGCCGTCGAGCGGTTCAGCGTTGAGCAGTCATCCGCCCCGGCCGGACCCCTGGCCCCCGGGTCGATGCCGCGCGTTGCCTATTTCTCTCCCGAGTTCGGGGTCAGCGAGCTGATTCCCCAGTACTCGGGAGGGCTCGGGGTGCTCGCCGGCGACTACCTGCGGGTCTGTGCCGACGAGGGCTGGCCCTTAGTCGGGGTCGGGCTCTTCTACCACCAGGGCTACTTCCATCAGCGGCTGGACCGGAGCGGCTGGCAGCAGGAGGGCTACCAGGAGCAGGACCCGGAGGAGCTGGGCCTGGTTGCACTTGCCGATGGCGCGATCGAATTGGATCTGGGGGACCAGACGCTGCGGGCCAAGGTCTGGCGGCAGCTGGTCGGCAAGGTACCTCTCTATCTCTTGGACACGACCGGGGTCGGTAATAAAGAGGAACTCGCCCTGATCACCGACCGTCTCTATGGGGGAGACACGGAGCACCGGCTCCTCCAGGAGATCCTGCTAGGTATGGGCGGGATCAAGGCCCTGGAGCTCGCCGGCGAGCTCCCGCTCCTGTTTCACAGCAATGAGGGCCATGCCGGGTTCCTAGTGCTGCAGCGGATCCGCAACCTGGTGGAGGACGAAGGACTGCAGTTTGAAGAAGCGGTCGAGGCGGCGCGGGCAGGCACCGTCTTCACGACCCACACGCCGGTCCCGGCCGGGATCGACCGCTTCCCCCGCGAGCTGATGGCCCGCTACTTCCAACCCTGGTGCGACGCCGTGGGCGTTCCGCTGGACCGGCTGATGGAGCTGGGGCACTTCCCGGGGCAGGCCCAGGGCGACCCCTTCAACATGGCGGTGATGGGGCTGCGGCTCTCGGGCCAGGCCAATGCCGTCTCGCAGCTCCACCGCACCGTGAGCCGGCGGATGTTCGCCGGACTGTGGCCTGATCTGCTGCCCGACGAGGTGCCGATCCGAGCGATCACCAACGGGGTCCACGCCAAGAACTGGATCTCCCAGGAGATGCGCCATCTCCTAGAGCGGTATCTCGGCCCACGCTGGGACGTTCACGGCGCCGTCGACTGGAGTCGGATCAAGGCGGCCTCCGACCGGGAGCTCTGGGAGGCGCGGCAGTTTGGCCGCCGGCGCCTGATCGAGGGAGCGAGACAGCGCCTGGAGCAGGCCGAGCGCGGCCGGGGAGCCTCGGACCAGGCGCTCTCGTGGACCAGAGCCGCGCTCCAGCCAGGGGCCCTGACCATCGGATTCGCGCGTCGGGTGGCGGAGTACAAGCGGGCGCTCCTGCTCTTCTCCCAGCCGGAGCGCCTCGCCCGGTTACTCCTCGATCCCGACCGGCCGGTGCAGCTGGTGATCGCCGGCAAGGCCCACCCGGAAGACCAGCAAGGCAAGGAGATCATTCAGGCTCTCTGCCGGGCCACCCACACTCCCGAATTGAGGTCTTCGGTTGTCTTCCTGGAGGACTACGACATCGGTTTGGCACGGCTGCTCTATCAGGGCTCCGACCTCTGGCTCAACACCCCTCGGCGTCCGATGGAGGCCTGTGGCACGAGCGGTCAGAAGGCGCTCCTCAGCGGAGCCCTCAACTGCTCGACCCTGGACGGCTGGTGGGATGAAGGGTGGGACGGGGAATCCGGATTCGCGATCCCCTCCTTCGAGGAGGTTGCAGACCAGGCGGAGCGGGACCACTTGGAGGCGGACGCCCTCTTCGAGATCCTGGAGCGGGAGGTCGTCCCCGCCTTCTTCAGCCGAACGGAGGAGGGGCTGCCCCACCGCTGGCTCGCCCGAGTTCGCCACTCTCTGGAGGCACTCGGGCCGGTGGTGCTGGGGTCGCGTATGGTCGCGGACTACGTCCGTCACATGTACCAGCCAGCGGTGGATGCTGCGGTGTTCACACCCCAGGACCGCCACCAGGTCGCCCGGACGCGGGCCGCCTGGTGGGCCCGGGTTCGGCGCGACTTCCCCCAAGCCCGAGTCTCCGCCCGGGCGATCTCCCGAGAGGGAATGGGGGAGTCCCAAGCCGAAGGCGAGGAGAAGGTGGTCGAGGCTCTGGTGGAGCTCGGCCAGCTCCCCCCTGACGACATCCAGGTCGAGCTTCTTCACGGCCCGGTCGGCGCCGATGGTCGGCTCATCTCGCCCAGCGTGGCGTCGATGGTGAAGGACCAATCCCACTCCAACGGCAGCCACCGCTACCTCGGAACCGTAGTGCTGGGCACGGCCGGTGAATACGGCTTCACAGTGAGGTTGCTGCCTAAGCCTCCCAGCAGCGATCCGCTTCCCGCCGAAACCCCAGTCAGCTGGGCGGAGCCTGCCCGGCGACCAAGGTGAAGCAGGCGTCGGCGCGGCAGCGCAGGGGATGACGGTCGAGGCGCCGGTGGCCCCTTCTCCCAGTCCCGGTGAGGAGCAGGTCGAGCTCTACGTCCGCACCTATCGATCGATCCTGCGCTCGTCGGGCGAGATCCGGCTGCAGGCTCTCGAGCGCGCGCACCTGGGGATGGAGTCGTCCCTGCACCCGCTTGGCGCGAGGGAGGAGCTCGACAGCGGAGCCCTGCTCTACGCCCTGCACCGACTACCCCCGGTGGTCCTGGAGTTGGACCACGTTTGCCTGGGTCAGGCACCGGACCAGCTGCTGCATTTCGGCGGCTCGGAACCCGCCGACTGGCTTCCCGTCGTGGCCCCGGGGAGGCGTCGGCGCTGGTGGTGGAATCCCCAGCTGCGGACCATGGCCGTGGCCTTGGCGAGCAGCTCGGACCTGGACGACCTGGTCCCGACCTTGGTGGCCCTGCAAATCGAATGGAACAAGGCCCATGCCCTGCTCGGGGGGCTGGAGGCCACCAGCCCGAAGGCTCGGGAGGCGGAGGCGACGGACCGGCTCGGGGTTACCGAGGATGACTGGGAGCGGCTGGGAGCGGTCTTCGGGCCGCGCCCGTCTGACTTTCTGAACGAGGTGATCAGCCGGCCGATGGATCTCGGCATCCAGCTGCTGGGGGGCTCGCAGGTCGGGTACGCCAGGGCGACCAGGGAGTGGTGGCGCCCGGTGGGAGACGTGCTGCGCCAGGAGAAGCTGCTCGACCGACCTCTCTACTTCGTCAGCAGCAACGCCCACTGTCTGGTCAACCTGCTCTCCGGCGTGGCCCGTCAGCGGGCCTCTCTGGTGGGGGACTGGGTACGGGAATCGGGAGACCAGGAGTTGCAGCTGATTGCCGCCGAGCTCCAGGAGACCGGCTCGCGACTCTCACCGGAGAACTTCCTCTACTACGCCGCCCGCCGCTGGTTCGAATTCCATCCGGAGGAGCGCCAGCAGCGAGCCCGCGAAGAGCGCAGCGAGGGAATTTTTCACGTCCCCTCGCAGTCGGGCACCGACGTCGCCGCCCAGCTGATCGTCCTCGACCGACTGCAGATCTCCCATCTGGATCCGCGGTTGCGTTCGACGGTGGAAGCCCACGCGCTGTCGCGGTCACCCCACGTGATCCTGAACATCCAGTACCCCCTGGGACTGGGCGCCTACCACATCCTCCGCCAGGTTATGGAGGCGACCGAGCACGTCGACGGCGTGTACATCCTCGGCAAGGCCGCGACCTTGAATGCGGACGTCGGAGACGTGCTGGTGTCCGATGTGGTGCATGATGAGCAGAGCGGCAACACCTACTGGCTCAACAACTGTTTCTCGTTCTCGCAGCTCTCCCCTTTCGTCACTTCGCGATCGGTGCTGGACCGCCAGCGTGCGGTCTCGGTGCGCTCAACTTTCCTACAGAATCGTGGCTATCTTGAGCGCTACTACCGGGACTCCTACACCGTCGTCGAGATGGAGGCCGGACCCTACTTGGGGGCGGTGTTCGAGGCCGGCGACAGCTCTCGGTATCCGGATCGGGAACAGGTGGACCTGACCCGACCCGCGATGGAGGTCGGCGTGATCCACTACGCCTCGGACACCCCCTACACCCAGGCCCGCACGCTGGGGGCGCGGGGCCTGCGTTTCGAGGGCATGGAGGCGACCTATGCGGGCGCTCTGGCCATTGCCGCTCGGATCCTAGAGCGCTGCATCGGCGAGGCCTCGCGGGTCGGGGACCAGCCATGAGTGAGTTGGCCAGGGAGCGCTGCCACGCCTGCAGCCAGGACACTCCCACGGTGACCGCCGAGGAGCAGGGCGCGCTGCTCACTGAGCTGGATGCGGGCTGGGAGGTCGAAGACCGCTGGCTCCGCCGGCACTTCAAGTCTCCGAACTTCTCCGGGGCCTTTACCCTAGCCACCCGAGTGGCGCTGCTAGCGGAACGCGAGGGCCACCATCCAGACCTCCGACTCGGGTGGGGCTACCTGGTGGTCGAGCTGACCACGCACGCCGCCGGGGGGCTCACCCGTAACGACTTCATCCTTGCCGCCAAGATCGACCTCGCCGCCGTCGCGACTGCCGGCAGCTAAGTCGCGCCAGACGCAGGTGGGGAGGCCCGGAAGCCTCAGTCGTCGTCCCCGCCACCCCAGCGACGCTGATGTCGGAGGGCGCGCTGCTGGATCCGGTCGGCGCGCCGAAGGTGACGCTCCAGCTGGCGGTCGACCACCTCGGACCAATGAGCGGGCGGCGCCGACTGGCCCTTCGGAGGCTTGGTCACGACACTCACCTCGCCCATCAGCGCGAGTGCCGTCACCCGGATGGCGGGCGATCCCGGAAGCGGGCCGACGGAGCCGATCCGCAGGTTCTTGGCGCCCATGATCGCCAGACCGTCAACGTCCACGTCGATGCCTTCGGGCACGATCACCCTGACCGATCCCATCACCGCCACCGCCGTTATATGGCTGTAGTTCGAGAGCACCTCGGCGCTCCGCAGGTCGAGGACACACTCTCCCATCAAAGCCAGTGCGTGCGACTTAGGCTGCAGCACCCAACGGCCCTTGCGCACAGCGGACGACATGATTCCGACGAACCAAGAGGTCCCGCCGGGCCTGCCGCCGGCCAAGGGGGACGGGACCGCCTGGCCCAGATCGGCCTCCAGGGACTGAATGTCGGCCAGGGTCTTGGCGGAGAGCGCCCCCTCCAGCCGGTCTGAGAAATCGGCCAAGTCAAGCCGCCCGTCGGCACAGGCGGCGCTTAGCCGTTCGACGAGCTGGTCGCGCTCCCGGTCAGATGCCAGGATGACCGCGGCTGCCCTCGTGGTCGGCCCGGGCTGAATCGGATCGGGCATCTTGGCAGTCTATACCCGCCCCGCGGCGCGTCCGACCCAGATTCGAAGGCGATCTCTT
>Ga0307372_10012977_pt1 | contig 10827 bp, 8 predicted proteins | sample OX1MG_FD_202533 | JGI IMG/M metagenome (GOLD analysis project Ga0307372, IMG submission 202533) | Soil microbial communities from Risofladan, Vaasa, Finland - OX-1 | ecosystem: Environmental > Terrestrial > Soil > Coastal area > Acid sulfate soil | place: Finland: Risofladan, Vaasa | collected...
ACATCAACGCGCTCGAGAAGAACGGGCTGCGTGACCAGGTGATCGTGATGGTCGGCGGGGCGCCGGTGACCCAGGAGTACGCAAACGCCGTCGGGGCCGACGGCTACGCCGCCGACGCCTCTGCCGCGGTCAGCCGGGCGAAGGACCTGATCGGCCGCCGGCGCGCGGTCGCGCCGGCGTAGCGGGGAGGACCCGGTCACGTGCACACGATCCTGCGCTCGGCGACCAAGGAGGTCGTGATCGGGCCCGACCGGCCCTTCTGCATCATCGGCGAGCGCATCAACCCCACCGGGCGCAAGGCCTTCCAAGAGCAGCTGCGCGCCGGAGACCTTTCGCGTGTGGAGATCGACGTCGCCCAGCAGATCGGCGGCGGCGCCATGGTGCTCGACGTGAACATGGGCGCGCCCCTGGCCGACGAGGTCGAGCTCATGATCGAGGCGGTGAAGCTCATCCAGCGCCTCACGGACCTGCCGCTGTGCATCGACTCGTCGGTCATCGAGGCGCTGGAGGCCGGTCTCGCCGCCTACGAGGGCAAGGCACTCGTCAACTCCGTGACCGCCGAGGACGAGCGCCTCGACGCGATCCTGCCCCTCGTGAAGCGCCACGGTGCCGCCATCATCTGCCTGCCGAACGACGAGACCGAGATCCCCGAGGATCCGCGCCGGCGCCTCGAGCTCGCGCGAAAGATCGTCGAGGTTGCCGTCGACCGCTACGCCATCCCGCTCGAGGACCTCGTCTTCGACCCGCTGGCGATGCCGATCGGCGCCGACACGAGCCTGGTCGTCCGCACGCTCGAGACGATCGCGCTGCTGCGGGAGGAGCTCGGCGTCAACATGACGCTCGGCGCGTCGAACGTCTCCTTCGGGATGCCCGACCGGGCAGGCATCGGGGCCGCCTTCTTGCCGATGGCGGCCGCCCTCGGGCTGACGAGCGCCATCATGGACGCGCGCTCGCCCCACCTGGTGCGCGCCGTGAAGGCCGCCGATCTCCTGCTCGGCAACGACGACTGGGGCGCGACGTGGATCGCGGCGCACCGGGCGGAGCAGGCCGCGGCGGCGACATGACAAGCGCGCCTGCCGGCGCCGCGGCCCGGCGCGCCGAGGACACCGTCTCGGCCGGCTCGGCCTCTCCAGCAGGCACGCACGGGGAGGGCCACGGTCGGATCGACCTGCTCTTCGAGCCGACGGCGCGCCAGGTGCGGGTGCCGGTCGGGGTCACCTTGTTCGACGCGGCCAGCTGGAACGGCATCGCGATCGACTCGACCTGTGGCGGTCACGGCACGTGCAGGAAGTGCCGGGTGAGGATCCTCGACGGGTCGATCGCGATCTCCTCCCTCGACACCCGGGCCTTCGACGCCGACGAGCTGCGCGCGGGGTGGCGCCTCGCCTGCAGGGCGCAGGCGGTCGGCGACACACGCGTCGAGGTGCCGCCGCTCGTCACGAGGCCGAAGGCGGCGACCGTCGGCGTCGGCCGCAAGGTGATACTCCGGCCCGCGGTGCAAAAGCGCTACGTGGAGCTGGCCGAGCCGAGCCTCTCCGACCAGGCGAGCGACCTGGAGCGGCTCCTCGCCGAGCTGTCCGACCTGGAGCTCCGCACCGACCTCGACGCGCTGCGCTCGCTCGGGCGCCTGCTCCGGACGCACGACTACAAGGTGACGGCCGTCATCGTCGACGACGTGCTCGTCGCCGTCGAGGGCGGAGACACCACCGGGCGCGCGTTCGGGATCGCCTTCGACCTCGGCACCACGACCGTCGTGGCGACCCTGCTCGACCTCACGACGGGCATGCCGGTCGCGGTCCACTCGATGCTCAACAAGCAGCAGCCCTTCGGCGCCGACGTCATCACCCGCATCAGTGCGGTGATGATGGACGCCGCCGCGCTCGGCCGCCTGCGCGACCTCGCCCACGAGACGCTTCGCGAGCTCGTCGACGACGTCTGCGTGGAGGGGGGCGTGTCGCCCTCGGAAGTCTATGAGGTGGCGATCGCCGGCAATGCCACGATGACGCACCTCGCCCTCGGCATCGACCCCGAGCCGCTCGGCGTCGCGCCGTTCATCATGTCGACACGCCTGCTGCCCGAGCTGCTCGCCTCCGACGTCGGCGTCCGCGTCCACCCGAGAGCGCGCGCGGTCGTCCTCCCCGCCTTCGGTGCCTACGTCGGCGGTGACATCACCGCCGGCCTCCTCGCCTCGGGCATGGACCGCGACTCGCGGACCCGGCTCTTCATCGATATCGGCACGAATTGCGAGATCGTGCTCGGAAACCGCGAGCGTCTGCTCGCCACGGCCGCTCCCGCCGGACCTGCCTTTGAGGGTGCGGCCATCCGCTGCGGCATGCGGGCGGCGCCGGGAGCGATCGAGGGCGTGACGATCAGCGACGGTGCCGTGGGGCTGCGGGTCATCGGCGACGAGGAGCCCGCCGGGCTGTGCGGTTCCGGCCTGGTCGACGCCGCTGCGGTGCTGGTGGACGTCGGCCTGATCGACGGTTCCGGCAAGTTCGTCGGGGAGGCCGACGCCGCCACCCTCGCCCCCGGGCTGGCCGAGCGCCTCACCGTCGTCGGCGAGGAGCGGGTCTTCGTGCTCCACTGGGCGGGCAGGCCCGGCGACGTCGCCGACTCCGTCTACCTCTCCCAGCGCGACATCCGCGAGCTCCAGTTCGCCAAAGCGGCGATCGCGACGGGATGGACGATTCTCCTGGAGGAGGCCGGGCTCCAACCCGAGGATCTCCAACAGGTGCTGCTCGCAGGTTCGTTCGGCAGCTACCTCTCGCCGTCGAGCGCCATCAGGCTCGGGCTGGTCCCTCGCCTGCCCGTGCTGAGGGTGGTGAGCGCGGGCAACGTCGCCGGCGAAGGGGCGAAGATGGCCCTCCTCAGCGTGCGCGAGCGTGCCGGGGCCATGGCGTTGCTGGAGGAGGTGGAGTATGTCGAGCTCTCCGACCGTGGCGACTTCAACGACCGTTTCGTCGACCAGCTCGCCTTCCCCACCTGAGGACGCCGCCACCGCCGTCATCGCCTGCGGCGCGCTCGGCGCGCACGTCCGCGAGCTGGCACGCGAGCGCGGCTGGTCCGTCGAGATCCACTGCCTCCCGCCGTTGCTCCACAACCGGCCCGGGCAGATCGCGCCGGCGGTCGAGCAGCTCGCCACGTCCCTGCTCGCCTCGGGTCGCCGCGTCGCCGTCGCTTACGCCGACTGCGGCACCTACGGGGCGCTCGACGCGCTCTGCGAACGCCTCGGCGTCGAGCGGCTCGCCGGCCTGCACTGCTACGACGTCCTCGCAGGGTCCGAGCGCGTGCGGGCGCTCCTCGAGGAGGAGCCGGGTACCTACGTGCTGACCGACTTCCTCGTGCGCAGCTTCCGCCGCACGGTCGTTCGCGAGCTCGGTCTCGACCGCCACCCCGAGCTCAGGCCGGACTACTTCAGCCACTACCGCCGTGTCGTCTGGCTCGCGCAGCGGCGCAGCGACGAGCTCGAGGCCGAGGCTCGAGCGGTCGCCCGCTTCCTCGACCTGCCGCTCGAGGTCCTCGACACCGGCCTCGGCGGTCTCGAGCGCGATCTCGGCCAGCTCGTGGCCTCGCGCTCGGTCCGCCCAGCCGGGCGCCACGGCGGCGACTGAGCCCCCGGGTGGGCCGCGGCCCGATGCGCCGTCGCGCTCAGGCGGACGCCCGCTCGGCGCGCGGCCACCGCCGCCGCCACGCTCGACAGGCGGGCGGCGCCTCTCAGCCGAGCCCGTCCTGGAAGACGAGCCCCCGGCCCTTGCAGGTCGGGCAGGTGTCGGACAGTGCCTCGACGAGTCCCTCCCCGACGCGCTTTCGGGTCATCTCCACGAGGCCGAGCTCGGAGACGTCGAACACCTGGGTCGGGGTCTTGTCCCGGGCGAGCGCCGAGCGCAGCGTCGACGCCACCTCCTGGCGGTTCGACTTGATCTCCATGTCGATGAAGTCGATGACGATGATGCCGCCGATGTCCCGCAGCCGGAGCTGGCGCGCGATCTCCTCCGCCGCTTCGAGGTTGTTCCTGAACACGGTCTCCTCGAGGCTGGACGAGCCCACGTTCTTGCCGGTGTTGACGTCGATCACCGTCAGCGCCTCGGTCCGCTCGATGATCAGGGAGCCGCCGGACGGCAGCCAGACCTTGCGGTCGAGCGCCTTGTGCAGCTGCTCGTGGACGTGGTGGCGCTCGAAGAGGGGAAGGCTCTCGGCCTCGGGGTCGTAGTACTCGACGCGGTCGGCGAGGGCCGGGTCGATGTCGGCGACGTAGGCGCGCACCAGCTCGTACAGCTCGCGGTCGTCGATGATCACGCCGCGGTGCTCCTCGGTGAACTCCTCGCGGATGACGCGAAGCGCCAGGTGCGGCTCGGAGTAGAGCAGCGCGGGAGCGGGCAGGCGGCGGGCCTTCGCCTCGATCTCGTCCCACTTGGCGAGGAGCTGCTCGACGTCTCGTCGGAGCTCGTCCGCGCTCACGCCTTCGGCCGCGGTGCGGACGATGAGGCCGTGGCCCTCCGGACGGATGTCGTCGAGGACCTTGCGCAGCCGCTTTCGCTCGGGATCGTCGAGGCGCTTGGAGATCCCGCTGGCGCTCGAGTTCGGGACGAGCACGACGAAGCGCCCGGGGAGGGACACCTCCTCGGTGAGACGCGCGCCCTTCAGCCCGATCGGGTTCTTCGTCACCTGGCAGACGATGGTCTGGCCTGGCCGCAGCAGGTGCTCGATGCGCGTGGCACCCGCCTCGCGCTCGATCGAGTCGTCGCGGTCGGACTGGACGTCGCCCCAGTACAGCACGGCGTTCTTCGGTGTCCCGATGTCGACGAACGCCGCCTCCATCCCCGGGAGCACGTTCTTTACGCGGCCGCGGTAGATGTTGCCGTCGATCTGGTTCGCATCGTCCTGGGCCCGCGCGACGTGGTGCTCGATCAACGATCGCCCTTCCAGCACGGCGATCTGCGTCGCCTCGGGCTGGACGTGCACGCACATCAGGTACCGGCCGACCGGTCGGCCCTTGCGCTCGCGGCCGCGACGGCGGCGACCGGCGGCGAGCGCAGCGGCCTCCTCGATCTCCTGGGCCGTCTCGCCGGTGGCGGCGGAGGTCGCCGGCCGCGACCGGGTGCGGGGCGCCGCGGTGCCCGCGCCGGCGCGGCTGCGGGTGCGCTTCGCCGGCGCTGCCGCATCCGCCGGAGCGTCCCCTTCGCTCGCCGGGGCACGCCTCCTCGCGCCTGCCGGCGCGGCACCGTCGCTGGCGGCGGGCGCCGTGGCGGCGCCGATGACGGACGCGGCGCCGTCGGTTCCCTCGCCGTTGGGCGCGCCGGTCGGGCGCGCACCGCCACGCCCACGGCCGCCGCGTCGGCGGCGGCGCGGCTTCGGCGCGCCGTTGGCGGACGCCGCGTCGGGCTCGGCAGCGGTGGCGGTGCGGGCCGCGCGTCCGGCGGTCTGACGCGGCGGCGGCGGTGCGGGCCGGGTGTCGCCGATCTTCGGCTTGGGGGGCTCCGGCGGCGCGCTCGCCGACGCCGGAGCAGGCGATGGTGAGGGCGGCGGTGCCGCGGCCTGGTCAGCAGGCCGGGTGACACCTGGCGCGTTCGCCGCGGTAGCCGCGGCTGCGGCGTTGCCGTTCGACGACGCCCCGGCGGGCGCGCTGGGCTGGCCAGAGGAGATCTGGCCGCTCATCGGGTCGGACATCGGATGGGTCCCTTCTCGGACGCGCGTCGCATTGACGCGCGGAGGGCACCGGGGCACCGGCGCGCAGTGGTGGGCGCGCTGCGGACCGTCGGGGCGGGGTGCCGGCGTACACAGGGTGGAGGCCGGCGGCAGGCTGGCGGGATATCGCCGTCCCGCCCGGCGCCGACTCGGGGAATCGCGTCATGCCACCACGCCTCGTGGCGGACACAACACTGCAGGTGATGGGGGCAGGGCCGCGCGAGCTTCGCCCGCGGAACAGCCTCAACGTGATCATCCTGGCTAGAGTGTACCCGCCCGGCCCACCAGGCTTTTGAATGTTGCAGTCCCGTGACGGAACGCCGCCGGTCACCGACGGCGGCGGAGTCCTCGGATCACTTCGCCGGCGTCCCGGGAGCCGGCGCCGCGCCGGGAAGACGCAGCGGCGGGAGGCCGTGGGCCTTCAGGTAGGCGAGCACCTGGGCGGCGACCGGCGCCGCGGCGCTGGCACCGTAGCCGGCCTCCCCGACCTCGACGGCGACGGCGTACTCGGGGCCGGTGCTCTTCGGGCCGCCGAACGCCGCGAACCACGCGTCGGGGACGGAGTTGTTGCTGGTCGTCGAGGCGGTGCCGGTCTTTCCTCCGACGATCCAGCTCGAGAAGTTGTACCCCTGGAACGCGCCGGTGGCGGTGCCGATCGAGCTCGTGACCGCTCCCTCGAAACCCTGCAGGATGGCCTGGTAATCGGTCTGCGAGGCGAAGTGCACGTGGCTCATCACCTTCGGCCGGATGCGCTCGACGACGTTGCCGTTCGGCCCGACGAGGGCCGCCGCCAGCTCGGGCGCGTAGCGGGTGCCCCCGTTCGCGAAGGTGGCGTAGGCGTCGGCGAGCTGGAGGGGGGTCACCTCCGTGTAGCCCTGGCCGAAGGCCAGCTCGACGTTGTCGCCGAGGTAGTAGGTGTTCGGGTAGACCGCAGGCGCCGCGGCGTGGAGGATCTTGCGCAGCAAGGGGCTGTCGACCTGGCCGGGGTTGACCTCGGAGCTCGGCAGGTCGACGCCGGGCTCCTGGCCGAGGCCGTAGGCGGCGGCGGTGTCCTGGATCGGGGTCTGGCCGTAGGGGTAGTGCTTCGCGTCCGACGCCCAGGCGTTCCAGAACCTCGCCCCGAGGTTGTAGAAGAAGATGTCGCTCGAGGCGGCGAGCGCCGAGGTGACGTTGACCACGCCGAGCGACTCGCCACCGGCGTCGTGCAGCACCTGGCCGCCGGGGAGCACGTAGCTGCCCCTGTCGTCGTAGGTGTAGCTCGGGGTGATCAGGTTGTCGTTCAGGGCGGCGGTGGCGGTGGCGAGCTTGAAGGTCGAGCCGGGGGGCTGGGGGTTCGCCACGGCGTAGTTGTCGAGCGGGTGCCCGGCCTCGTTCACGAGCCCCGCGTACGCCGAGGAGGAGATGCCGCCGACCCACAAGTTGGCGTTGTAGCCGGGGTAGGAGGCGATCGCGAGCACCGCGCCGGTGTGCACGTCGAGCACGACCGCCGCCGCCCACGGGGCCGGCTGCGCGCCGCCGGGCACTGAGCCGGAGCGCAGCGCCTGGACGTGGTTGGCCAGCGCGCTCGACAGCATCTGCTCGAGTGGCAGGTCGAGGTTGAGCTGGACGGTGTCACCCTGCACGGGCTGGGTCGTCGCCAGCTGCTTCACGATATTGCCGTTGGGGTCGACCTCGAGCGTCTCGGTCCCGGGCTTGCCCCGAAGCGGCAGCTCGTAATACGACTCGAGGCCGCTCTGGCCGACCGAGTCGGTCACCTGGTAGCCGTGGTTCAGGTAGTACTTGAGCTCGGACTGCTGCAGGGGGCCGATGTAGCCGAGGATCTGCGCGGCGAGACTGCCCTGGGGGTAGGAACGCTGGTAGGCGAGCGCCGGAGTGACGCCCGGATACTCCTTCGGGTGCCCGAGCAGCTCGAGGATCGTCGAGGCGGGCACGGTCGAACCGGCAACCGGGGCGATCGGGACGGGGGCGAACGGCCCGAGCTGGGGGTCGGCGAACTGGCTCGTGATGTGCTTCGTGCTCACGCCGAGCAGGACGGCCAGGCGCTGCTGGAGCGCGGGGTTGTTCGCCTCGCTGCGGTCGAGTGTGACCACCCACTGCGGGACGTCGGTGGCGAGCACCTGACCCATGCCGCCGCGAGCGATGATCTCGCCGCGCGGCGACGTCGTCTGGATGGTGCGCGTGGTGGTGATCAGCTCCTGGCTCACGGCGCTGTGCACGTGGATGACCTGGATCGACCAGAGCCGGACCAGCAGCACGGCGAACAGCCCGGCGACCACGACGGCCGTGACGGAGAGCCGCATCCCCACGCGGGGGCGCCCGGACTGGCGTGCCCCGCTCGTGCGGCGCTCCGACTCGACGGCGGCGAGCGGCGAGGAGACGCTCTTCGCCATCACCCGGCGCAGGCGGTCGAGACTGCCCTCGTCGGACTCGCCGGGAAGGTCGAGGCGGCCGGGGAACCGCCTGCGGCGACCGACCCTGCGCGGCTTCATGCCGTCGCGCTCCCCCCGCTCGGCACGGGGTAACCAGCCCGGGCCCGCCCGCCGCTGAAGACCCAGCGCAGGCAGGCGAGCGCGATCGGGGCGAGGACAAGACTCCCGACCATCACGACGAGCACCGCGTTCGCGGTGTCGTGGCCGAGCATGCCCGACTGGCCGGCGAGGGCACCGAGGACCGCGTAGAGCAGCGTCCCGGCGGCGCCGGTGACGACGCAGGCCGCGACCTGCGCGCTCCCGAGCTCCCGCCCGGCGGGTATCGACCGCAGGAGGCCGACCGCGTACCCGACGATCACGAAGGTGAGCGAGGAGAGCCCGAAGGGGGTGTCGACGAACAGGTCGGCGACGAGACCCACGGTGAAACCCACCATCGCGCCGCTCTGCGGTCCGCCGGCCAGCCCGGCGGCGGCGGCGAGCAGCACCATCAGGTCGGGGTGAGCGCCGAGAACGACGAGCTGGTCGAGCACCGACACCTGCGCCACGACGCCGACGACCACGACGATCGCCAGCCGGGCCCAGCCCAGCCCGCTCACCGCTCCGTCCCCGGGTCGCCGGCGGCGCCCGGCGTCACACGCTCAGCGGTTAGGCGGACGGGAGCCACAGGAGCACACCCACGTACTGCAACGAGTCCAGGTTGGCGAGCGGGGTGACCGTCGCGGTCTTCGAGAAGCCACCTGGCGAGCTGTGCACGCTGCTCACCGTACCGACAGGGAGCCCCGCGGGGTACGCGCCGGCGCCCGCCGCGACGGTGCCCGCCGTGTAGACCGTCTCCTTCGCGTTGGGAGAGCCCGACACGAGCTGGAGGTTGAGCCGCTCCCCTAGTCCCCGCCCCGTGACGACGCCGAAGCCGGACGCGTTGGCGCCGAGACGGATGTCGACGCTCGAGCGCGTGTCGGTGATGAGCTGCACGGTGGCGGTGGAGCGCCCTGCCGAGGTGACGGTGCCGACGAGGCCGTTCGAGCCGACGACCGGCTCGCCGACTGCCACGCCCGACGAGGTTCCCCGGTCGAGCTCGAAGGTGTCGCGGAAGTTCGACGTCGGCGCCGACAGCACCTCGGCGTCGACCATCTTGATGTTGCTGACGAAGGTGACCTTGTCGAGCGCGGCGATCTGGCGCAGCTGCTGCTGCTCGGCGGCGTACTCGGACATCTTCCGGCGCAGCTCCCCGATCGAGGTCTGGAGCTGCTGGTTCTGCGCCTGCACCGAGCCGTAGCGGGCCGCACCGGCGAAGAGGTCGCCGACCGGGTGCAGCGCCGCGGCGATGCCGCGCTGGAGGGGCGCCAGCACGTCACGGGCCCCGTTGCGGATGTGGCCGATCCCGTGGCTCACCTCGCCGCGGTAGTCGAGCGTGAGGACCGTGACCGATGCGAGCACGAGCATGAGCAGCGTGACCCGCTGGCTGGTCCGGCGCGTGGCAGCCACGTGCCGCTCCCTGCGCCGGTCAGCGGCTCGAGGAGGAGACCAGCACCTGGCGCAGGGCCTCGAACTCCTCGAGGCACATCCCGCTGCCGAGCGCCACGCAGTTCAGGGGGTCTGGCGCGACCACGATCGGCATGTTCGTCTCCGCCTGGAGGCGCACGTCGAGTCCGTGGAGCAGCGCTCCGCCGCCGGTGAGGACGATCCCCTGGGTCATGATGTCGGCGGCGAGCTCCGGCGGCGTCTTGTCGAGGGTGACCTTGACCGCGTCGATGATCGCCGCGAGCGGTTCCTCGATGGCGCGCCGGATGTCCTTGGTGGACGTCACGATCGTCTTCGGCAGGCCGCTCACCAGGTCGCGCCCCCGGATCTCGGCGTGGAGCTCCTCCTCGAGCTCGCAGGCGGAGCCGAGCGCCATCTTGATCTCCTCGGCCGTACGGTCGCCGAGCGCCAGGCTGTACTCCTTCTTGACGAAGCTGATGATCGCCTCGTCGAGCTCGTCCCCGCCGATCCTGATCGACTGGCTGGTGACGATGCCACCGAGCGAGATGACCGCGACCTCGGTCGTCCCGCCACCGATGTCGACGACCATGTTGCCGGTCGGCTCGTGGATCGGCAGCCCGGCGCCGATCGCCGCAGCCATCGGCTCCTCGATGATGTAGGCCTTGCGCGCCCCGGCGTACTCCGCCGCCTCCTGGACGGCGCGCTTTTCGACGCCGGTGATCCCCGAGGGCACGCAGATCACCATGCGCGGCTTCGAGAAGCGGCGGGGGTGGACTCGGCGGATGAAGTAGCGCAGCATCATCTCGCAGATCTCGAAGTCGGCGATGACCCCGTCCTTCAACGGGCGGATCGCCTGGATGTTGCTCGGCGTGCGCCCGATCATCCGCTTCGCCTCGGAGCCGACCGCGAGCGGGTGACCGTCCTTCACATTGATCGCCACGACGGAGGGCTCGTTCAGCACGATGCCCTTCCCGCGGACGTAGACAAGCGTGTTGGCGGTACCAAGGTCGACCGCCATGTCGCGGCCGGCGAATCCCCAGGTGTTGTCGCGCATCGTTGCAGCTCCAGGCTCGCAGACCGGACTGCGAAAGGTTACGGGAAACAGGGGGGGGCCACAAGGCGCCCCCGCCCTCCCCCGCCGGGGGTATGGGGCGCAAGACCTTCAGGTCAGCGCCACGCACGCCCCGCCCCGGCAGCGGGGTCGCGCGGCAAAAGTCAGTCTAGTGAAGGA
>Ga0307372_10012979_pt1 | contig 10826 bp, 10 predicted proteins | sample OX1MG_FD_202533 | JGI IMG/M metagenome (GOLD analysis project Ga0307372, IMG submission 202533) | Soil microbial communities from Risofladan, Vaasa, Finland - OX-1 | ecosystem: Environmental > Terrestrial > Soil > Coastal area > Acid sulfate soil | place: Finland: Risofladan, Vaasa | collected...
GTGAAAACAAGCACAAAAAATCCTAACCAAATCGCTGAACCAAAAGAGCGCTGGGGCACTTTTGAGGATGCGGAGTACTGGCGTAAGGAAAGTTTTTTGAGCTGGTCGCCGGCACAGCGATTGAACTGGTTGAGCGAGATGCTGGTGTTGGCGTATCGCTCTGGAGCAATCAAGCCTTATAACCAGGAACCGACTAAATAATGCCCGCGAGCGCAAGAACATCTTCCCAGCGATCATATAATTTGTGAAGTTTTTGTCATTGGGGCAGATTTCACATGCGTTGTATGAAGTAGGCGGGGAATACCGAAGGAATATGTGAGCGCATGTCCAGACTTGTTGACCAGATCAAACAGGCGTTAGCCGCTTTTAAAGGGTGCAAGACACCGCCTGCACTGATTGGCGGGTTAGCGTTGGCAGCGCACGAAGTCGTTCGTGCCACCCGGGACGTGGATTTTTTGGTGGATGTCGCGGATGCGGATCACTTGCACGCGGTGTTGACCAAGCTGGGATACCGGTGCGTGTACCGGAGTGAAGATGCGGCGAATTATGTGCGCGAAGACGAGGGCTTGGACCTGATTTACGCGCATCGTCCCGTGTCGCAGCGCCTGTTGATTGAGGCCAGGGAGCGATACACGGCCTTGGGCCGGGTCCGCTTGATCAGCATCGAAGGCCTCATCGGTTTCAAGGTGCAGGCCTTGGCCAATGACCCCTCGCGGCTGCGGGATCGGGACGATATCCTGGCGCTGTTGCGCGCCCATCATGCCCGGCTCAATATGGATGAGGTCCGTGGATATTTCGCCTTGTTTGACCAGACGGAGATGCTGGATGAATGGCTTGCCGAAATCGACAACAAAGCAGACTAAGCGGGAACCTCAGCCATTGGTCGGAAGCGATGTAATTTCAACATCGCTGCCCGCCGCATCCGACCTATCCGATTGGGTTGACCTGATGGAAGTCGTTGAGGCGCTCTGCCCGAAGTGGCCCGCACAACCAACCGGAAGGTACACGGTTTTCAGACTGTGATCTTGGCCTGCAGCAGGTGGCCCGCGACCGCAAGAATATCTTCGCATCGCTCATGGAAGCGGTGAAGTTCAACTCGCTGGGGCAGATCAGTCATGCTCTCTATGAGGTCGGTGGGGAATATCGAAGAAACATGTGATCGTATTTTTGAAGGGCATAGTTGAGCGTTTCAATAACATCTAATCGGGGTGATCCAAATGACTCAGCAGTTGGTGGTTTCGGAAAATGTACTGAGCTCTTTGAAGGCCACACGTCCGTGGGTGAAGTTCATGGCGATCGTGTGGTTTTTGGGCAGCATCTTTTGTTTGCTCTTCGGCCTGGCGAAGATAACCGGGATATACACGGGTTTCCCAGCACCTGGAGAGCTTGCGTTAATTAGCAAGTTCATGGGCGCCCTCTATATAGTAATGGCCTTGGTTTATGTGATGCCGGCCCTGTACCTGTACCGCTATGCGAAAGCCATTGCCGGCGTTCAGGGTTCCGCAGTCGTGGCGTCATTCGAGGATGCACTCAAGCAGCAAAAATCCTTCTGGAAATATTACGGCATATTCCTCATCATTCTTATTGTATTTTGCGTGTTGATTATTGTTGGAAGCATGATTTTTGGGATATACGTGGCGGCCCATCATCATTGATTCCTTCACAGCATGGTATACATAGTCGGACAACGATAATTCCTACAACATCCGGTTAACGGGGAATAAACATGAACGAACAAATCACTGTTTCAGAAATGGCGCTCGGATATTTGAAAAGGACACAACCGTGGGTGACATTCATAGCTGTGATGGGTTTCATAGGAACAGTGCTCATGGTACTGATGAGCTTATTTATGTTGGCGGGTGGTGCGCTGATGCCTGCGAATACAAAGTTGCCGGCGATGTTTTTTACTGTGTTCGGGATTCTCTATATGTTTCTTGGCATCTTTTTCTGCCTAATTCCCGGCATCCTGCTTATGCGTTACAGCAGTGCTATCTCGAGCATTCCCGCCACCGGCCAAGCCGCTCTGGAAAGTGCGCTCTCGCGGCAGAAAAGCTTCTGGAAATACGCGGGAATATTTACGATTGTGATCCTGATATTTGATGTTTTCTTCTTAATCGGTGTATTCAAATATGGTTTTTTGCGGAGGCCGCACTAAAATCCGTGATGGCAAGATGTAATTGCGTTTTGATATACGAGAAGTTACTTGTATTGCTCACTACGACTTTGAAGCAGATTAATTGGGGAGATTCAAAATGGACAAGCAGATCATGGTTTCGGAGGAGATGCTGGTCTCTCTCAAGTCGACCCGGCCGTGGGTGATGTTTCTCTCTATCCTCGGGTTCGTGTGCTTCGCGTTCATGGCGTTAGGTTCACTTCTATTAATCGTCGTTGGTAATGCGATGACCCATCAAAGCAATATGCCGGCATTCTTCGGGCCTGGCCTTGGAATGGTTGAGCTTATATTGGCGCTGATCTACCTCTTTCCCTGCCTTTACCTGTTGCGTTACGGCATCGCCATCGGTAATGTCCCGGGCTCGGGGCAAGAAGTCATGGAACAGGCGTTGAAGCAGCAGAAATCCTTCTGGAAGTTCATGGGGATACTCATGATCGTTCTGCTCACGCTGTATGTGCTCATCTTCATCGGCGCGATTGCGCTTGGGGTCATGTTTGGGGCGAGCCATCTTCCCTAACGAAGGGCGACTCGTTGGGGCATGTGTTTGATATTTAGGGGAGTAATGACATGAATAAAATTCTTAATCTATTGAGAATTATTTTCATTGTTGGTCTTATTAGCTGTCTTACTGACTGTGGCGGTGGAGGCGGAGGTGGGGGCGGTGGTCCCGACTTGTCAGCTTGCCAAAATTTTTCGGCACCACCACAAGCTAGTTTGAACTATACGGGTAGCACGTCTGCTGCAACATTGGACGAGACTAGCGCTTCACCAATGGTGTCCAGAACGATGCTGGTAATGCTGCAACTGGCAAATGTAATACCGACGTTGCCAATCGATCAAACAATTACTCAGGCTTCTTGCTTTGATACACAGGGGCAAGGCGTTTCAGGTCAGGCGAAATATTTGACATTTGTTCATAATGATGAATCTGGCTGGGAAAATATTCAGTATAACGATTATATAAATAGCACTCCGCTCGGCTTTTTAGGCAACGTGTACACTCTCAATGGCACTGCGTACGCCACATTTGATGCTGTATCGTCAAATGATCTTCAAGTAAACGAAACAATATCACTCTATAACTATCATGTGGTACTTCCATCATATATGGATATCACGCTCAATGGCACTTTGAATTTGACGGTACAACGTGTAGTAAATACCAGCCCTTTCAATTTCTCCACTCCAGTTACTGCTAATTTGGTTATAGAGGACAACTTAAATAAGACCACAACATGGCTTAATAACTTTCAGTATTCAGATAATTCTTCTCTTCCAGCGCCTCAATTTGATACTGCACGTTCGCTGACTGGTCGGCTTTATGATTCACAAACAGGTTATGCTGATTTATCTACCTTGAAACCTTTCTTTTATTATATTGCGGCTCCACTGGGAGGCTATCCATTTCAATATAGTGAGGGTGGTGGACCAATTAAGTTTATGGGTGCATCGACTTCTATTGTCTATGCAACACCACTTAATTCGAGACTTTTTTCCATAGCACTCGATACTAATGGTGATGGCATATTAGAAAAATCCGTCCGTTTAAATTGGTCAAACCTACAATTGGATAACACACCATGGCCAAACTTGGTGGGGCCAGTACCTATTGCAGCAGTAGATGCAACCTCAGCATCGTTAGTCGTTGGCCAGGCCATGCCACTTGAGGGGCTGAGGAGCTATAGTCCCTTAGGATACTTTGTCAACTATAAGTGGACCGAGATATTTGCCCCACCGGGTTCGACTGCAGTTCTATCGAACACACAATCTGCGACTCCTTCGTTTACTCCTAATTTACCTGGCGATTATTCTTTCCAACTTACCGTTTCAGATGGCATGACATCAAATAACGATCACATTGTAGTGACAGTGATAAATGCAGGAGATACGATTCCGAATACTGACTATAACGGCATAACAGGACCCGATCTTCAAACTCACACTGGTCAAGCTGTCACTATAGACGCTCGCGCGAGCCAGGATTACGTGCCCGGTCATCCGGAGGATGGCCATATAACCCATGTATGGACACTGATACCGCCCCCGGGGAGCAACACACAGTTGTCAGACCCAAGTGGTGATCAATTACGGCCGCAATTTACTCCAGATATTTCAGGTTTCTACGCGGCGGTATTAGGTGCAAGTAGGCAGATTATAGCGGTGGATACGGGAATTGATTTTCAGAAACCAGTTACGCTTCGACACGCTGGTCCGACAGATATCGCAGCATTAAAGCGTTTTGTAGTCGGTGATTTTAACGGCGACGGCATACCAGACATAGCAGTTATTGCAGATATTTCAAACCCAACTTTATCAATTTATTACGGCACTGCACAGGGAGGGTTTTCAGTGCCGGTGAATATACCACTTGCTGACACAGCAAATTTTTCATATATAGAAGCTAAGGATGTAAATAACGATGGGCGTACAGATATCGTAATTGGTGGATCGGGAACTTACGCAATGTTGCAGCAGGCTGATGGCACTATGGCAAGCCCACAACAGATTGCTGTCAATTCATCTTGTGGATCATTATTATTGGCTGTCGGACCCTGGCAAAATGCGACCACAAATTCTATTTACACGGTAGGCGTCAATTGTGTTGACATCTATAACTATGTATCGGGAACTCAGTTCGTGTCATCCGGTATATTTCCGTTCATTGAAGATGGGACCGTTCCACTTGCTCAGATTGGCAGTGTAACGGGAGACAATCTTGCCGATATACTCGTTTTCAGCGAGTCGGATCTTAATAATCCCACATTAGATGTATTTGCTGGACAATCGGATGGCTCATTTGTTAAGCAGGCCAGTTATTTGATTCCAGGAGCGGGCGACCAATACTCCGAAGGCGAATTTGTTACTGGGGACTTTAATCACGATGGCTTGCAAGATGCTGCTGCCATGGCTGGAAACAATATTGATGTATTATTGCAGAATTCCAATGGAAGTTTCTCACCAGTTGTTCAGTACAGCTTATTTCCAAGCTCGCTACAATTCAATGGCGGTATTGCAGCTGGAGATATTAACAACGATGGATATACGGACCTGATTACAAAACTATTAGGTTACAAGTATGCTGAACCAAACTATTTCGTTTCATACGTTGGCATATTATTGCAGAACAATAATCAAACATTTAACTCAACATTACTGTACCCATTTTATGTTGGCACATCACTTGGTATAACCATTAATCCCACACAAATTACTGATTTAAACAACGATGGTATGTCCGATATTATTATGTTTGATGGCAGCGGCAATTTGATTCTGTTGTATCAAATTCACCTAAACTAAGAAAGCATTTTATTTTTGTAGTGGTCTACTTAAGTATAGAAACTTGATTTCACTAACTTTGTAACTTAATTGCAAACACCTTATTTAGTATTTGTGCATATACGCATAAATATGAATAAAGAGGGACAGACCACGGTTTATCGCAAGAAACCCTGATATCTCCGCTCCAACGCATCTTTCGACGGCTGATCAGCAGTCCGAGAGGGTAAAAGCAATTCGGAATTGTGCAGTGCCTGCAATCCATATTTCAGCATCGGACCATCCACTTCCTTGAGTACGTCTTCTCTGACTTCGATTACGTAATCCGGTCGCACGCCCAGAATCCCTCGATCAAAAGCTGTGTGGTGTATTTTGCATAGTGACAAGCCATTTGAGACTTCTGGGTGACCATCAGGATCGGAGTCCGGGATGATATGGGCGGCATCCAGGAGTTCCCGATGTTTTAGCCGACACATGGCACAGTGAGTGCGATACGCATCTAGCACCCGCTCCCGGAATGAGGCCTGATGTAGCCTAACTTGTACGGCGGCTGTTGCGTATTGCCGCCGCAGTTCTGTCCTTACAGTATCGGCTACCTCTGATTCTGGTAACAGCGCACCTTCAAATGTCCCAGCCTGATCCGCCATGATTGTGAACGTGAGTCGTGATGGAACATCGCCGGTTACATAGACGGGCTTGATTGCTTGATAGCGTCCTTGAGCCACGGCAAAGAAATATACCAGCGGGATGTTGTTCCGCATTGCATTACGCAACCCAACATTATCGCGATGATTCGGGTCTTCGCCCCGATACCGGTACGAGAGTCGGTGGGCATCTTCAAAGCGATCCGGATAAGGCCCGTTTAGGACTGTAGTTATGGAAAGGGGATATTCGCAGCCCTTTGGGGTAAATATCCCATTCGGTGCTACCAGTGGAATCCTTTGACTTTCAAGTTCAAAGCCCCTCTGCAGCAAGGGCCGCGGCAATATATCCTCATGCGCTGGGGACACTTCGTCCAACCAGCTAAAGGCGCTCAGTCTGACCTTGGTATCCCAGCTCTGTTCCTGCATGCTATGAGGATAGCCCTAGGAGTTCTCAATTGCGATTCAGACGAAGTGATATATCTACATTGGCGTTGGCGCTCTTGGTAATGGTATTCGGCTGGATGCAGTTAGCCACTGCCGGTGAACCACCACCTGGATGGCATCAGGACATACCAACTGGGCCAGTGAGCATCGAGGGTGTTCCCGTGTCCGGACATCTCGATGTTGTATCGGTTGCGGATGTTGTCCAGGCGATTACGGCATTCAGGGATGATGGTCTGGGTGATCCCGCATCGTTAACGGTTTTAGAAAAAGGTTTTATGCGCGGGTATGCCAAAAATCGCGATGAGGGATGGTATACCGTTGAGGGAGGTGAGGGCGCTTGTGAATGGCCGGATAGAACTCGACATACGTGCTGGGGTGCTGAAGGGCAGGGGCTGCCGGAATTTATTGAAGCAATGCACTGTATTCAGGAAGCGAAACAGGTCTATGTGTTTCCTGTTGCGAACTCCCGAGAGCCACATCTGGATGCCAAGCATTTGCGGTTGCTGGATGCCAAAGCAAGTAGCAAATTAATTAATCTTCTAGGATCAAAAGCAAATTGGCTTGTGGGATTCAATGATCTGATGTATCCGCATGATTCGCCGAGAGACGTGGGCTTTGTATTTCAAAATGGGAACGATCGAGTCATTCTGTTTCTTTTTTATGACACAGTTAGTGGTACATATAATGACGAGCATTTAAGTGGAACCTTGCTTTTAGGGGAAGTAGACAAGGAAATGGAAATATGGAAACGTCAGTATGCTCAACGTGAATTAAAACAAAATTAACAAGAAGCGGGGTCAGCTCTAGTATTGACACGTTGCAATCAGGTTGTGCCCTATTGCATGAATGTCTGATATATTCTTTTCAGTGCATCTTTCGACGGTCTATCCGAAGTACGAGAGATCAGGTGCAATTCAGAATTGTGCAGCGCCTGCAATCCATATTTCAGCATCGGTATAAAAAATGATATTTTTGCACTTTGTTGCACATAATCCAATGAAACAAGGAATTTATCATGCATAAGCTTATCCTTCTAATTTATTTATTGTTATTACCCGTAATAGCCTTTGCTGGCGATCCAGACTGCTCGGGTCCGGATAATTACGCTGCAAGCATGGCATTCGTCCAGTTAAAAAACAGTGGACTTACTACAAATGACAAAATTGACTGGAGTAAAACAAAAGTTACTGAGCTAGCGCACCAAAAAATAGGTAAAGACTTGTATAAGCAGGTGAATCTTGTTATTTACACGGAGAAAACGGGTAAGAAATTCGCCATTATTGCAATAAATAATGCTTCATCCGAAGAATGTTCCATGACTGGGCCAGATTTATATTTAGTTACTACATATTGGCTAGATGATGTAAATCAGAAGGCCCAATCATTCACTCACTAGATCGGAAATTAATGAGGTTAGTCAGAGTATCTGCAGCACCCGCAATCTGCATTCTTGTCGATCCGAGCAGCTTACGCGACTAAGACACATTTCCCGCAGGGCGATTTATTCTGATGTTGATGCAGTAAACGACGATTTGGGGTTTAATAGTGCTATCTAACGCTCTCGCTCACGCCCGTACCGGCGTGGCACAACCCAGAAGGACTGCAACCATGATTTTCCATCAACGCCTGTCTATCGCCTCGCTTATGGCCAGCCTGCTCTTGCCGGCGCTGGCCGCCGTCTCTCTGGCAACGTCCGCAGCGACTACCCAACCGCCGCCCCCGGCTGCCCAGCCGGTCACCGAAACGCTGTGGGGCCAGAAGGTCACCGACGATTACCGCTTCATGGAAAAGCTCGGGCCCGAGACCATCGACTGGATGAAAGCCGAGGGCGCCTATACCCGCGCACTGTTGGATTCCATTCCCGGCCGCGTGGCGCTGGGCCAGCGGGTCTCCGCTTTCACCGGCAGCTTCGATGCGATCCAGAGTTATTCTGTGTATGGCGGGCGCGAGTTCTATGAAGAGCGTCAGCCCGGCGCGAATAATTTCGATGTCATCGTCCGCGACGCGAAAGGCACGCGCAAGATCGTCGATATCGAAGCGATCATGAAAGCCAATGGCGGCAAGCCCTACGCGGTCAATTATTTCCTGGCCTCGCCCGACGGCTCCAAGGTTGCCGTGGGCGTATCGGAAGGCGGTTCGGAAGCCGCCAAGATCAGCGTTTACGATGCCGCTACCGGTAAGTTGATCGCCGGTCCGCTGGAACGCGCCCAATTCGGCGCCACCAGTTGGAGCCCGAATTCGAAAACACTCTACTGGATCCGTTTGAAGAAGCTCGCGCCCGGCGAGAGCCCGCTCGATACATACAAGAACGCCACCGTGGTCGCCTGGAATCTCAAATCGGCGCCTGTGCCGGTCGCCGGCAACGGCGCCAGCAAGCACGCGACATTCTCGCCTGATGAGATCCCCGTGATCCAGCTCAATCCCAACTCTCCGATCGCGGTGCTGGCATCCATCAACGGCGTGCAGCGCGAGATCAAGTTGTGGACCGCACCGGCGGCCGACGCCTCCAACCCGAAGGCGCCGTGGAAGCTGCTCGTCGATCGCAGTGACGACGTGAACAGCATGGATATGCGCGGCGATGAGATCTTCCTGCTCTCGCACAAGGATGCGTCCAATTTCAAAGTGCTGGCGGTGAAGGCGGGCAAGCCGCTGGCCTCGGCCAAAGTGCTGGTGCCGGAAGCGTCCGACCGGGTGATCGAAAGCATCCACGCCGCCGCCGACGGGCTTTATGTGCTGGCGCGCAACGGCGCCTATTCCGATCTGCTGCGCGTGCCCACCGGCACCGACAAGATCGAGACGATCGCGCTTCCCATCAAGGGCCATGTCGGCGAGGTCTTCAGCGATCCGCGTGTGGCCGGCATCACCTTCGAGATCTCGAGCTGGGTGGTTCCGCCCACTGAATATCGCTACGCTCCCAAGACCGGCAAGTTTGCCGATCTGCATCTGGGTGTTCACGGCGACATCGATGCGGCGAATTACGTGGTGAGCGATCTCGAGGCCAAGGCGCATGACGGCGTCATGGTGCCCTTGTCGCTGATCGAGCCCAAGGGCGCCAAGCGGCCCGGCATCGTGGTGCTCGAGGCCTATGGTTCCTACGGCATTACCAATCTCGCCGACTTCAGCTCGCGCCGCGCCGCTTTCATGAAAGAAGGCATTGCCTACGGCATCTGCCATGTGCGCGGCAGCAGCATCAAGGGCCAGTTCTGGTACATCGCCGGCAAGGGACCCAACAAGCACAACACCTGGGAAGACCTGATCGCCTGCGGTAACTATCTCGTGGCTCAGGGCGTCACCTCGCCCAAACAACTCTTCATCCTCGGCGGCTCAGCCGGTGGCATCACCATGGGCCGCGCGATGGAAGAGGCGCCTGATCTGTTCGCCGGCGTGATGGACGTGGTACCCGCCGCCAACACGCTGCGCGCGGAGTTCACGCCCAACGGCCCGCCCAACATTCCCGAATTCGGCAGCATCAAGAACAAGCAGGGCTTCGAGGATCTCTACGCCATGGATTCGCTGGTGCATGTGAAGAAGGGCACTACTTATCCGGCGATCATGATCTCGACGGGCTTGAACGATCCGCGCGTGGCGCCCTGGGATCCGGCCAAGTTCGCCGCCGTGATGATGGCTGCCGGTTCGCCCAATCCGGTGCTGTTGCGCATCGATGCGCAGGCCGGTCATGGCATCGGCTCGACCCGCACGCAGAGCGACGAATTGGCGGCCGACTGGATCGCCTTCAGCTTCTGGCGCGCCGGCCTGCCGGACTGGCAACCGACGCTCAACAAGCATTGATGATCGGCGCATGCATAGCCCCGCGGGCGAAATCCCGCGGGGCTTTTTTTACTGTCGGATCGTGAATAATTTGCGACTGATTATGGTTTATCGCAAGAAACACTTAGATCATCGATCTAATGCAACTTTCGATGGATATGACTACGAGCAAGTGCAGCGTTAATTATAAGTTGTGTAAGTACGCCGGATACGGGTGCCTACCACTGCAATAACATTTTCCCCCACGGGACAATTATTGGACTGGTTGAAGGAGTCATGCATCTCGTAACAGACGATCACCTGCATATGCACAGTCTTGCCTGCGTAACCTAAAGGTGGCGCCGGCAATTCTGCTTTGGAAACTGTCTCGACGGAAGACCGGTCCAGCTCCGCGTGTCCGCTAGACTTGGCGACTGTGATGTTGAGCGCTATGCCATCCAGATAGTCGAAATCCACGGCCGTGATACCTGTGTGGCCACTAATGATCGCATCCCGGCCATAGAGCTTCGTTTTGT
>Ga0307372_10012980_pt1 | contig 10825 bp, 8 predicted proteins | sample OX1MG_FD_202533 | JGI IMG/M metagenome (GOLD analysis project Ga0307372, IMG submission 202533) | Soil microbial communities from Risofladan, Vaasa, Finland - OX-1 | ecosystem: Environmental > Terrestrial > Soil > Coastal area > Acid sulfate soil | place: Finland: Risofladan, Vaasa | collected...
GCCTCCTGGATCGCTATCGGAAAGTGAGGGCCGCCAGTCTGGCGCGCGCGGCGCCGCTCTCCGCCGAAGACCAGGTTGCGCAGTCGATGCCGGACGCCAGCCCTTGCAAGTGGCACCTGGCGCACGTCACCTGGTTCTTCGAGACCTTCGTGCTGGCCGAGCACCTCTCGGCCTATCAGCCGTACGATCCCGCCTTCGCGTATCTCTTCAACTCCTACTACGAAGCGGTCGGTCCGCGACCGCCAAGGGGCGGGCGGGGACTGATCACCCGGCCCAGCCTCGCCGAAGTGCTCGCCTATCGCCGCCACGTCGACGCCGCCATGGAGCGCCTCGTCGGGCGCGGGTGCAGCGGCGCGGTCGAGCGTCTCGTCACCCTGGGCCTGGCGCACGAGGAGCAACATCAGGAGCTGATCCTGATGGACGTGCTGCACCTCTTCGCCCAGTCGGCGCTGAAGCCCGCCTACGGTCCCGGATTCGTCCCGGCCAAGGCGAAGCCCGGCCCGCTCGGCTGGGCGCAGCTCGATGGCGGCATCGTGGAGATCGGCGCCGGGGAAGGCGGCTTCTGCTTCGATAACGAGACGCCGCGCCACCGCACCATCCTGCGGCCTTATCGGCTGGCCGAGCGCCTCGTCACCAACGGCGAATGGCGCGCGTTCATCGACGATGGCGGCTATGATCGCCCGGAGCTTTGGCTGTCCGACGGCTGGGCCCGCTCGCGGGCGGAACACTGGCGCGCCCCGCTCTACTGGGAGCGCGGCGAGGGCGGCTGGCTGGAGATGGGGCTGGAGGGGCAAAGGCCCCTGGATCCCGACGCGCCGGTCCTGCACGTCAGCCATTACGAGGCGGACGCCTTCGCCGCGTGGTCGGGCAGGCGCCTGCCGACGGAGGCCGAGTGGGAGCACGCGGCCATGACGCAGGCTCAAAGCCTGGCGCAGCTCTACGACAGCGCCTGGCAATGGACCGCCAGCGCCTACCTGGGTTATCCGGGCTTCGCCGCCGCGCAAGGGGCGGTGGGAGAGTACAACGGCAAGTTCATGAGCGGCCAGATGGTGCTGCGCGGCGGCGCCTGCGCAACCGCGCCCGGCCACGCGCGCGCCAGCTATCGCAACTTCTTCTATCCGCACCAACGCTGGATGTTCGGCGGCGTGCGCCTGGCCCAGGACGCGCCGCGGCGGCGCAGCGGCGCGGGCCGGACCGGGGCGGACGACTTTCGCAACGACGTGCTCGAAGGCCTTTCCGCCAGCCCCAAATCGATCCCGCCGAAGTGGTTCTACGACGCCCGCGGGTCGGACCTGTTCGAGGCCATCTGCGAGCTGCCGGAATACTATCTGACGCGGGCCGAAACGGCCCTGCTCGCCCGGATCGCGCCGCGCATCGCCGCGCGCATCCCGAAGGGCGCGGCGCTGGTCGAGTTCGGCTCCGGCGCCAGCGCCAAGACCCGCCTCGTCCTCGACGCCGCGCCGCAGATCGGCGCCTACGTCCCCATCGACATCAGCCGCTCGGCCCTGGAGACGGCTGCCGCCTCCATCGCGGCCGACTATCCGGCGCTCGCGGTCGAGGCGCTGGCGCGCGATTTCACCGCCCCCGGCGACCTCTCCGAAGCGATGCAGGCGCGCCCGCGCGTCGGCTTCTTCCCGGGCTCGACGATCGGCAACTTCGCCCCCGACGAAGCGGTGCGGATCCTGATGCAGGCCCGCACCGTGCTGGGCGAGGCGGCGCAGTTCATCCTCGGCGCGGACCTCGTCAAGGAACCGGCGGTGATGACCGCGGCGTACGACGACGCCGCCGGCGTCACGGCGGCGTTCAACCGCAATCTGCTGGCCCGGATCAACCGCGAACTGGCCGGCGCCTTCGACCTCGAGGCCTTCGAGCATCGCGCCCTCTGGAACGCGGTCGAGAGCCGGATGGAGATGCACCTGGTGAGCCGCCGCGCCCAGAGCACGCGGGCGGCCGGCCGCCTGTTCGACTTTGCTCGCGGCGAGACCATCCACACCGAGAATTCGTACAAGTTCACGGTGGAGGACATCGCCGGCCTGGCGCGGCGCGCCGGCTGGCGGCTGGTGGAACGCTGGATCAGCCCGCCACCTGCCTTCGCGGTGTTCCTGCTGGCCTGAGCGCGCCAGCCCAGGTCGCGAGCAGCGCGACCGCCCTCTGCCCGACGCAGCCCCGCCCTGCGCCGGGCATCAGGCGAGCCTCGCCGACTCAGGCGCTCGTCGAGCGAGACGGCCGCCGGCCGCCGCCGCGCGAGGCCGCGCCGCCCTTGCGCCCGGCATTGGCGGCCAGGTCGCGATCCTGCGCGAAGCTGCGCTTCTCGCTGGGAACGCTGGCCCCGCCCTTGCGCGCGATCTCGCGCCGACGTTCGGGATCCATGGCGGCGAAACCGCGCCGGCTGGTGCGGCGGCCGCTCTCGTGCTTGCTGGTTTCCATGACTCTACTCATCTCCTCCTGGAGAGCACAGGCCCGGCGCGGAAATCGCGGGGTCGACCGTCGGGCGGGTCATCGACCGGCGGCTGGGGAGGGAATTCCTGCGGCGCCCGGCCGGGCTCGTATTCCGGTGGCGGCGCGCCGTCAGGCTGATCTGGGTCCTTGGGGTCGGGCATGGGCTTCTCGCGAGGGACAACTCGACGGCGGCGGTATAGTTGCGTTGCCTCGCGCATTGGCGCCGAGCGTCCAGACCGCAGAGCCCGCAGCCGGGCTTGCGGCTATTCGGCCGCCGTCGAGAACGGCCGCGCGATCGCCGCGCGCAGAGCCAGCGGCAGGGTGACCCGCGCTCTCAGGCCGCCGCCGGCGCGGTTGAGCAAGGTCACCTCGCCGCCGTGGGCGCGGGCGATGGCGCGCACCACCGCCAGCCCCAGGCCGATTCCGCCGGTCTCGCGGCTGCGCGAGCTTTCCAGGCGGTGGAAGGGCTCGAAGGCGCGCTCGATCTCGGACTCCGGTACGCCAGGTCCGTTGTCCTCCACCTCCACCACCGCCATGCCCGCCTCGGCGAAGACGCGACCGCGGGCGCGCGAGCCGAACTTGAGGGCGTTGTCGACGAGGTTGGTGACCAGGCGCTTCAAGGCGATCGGATCGGCATCGACCACGGCCCGCTCGGCGCGCTCCACCGCCGCGTCGGCGCCGGTCTCGGCCGCTTCGTCCATCACCGTCTCCACCAGGGAGGAGACTTCGAGCTTGGTCCTGGCCCGGGGCTGGGTGGCGTCCTGCACGAAGGCGAGGGTCGCGGCCACCATCGCCTCCATCTCGTCGACGTCGGCCGCCAGCTTCGGCGCCAGATCGTCCGGCAGGTTCTCGATGCGGAAGCGCAGCCGAGTCAGCGGCGTGCGCAGATCGTGGGCGATGGCGCCGATCATGGCGGTGCGGTAGGTCACGTAGCGCCTGAGGCGCTCCTGCATCTCGTTGAAGGCGGCCACCGCCGCGCCCACCTCGCGCGAGCCGCGGATGTCGAGGGGCGGCGCGTCGGGGTCGCGGCCGAGGCGCTCCGCCGCCGTGGCGAAGGCGGCGATCGGCGCGGCGAGGCGCCTGGCGAACCACCAGGCCAGGGGCGTCACCGCCAGCGCGGCCACGGCCAGCACCAGCAGCGCCCGCAACTGCCAGGGATCGAGCAGCGCCCGCGCCGGCTCCACCACCAGCCAGCGCCCGTCCGGCTGCCGCACCGCCGCCTGAAAGCGCCCGAAGAGCAGCGTCTGATCGGTGCGCTCGGCCATCGGGGGCCTGGGCCGACCAGGATTGTGGGCGCCGAAGGCGACGATCCGGGGCTGGTTCTGCAGAATCACGATTGCGTGCGGATCGATCGCCATCGACTGGGCGAGACCGGCGCGGAAATCGAGATGACGGCGGCCCGTGGTGGCGCCTGGAGGCGGACGATCGGTGCTGTGGACGAGCAGGCTTCGCCCTTCGGGCGTCTGGGCGCCGTGGCCGTCGTGCAGGGCCAGGGCCACCTCGTCGACGCTGTAGACGTCCGGCAGCGGCGGCGGCACGTTCAGGATCACCAGGGTGGCGGCGACGAGGACCGCGACCAGCGTCGCGCCGACGAGTCCCAGGGCCTGGAGGAAGAGCGTCGTCGTCGGCGCCCGCGTCATGGGGTGCGCGAGACCTTGGGCGTGAAGATGTAGCCTTCGTTGCGCACCGTGCGGATCAGCTCCTGGCCGGAGGCGCTGTCGTCGAGCTTGCGGCGCAGCCGGCTGATCTGCACGTCAATGGCCCGGTCGAACGCCTCCGACTGCGGCCCGCGAGCGTACTCGAGCAGCTGATCGCGGGACAGCACCCGCTGCGGCCGCTCGACGAAGGCCCTCAGCAGCGAGAACTCGCCACTGGAGAGATTGACCACCGCGCCCTCGGGCGAGCGCAGTTCATGGCGCACCAGATCGAGCCGCCAGCCGGCGAACTCGCAGGCCGCATCGAGACTGTCGTCGCCCTTGGGCTCGCGCCGGCGGCGCAGCACCGCCCTGACCCGGGCCAGCAGCTCGCGCGGATTGCAGGGCTTGGGCACATAGTCGTCGGCGCCCAGCTCCAGCCCGACGATGCGATCGGTTTCCTCGCCCATGGCCGAGAGCATGATGATCGCCGGTCCCTCGGGCCTGGCGAGCTTGCGGCAGATGGCGAGGCCGTCTTCGCCCGGAAGCATGACGTCGAGCACGACGAGGTCCACCGGGGCGCGCTGGAGCACCCGCTCCATCTCCTTGCCGTCGGCCGCGGTCTCTACCTGGTAGCCGTGCCGCTGCAGGAATTCGCAGACGACATCGCGGATGCCGGGATCGTCGTCGACCACCAGAATCCGCTCGGCCGGTTCGCCGTCCCGGGACGCCACGTCGGTCGCTGCCTGCATGTGGACAAAGCTGAGCGCAGGCTGTGGCGGACAAATGTCGCCGATGCAACAACGCCGCAACCCGGCTGCGCTCAGGCGCGCATCGTCGCCAGCGCCTCGTCGGAGACGAAGGGATTGGTGCGGCGTTCCTGGCCGAAGGTGGAGATCTGTTCGTGGCCCGGGACGAAGGTGACGTCGTCGCCGAGCGGCCAGAGCTTGCCGGTGATCGAGGCGACGAGGTCGGGGAAGCTGCCGCGCGGGAAGTCGGTGCGGCCGATCGAGCCGGCGAAGAGCACGTCGCCCACCTGGGCGAAGCGCGCCTCGCGGTTGAAGAAGATCACGTGCCCAGGCGTGTGCCCGGGGCAGTGATAGACCTCCCATTCGGTCTCGCCGAGGGTGACGCGGTCGCCATCGTGCAACCAGCGGTCGGGGGTGAACGGGCGCGCATCCGGCATGCCGAAGCGCTTGCCGCTCTCGCCGATGCGGTCGATCCAGAACTGGTCGTCGGGATGGGGCCCCTCGACGGGGACGCCGGTCGCGTCCCTGAGCGCCGCCGTGCCGCCGGCGTGATCCATGTGGCCGTGGGTGACCCAGATCTTCTCGATCGTCAGCCCCTGATCGGCGAGGATCGCGAGCAGGCGCGGAACCTCGCCGCCCGGATCGATCACGGCGGCGCGGCGGGTCCTGGCGCACCAGACGATGGTGCAGTTCTGCTGCAGCGGCGTGACGGGCGCCACGATGGCGCGGACGGGAGGGCCCTGGGAGTCTTCCATGACCGGGCACAATAGGGGCGCCGTGCACCGAGGGCAAAGCGCGGCGCGCCCCCGATGCGTCCGAAACGCGCGCCAAGCGCCGATTGCCCGCGAGCCGCCGTCCGGCTAGCGTCGAGGCCGGGGACGCGGGGGGCGCCTGAGTCCCGCCAGCTCGAGAGTGAGTCTGCATGGCCAGCGTCGGCATATCCCGAATCTTCCGGCGCAAGCCGGTAGAGCTGATCCATGCCGAGACCGAGCATGGCGAGCTGAAGCGCTCGCTGGGCGCGCTCAACCTCGTGCTCCTGGGAATCGGCTGCATCATCGGCACCGGCATCTTCGTGCTCACCGGCCAGGCCGCGGCCGAGTGGGCCGGGCCGGGGATCATGATCTCCTTCGTGATCACCGGCGTGCTCTGCGCCTTCGTGGCGCTCTGCTACGCCGAACTGGCCTCGGCGCTGCCGGTCTCCGGCTCGGCCTATTCCTACAGCTACGCCTCCATGGGCGAGGTGGTCGCCTGGGTGATGGGCCTGCTGCTGCTGCTGGAGTACGGGCTCGCGGCCTCGACGGTGGCGGTGGGCTGGTCCGGCTACGTGGTCAGCCTGCTGCAGGACGCGCACCTTGCGATCCCGCCGCAATTCACCGCGGCGCCCGGCGTCGCCGTCAAGGATGCCGCCGGCGTGGTGATCGCCCATGGCGTCGCCAACCTGCCGGCGATCCTGGGCATCTGCGCGGTGACGGCCCTGCTGGTCGTGGGCGTTTCCGAATCGGCGACAGCCAACAACGTCATCGTCTTCATCAAGCTGGCGGTGGTGATCGCCTTCATCGCCATCGGCGCCTTCTACGTGAAGACTTCGCTGTGGTCGCCTCTGGTGCCAGCCCAGATCCCGGCGCCGCCGCCGGGCACGCCGATGGACCTCTGGAGCCAGATCGGCCGCGCCCTCGTGGGCGTGATCAGCGGCGCCAAGACCGTGCACTATGGCCTGGGCGGCGTCATCCACGGCGCCGCGGTGATCTTCTTCGCCTATATCGGCTTCGAGGCGGTCTCCACCGCCGGCGCCGAATCGAAGAACCCCGCCAAGGACATGCCGATCGGCATCCTGGGCGCCCTCGTCATCTGCACCGTGCTCTACATCGCCACCTGCGCCGTGCTGGTGGGCATCGTGCCCTACGCCTCGCTCGACAACGCCGCCCCGATCGCCACCGCGGTCGATCAGATCGGCATCCGCTGGTTCGCCGTCCTGGTGAAGATCGGCGCGATCGCCGGGCTCTCCAGCGTGATGCTGGTGCTGCTCTACGGCCAGACGCGGATTTTCTACACCATGTCCCACGACGGACTGCTGCCGTCGCAGCTGGCGGCGGTGCACCGGCGCTTCCGCACGCCCTGGATCAACACCATCATCGTCGGCTGCGTGGCCGCCGGCTTCGCCGGCTTCATGTCGCTGCACGCCTTGTCCGACCTCACCAATGTTGGTTCGCTCGCTGCCTTCGCCATCGTCTGCGCCACGGTGCTCTACTTGAGGATCACCCACCCGCAGATGCCCCGGCCGTTCCGCACCCCAGGCTATCCGGTGACGCCGGTGCTAGGCATGCTGATGTGCATCTTCCTGCTGATGAGCCTGATGGCGGTGCCGGAGACGCGCGACTTCTTCCTCGTCTATCTGGGCGCCGGCATCGTGGTCTATTTCCTCTTCGGCATGTGGAACTCCAAGCTCGGCCGCGGGCTGGCGAGCGCGCCCGACCTGCTCGCCGGCATGGAGGCGCCGCACCCCGATCCTTAGAGCCGGCGTCGCGGCCATGCTTCCCATCGAAGAGTCGCTGCCGGCGCTGAAGGCAGCGCTCGCCCATTCCAATTGTGCCGTGCTGGTGGCCCCGCCGGGCGCTGGCAAGAGCACGCTGGCGCCGCTGGCGCTGATCGACGAGCCCTGGGCGGCGGGCGGCAAGCTCATCCTCCTGGCGCCGAGGCGGCTCGCGGCCCGCGCGGCCGCCGCGCGCATGGCCGCAGCGCTCGGCGAGCGCGTCGGCCAGACCGTCGGCTCGCGCATGCGGCTGGAGACGCGCGTTTCGGCGGCGACCCGGATCGAGGTGGTCACCGAGGGCGTGTTCACCCGGATGATCCTCGCCGATCCCGCTCTGGCCGGAATCGCCGGCGTCATCTTCGACGAGTTCCACGAGCGCAGCCTCGACGCCGATCTCGGCGTCGCCTTCGCCCGCGAGGCGCAACAGCTGCTGCGACCGGAGCTGCGCCTGCTGGTGATGTCGGCGACGCTCGCCGCCGCGCCGGTGGCGGCGCTTCTGGGCGGCGCCCCGATCGTCGAGAGCCGCGGCCGGATGTTCCCGATCGCGACGCGCTATCTCGGCCGCGATCCGGCGGCGCGCATCGAGGACCAGACGGTGCGCGCCATCCTCGCGGCCCTGGCCGAGGAGACCGGCAGCCTGCTGGTGTTCCTGCCCGGCCAGGGCGAGATCCGCCGCGTCGCCCAGCGGCTCGGCGAGCGCCTCGCCGATCCGGACGTGGAGGTCGCGCCGCTTTTTGGGGCGCTCGACGCCCGCGCCCAGGACCGGGCCATCGCGCCCGCGCCTGCGGGCCGGCGCAAGGTGGTGCTCGCCACCGCCATCGCCCAGACCAGCCTGACCATCGAGGGCGTGCGCGTCGTCATCGACAGCGGCCTCGCGCGCGTGCCGCGCCATCATCCGGCCAGCGGCCTGACGCGGCTGGAGACGATCCGGGTCTCCGCCGCGGCGGCGGACCAGCGGCGGGGGAGGGCGGGGCGGACGGAACCCGGCGTCTGCTACCGGCTCTGGGCCGAGCCCGAGACCAGGAGCCTCGAGCCCTTCGATCGGCCCGAAATCCTGGAAACCGACCTCGCCCGCCTCGCGCTCGACCTCGCACGCTGGGGCGCGGCGGACGCGGACGCGCTAGCTTTCCTCGACCGTCCCCCCGCCGTGGCGATGGCGCAGGCGCGCGCCCTGTTGCAGCGGCTGGGCGCCCTGGACGGCGCCGGCGCCCTCGCCGCTCACGGCCGGCGCGTGGCCGACCTCGCCCTGCCGCCTCGCCTGGCGCACATGGTGCTGCGCGCCGGCGCATCCGGTCAGGCGGAGCGCGCCGCGCGCATGGCCGCGGTGATCATCGAGCGCGGCCTCGGCGGCGCGGACGTCGATCTGGATGCGCGCCTGGAGGTCTTTGCACGCGACCGGAGCCTTCGCGCGCGCGATACCGCTGCGCTCGCCCGCCGCTGGGCCGCCGCGGCGGGCCCGGCCGCCGGCGCGGCGGCGCTGAGCGACGGCCTGCTGCTCGCCGAGGCCTATCCGGAACGCATCGCCAAGGCGCGCGGGGCGCCGGGGCAGTTCCAGCTGGCGAGCGGGCGCGGCGCCTATCTCGATTCCACCGAGCCGCTGGCGCGCGAACCCTGGCTGGCGGTGGCCGAGCTCGGCGGCGGCGAGGCGCGCGACCGCATCCTGCTCTGCGCCCGTCTCGAGGCCGCGGCGCTGCAGGCCGCCTTCGCCGATCGGCTGACGCGCGAAGTGCGGCTCGCGGCCGGACCAGGGGGCGGATTGCGGGTCATGCAGGTCTCGCGCCTTGGCGAACTCGTGCTCGCCGAGCATGCGCTTGCCGATCCCGACCCGGCGGTGATCGCCGGCGCGCTGATGGACGATGTCCGCGCCCGGGGTTTGGGCGCGCTGCCGTGGGGCGAGGCGTCCAGGCGCCTGCGCGCCCGCGCCGCGTTCCTGCGCCGCTTCGATCCGGACGCGCCAGATCTTTCCGACGCGGAGCTGACGGCGCGCCTCGACGGCTGGCTCGCGCCGGCGCTCGCGGGCCGGACCGCGCTCGCGCAGCTAGACGACGGCGCCTTGCACGGCGCGCTGCTGCAGCTGCTGCCTCACGACGCCCGTCGCCGGCTCGACCGCGAGGCCCCGACCGGCTTCAGCCATGCGATCGACTATGCCGCCGAGGGCGGGCCGCGGGTGGATGTGCGCGTCCAGGAACTCTACGGACTGACGGTCCATCCCGCCGTGGCCAGTGGCCGCGCGCCGCTGATCCTGGCGCTGCTCTCGCCCGCGCACCGGCCGATCCAGCTCACCAGCGATCTGCCCGGATTCTGGCGCGGCGCCTGGAGCGAGGTTCGCAAGCAGATGCGCGGGCGCTATCCCAAGCATCCCTGGCCCGAGGATCCGGCCAGCGCCGCTCCGACCAGGCGCGCCAAGCCGCGGGCGACGTAGCGCGGATCGGCAAACTCATTGACGCGTCCCCAAAGGGTCGTGGTCCCGGTCCCGAGACGCCTGCTGCATCCGCCTTGAAACTTGACGTGCAACAATCTATGTTGCACCGCTGTCGGCGTGACAGAAAAACGCCGCCTCACCCACGACCTGGCCGCCATCAAGGCTGCGCTCGGGAGTCCGGCGACGTTAAACCGAACCAAAGTATCGACTCGGGGCGCTTCGGCGCTCGGGATGGATGCGGCGGCCGTGGTGGCGGTGATCCAGGCGCTTCAATACCCCGCCGACTTCGACAAGAGCGCCACGGCTCACCACAACCCGCAACAGTGGCACGACAGCTACAAACCCACGGTCGGTCAGCTCACGCTCTATCTGAAGTTCACTGTCGATGACGAAGGCAGGTTTCTGCTCACAAGCTTCAAGGAGGCTTGAAATGGTCGAGGAAAAGACGAGGCCCTGCCCCTCCTGCGACGGCGTCATGCGCCGTGGCGTTCAGGAGGAGACCGTCACGTTTCAAGGCGAGTCGCTGACCTACCTCCAACCTGGCTGGCACTGTGAGAACGGTGACGACGGGGTTCTTGAAGGGGCGGACAACGACTATGCCGACGCGGCCCTGCACGAAGTCATGGCGCGAGCGAAGCACTCGCCGATTTCGCCGCTGATGATTCGCGCCGCGCGGGAGGCTGTCGGCGTCTCCCAACGCCAGGCGGGCAAGGTGTTCGGCGGCGGCCCCACGGCGTTCTACAAATACGAGACGGCCAAGGCCATCCCGTCCGAGGCGATGGCGAACCTGCTGCGATTGGCGTTGGAGAACCCTGGTCTTTTCACCAAGCCGCCTCGTGGCGCGTTCAACTGGCCATCGGCTCAGGACGCCCAGCTCCTGCGTCGCGCCATCACCGATGATCGCCTCAACGCCATCGTGCGGCGCGTCTATCCTCAAACGGACGCCGCCTGAAGATCCAAAACGCTGGAGCGCGTTCGGATCGGAAAACCGGTTCCACTTTTGCGGAACGCGCTCTGGCCACCCCGCAGCCGCTTTGGCGCCGGTTCGATG
>Ga0307372_10012982_pt1 | contig 10825 bp, 10 predicted proteins | sample OX1MG_FD_202533 | JGI IMG/M metagenome (GOLD analysis project Ga0307372, IMG submission 202533) | Soil microbial communities from Risofladan, Vaasa, Finland - OX-1 | ecosystem: Environmental > Terrestrial > Soil > Coastal area > Acid sulfate soil | place: Finland: Risofladan, Vaasa | collected...
GGCGCCTCGGTGCTAGCTAGGATCGTGGGTGCCCGCTACGTGCTGGTTCGCACCGACATCAACCCCGTTCCGGACCACCTGCTGTCCCCGTCGCGCGTCGAAGCGGTGCTGCGCTCGTCCCCCGACTACCGGCTGATCAAGCGCTCAGGGCCGCTCATCCTGTATCGCCTGCAGGGATGCATCGAACCCACGATGTACTCGACGGGAATGGCCCGTGTACAACAGGTGGTCACTTGGAACGCCCTGGCCGACGCCGTCGGCTCGAACTGCGACACAGTCGTCGCGCCGTCCTCGTACATCCCTAAGGACGCGGGTCGCAGCCTTACGCCGACCTCGGCACGGCCGCTGCGCTTCACCGAGATGTCTTCGACGGCCTACACGGCCGTTCTGCCGGCGGGCTTCTCGGGTTGGGTCGTCCTGAACCAGCCGTTCAACACGGGCTGGTCCGCTCGGGTGGTCACACGGGTGCCGTCATGCCCATTGGCTTCGGTCACCTGCCTTGCGTTCGGCACGCGGAACGCACCTCATCTCGCTGGCCCGTTCCTGGCCAACTCGTACGCCAACGCCTGGTACGTGCACACGACCAGACCCGAAAGGCTCGTGGTCCTGTACGGCTCCCAGTCGCTCGTGGAGCTCTCAGGATTGCTCTCCCTCGTCCTCATCGTGCTATTCGGGGGCGTCGCCAGCTGGCTAAGCCTGCGGCGGCGGAGAACGGCGGGGGGCACCGCCCACTCTAGTGTTGCGGGTGATGGAGATACCGAGACATTTGCTCTTCAGGCAGTGGCGACGCACTCCGACGGCGACATACCGATTCCCCGTGAGTAAATGACCAACCGCAGAAAGCTGGCTTTAGGCTTCCAACTTGTGAGATTGAGCCTCACCTTAGACGTCCGCTTTTGGAGGCGACGTGACTTTCCGGCTCGTATGCGACTGTCGTTCCTTGGCAAGAAATATGCTCTCATTTTGCGCCACAGGATAAGACCGTTCCGCCTTGGACACGACAGCGTAATGTGGGACGGAAAACGGATTTTCTATGGTACCCCCTTTGGCCTTGCGACTTATCAGGGACAATTGACAAGGATCCAGCACCTCCTGGATATCGCTGGTATCCGGAGTGCGAAAGACGTGGTTGATGTCGGAGCCAACGTGGGGTTCTTCTCGCTAATGGCGGCCAGGCGCTTTCCTGGCGCGCGAATCGTGGCCATCGAGCCAGTACCGCAATTATTCGACTGCCTGACCCACAACCTCGGGGATCGTTCGCACACCTTGCTGTTGAACGTAGCGGTGTCCGACTCGGCAGAGACCGTCCAGATGTCCTACTCCCCCATGGACTCCGAGGTAAGCAAGGTGACGTCGAGCGGCGAAGTGTCGGTCGAGGCTCGTACTCTCGATGACGTGGCTCAGGAGTACGGTCTGGAGACTGTCGATCTTCTCAAGGTCGATGTCGAGGGCTTTGAGGCGCATGTGCTCCGCGGGGCGCGGCGAGTCCTCGAAAACACCCGGTTTATTTTGATCGAAGTGACCATTGAGGGAAACACCAACTACACGATGTCATCTCTTTGTGGGTTACTATCGAGCAGCACGTTCGACTTTCAGCTCGTCGCCTTCCGCAACTTTGCCGACAAGGGAGAAGGCGAGGCGCCGATCCTTGACTGCCTCTTCGAGAACATTGCTCTCACGCGATCATCAAGCGGCGGGGTCATCGGCAAATCTGATACGAGGTGACCCGACGGGTTATCTGTTGTGCGTGTAGGTCGTGAAAGTAGAGTTCCGGAGGCCCTCGAGCCCGGAGGATTTTCTTTCTGTTGGCTTGGCCTCACTTAAGTGCCTTAAAATCCCTTTGTTCAAGCAAGGAGAACCAAGTGACCACAAATGAACCGAGAGTTACCGCCCATGAGCCTGCTGTCGCGGTGAGCCCCAACTGGCTTCGCGATCAATACTGCTCACTGCTTCAGCGGACTCTCACCCGTTACGAAATGGATGCGGAGATTTCGTATGTCCAGGTTCAGGCATTGGGCCACAGCATCATCCGTCCTACTATCCAAGGTCTACAGAGGCTCTTGCGAAGGCGTCAGTACGTCATCATGAGGTTCGTTACACCGGGCGCCGTGATGCGCAGCGAAGGCCGAGATTGGCCAGCGAATGCAGAAACGATGGTTGGGATGAAGCGCCTTGACAATCTCAGGGAGTGTTTGGAACAGGTGTTTGCCGATCGTGTTCCTGGCGACGTCCTTGAGGCCGGGGTCTGGCGGGGCGGAGCGAGCATTTTTATGCGGGGAGTACTAAGGGCCTATGGTGAATCCCATCGTCAGTCCTGGGTGGCCGACTCATTTGCAGGTTTACCCGAAACAGAACCTGAACGATACCCGTATGACAAGGGCCTGGATCTGTCCATGTATGACGAGTTGGGCGTCTCGCTCGAGACCGTAAAGGCGAACTTCGAGAAGTACGGCCTTCTTGACGAATCCGTTCACTTCTTACAGGGTTGGTTCGAGGACACGCTACCAGCTGCACCCGTGGACCGACTCGCCCTGCTGCGCCTGGACGGAGACTTGTATTCGTCGACAATTCAGACGCTCGATGCCCTGTATGACAAAGTCACAGTGGGCGGTTTCATCGTGGTAGACGACTATGCAATTCCCGCATGTAAGCAAGCAACTCATGACTTCCGGCAGCGGCGAGGTATCGAAGACCCGATCGAGGCCATCGATTGGACCGGCGTTTACTGGCGCAAGAGTGGAGACGAACCATCAGATGTGGCGCCTAGATCTTCTTTGTCCGGATAATTTAACAGTACGCGTGAATCACTGATCAAAATTCACAAAAGTCCCTCTCTTTAAGGAAAACTGGTGTTGCGAAACAACCAGAAACCAAAACACGAAGGGCACCTCTGAGATGCACAGTACCGCAACGAACTACGTCAGTGCGGAACCCGAAGCCGCCCTTGTTGGTCGGCGCCGCCTGTCCCTCGATCGAGAAACCCTCCTCGGCCTGTACGTCGGTTGACACGCGACAGTACGCCACAGTGAGCACCTGGTTCTCCCTTCCCTGCTTCACTAACGTTGATCGACATGCGTAGTGCGACTCGGAACAAGATGCTCGCTACGCGTTCGAAGTCTGGCCCCCCACTCATCCGAGACCATTTCTTCGACGCTTCCGCCACGTACGCCAATTCATCAAGAGGTACGTATCGGCCACTTCACGCTTCAGAAAGTCCCCGAACGTTTCGAGCAGGTCGCTACCAGCGTCTCCCTCTCGGTGCAATAAGGAGGAATTCGCTGGGTCAGCCCAAGAACGGATGCGCCTGACAGAGATTGTGTGGTTCGGCCCTTCGAAATGGTCAGGTGTTATCGTTAACGAGTATGAGGTTCTCATCGTTGGGAGCTTCCTGGAGAAGCCAAGGGACGCTCGGAATCATCCAGTGTGCACGTGATCGACTGATCGGTGCCCAATCATCATTTGCCGCTGAAGTTCTGGACATCGCGGACGGAGCCAGGGGCATCGAAATCGGGGGGCCGAGCCGCCTTTTCGGACGACACGGCGTGATTCCGATCTATCCAGTGATGGGCATTCTTGACAACGTCAATTTTTCTGACCAAACGCTGTGGGAGGAGAGCCTCGGAGAGGGAACGCCATACGCTCCAACTGGGATACCCATCGGCATTCAATTCCTGCGTGAATCCACCGACCTACGCGACATTCCAAATCATTCTTACGATGTTGTTCTGTCATCTCATTGCCTTGAGCACATCGCCAACCCGCTGCGAGCGCTTAAGGAATGGCGAAGAATTTGCAAGCCAGGAGGTTACCTATGCCTCATAGTGCCACATCGAGACCGTACTTTTGATTGGAAGCGGCCGGTGACTCCGATGGACCACTACCTATCCGACGAACATAGCAATGTTGATGAGGGCGACGTTACGCATTTCGACGAAGTCATCCGACTCCACGATCTTCGCCGAGATTCCGGTGTGCGATCAGTCGAAGATCTCAAACGACGAGTCGCTGACAATCTGAAATCAAGAGCAGTTCACCATCACGTTTTCGACTTGAGGAGCACGGCACCTCTGATTCGTGCGGCAGGCTGGACACCGACCGCGATGGAAGCACGCCGTCCTTCCGATATTTTCGTTTTCGCCCAGAACTCAACAAGTTCGTTTACCGAATACAATCCGGCGTCAATCGTGAGAGGTAGTCCGTTCAGGTCTGACCAGCAAATACACTAGGTGGTGTGGGAAGCAGTTCCCGTCGCTGCCATTTTCTCACGCCGTGGCTAACCGCGAGAGAAGTATTACCACTGGCCATAGCAAAAAAGGCAAGTCTTACTGCGGCTTACCATGAAACAACGGGTTTAGAGATGCATCCATCGGTTGCTCCTTGACGCTAGACGCCCACCGATTCATCCAACCCCGGGCCACGATGAACTCTGTGATCCCTAAAGTGGCGAGGCCAGTTGTCAGCACTGGATGGGTAATGAGTTTCCACGGTCGACGAATAATTAGCAAGACACGCTGTCGCCCAGAGAGACAAAGTGCGGCTCGCCCTGGGTGACGTGATTTAAATTCATTAAAACTCGTTGCGTAATGAGCCTTCTTCCGAATCAGCCCGCTCAGTTTGATCTGACCTTCATCGTGTTCGATGGAAGCAGCGATCTCATGAACGCCTCCGAATTGTCGAATCCGCTCGTCGAGATCCCAATCTTCGGGCCCGACTAATCCAACGTCGAATCCGCCGATCGCGAGGAACTGTAACCTTCGATAGCAGCGAGCAGCCTGTAGCCACCACACGCCATCGTAAAAGGATCTCTCGAATCCCCGAACTCTCGCCCAGTAACTCTTTCCGATGTCTTTTTCTGGGATGACAAGTGCCGCATCGGAACCACGAAAGTCAGCGACACAATTCTCCAGTACTTTTATCGTTAAACGCATGTCCGCGTCGACAAAGACGATATATTCGCCGACCGCCCGCATTGCACCCGCGTTACGCTGTGCCGATCGGTTGGCCGGCGCTTCAATCACTGTTACCCCATACTCATTTGCGATAGCAACGGTGTCGTCGGTGCTCCCGCCATCGCAGACGACAATATTAATTGGGGGATGACTTTGCTGACGAAGACCGGCCAGACATTGTCCGATGACGGCGGCAGAGTTATAGGTCGGCACAACAACGCTTATGTCCGTCAACGTAGAGCTCACTTTCCGTGATGCGGATACGGGAGATACTACACACCACCCAAGTTCTAAATCGTATGGGTGAAGCCGGATGTGAAAACAATAGATGTCGAGTATTACCTCGCTCTAAGTGAGAATCAGAGTCCGTATTGCGACCTATAGTTACGTGCGTGAGCCGCATTGGCGTGATTGGTGCAGGATACGTCGGCTTGACGACTGCAGTTTGTCTTGCTCATCTGGGAAATGATGTCCATTGCAGCGACTCAAACGAACCACGGATCCGAGCGCTATCTGCAGGCGTTGCACCATTCGTTGAGGATGGACTTGAAGAATTAATCAATCACGGCCTCAGTTCTGGATCACTTAGCTTTTCCACGGAGAACGCGTGGTGCGTCAATGATGCGGAGTTCGTTTTTCTTTGTGTGCCAACTCCACAAGGTCCTAACGGTCGAGCTGACATTTCGATTGTTGAGCGAGTTGCGAATGAAATTGGTCCACACCTGGCCTCCGAAGCGATTGTTGTGAACAAGTCGACGGTCCCTGTTGGATCCACACACATCGTTGAGCGCGCGCTTGGTCGACCAGACGTCCGGGTTGTTTCGAATCCGGAGTTTCTTAGGGAAGGGTCCGCTGTGCAGGACTTCTTGCACCCGGATCGGATCGTGATTGGCGCTGACGATGAGGCGAGCGCAATTCGCCTTTCTGCTCTCTATTTAACACTCGGCGCTCCCGTCGTCGTGACTGATCCAGCGTCTGCCGAGACAATTAAATACGCCTCCAATGCGTTTCTCGCCACCAAGCTGAGCTTTATCAACGCCGTCGCCGCACTCTGTGAAGCTGTTGGCGCTGACGTGCGTCAGGTTGCACTCGGAATGGGCCATGACCCGCGAGTCGGGGCATCCTTCCTTAAGCCGGGTCCCGGGTGGGGGGGATCGTGCCTGCCAAAGGATGTTGCGGCGTTAATCGGTCTTGCCGAGGATGCTGGTTATGATTTCGCACTCCTAAAAGGCGTTTTGTCGGTCAATGCGGGACAGCATGCCCGAGTAGTGGAGAAAGCTCTCCGGCTATCTGGTAGCGATCTCCGCGATAGAAGAGTTGCCCTCTGGGGAATCACCTTTAAAGCGCGCACGGATGATATTCGTGATTCGCCGGCACTTGAGATTGCACGGCGCTTGCGCGAACTCGGTGCGATCGTCGTTGCTTACGATCCAACGGCCCATGGCTCTCTCGAAGGCATCGAAGTCGTGAGTGATCCTTACGCAGCGTGCACCGGAGCATCAGTTCTTGTCATTGCGACCGAGTGGGACGAATTTCGCTGGTTGGACTTCGAGAAGGTCGGAAGCCTCATGGATCGTCGCGCGGTAGTGGATGCTCGAAACTTGCTCGATCCCGCGGCATTGCGACGCGCGGGTTTTACCTACGAGGGCATCGGCATCATTTGATGGTAATTCGCTGATGAGTCGCGTCGTGGTAACCGGAGGCGCAGGCTTCCTGGGATCACACCTTTGCGATGCATTACTTGCCCGAGGCGATGAGGTCGTGTGCGTCGACAATCTCCTAACTTCTGATGGAAGCAACCTCGCGACTCTCGACGCTTCGTCTCGCTTTACCTTTGTGCGGGGCGATGTTTCGGAGGGCATCGACGTGGATGGTGGAGTCGATGTGGTGGCACATCTGGCAAGCCCTGCCTCGCCTCCGGAGTACTTACGCCTGCCGCTCGAGACGCTCGCCGTAGGGAGTCGCGGTACCGGCGCCTGTCTCGATTTAGCTAAACGCACGGGGGCGAGATTCTTGTTTGCGTCAACGAGTGAAATCTATGGCGATCCTTTAGTTCATCCTCAACTAGAGACGTATTGGGGGAATGTAAGTTCGACGGGTCCTCGCAGCGTCTACGACGAAGCCAAGCGCTTTGGTGAAGCCCTTTCGATGGCGTACCTTCGCCACGAAGGGGTCGACGTTGGCATCGCGCGGATCTTTAACACGTATGGTCCACGTCTTCGCCAAGGTGACGGACGCGTGGTTTCCAATTTTATCCATCAGGCGCTTTCTGGAGTGCCGTTGACGATTTACGGGAACGGTTCTCAAACAAGAAGTTTCTGTTACGTCGATGACCTTGTTGCAGGACTGCTGGCAATGATTGATCAACTTGGTTTTGTTGGTCCGGTAAACATCGGGAATCCGCAGGAGATTACGGTTCTGGAGCTCGCCCAGCGCGTGTTGGAAAAAACGGGATCGGCGTCCGAGCTCACCTATTTTCCTGCTCCTGTGCATGACCCTGTTCGGCGCCAACCAGATATTTCACTTGCACGAGCGACGCTCCAATGGTCCCCAAAGGTGTCACTAGATGACGGGCTTAAGCGGACGGTGCAATGGTTCCAGGAGAAAATGACGGCGGAGGCACGACTCAGTGGACAATGATCATCCGCACCGTGTCGGTGATCGCCGTGCCGCCCGAGGCCGATCCGGCCATCAAGACGACTGCGTCGTCGGGTTTGGCCAGGCCAACTCTCTTGAGCTGAGTGATGGCCACCTCGCATAAAGCGTCGATGTCATTGGCCGACGACAGGAAGATTTCCTGCACCCCCCAGGAACTGCGAAGTTGTCGAGCGGTCGACGCACTTGGAGTAATCGCGACGATGGGCATCGGGGGACGGAAACGCGAGATGGCCCGAGCCGTCATGCCCGAACGCGTGCACGCCACGATCGCCACCGCGTTTTCGTCCATCGCCGCTCGCCACGCGGCCCCGGTGATGGCGGCGGTGACCCTTGACGCCTGTGTGCTCGAGGCAGCGAGATGCTGTACGCCGAGGCCCGCGCCCCACTCGGCGTAGGGAAAGGACTGTTCGGCGCGGCGCACGATGCGGTCCATCGTGATCACGGTGCCTACCGGATCGTCACCGATGGCCGTCTCGCCACTGAGCATCACGTCACTGGCCCCATCGAGTACCGCGTTGGCGACGTCGGTCACCTCAGCTCTCGTGGGCACCTGGGCGTGGGTCATCGATTCGAGCATCTGGGTCGCGACCACCACGGGGCGGGCGTAGCGAATCCCCAGGCGCACGATCACCTTTTGCAGGTGTGGCACCTCCTCGATCGGTAGACGAACACCGAGGTCACCGCGCGCGACCATGATCGCGTCGGAATGTTCAATGATCTCGAGGAGATTCTCCACGCCCTCACCCGTTTCGATCTTGGCCATGATCATCACGTCGTCGCGATTCAATACCTCACGGACCGAGTCCACGTCCGATTCCGAGCGCACGAACGAGACGGCGAGAATCTCAAACGCCTCGTCGCGCAGCGCCTCTAAACGAAGGCGATCGTCGTCCGTGGGCAATCGATCGTTGATGATCGACGAGGGCAGCGACAGACCGGGCTTGCCCATCACCGCGCCGCCCGAGGTGACGCGCGCGATGACCTGCTTCTTACAGCTCACGATTTCTAGCGAGACCCCGCCGTCACCGATGTGGATCCGGTCGCCGGGATTGAGCTGTGAGAGGATGTGCTCGCGTTCGACGGTGATGCGTTGGACCGTCGAGACTTCGCCAAAGGCTTCCACGAGTTCGATCTCGTCGCCCACGCTCAAAGTGACCAGTGACGTGCCAAAGGAGCCGGCGCGGATCTTAGGCCCCGGGATATCCACCATGATGGCGAGGTCGGGCGCGATAACGCGTACTCGTCGTAACAGCTCGATACCCGAGGCAATGTCGCCGTGAGCGAACGAGATACGAAAGACGTCAACCCCGGCCCGGACAAGTTCACGCAACATCTCGTCAGAGTTTGATGCCGGACCAATTGTCGCTACGATTCGCGTGCGCCGCACGGATTTCCCTTCGTGTCTTTGATCAAGTCTACGAGGTGGTCAACAACGCCTCGGAGAAACGGCGACGCTTCGATCGTGCTACCACGAAGTAACCACACCAATCACGACGCTGAACACTCAGTGACGAATGGGGATGATCACGTCGGCGCCGTCAACGTCCACGACGCGAAGTCGCATGCCGTAACACGCTTGGAGTTCCTCGCTGCGCACGACCTCGCCCGAGGGGCCGTCCAGCACCACCCGGCCGTGGTCGAGCAGGACGAGCCGATCGGCAAACTGACCGGCCAAGGTGAGGTCGTGCAGGGTCGCCAGCACCGTGAGCCCGCCCTCGCGGACCTCCTTTTGCAGGAGTTCCAGGATGGTTATCTGGTGACGAAGGTCGAGGCCGGTGATTGGTTCATCCAGGACCATCACCATCGTCGACTGGGCCAATGCGCGCGCGAGCACCATGCGCTGGCGCTCGCCGCCCGAAAGCGTGAAGACGTCTCGGTGCGAGAATTCATCCAGCGTCAGCCGGGCCAAGACGGTGTCCACCGTTTTACGATCGAGCGCGCTGGGCGCGCGCAACAGTCCGTGATACGCGGTTCGACCCAGCGCCACGTAGTCGCGCACGCGCATGCCCGCGGGCACGGTGGGGTGTTGGGGCACGAGCGCGACGCGCTTGGCCCGCTCACGTTCACTCATCGAACCCACGGGCGCGCCCGAAATCGACACCGAGCCCTTCGAGGGACGTCGAAGCCCCGCGACCGTCTCTACGAGCGTGGTCTTGCCGGCTCCGTTAGGACCAATGACCGTGCACCACGTGCCCGCCTCGACGTTGAGCGACACGTCACTGATGAGCGTCGTCGATCCCGCTCGCACGCTCAGATCGTGCAGTTCGACGGTACTCACGTCGCCATCTGACGACGCAGGCTCAAGATGATGACGAAAACCGGCGCGCCCACGATGGCCGTGACGACGCCGATTGGTAGCTCCGAGGGGGCCATCACGGTGCGCGCGATCGTGTCCGCGAAAATCAAAAACGCCGCGCCAAAGGCCACCGAGATCGGCAAGATTCGCCGGTACGACGTGCCCACGAGCAACCGCACGATGTGGGGCACGATGATGCCCACGAAGCCGATGAGTCCGACGGCCGAGACGATCGCCGCGGTGCCCAGCGACGACGCCGCGATCACGATGAGTCGCACCTTTCCAACCGGTAGTCCGAGTGAGCGCGATTCGTCCTCACCGACGCTCATCACGTCGAGCGCCTGACCCGCGGCGACGCAGACCACGACGCACACGAGCACGTAGGGCAACACCAACTCCACTGAACTCCAACTCGCGCTGGCCAGCGAACCGAGGAGCCAGATGTACACGAGCGCGATCGAGTTGGGCGAGGACTGTTGTAGCAGAAATGTTTGGGAACTCGTGAGCAGCGCCGCGACCGCCACGCCGGCCAAGATCAACGTCGAGGTGCTCGAACGCAGTCCTCGCCCCCCGATTACCCACGTCAACACCACGGCCACCATGGCGCCCACGAAGGCGAGCGGCGGCGTCCAACTGGGCGTGTTGAGTCCTCCGCCCAAGTCCACGATGGCGATCGTCGCGCCGAGTCCCGCCCCCGCGGCGACACCCAACAGGTACGGGTCGGCCAGGGGGTTGCGAAAGACGCCCTGGTACGTCGCGCCAGCGACCGCGAGCATCGCACCGGCCAAGAGTCCCAGTACCATGCGCGGCGCCCGTATGGTCCAGATGATCGCCGTCTGCGTCGGGGTAAGCGTGCTGTGGCCGAGGCCAACGTGTGAGAAGACGTCGCCGAGCACGCGCGCCGTACCAATGGGCGTGGGTC